>OJBB01000010.1_pt1 | contig 143597 bp, 124 predicted proteins | sample 1590401 | NCBI WGS metagenome assembly OJBB01 (sample SAMN05416789, study PRJEB24817) | seawater metagenome | isolation source: Sea water | place: Canada:Atlantic | collected 2013-07 | reverse complement strand
CTCTGCTCGACGACTTCAAAGCTGCCTGTCAATAGGGCCTTGGTGAACGGTTACGGTTAGATAACTCTCTAAAAAAGTGGTTATAGTCCACACCAGTGCGCATCATTAAGTGTAATAGTTGAAGCAGCAGCTCATTATCGTAAGCGTTAAGCCCGAGTTTTGCGGCCCACATGATGTCCATCTTTTCTTGCATGACCGTGCCAAAGTTACTGTTCACATCACGTAATGCTTCTAGTTCAGTTGGTGCATTGGTTAGCAAGGGCTCGATGGCACGACAGAACATATCAAAGTTTTTCTCTGCCGCTACAGGCTGGTTTAAAAACGAGAAGTGACGTCCTCCACCAGTCCATGGTTGGTAAGCTGGGTCGAATAACTCACAAAACCCGAAGGGTCCGTAATCAAGTGTATATCCTCCAGCCGCGCAGTTGTCGCTATTGAAGTTTCCTTGGCAATAACCTACTCGAATCCAATGTGCCACAAGAGATGTGAGCCGCTCTTGAAACGCAGTAGCTAGGGCAACAAGCTGAGCTTCAAAGGGTTGGGCTGTATCGATATCATTTTTATATTCACGTTCAATCAAATGTGCTGCCAGAAGCTGAAGCTCTTTTAAAGCCGTAGGGTGTTGGTTGCTTCTTGCTCGTCTTCCAAAAAGTTCAAGCTGACCCACGCGAATAAATGAAGGGGCAACGCGGGTTGAGATGGCCACAAGGTTTGGCACCATGACTTCTGGGTCTTGAGAGTTTGAGCCCTCTAAATACCAAGGTCTGTCGACAGTTTCAGACTGAGACATAAATAAACTCAGAGAACGAGACGTAGGAACACCCAATGCGTGCATATGTTCTTGTACTAGAAACTCTCGCACACTCGAGCGCAATACGGCTCTGCCGTCTGCGCCACGGCAGTATGGCGTTCTTCCTGCGCCCTTTAACTGCATTTCAAAGCGCTTTCCGTTAGTGACAGTTTCCAGCACTGAGAGTGCTCGACCATCTCCATACCCATTGCCCGTTGAAAACGGACATTGCTGAATATATTCGGTGCCATAAATTGACAAAGCATAGCCGGTAGCCCAGCCATAGGGTCTTAACTCGGCGGGAAGGGAAGTCATGTCACCAGAAAACAAGCGCATAAATTCAGGCGTGTGGGCAAGGCTGTTATCAAACCCTAATTCTTCAAAGAAGGTTTGGCTATGAGCAACGTAAATAGGATTTTCAATAGGGGTGGGCGTTACCGGTACATAATGGCCAGAGAATACCTGCCTTGGGTTATGCTCATTACCGTCTTCTTGCGCGTGCGGATCCACAACCAGAGCATTTAAAAACGAATAATCAACGTATTTTGCAAGGTCGCTAATAGTTTGAATTGGCTGTTCAGTTTTATTTTCTTGCTCGTCTAACATTGGCGCCTCTTTAACACGTTTGATTTAAACGGCATTGTACTACAAATGATTCTGGTTGCTTGAATCGATCAGACGTTACACTGAATGAATAATTGAAGTTACCCTGCATAGATATTTTCGGCAATGAACAGTTTCATAAAACGATACAGAGAAACGTCACCACTCAACTACATCAATAAAAGGCATTAATCGCCGGATTCAATTTAGGGGCAAGGTATAGGCAATTTTACCTAATCAGAAATTAAGAAATTTGCCAGTTGCATCCTTTGGTACTGCATCTCGCGGACGGCAGCTCCGTAAGTATCGCGGAAGTAGGGAATGAGCTCAGAAAATGTATACTTGTGTCAGAAGCAGACAATGGCGAATAGAATTCGTAAAGGTAGTAGCATCTTCCGCTCTTAAACTTCTCTACTTGATTTGGTTAATCCAGCTAAGAGACGTCCGCGTTGAAGAAATTGTAGTGGTTTAACGTCCAGCTTTTGATTGATATTTATACTATGATTTCAGGGTGTGCATGAAGTCAAAAGTTCTTAAGGGGGAATTTGAAGTGAAATTAGCTGAGAAGATGGAGCAGTTTGAAGAAATGGTACGGGAGATAAAGGAAAATATAAATAAGCTAACCGATAATTTACTAGTCAACCAGTCAACCAGTCAACCAGTCAACCAGTCAACCAGTCAACCAGTCAGAATCAGCAGTATTGAAACAAGTTGTGATGCCTGAACGATTTAAAGTTTTATCATCTCATATATCTAGTTTGGTAGAGACGTGTAGGAAAATTTTCTTTCTATTTACAAAATTGTATTTATTAGGCTTTGGAGCGATGGTTTTCATACTCTCCACTAAGAGTAATGAATATATGGAAAATGGACTTAAATTTGAAGCGGCGTACTGGATTTTTATTGTACTAACTGGTGTCGTTACTTTGTTTTCAGTTCAGATTATATATTGCTTACTTCAATGGGATATGTTTAGAACCAAGCAAAAGAACGTATTTAGTTTTTTAGGATCCTTTGACGGTCCCAGCTTTTGGAATTGGAAATTTGAAGAAATGTACATCGCGATTATGTACATAGGATTACTAGTAGCGAAAGAGTTGACAGGGAAAGTTTGGACAGAACATATCTTGAGGATTTGCGAGGGATGCGATGGTAAGGCGCTGAAAATGTGCTCGCTACAAGCGCAGCGAGCGCAAGAAGGCTTACTCCCATGGTTCCTATCTAATTATGAGTACGTATTTTGGCTTTCCATTATAATTACGATTATATGTTGGCTTGCGAGCATGTGGAAAGCTTGCCACTTCAGAGATGGAAAGACCTTTTTTAGAGGCAAGATAAAAGATTAATTGACATGTTATTGATGAACAATACGTCATATATCATCGTTTGATGATGGCAGAGGCTTGAATGGCCACATCGTTATCGATTTGCCACAAACTAAATGTCAGTAATTCGCTTTTGTGATCGTAAAACTCTGGGGGCTTAAATGACTGCTTTCGCCAGTGAATTCAGAGCAATATTTCCCTTAGGAGCGGAGAGCGAGATCAGAATACAATTATAGCGGTGGGGGCGTCACTGCTTCCGGGTAGCGGTTTAGTCCAATGTTCATTTTATAATTGCGCATCGTCTGTTAATTATTACAGACATTCCGAACTTTAAGCTATGCTTGTTCAGACAGGACAATACTTATATTGGTAATGTTTTATATATAATAGAACTGTGAATACAAAATGGAAAAAAATATAAATTCAGCTATTTATGTCGCTATTATCACTCTTATTGGTGGTATCGCTGCTGCTGTAGTTACGTCTATTTATCAAGATGAAGTTTCTAAGAGAGAGTTAGGTTTAAGAACAATTAGCTTACTTGCTCAAGATTTATTGATAGAAAAACCAATTATTTTAGGGAAGTCGCAAAATCCTGAGCAGCTAAATAGTGTTCTAAGGCATAAAGAAATGGCATTTTTAGCTAAAGGACTAACTCAGCACCTCGACGACAACTATAGTGGTATGGATTTTAATACGCTCCGCGCGACGCTATCTTCAGTAGAACGCAGGTACTCATATGCTCAACTATATCAAGCAGCAAACGCCGCAGAAATCATATGTGAGAATATAGTATTTGATTTGAATTCTCGCGTTTTACAGATTTCAGAGCGCCTCACAAAGTGTAAATCATCAGGCCTTGATAACGCTTTATTATCGGTTACTAAAATTGATTTAGACAACTTTCGGTTTGAATTAGAGGTAACGAACGATAAAAATGGTCTATTTTGTAAAGGTGTTGATGATTTTTGCAGCTTTTGGATTGACGCAGGCGATCGCTTAGAAAGTACTGCATATGAGTATTTAGTGCTTTCTGAATACATTGGTTATAAAAACGTTTACAAAAAAGAAATTCCGCTTGTGTCATTTTCTATTATAAAGCGAATTACCCCCGTCATTGAATTACCGAAAACTATAGTAAAGAAAGTTGATAATAGTTATTGGAATGACAATAGAAGGCATTTGGAAGCTATAAGAGACAGCAAAAATTCAAATGAAGCAACTAAATGTAAACCGTTTTTTGACGATGATAGTAAAACTAAATTTGCACCACCCGCTCCACAGTTAACTGCTTTTGGAAAAGGGGTTTTAAGGGCATGTGGTCCCATACGAGGTCAAGTTAACGAAAGGGAATTTGATGCATTACTTAAGGATAACTGGCTATTGTTAAAAGAAACAATTCCAAATGAATGGGCGAGTTTATCTGATAATGATTTAGTTGAGAAGCTTAGACAAACTTGGTTAACACATAATGGTTTTAATCATATATATTGTGGTGAGTGGAACGGAGGGGCTATTCAAGGGCTTCATTTCACGGGGCGTTACTTGCAATTACAGCAAGAAAAAAAGATTTGTTATAGCGAATCAAAAGATGAAGAAATTGCTCCGGATAAAGTTTATACAATAGGGGTGAGAAGTACTGACTATGCTAATAGACATGATAAAAAGGGCTATGCGTTGAAGCAAAGCGCGATAGATTTATTTGTCTTAGGCAATAAAGTATTCGAATATTGCAATAGTCAAGGAGTTTGGGCACCTTATAAAAGCACGTTTGACAATGCTTTGTATGTTAAAAACAGTAAATTGGAAATACATTACAAGGCTATTTGTAAAGCCACTGATCCTAAAAATAAATTAACTTACGGTTTATTAACCTTGTATCCCGATCTTACACCAGATATGTCGCCAGCTTTTAGCTTTTGATATTTATGTGAAAAATATCATTTAGCTATAACTCTAAGTCGCCAACTAAAAATAACAAAACTGAACGTTGATATGCAGTACAAAGGAAATTTATGAAACAAATGTGTGATTCATGTTGTTGGTTTTCATTAACCGCGCATCGGGGCCGTTCAATGTTACTTGATTATCTGGATGTGCACTGACGTCTTCTTCAATTTTTTTAATTCAACTAGACGATTGGTTAGCCAAGCCAGTTTATCTTTTATTAATGCCACATCTTTATCATCGTTGTTATTCACATCTGCGTTATCAAGCTTCGACAGGTACTCACTAAATGCGCAATTCTTTATTTTATTTACGCAGGCGTTTTAATTCTTCGCGCTCATCTTCTCCAAGTACTTTACCTTGAATTTTCTGCTCATGAAGCTTTTTCCAGCGGTAGAGCACATTTTTCCCGGATGCTGGCGAATATTTAGAATGACTGTATACACAGTAAAACAAGCAATTATCTTCACATTCAACTTTTTGTACGCTTCGCATAGTTTAAGACTATTTACGCATTAAGCTAGAAACCACCAGGCCATACAAAACTTTCACAATTCGACATTTATACAAACCAATCTAGTCAAAATTTAGCTGTTAGAGAAGATAGTGAATAGCGTTGAATCGATATATCACCCGTTCACATTGTGACCAGACAATATTTTTACTACAGTATATTTTATGATGGTTTATTCTGTCTTACTAGTGCGTCTATAAGTAGTTACTCTACAGACTTATAAGGGAATTTGATGCACTTGACCATATAGGAGATATCCAATGAATGTGTTATTTTCCAGCTGTGTCAGTTTATTGCTCGTAGTAGTCATCTCTATTTATTCTGCAAATGCAGAGGCGAGCGGACGTGTTGCGGATTGTCCAAAAGGCTATACCAATATCGGTTTACTCTGCTCACGGGGTGCCGACACTTATAGTAACCCATCTAAAGTCGCGGACTGCCCTAGTGGTTATACTAATATGGGACTGACTTGTTACAAACCCCCGTTCACATCTAGAGGCCTCAGCAGTATGAGCTGTAAAGATGGCTGGTTTCGCACTGGAGGGCGATGCTATAAAAATTGCAAAAATGGTTACACCAGTGTTGGCGAGGCGTGCATGCGCGGAGTGTCCACGCTGACGTCGGGTAATATGACGTGTAAACCTCATGAAGTGTTAAATAAAGAGATCGGGCGTTGTTATATTCCACAAGAACCAGGTGAAAGTTGCTGGGCTGACGCTCCTTGTGGTAATGGCTTTAAATGTCAACCGATTGCGCAACGTTGTGTTCCTGAAGATCTGCCTTTATCGTCTAATCAAATGTGCTCAGCCTTTAAAGTCGATGATTTAGTCGAGGCGGCTAAAAATGCCAATACCACTATGTCATATGGGGGAGGATCAGTTTCCTCTGCAGGTGGCGCATACAGTCAAGAAATTGGAACTGTCTATGGGCAAGGTGGTGAGTTTGGTTGCTATGTTTCGGCATGTACTGGCGGTGTTTCTGATCTTTCAATCGCGAACTTTGCAAACTTTGGCATCTTTGAGGAATTTAGCAACGTAAGTGGATTAGCCATCGTTTCTTCACAAGGGGCGTCTGTTCCAATCATTGAAGCTGGCTTTACCACCGCACAGGTACTGACTACGAATGGTCAACTCATCGGTTCGTTGAATAGTTTATCAATTGGCGTTGGTGTATCGCCGATTCAGGTAGGCGTTATGTCGTGTTATACGGAAGTCATTGACGGCAATCGGGGAATCGCTGAATTAAGGGACTCTGTTGATAAAGCTGAGGTCAAAGCTAAAAATTTACAGGAAGATCGAGCAACTGTAAAAGCTGCAACCGAGGCAATTGTGCTTTCTGACAACTATCTGAAAATTCAAAATAGGTGGAAGCAAGACCAATTTCTAAACAACCAAAACGGACCGCTGTCTGCTTCAGTAGTTAAACCCAACTGGCACAGTGCACGTTGGATAATTGAGCCAGTGATAGGGACTCAGTACATTAGAATTAAAAATTACTGGAAACAAGACCTTTATATACACAATCAGTACGGGCGAGCCGCAGTTGGGAAAATAAAAACGGGATGGTGGAGCGCTCAGTGGCAAATAGAAAATGTGCCAAACAGTTTCTACGTTCGTTTGAAAAATCGCTGGAAGTCAGATCAATACCTGAACATTCAAAGCGGAAAAATTGAAAGTGGTGAAATTAAGCCTGGTTGGTGGAGCGCAATGTGGTTAATTAAATAGGTTGAATTTCGGCCCGAGTATTTTTTGAGGCTTCCGGTATTGCAGAAATAATGGAAACCGATGCTAATCAAAAAGTAAACTTACAAACTAACTACCTTGAACAAGGTGTTAATTACGCCAGCGTGTTTTAGAACCAATATTTTCGGATATACTGCCACGGCAGATTAAGCATCTAATTACACGAATTTTAAATGAGGAGCTAGAGCAATAGCCACGGTTAATTAATAGTGGCGGCCACAATTTTTACTATTAAAACCCTGAGAATTTGGTTGGCATCGACCGACGTCACACTCAGCCAATGTCAACGTTCGTTTATGACCTTGAGTTCAATTGGTGAATGCAACGCTATCCTTATTTAAGGAGGAACGTTTCCATGAAATAAAGAGAACGCATCTATTATTCACCTGAACAAAAAGCACTTATATGGGGAAGATATAAAAAGGGCGACTCGTTGCATGATATCGCCAGAATGTTTGACCGCTATTATTTTTCGATTATGCCTACCATCTATCAAACTGGAGAGTATCGGCCCCCAGACCGAAAAAGGCACCCACAATCTCTCTGGCTTGATGAATGAGAAGAAATATCACACTGCTTAGTCAGCAATCAATCCATTCGAGAAATTGCCAGACGTTTGTCTAGAGCGCCATCAACAATCAGCCGAGAGATAAAAAGAAATGGTGGATTGAAGTGCTACCGTGCCGTCAACGCAGAACAACGTGCATGAGACGAAGCATTAAGACCTAAACCATGTAAGTTAATTGGCTCCCCAGAATTATGTAAACTGATAGCTGTTAAGCTTAAAAGAGCTTGGTCACCACAGCAAATTGCGGGTTGGTTAAAGCGACAATATCTCGATGATCAGGAAATGTACGTGTGCCACGAAACCATTTATAAGACACTATTCATTCAGGCGCGAGGTGCATTGAAGAAAGAGCTGCGACGGTGTTTGAGAACGAAAAGAGCGGTCCAAAAGTCTCGGACATCAACGCTCCAAGGACGCGGCTTAGGTCAGCATCCCAGATGCTTTATCAATCAGTGAACGCCCTGCATCCGTTGAAGATAGAGCTGTACCTGGGCATTGTGGAGGCGACCTAATATGCGGCTCAAAGAACAGCTATATTGCAACGCTTGTTGAACACCATTCTCGTTATCTAATGCTCGCCAAAGTGGAAGATAGCAAGTCATCTACTGTTATTGCTGCGCTAATTAAACAAGCTCAAAAGCTTCCAAGCGAATTATATAAATCACTCACGTGGAATAGAGAGAGGGAAATCAAAGACCACAGGAAGTTCACACTGGCAACTGACATCAAAGTATAACTGTGTGCTCCCCATTCTCCTTGGCAACGCGGTTCAAATGAAAATACCAATAGGCTGTTGAGACAGTGTTTCCCCAAAAGCACTGACGTATCAGCACACAGTCAACAAAAGCTTCAGTAGCGTCGCAAGACAACTTAACGAAAGTCCGAGAAAGACGCTAGACTATGAAACACCAGCTCAGAGGTTTAACCAATGTGTTGCAGACATCGATTGAACTCACAGCTCATGGCAGTCTGTCGAATTGACTCAACTCAACGTGTCAGGCCAAGCTTGAGTAATACACTTTCAGGCTATTATTTTTAGGGTAACTCAGCGCTAGATTTATCATTTACTTCCATATGGGTATTCATATTTTTCGGCTTTAACTGCACAACCTATTCGCTAAATAAGCCCCAGAAGCATGTAAACCTGCTTGCAACCCTATACATACGATTTTACACTTCCGTTTTTTAAGACCAGTAACGGAAATTTTATATGAATTACAACAATGTCGATGCTTTAAAAAAGCACTTAAATGAATCTCCTGAAAGCGTTGAGTTTGAAGATGTTACAGCCCTTATCGATAGTGCATTTACATTCAGGCCAACGGCCTTTACCAATGGTGAAGTAACTAATGAAGCCAACCAAAACAATGGTTCTTGCAAATTGCTCGCGTTAGGGCAGCACCTTCAACTGAACCAAGCACAGACATTAGCACTGTTTGGTGGCTTCTATCGTGATGACGTTTTAAAAAATCCTGATGGTGATGACCACGCAAATATTCGCAATTTTATGCAGACAGGGCATGAAGGCGTGAGTTTTGAGGCATTTCCGCTATCCGTTAAAAGCTAGGTTTTTATTAACGCTCAGAGTCTCTTAACGTTAGTACTTCTGCGCCTGTCGCCGTTACCAATACCGTGTGTTCCCACTGAGCAGATAGTTTCTTATCTCGTGTAACCACGGTCCAACCGTCTTTTTTAAGCTTTGTTTTATACGTGCCTTGGTTAATCATGGGCTCTATTGTGAATGTCATGCCTGCTTCCAATTTAAGCCCAGTTCCCGCGCTACCCACGTGGACTATTTCAGGCTCTTCATGCATTTCTTTACCAATGCCATGACCACAATAATCGCGAACAACACTGTAACCATGTTTCTGCGCATGCTGTTGAATAGCGGCGCCAATGTCACCAATTGTCGAACCGTGTTTAACGGTCTCTATGCCTTTGTACATCGCTTCATAAGTCACATCAATTAACTTTTTCGCAATAGGTGAAACTGTACCAATTGCGTACATTTTGCTGCTATCTGCAATATAGCCATTTTTTTCTAGGGTGATGTCTATGTTGACGATATCACCATTCTTAAGCTTTTTAGCTGCAGAAGGAACGCCATGGCAAACCACGTCATTCACAGAACTGTTGAGTACAAATTGATACCCATATTGCCCTTTACTTGCGGGTCTTGCGTTAAGGCAATCAACAATAAACCGTTCTACAAAACTATCAATTTCAAGGGTGGTAATGCCAGGAGCAATAAAGCTATCTAGCTCGCTGAAAACCTTTGCCAGTAATTTGCCTGATTCACGCATTAGTGCAATTTCACTGGCTGATTTTATAAGGCTATTCACTGACCAACCTTACTGAAGATACGTTTTGAGAGCGCATCTCTAAATCAATGATTTGTTCATAAGATAATTTGGGATTTTGCTCTGCTAGCCGGCCGACTTTCATCCAAAATTCTGCTTGCGAATTAATAGAACGTTCCATCACCGCGCTGGTTTTACGCACCTCTTCATGCAATGCATCAGATATCTTAACAATTCCCATAATAAACCCAACTCAGCAATATATATTTTGCTACATAATGCACTAAAACATATATCTTGTCTATTGCTTGGTTTGTGAACTTGATAGCAGCAGACGTTAACAAAACACATGCGACACTTTTTGTCGCATGTGTTATTTATGCTAATAGGCAATTCCAATAACGGGTCGATATTTGTGAACGCATTTCAGCGAAAGTTAGACATTCTACAATTTATACCCCGGGCACCTCGTAAAGTGTCGAGTCGGCAGATTTTAGATAACTTGCAAAACAGTGGTCACGCCAATATTGATATGCGTACTGTGCAGCGAGATTTAAAAAGCCTTGAGCAAATAGGTTTGTTTGGCCTTGAAGTGGATAAACGCTCAAAACCCTTTGGCTGGAATATTAATGCCTGTTTCAAGAAATTAAACTTAAGCTTGATGGATGGCAATACCGCCCTTGCGTTCAATGTACTCGAGCAATCTAGTGAAACCCTTCCGAATACTACATTGAAAGAACTACAGCCTTACTTCAATAAGGCCGAGCAAATACTAGCTCATGATAACGACTCGCTTTTGCAGCATTGGTCAAAGTCGGTGAGTAATGTGCAAGTGTCACAACCTTTGGTGCCACCTGATATCGACCCGGTTACGTTAGAGCGTTTAAAAAACGCTTTGTATTACAAAAAACAGGTGAATGCAGATATAAAAAGGCTTTTCAAGCGCGCAAAAAAAGCAGTATGGAAGCATTATGATAAAGTGAACCCAATGGGGTTAATACAGCAAAATGGTCGTCTAATATTTATATGTACTTTTGGATCTTTGCATACCAGACGATATTCCTTACCGATAAATTTTATTCGAAATGTTGAGGTGACAAAGAGTGATTGCCAGCAAAGCAATGACTATCACAAAAGCCTCCGAGCTGAGTTGGTGTCAACGCAAGAAAAAGCGGAATTGAAACTGCTTATCAACGACAATTCTTTCTTCCTATTACACGGCTATAAGCTGGCTGAAGATCAAAACATCTGCAGCTCAACGATTGCCGGAAAGTCACTATTGACGGCAACGGTTACCGACGACAGTAAGCTTCGCGCATTTTTAAGAGGGCTAGGAAGTAATATTGAAGTTCTTGAGCCCTTATCGCTTAGACGTTACTTTACAGGCTTGTCGGAAAGCCTCTACCAGACTTACTGCAATTAATATAACAACGCGCGTTTTAGCGTTGATTATTCGGGCTGGCGAAGCGTTATTCTCTAGCCTTTTCCTTTTAGCCTCACGAAAGTCGGGGTATCTAGATACTCGCTTTTACCATTATAGGGTTGAGATAGTCTTGGTCGCTTCATCTCTACTATCTTTTCAGAAGAAGGTTCGCTTTGCGCATCAGGTGGAATGCCTGTCGCAATAACCAACACCTCAGCAAAGTGGGGAAGTTCTTCCGAGATAGTTACGCCACTAATAATCAATGCTCGAGAGCTGTCTATCAAGGTTTGTAGCTCAGCCAGCATACTTTCGTACATTGCAAGGCTGGGCTCTTGTTGACAAGATAGCTGAACTATTACACCTTGCGTGCCTTTAATATGGTTGGTTTGTACTAAAGGGTTCTTCAAAGCATGCGTTAGTGCATCACAAAGTGTTTCATCACTGTGCGCCACGCCAACGCCTAAGGCGGTATCACCTTCAAGTGATAGAATATGGCTGAAATCGTTGATATCAACATTGATGTAACCCGTGCTGGTTAGCATAGTAATGATGGATTCAACAATTCGCTGCATTTGCGTGTCACAATGCCGGAAGGCGCTAATAATGCCCACGGTTGCATCAAGCGCGGTGATAAGTGCATCGTTTGAAAGCACCAGGGTCGCGTTGGCTTTGCGCTTAATTTCTTCAAGGGCGTGATAGGCTATTTCTTTGCGTTTATCCCCTTCAGATTTAAAGGGCAGGGTAACAAAGCAAAGGGCATCTATTCCCATTTCTGATGCTAAATCTAACAACACTGAAGTGGCACCGCTGCCGGTTCCTCCTCCAAGCCCTGCTATCACTATAATGAGGGTGTCGTCGGCGATCAGGGCTTTTAATAACTCAATACTATGTTCGGCGGCATGTTTAGCCACTTCAGGGTTGGCGCCTGCGCCGAAACCTTTTGTGGTGTGCTCGCCAATCAACACAACTTCATGCTTTGTTGAATGTTCTTGAGATTGTTTATGTGAAAGGTTTTGACACTGGTTTAGCGCAGAAATATCGGTATTAATCGAGCTAAACCTAATGGTGCTGTGCGCTGAAGCGGAAGACATATTGCTAATTGCGTTACCTCCACACCCACCTACACCAATAACGTGAATATTTATTTTTGTTGCGTCTTTTTCCCACATAACCACCACCGAAACTTGACCAAAGAAGAGTACTTAGGATGATGTATTAATGCGGTAAAAACTGACGCACCCAGCGTTTACCTCAGTAAAAGAGCACAGTTATTTTAGTAAAAAAAGAACCTAAATCTCAAAAAGGCACTTTAGTTATCACTTTGCCATCTATCGCACGAAACATCTCTTTGTGTTCTTTCCAATAGCCGCTTATTGTTACCCTTACAGTAATGGGGCCCTCTTCAATATTCATAAAGTAAAAGCCATGGTAGCCAGGAAAAGGCGTTGTGAAAGCGCCACTTTGCTTGATACCTTCACCCCGGGAATACGCCATTTCAAATCCGTCAGGGTACTGCATCGCGTCTTGGCTTGAGGGATGGCCATGAAAATCGTAATACACACCTTCACCCTTGTGGTTTAGCACTTTCCAGCTATACACGAATGTACTGTCAGCAGGCATAATGAATTTATGTTCTATTTCGCCGTAGTCTTCAATATCGATATCAAAAGTTTCTGATTTAAACGGCGTATCTTCAAGATGAATAAGCCCTTGTACCGACTCGTTTATGCGCTCGGCGGTGGGATCGTAATCACCTATATTAAATGACAGCGTTAAATCTTGTGTATTGAATCGAGCAGCGCTTTCCTGTTGTGTATGTTCACTTACCGATTGCTCGGCTTTACCCATCTCGGCTTTACCCATCTCGACAAGGCCAAGTGTGCTACCTAAACCTGTAGGATCGATGCCATATTCTGCAGGCAAAATAGCCACCACTAAAATAGCGCCAGCGGCAAGGGTGGTGAGTATTATTTTATTTAACAATGTCATTATTTATTTTCCTTCACCGCGTCTTTTATCGCGGTGTTTTCGCTATTTCTAATAGTTTTAGCTTCAAGTCTTTTAGATAGCTATACCTTGGGTTTTCATGCTGTATTTGCGTTGTTTTAGCCCAATAAATAGCCGGTAATGTGCAAGCCGAACAACATAAGCCCAGCACCAAATAGCCCCATATTTACAGCGTTTGAAATAGCAGGGTAGTGGGGCTGCCTGTGCAGCCAAGATAAACTGCTCAATAGCATGACAAGTGCTAACAATTGGCCGATTTCGACACCTAAATTAAACGCCAACATGTTAGGAATGAGCCCATTCGTAGCCAAAGCCAAATCTTGCAGTTTACTCGAAAGCCCGAATCCATGAGCTAACCCAAAGCCAAACACGGCCATTTTAGGGTTTAAAAAGCGAAACTTACTTAAGTTTTCCAGTGCCTTATAACAAATAGATATGCCAATAATAGCGTCAATAAGATAGGGGTTAACATGAAGACCTGACAACACTCCAAGTAGTAGTGTTATGGAGTGGCCCAACGCAAAAAGGCTCACAAATATAGCGATGTCGCGAAATTTGGATAAGAAGAAAATGACACCCACAAGATAAAGCAGGTGGTCGTATCCGGTTACCATGTGTTTGGCACCCAAATACATAAAAGGCCAGATGTGAACACCGGAGGCATTGGAGAGAAAGCCTTGATCTTGTTGTGCTACACCATGGGCTAATGCCGACGGCGTTGCTAACAGAAAAACTAATATGCCGGCTAAAGGAAAAGCGGGTAAAAAGGCTAATAGAAAGCGAGTTAATGTGTTTTTGACCACAGCGTTATTCATTTAAACACTCTAAGCTATAGCCTCAAACCCGCGAATCTGCGGGTCCGAGTGGTTCAAAGTGAAAGCTTGTAGCACAAGAGCCGGTGGGATTGGAGCTCGTGCACACCCAGGTCTAGTCAATTAAGGGGTTTCCACATAAGGAATAAAGCGCCCTAAAATAATAACGCTAGTCCACAAGAATAGTGATATCCAAGCTACCACCTGCGCATTTTTATCTAGTTGCGCCGGGGTATTCAACGCACGCGCAGACATCGGCATAGTGGCCATTTGCGGTTTAACTCGTATTACAAAATACAGCGTGTTAAGCCCCGCCAATATTATGCATCCCATTTTGGCCCAAAACGCAATATTCACAAGGTACCTATCGGCATCGCCCACAACAAAGAGCAAGCCTGAAATCACATTGATGGCAAAACCAATTAACGCCCAACGTAAGAATACGTCAACCTGCTTGATGGGCAAAGCCTTAGCAAAGCCTACCATTCTTAAATCAACCACAAGCAGCGAGCCAAAAAGCAGACTCAGCCCTAGAAAATGTGCCATTTCTAATGTTGGAAATACGACGGCATTGTCCATAACAAAACTGTTGATAGGGCTAGCATTAAGGGTATCGATAACCCACGAAAGTAACGAATTCATAGGTAACCTCCTTAAGACATGTAGCCAATTAATCGGCCAGCAATAATTGCGGCCACCCAACTGACCATGGCAATGGCAGCAAGTTTTTTATGCTTAGCCGACACGCTGTCAGTTTGTTTAATACAAATAATGACTAACCGCCATGTCAGCACAAGGCCTGCAACAACCAAAAGAATTTTAATCCGAAATGCCCAATTAAAATAAAGCTCTGATGCATTTCCACAAAATAGCGCCACACCGGAAACGAAATTAATGCCAAACCCAATTAAGGCAATATTCCAATAACTTGCCATTGCAGTAACCGGAATAACTGAAGCGAAGCCAAGCACCCGAAGGGTTAGCATTAATGCTATGCCCACCATAGTAGCCATCCCTATTGCATGTAACGACAGCACGATAGGGTAGCCCCATTCGGTAGTTGATATGGTTTGACCTACTTTTGAGTCTTCAAGCTTGTACAGCGAACTCATAACAGATTGACTGTTTGCATTGCTGTTTTTTAAATTGCCATTTCCTGTATTTTTGTTGTCGAGTGTTGTGGCGCTAATATCAAGATTACCTGAGCCTCGTTCGGCAGTAAGGTCGTCACAGTCATAAGGTTGATAGCTGTCTTTTGTGAGAGTTACTTCATCAGACCCCGTCATTGGCGCTTTAAGGTAAAGCGGATCGGTCAGGGTATATTCACGTTTTAACACCGTGCCGTCTTCGTTTAATGAAAAGCGCTCAACAACAACCAATGCTGTGCTATTTTTGGCCGGTGACGGTGGCCCGCCATTGCCTCTTGGGCCTGCTGGAGGACCTTTTTTACCATCAGGTGCGCCTTCAGGGCGTGGAGGACGATTGTTTCCTTGAGGGCTCCCCATACTAGCCCCCATACTAGTCCCAGTGTCAGCATCGTCAGGCTTTCCACCAGGACTGCCGCCTGGCTTTCCACCAGGACTGCCGCCTGGCTTTCCACCAGGGCTTCCGCCCATGGGCGCCATTATCCAACCCTCATCAAACCCAGTGGTGGTAACGACTAAGGTATTTCCTTCCCATACACCGGTTGAAAATCCTGCACGATTGGGCTCATATTCTTCGGGCATCTTAGTACCATCTAAATAAATGGTACGTGTCAGACTCATAAATCCGTAAGTCAGGTTTATCTGAGTGCTAGACTGTTCAATTTTATTAACCATAAGATCGAACCACCAATCCATGATGATATTAGTCGGTTCACATTGGTATCTAGGGTTTTCATCTTGAGTCGCCCCTTCTACCGCCAAAGCACCTGCATCAGTTAACTGTGCAAAAGCGCCGCCACCGCCAGGTCTGCTACCTTCTTTGCGCACCATTGCCCAATTTCCTGCTAGATTTGGTCTTCCATCAGCGCGAATAGTTTCGCGTTCAACGGTAACGTCACTGTCAACAGCTGATGCGGTACTTGCGCCGTTAACAAGGCTCCCGTTATCATCAAACACACTATTTCGGTTAGCGGTTACGCCATTTTCGAAAGTAATTTGCTGCATATAACATGTAGTGGGGTCGTTTCTATCTGGAGAGCCTAAAATGGTGATAGCACTGCCTGCTTTGAATTGCTCTGTGTTCCATCCTCTACGTTTGAGTAACGAGCCTGACTGTAGCTCACAACGCATATTTGTTACGCTGCCATCTTCGTTCGTAACATCGAAATACACATAGGCATGCGGGTTAACTAACCGTACTCGAGTAATCTCGCCAGACAACTCAATCGTTTTATTCGTTTCAAATTGACCGCTACTTCCATGATGGGCGAAGGCCACATTCGGTAAAATAAGCGCTACAAGTACACATAGGCATCGTAGATTCCACATTGGTGTTGATTCCTTCCCACTTAAAAAATGTAAATAATGCGAGCCGTTCCTCGCCTACTGAGTATCAATGAAAAAAGCAGTGATGCTAGTAATGTAAAGATCATAAAGTAAACTCGCAACGCTCGCCATTGACGAAATGTAAAGACTGGTTAAATACTTTCAAAAGCTCGGCCTCAAAGCGGTTGCTGTCATCACAAATGATTTATCAGCCATTGTGATTGACTATTATCTTCATTTTCAAAATTCTGTTTATACCTGTATCCCATTTATCTCTTGTCCTTAAAAAACTATATTCCCTCGCATCGGGGAAACCTATACCATTTTTTAAGGAGTGCTTTATATGGCTATAGCCACAGTAAACTATCATGTGAAAAGTAACGAAGTTCAGGCATTTCATTTCGATGTTAATGGCGTTGTTGGGAATTTGATTTCGCCTGAATTAATTTCAGTCAAAGTGCCGGTTACTGATATACGAAAAAAAAACTATTCAGTGAATTTCAATAAAGATGGGATCACTTTTATAAACGCACCAACAAAGGTACATGGGTTCGATGAGTCTGAAGCGTGGGCGAGTGACTATGAAAGTGAGCTTACTGCCATTCTGCAGCAACAGATAAAAGCAAAAGAAGTCATTGTATTCGACCACACAGTACGAATCGACGACCCAAATGCAACACGAAGACCTGCCCGCAACGTTCACAATGACTATAGTGAAGGTGGGGTAGAAAAGCGTTTGTTGGATATTTTAGGTGCCCAAAAAGCGCAAGAGTTTCAGCAAGGGCATTTTGGGTTTGTTAATGTATGGCGCCCAGTGGAATACACGATACCTTCATCCCCTTTAGGGTTTATCTGCCCACGCTCGATGCAAGAAGATGACTGGATGAACATCGAATTGGAATACCCCGATCGCAAAGGTCAAATATTAGGGGTAGCGGAAAATAGAACCCACGAATGGTTCTATCAATCTGATATGACACCCGAAGAAGCGATTATATTTAATATCTATGATAACCGTGGAAGGCCACATTTGGCGCATAGCGCACTCGATATGGAAGGCGATACTGCTGTGACGAAACCACGAAAGAGTATTGAAACGAGAACCCTTGTTCGGTATTAGTCTTTTAACATGGTACAGAGCGCACTTCAGAAATTGTGGGTGGTATATAAATAGAGGTGAATACCTTTTTAAGGGTTGAGGTATTTATTCAACACTTCAAGCAGCTTTTCTTTTCGAATAGGCTTGCTGACATGGTCGTTCATGCCTGCATTTAAACAGGCGTCAATATCTTGCTGCATAGCATTTGCTGTTAACGCAATAATAGGTAAGGTACCGTTCATTTGATGGCGTATGACCCGAGTGGCCTCGTACCCATCCATTTCTGGCATTTGAATATCCATCAAAATAATATCAAATGATTGTTGAGATAACGTGTAAATAGCGTCGTTTCCGTTAGCAGCACGAATTATTTGTAGATTTGTGGCGTTTAGCATTGCCATTATAACTTCAACGTTTATGTCATTGTCTTCGGCCAATAGCACGCGTGTTTTTTGGAACTGGGTAATGAGTTGTTCGGCTTCTGGGTTCTGAATGTATTCTTCACCTATTGAATGACAAAATTCCAAAGTAAAGTAAAAGCGTGAACCTTGTCCAATGGCGCTAACAACGTGAAGTTTAGAGCTCATTTGCTCTAATAATTTATTGCAAATATTTAAGCCTAGGCCTGAGCCTCCATACTTTCGTGCCGTTGAGCTTTCAGCTTGAATGAAGGGTTGAAACAAGTTTTCTTGTTGAGACTCACTAATACCGATGCCGTTGTCCTGAACCCATACGTCGAACAAGCAGTGGGTGTTGTCTTTCTGTTTAACCTTAATACCTATTTCTATATCCCCAGCACTTGAAAATTTAATGGCGTTGCTAATCAAGTTAGCAAGTACTTGTTTAAGCCTAAGTTCGTCAAAAATCATCTCTTTTGGAAGGTTTTTGTCGATATTTAGCTTAATCGTTAATCCCTTGTTGCTTGCTTGCGCGTGGAATATATCAAGTAGCTTTCTTATGCTTTGACGTAAGTTATACGGTCCGTAATCTAGCGCTAGCTTACCCGCTTCAATTTTAGAGAAGTCCAGTAAGTCATTAATAAGTTGCAGAAGCATTTCAGATGAATTGACAATTTGGCTGGTGAGCTTTTTAGTTTGTTTATCTTCTAGTTTGTCAGTCAGTACTTGCCCAAAACCAATGATAGCGTTCAAAGGGGTTCTAATTTCGTGGCTTATGTTAGAAATGAACTCTGTTTTAAGCCTGCTGTGAAGTTCGGCTTTTTCCTTCGCTGATATATAAAGTGCATTGGTCTTGCGTGCTTTTTTAAGCAAAATTAAAATAATAACCAAGGTGACAAGGGTTAATGCAATAAAAATCACGAGCCAGCGGGTGAAGAGCTTTTGCGTTTGCTGAGCAGCTTCCCTAGCGTCAAGCAGTTCAGAAATAGCGCGGTTTTCTTTTTCTAATAGTGTGGTTTTTTCTTTTTGCTGCTCTATTTCGTAAACTAAATTTGCGCTCTCTAATAGCTCTAAATCTTCGTACTTTTTAGCTTCAAGGTATTCGTTATGGTAAACCTCGTATTCCTTGTACGCCGTTTCAAAATCACCTTCTTTGGCGCTAATTTGTGAGGCGAGCTTTTCAAGTTCTGCCCGCCATGTGGTCTTTTCACCCACGCGGTAGTCGTCATAGGTGCTGCGAGATTTATCAAGGGCCACTCTCGCTTCGCTTAAACGTCCCCGTTCCATCAACGCCTTCGCTTTTAATCTATAAATTTCGCTATCGTAAAAAGAGGTGGTAAGTGGGTGAGAAGTGACCGTTTCAGCCAGCTTCAACGCTTCTTCAATATTGTCAGTTCGAAAATAAGTAGACGCCATTCCATATAAGGCGATGTATTCTGCGTAATTAATGTCTATCTTTCTGTCAGATTCAATGGTTTGCTTAAAGTAGGTAATCGCTTTATCGAAGTTGCCCATATTTCTAAATAAAATGCCTATGGCGTACAGGTTGTCACTAACAAGCGGCCATTCATTGAGGGCTTTTGACTCTGCTAACGACTTCTCATAATACTCAAAGGCAATATCAAAAGACTTTACCGAGTGATAATAATCAGCAGCTATATAGTGATACAGGGCCGTGGCATAAGTGAGGTTATTTTCATGAACCAGTTCGTTAAGCGTATTTAATAAGTTAGCGCTTGATGCGAAAACTTGCCCTTCATTGTATGAAAGGATGAGATACGCAATTGCTATAGCCTTAACAGAAGAACTGGCAGCAGGAGATTGTATGACTTCACCGAACAACTGATATGACCGGTCATAATTAGCATTGATGCCTACCATTCTGGCCAGCCCCAATTTAATGATTAAACCATCTTCCGTTTCAGTGACTAAAGATTCTAGAATAGTCATCACATCATCAGGGGCGGTGTGATGTAATTTGAGCTTAAGTTGAATGTAGCTAACGGCTATTTTAGTTTTTTCAAACGAGGTGAAGTCAGGGGTGAGTAATCGTGTTTCCAGCGTCGATATCACTTCGCCAATGGGCATGGGGCTTTCAGTTTTAACCCGTGAATTCAACGACTCAAGTTCAGTCAATACATTGGCATACGCCACTATTTTTCTGCTGCTTTTTATTAACGGCTGGGTGCAAGGCATGGGTTGGCCCGCCTGTGGCCGTACTATTGTACATTGGTACTCAGGGAATGAACGAGGACAAGTTGTTTCGGTTTGGAATATTGCTCATAACGTTGGCGGCGGACTCATTGGCCCTTTGTTTATCTTGGGAATGGCGTGGTTTAATGATTGGCATAGCGCTTTTTATGTACCCGCAGCCTTCGCTGCATTAATCGCCGGTTTTGTATTTTTAACTTTACGAGATACACCGCAAAGTTGTGGTTTGCCACCTATTGAAGAACATCGCAACGACTATCCCCTCGATTATGAAGAAAAGCATGAGCAAGAACTCAGTGCTAAAGAAATTTTTGTTACCTACGTATTGAACAACAAACTCCTGTGGTTTATCGCTATTGCCAATGCGTTCGTGTATCTCATTCGATATGGCGTTTTAGATTGGGCGCCGACGTACTTGTCAGAGGTAAAAGACTTCTCATTTGAGCATAGTTCTTGGGCGTACTTCTTATATGAGTGGGCGGGTATACCAGGTACGCTGTTATGCGGTTACATTAGCGACAAATGGTTTAAAGGCCGTCGCTCACCAGCTGCTATTTTGTACATGGTGCTCGTATTAGTCGCCGTTCTTGTTTATTGGTTTAACCCTGCTGGAAACCCATCAATAGATATGGCTGCGCTAATGGCTATTGGCTTTTTGATCTATGGACCAGTCATGTTGATAGGTTTATACGCGCTAGAGTTAGTGCCGAAGAAGGCCGCTGGTACGGCAGCCGGGTTAACAGGGCTGTTTGGATATCTTGGTGGTGCCGTTATCGCCAACATTGCCTTGGGTTTTACGGTCGATTACTTCGGTTGGAATGGCGGATTTATACTTCTCACAGGTGGGTGTATTTGTGCCATTGTACTAATCGGATTCACGGTTAAACATGAAATTGCGCATTTAAAAAGTAAAGAAGCGTCTGCAGCTTACTAAATGATGACGTTTATTTAACGCGAAATCTTGCCGTATTTAGACGTATTTAAATCTGGCAGTGGGTTATATCATGAGCAAATTAAAGACAGCAAACAAAGCGAATATCGCCATATTAGGCGCTGGGAGCATCGGATGTTATTTAGGAGGCTGTTTGCTGTCTGTTGGCGCGAATGTCACCTTAATTGGCCGAGCAAGGCTAAAAGGGCAAATCGGGAAGCGCGGCTTAACGTTAACCGATTGGCGAGGCAGGAATACAAAGCTTAAACCGGCCGACGTTAATTTCACTGAAAGTGCCGAGGTAATAGCGAATGCTGATTATATTTTAGTGTGCGTAAAAAGCGGTGATACTCAAGAGTCAGCGTTGCTTATTACACAATACACAAATAGTGATCTACAGAAAGCAAATCCTGTTGTCATCAGCTTTCAAAACGGCGTAAGAAACGGACATGTGCTATCAGAATGCTTACCGAATCATACCGTCATGAAAGGCATGGTTCCCTTTAACGTGTTAGGGCAGGGCGACGGGCATTTTCATTGTGGCACGGAAGGGAATTTGTGTATTGAAGACAAAACCGGGAAAGCGGGAGATCTCGTCGGCCTGTTTGCCATGGCCGACTTGCCTGTTCAGGTGTACAAGGATTTATCTAGTGTGCAGTGGGGTAAACTGCTCATGAATTTAAATAACGCCGTTAATGCACTTTCTGGCAGGCCATTGCTTGAGCAATTGCACGACAACGAATACCGAAAAGTAATGGCGGTTGTGCTAAAAGAAGCATTAGTCGCAATGAAAGCTGCCGGTATTGAGCCGGCTAAAACAGGTAAGGTCGTCCCTAAGCTTATGCCTTACATTATGTCTTTACCTAATTTTCTATTTAAAAAGGTAGCTGCAGCTACGTTAAAAATTGACCCTCAGGCACGCTCATCTATGTATGAGGATTTAGCGCTGAATAGAAAAACAGAAGTCGATTACCTAAATGGCGAAATTGTTGCTTTAGGTGAAGCGCATCAAGTGAGTACCCCCGCCAATGCCGCAATAGTAAAACTCATTAAAGCGGCCGAAAACGCAAGCGACGGGTCGCCGAGGTTGAGCGCTGCCACTTTACAACAAGCGATAGCTGCTACCTAGCCCTAGCCTATCGCTTTTAATCGTCTTGAAGGTCTTTAATATCGTCAATAATATTGTTGAGCTTTTTCAGCAGGTGTGACTTCTGTTTTGCGGTCATTGTCTTTACCAGTGCATCGGCTAGCGATAAATATGCTTCTCGATTAGCTTGTCTGCGTGCTAGGTACTCTTCGGTGCGGTAGTCATCAGGGTGAGTAAGTAGGTGGGTTAGCTTTTGTTGAAACGCTTCTGTGTTTTGTCTGCTTGCAAACAATCGGCGCGCTTCATTCTGCATGGCTATTCGGTATTCAAGCCAGTTTCCACGGGTACGGGCGAAGTGAGGTGCAGCGTTCGCTATCATCGTTTTTTGCTCGTCAGTTAAGTCACCTACACTGTCTTCAAAACCTTCTTCGAAATTCTCAATTAACTTTTCAAGCCTTTCACTTTCAGACATTGAGTCGTACTCATCAAGCTCTTCTTGCTCTTCGTCATTTTCTTTTTGGATGGCAGCAAACAAATAAATAACTTGGTCGTCACTTAAGCGGGAAGCGAGCTCTACTAACTCAGGCGCTATTTTCGAACGTAATGTCATTATGTGCTCATTAGCCTGATTCAAATGATTGGCTATAACTGCTTTGTTTAACTCATCTTGTTTTATATCTTCTACAATTTGCATTATTTGAGCCCGATATAAAGACAATTGCTCTTCTCGGTGCCAATTAATCCACCCTTCAAGTTTTACATCGAAAATAGCTTCTTGCGAATCATTAAGCTCTACATAATCGTCCATGTACCAGTAAACAAGCCAATCGAGATTATTGTACGCAAGCTTAGAAGAGCATCCTGTGAGTACTATGAAGCCAAGTACAAGCCATAACTTTTTCATTTTTAAATCCGTTGTAGATGTAGCTAGTAGCTACTGATATATAAATTAATTACGGAGCGCTAATAGTTCTTAGTAATTTAGCTGCCTTTTGGATTTCGAAATCGATAAACCGCTGCTGAATTTCGATGGCAGCGCTACACATGAATATAGCTCTTTGTCGATGTGCGCTAATACGTCTTCCAATTCGGTAAGACTGTAGGTTGAATAATCAGGGGCGTCCATTGAATACTTCCATGTGGCTTTTATATTATTGAAGATGACATTCATTGACGTGTTAATAATACGGAATATTAGCCGCTAACACTACAGTATTCACCATATCTACCTGAATAGATGAGGAAAAAACATGGCAATACATGAAAAGCTTAACTACGTTGAGTTCGGTACATTCGATATCAGTAGTACTAAGCGCTTTTTCGAAACTGTATTTGGTTGGGCGTTTACCGATTACGGCCCCGAATACACGGCATTTTCTAATCAAGGATTAGACGGGGGCTTTTTTAAAGCTAAGCATGCTGGCATTACAGAAAATGGCGGTGCGTTATTAGTTTTTTACAGTGCTGATATTAGACAAACCTTAAGCAAGGTAGAAGACGCTGGTGGCAATGTGAACAAGCCTATCTTTGAATTTCCAGGCGGTTGTCGATTTCACTTTATAGAACCTGGGGGCAATGAATTCGCGGTTTGGTCTGAAAAGGAATAGAGGTCTGAAAAGGAATAGTGGCCTGAAAAGGAGCAGTGCCCTGAAAAGTAATAGAAGCCTGCGCATGTTCAGGCTGGCCCAGAGATGATCTGTATAAAAGAGCCCTTTATAAAAAAGCGCTGTATAAAAAAGCCCAGCTTAGAAAAAGCTGGGCTCTGTCGCTTATTTTTAGCGGTGTTTACGCTATTATTTATTAAGCCTTACCAAGAACTATACGCAGCATTCTTCTAAGCGGCTCGGCAGCACCCCATAGCAGTTGATCGCCCACGGTGAAGGCTGAAATATATTCAGGCCCCATGGTCAATTTACGAATTCGACCTACAGGAATAGACAATGTGCCTGTCACTTTCGCTGGCGTGAGTTCTTGCATGGTGGCATCACGGTCATTTGGTACCACTTTCACCCACTCGTTATGCTGGGCAAGAATTTGCTCAATTTCTTCAACTGGCAAGTCTTGTTTTAACTTGATGGTGATAGCTTGACTGTGACAACGCATCGCGCCTACGCGTACACAAATTCCGTCAATAGGAATAGGCTGTTCAGTTAAACCCATAATCTTATTGGCTTCAGCTTGGGCTTTCCATTCTTCACGGCTTTGCCCAGATGGCAACTGCGAATCAATGTAAGGAATTAAGCTTCCTGCTAGCGGCACGCCAAATTGCTCAGAAGGGTAATCATCGCTTCTGATAAACTCAGCGACTTGCTTATCGATATCTAAAATAGCAGACGCTGGATTGTCTAAATTTGCTTGTACATTAGTGTGAATGGCACCCATTTGGCTAATAAGTTCGCGCATATGCTTAGCGCCAGAACCTGAGGCAGCTTGGTATGTCATGGGTGAAGCCCACTCAACCAAGTCCTTTTCGAATAAGCCACCTAGTGCCAACAACATTAACGATACCGTGCAGTTTCCACCTACGAAAGTGCGAATGCCGCTTTCAACGCCAGCGTCAATTTCTTTACGGTTTACAGGATCTAAAACAATGACCGCATCGTCTTTCATGCGAAGCGCTGACGCTGCGTCTATCCAGTATCCATTCCAGCCGGTGTCGCGCAGTGAAGAATACACTTCTTTGGTGTAATCACCGCCTTGGCAGGTAATGATAATATCTTGCTTCGCAAGCGCTTGAATATCGAATGCGTCTTCTAGTACGCCAGCGTTAGCACCTGCAAAATCTGGCGCCGGAAGGCCTTTTTGCGACGTAGTAAAAAATGTGGGTTCAATGTGCGCGAAATCTTGCTCTTCTTGCATGCGCTGCATTAACACTGAGCCAACCATACCGCGCCAGCCCACTAAACCTACTTTTTGTTGTGACATTAACTTGAGAACCCTATAAAACTAAACTGTGTATTTATGTTGAACCAGCGGTGATATCACCCTGCCAACCCTATACCTGTCGCATATTCATTATTATGCCTGCAGTCTATAAACAATTTAAAACGCTGGCTAGCGGGTTTTTAGAAATATTACGTTATAGATATAAGTGAATCACATTTGGTGGGGCTATTATCAATTTTTTGTTGAAACTAATTCTCAAATTGCTTAATTATCATTCTTGTTCGAGGAAGGTAGTCTTGGTTCAACAGTTTTTAAACCCTAGCAGCCTAAATGAGTACCGAGTCAAACGCGCTTAACTTTGCGAAAATAAATAACGGCTTTCGCAATGTCTTTAACAATGGGCATTTGTCGATTGGCTTAGTTGTGCCTATAGAGTCTTACCCATATGGGCCTGTCCCCACTATGCAAGATCATATACAAAGAGTGAAGCTTGCAGAAGACTTAGGTTTTAAAGCTGTGTGGATAAGAGACGTTTTATTCAATGTGCCAACATTTGGCGATGCAGGGCAAGTATACGACCCTTTTGTTTATCTTGGCGTGCTTGCTGGGTTAACTAAAAAAATTACGCTGGGTGTCGCGTCCTTAGTACTTCCCCAGCGCCATGCCGCACAAGTTGCAAAGGCTGCTGCGAGTATCGACGTACTCAGCGACGGACGTCTTGTGTTAGGGGTGGCCTCTGGAGACAGACCTGAAGAATACCCCGCTATTAACCGAGGGTTTGATGACCGAGGCGAACGCTTTCGTGAAAGTGTGGAATATATAAAGCGTATGATGCAAGGGTACGGTCAAATCAAAAATAGCTTTGGCCATGTGAATGGTACCTTGGACTTACTGCCCAAGCCCCATGGAGAACGCTTTCCAATGATGATCACTGGAGGCTCTCAGCAATCACCGAACTGGGGGGCTCAGCACCTAGACGGGTTAATTACGTACCCTCGAAGTCCGAAGATTCAAGCTCATGTCGTGGATAGCTACCGCGCTAAAGTGAATACCTTCAGCAAGCGGCCTAAGCCGATAATGCAACCGCTCTACATTGATATAGACGCAAACGATAATTCTCCGGTGTCACCAATACATTTAGGGGTTCGCTGTGGGGTAAACCGTTTACTAGATTACCTTTTAGTATTGCGAGACAGTGGCGTTAACCACGTTGCGCTAAACCTTAGATTTAATCGAACTCCAGTTGAAGAAACCTTACAAAAACTGTCGGAAATGGTGTTACCACATTTCCATTCTGACGAATTTAGTCATCAAGCTATTTTGCAAAAAGAGGAAATAAACGGATGAAAACCATATTAGTAACAGGCGCGACCGACGGCATTGGTCTTGAAACCGTAAAATTGTTAGCTCACGAAGGGCACAATTTGATTATTCACGGAAGAAGTGCTGATAAGTTAAAGCGTGTAGAGCAAATGTTAGGTGCCGATTACCCTGCAATAAAGGTGACAGGGTTCGTGGCAGATTTAAGCGACTTTCAAGCAGTTGATAATTTTGCTACTGATGTGGCAGACGCTTTTTCAGCCATTGACGTTATCATTAATAATGCGGGTGTGTTTCATTCTCCCGACATTGAGACAAGCGCAGGCCTAGACGTACGCTTCATGGTAAATACGATAGCGCCGTTCATCATTACTAAACGTTTGTTGCCACTTATGCCAAGTGATGGCCGTGTAGTTAACGTGTCATCTGCGGCTCAAGCCCCCGTTAACTTTGACCTGCTAAGCCAAGGCCCTTCTATGAGTGACGGCATGGCATACGCACAAAGCAAGCTTGCTATAACCATGTGGACACGCTTTTTTGCCGAAAAATACGCGGCAACAGGGCCATTGTTTGTGTCTGTTAACCCTAAATCTTTGCTTGGAAGTAAAATGGTGAAAGAAGCTTATGGTGTAGCCGGTGGTGATTTAGCAATAGGTGCGAAGATATTTGTGGAAGCGGCTCTTAGTGATAGGTTTGCTAACGTAAAAGGTGAATATTTCGACAACGACAACAATCAGTTTGCGCCTGCACATCCATTTGGTGAAAACTCAGCAAATAGAGAGCAATTGGTTAATGCGATTGAATCTATTGTTGCCCGTCACCTAAGTTAATTATTTCCAAACATTAGCATCTTCATGTAGAACACATCAGGTCCTCTGGTGTGTTTTATCTATTCAGACTATTTCATTTTTTCAATCTTGCCTTTGTACCTACTCTTACCCTTATTCCCATTCATGTCAAGGCACGCCTTGCGAGTCTGTAAAATATTCCTTCTTCTTGTAATTCCTCTAATGCCTATAAATCGGTTTCAACTTAAGTCATTAATTTTATTTAATAATTTAACATGGAATTCTCCTTGCTTCGTTCAGTTCTGAAACATGAATGTTTCACCCTAGACCGTTATTACAACGTAATCAATTAGGTTATCTCTATAAGGAACTGAAATGGCTGAATCGTTTAAATACCAAGGACAAAAAGGGAAAGGCGGCGAGTTACATCAAACCGCGGGTAATGGACACCCAGCTATGACAACAGCGCAAGGTTGCCCCATTCACGACGATCAAAATTCTCTTAAAGCTGGCCAACGAGGGCCTACTGTTTTAGAAGATCACGTACTTAGAGAAAAGATTTTTCACTTCGACCACGAGCGTATTCCTGAACGTGTGGTACATGCTAGAGGCTTTGGCGCTCACGGCTATTTTGAAACTTACGAATCATTATCAGATATTACATCAGCAGATATTTTCCAGCGTAAAGGCGAAAAAACGCCTGTATTCACACGCTTTTCTACTGTAGCGGGCAATAAAGGTTCACCTGACTTAGCGCGAGATGTGCGCGGCTTTGCCGTGAAGTTTTATACTCAGCAGGGTAACTGGGATTTGGTGGGAAACAATATCCCTGTATTTTTTATTCAAGATGCTATTAAGTTCCCAGATCTTATTCATTCGGCAAAACAAGAGCCTGATCGCGGCTTTCCTCAAGCGCAAACTGCCCATGACAACTTTTGGGACTTTACCAGTCTATCGCCAGAATCTACACATATGTTGATGTGGGCTATGTCAGATCGTGCAATACCTCGGTCTTTCCGATTTATGGAAGGTTTCGGTGTGCATACCTTCAAGTTTATAAATGCAGAAGGTGAGATGAAATACGTTAAATTCCATTGGAAGCCAAAGCAAGGTTTACAATCGGTCGTATGGAATGAAGCACTTAAAATTAATGGCGCAGATCCTGATTTTCACCGCCGAGATATGTGGAATGCTATTCAAGCCGGCGATTTCCCAGAATGGGAACTGGGAGTACAGATATTCGATCAAGACTTTGCAGATAAGTTTGAGTTTGATGTGCTTGATGCCACCAAAATTATCCCAGAAGAACAAGTACCAGTAACTATCGTAGGTAAAATGGTACTTAACAAGGTTGTCGATAACTTCTTTGCTGAAACGGAACAGGCAGCATTTTGTACTCAAAATATTGTACCTGGCATTGATTTTACAAACGACCCATTGCTTCAAGGTAGAAACTTCTCGTATTTAGATACCCAATTAAAGCGATTAGGTAGCACTAACTTCACCCAGCTTCCTATTAATGCGCCTAAATGCCCTATGCGTCACTTTCAACAAGATGGCCACATGGCAATGCAGAATCCTAAAGGGCGCGCTAACTACGAACCTAATTCGTGGGATGCCGATGAAAATAATCCTAGAGCTTGCCCTGAAACTGGCTTTCAATCGCATGCAGAGCCTATGGAAGGTAGCAAAACACGCTATCGCTCAGAAACGTTCTCAGATCATTACAGCCAAGCGAGACAGTTCTATATCAGTCAGACTGCAAAAGAACAAAAACATATGCGCGACGCGTTTGCTTTTGAGTTATCTAAAGTTGAGCGTTTAGCTATTCGCGAGCGTGTAGTGTCTCATCTATTGAATGTGGATAAAGACTTAGCTGAGAGCGTGGCACAAGAATTAGGCTTTCAAGAAATGCCAGCGCCTGCTGAAGCGGCCATGCCAACCCGAGAGGACTTGCCAGTATCAGATGCACTCAGCATCTTAAAAAATGCTCCTAACACGTTTAAAGGCCGTAAATTAGGCATTCTTGTGTCTGATGGAATTGATGCTGATATGCTTTCAAATGTCATCGACTCTTTAATGGCTGAAGGCGCAATGTTTGAGTTAGTGGCACCAAAAGTGGGCGGTGTAACCTGTAGTAAAGGTAAGCACATAGAAGCGCACCAAAAAATAGATGGCGGACCTTCGGTACTCTATGATGCGGTGCTACTTCTATTATCAGAAGATGGTGCGACATCTTTATCGATGAAACCTGAGGCAAAAGATTTTGTTTCAGATGCGCATGCTCACCAGAAGTTTGTAGGTTACACAGCAAACGCAATGCCGTTGATAAAAGCTGCAGGTTTGGGTGATGCAATGGACGACGGTTGGTTGGATGTTGAATCTATGAAGCCAGATGCTTTTATCGAACAATTGCGTGATGTACGTTTTTGGGATAGAAAATAAGCTTGCTGTAGCTAATAAATTTTACTAACGAGTATTTAGGTTGGGGAAACGTTTAATAGGCGTTTCCCCAATTTATATCTAAGTGATTATTTCGTTTAGATTTATCTAAACCGAAGTTTTGCTCTAACTGACACCACGCACCATCTAGTATTCTGCGCTACATAATTTCCCGTGCTAATATGAATTTTTGATTTAGAATTAAGTAAAGCACTTGTAAGCTTTTCTTAGTGGGGAGTGGGCGTGAGTGTACTATTATGTTTGCGCGCATGAAAAATAAAATAGCTAACTTCTGAATTCAGAAGCCAGTCACTTACATCGGGTTTTCGAGGGAAAATATGCAGTACGATACACATAGTAAGTTCTCACATACAACACTGTTACTTCATTGGCTTGTAGGGCTAACCATTATTGGTATGCTAGCTTCAGGCGTTTATATGGTTGAAGAAAATGCGTACTGGGTATTCTCTTGGCATAAATCCTTCGGCTTTTTGCTATTGTTTGTAGCACTCGCTCGTGCTGTTTGGCGCTTAAAGAATGGTTGGCCAACAGCGGCTGGGAATTACTCTGCGTTAGTACATGGCGTAGCTAAAGTGATTCATTGGGTACTTATTCTTAGCACGCTGCTCATGCCAATATCTGGGCTTATGACTTCGGTACTGGGTGGCCACGGTTTATCTGTGTTTGGATTAGAGGTATTCGCACAAAATTTCAGTGTAGAAGACCCTGAAAAAACGTTGCCAATAAACTACGAGCTTTCAAAACTCGGCGGCACTGTGCATCATTATTTAGGCTATGTACTCATTGGTGCTGTATTGCTTCACATTGCAGGCGCGTTAAAACATCATGTCAAGGACAAAGATGGCACGTTACAACGTATGTTAGGCAAAAGCATTTAGTTAGTAAAATTTAAGACTGACAGCTTCGAATAGACAAAAAACCACAGTTTACTTGCTGTGGTTTTTTTATGACTTTTTTATGCTTTTGTTAAAGTCCCGCTTCTCTTAACGCTTTATCCCAGTAGGGTTCACCACTATATCGCTCTTTTAAAAAGTCGATAAAAGCGCGCACTTTGGGCGCTAATAAACGGTTGCTTGGATATACAGCCCACAGTGCACACTCAGCGGTTAGGGGGTAATCTTTTAAGACTTGAACCAATTGACCACTTTCAAGATATGGGTAGCTACACCAGGTGGCCGTGAGGGTTAAGCCGTTGCCACCAATAGCAGCGTCGCGTACTGCTTCACCATTATCCATACGAATTCGCGTTTTAGGTTTTATCGATACTACGCCCTGCGGTGTGTCGAATTCCCATGTTTCCAAACCCATAAGATTTACAGCAGCATGTTGAGGTATGTCTTGTGGAGTTTTCGGCGCACCATATTTCTTAATATAGTCTGGTGACGCTACAATAATTCGCTTGTCATCAGCCAGTTTCCTAGCGTGCAGATTAGAGTCTTTTAGCACCGCGTCACGAATAGCTACATCAAACCCGCCTTCTATCAGATCTAAAATACTGTCGCTGAATCGAAAGTCGACATTTAGCTGAGGGTAAGAGGCTAAGAATTCTTCCATAGCGGGTACTAAGTGTAGGCGACCAAAAGAGGCTGGAGCGGTTACTCGCAATGTGCCCTGTGGCGTTTGTGAGCCAACCCCAACGGCGGCTTGAGCGATCTCAATACTCGATAACACTTCTTCCGCATGAGGTAAAAATAGTTTTCCTTCATCGGTTAATGACACTTTCCGCGTGGTTCGGTGAATAAGCCGCACACCCAAATTTTCTTCCAATTTATTAATGTGAGCGCTGGCCACGGCCGGTGAAACATTCAGTTCACGCCCAGCGACACTGATGTTATTGGTATTGGCGATACGTACAAAAAGCTTAAGGTGATCGATGTTCATAATGGATTATCAATAAAATCTATAAACTGTATGTGTTTATAACCTAATTATCATATGCCTGGCTAGTGTCTATTATTAGTCTCGAACTTAACGCAACGAGGCTAACTCACATGAAAGCAATGGTTATTAACGAATTTGGTGGTCCTGAAGTATTTACTGCGGCTGAGATAGATGCCCCACGACTCAAACCTGGCCACGTTATTGTGCGTATTGCAGCAACTAGCGTAAACACTGTAGACACCATGATCCGTGAAATGGGTCAAGACCTACCATTTTCCCCTAAACTTCCAGGCGGTGTTTTGGGATGGATTTCGCAGGAACAGTTGAATCTGTAGGCGAAGGCGTAGAAGACTTTAATGTAGGTGATGAAGTTTACGGTTGCGCGGGTGGATTAGCTGACTTGCAAGGTACATTAACTGAACTCATTCTAGCGGATGTGCGTTTGATAGCGCCAAAACCTAAATCTCTATCTATGCGTGCAGCGGCAGCGCTACCTTTAGTGGGCATCACCGCTTATGAGGAATTAACCCGCGCACAAACTGCAAAAGATCAAACCGTGTTGGTCCATGGCGGCGCTGGCGGTGTAGGTCACCTTGCTATCCAAATGGCCCGTCATTTTGGTGCAACCGTTTTTGCTACAGGTGGCTCAGATGAGCAAGCCGCACTTATTGAGAAGCTGGGTGCTACTTATATTGATTATCGATCAGAAAAAGTGGCTGATTATGTTGCTAAGCACACTGATGGCGCAGGTTTCGATGTGATTTATGATTCTGTAGGCGGCGGCAATTTACAGAACTCTTTTGAAGCAGCAAAACTATGCGGTCAAGTGGCGACTACGGTTTCATTGATTGAAACTGATTTAAGCCCTGTGCACTTCAAAGGTTTGAGTTTACACGTTGTGTTCATGCTAATCCCTATGATCCACGACTATAAGCGTGAAAATCATGGCGCTATATTACGCGCTATTGCCGACATTGTTGATGCAGGTGCATTAACCCCAGTCTTAGATAGCGAGGTGTTTACCCTTGATCAAGTAAGTGATGCACATGCGCGCTTAGCAAGCGGCAAAGCCATGGGCAAAATCGTTATTGATGTAGCTTCTTAAATTTTGAGCACAAGTTGTTGAATGCGTTCTTGAACAAGCTCTTGAATACGTTCTTGAAATAACAACTTTTGCTAACTTTTAGATTTGTACTGTTTACTTTCCCTAAGCGCTACCCTTTGCGCACTTTTCCCCTTGGCGTTTGCAGTTTGCTCGCCAAAGGGGCTTTTATTTTTTCTCTCGCCTTTAATTAATCGTCAATATCCTTATCTTTGTATTAATCAATAGATCATATTTACTTATGTTCGTATGTTGCGTTGCGAGTTCTTTAGCGCTATTGGTATTTTGTACTCGCAACTATTGTCACTTGCTAATCAGGAAGGAAATCTTATGAAAGTAATGCGTTTGAAAGACAACAGTGAAGGCTTAGCATCACTTTACTGCGCAGACGAAGCAGAGCCAACCGTTGTCGGCAACGATGAAATTAAAGTAAGGATCCACGCTAGCTCTTTAAATTATCATGATTACAGTGTAGCAACGGGCGCTATTCCCACTGAGGGCGACCGTATTCCTATGTCTGACGGCGCTGGCGTAGTGGTAGAAGTTGGGGAAGGCGTTACACAATTTGCTCCAGGAGACCATGTGGTTTCTACCTTTTTCCCTGACTGGTTAAGTGGCGCACCTACGGTAGGTGATTTTAGTCGCACACCCGGCGACGGTATTGACGGCTACGCTCGCGAAGTCGTGGTAAAACCGCAGCGGTGGTTCACTAAAGCGCCGAGCGGGTGGTCTCATGAAGAAGCGGCTACTATTACTACGGCAGGGCTGACCGCATGGCGAGCCTTGGTTGTAGAAGGCGGGTTAAAAGCTGGAGACACGGTTCTGTTGTTAGGCACTGGTGGTGTTTCTATCTATGCGCTTCAAATTGCCAAAGCAATGGGAGCGAAAGTGGCAATAACCTCAAGCTCTGATGAAAAGTTAGAGAAAGCAAAAGCCTTGGGTGCAGATTTCACGGTTAACTATAATACAGACGAAAAGTGGGGCAAAACCGTTGCCAAATGGACTGGTGGAAAAGGTGTCGATCACGTGGTTGAAGTTGGTGGGCCCGCGACATTAGGGCAATCTATTCATGCGTGTAGAGTAGGGGGCAGCATTATACTTATTGGTGTATTAACCGGTATTAAGGGTGATATTCCAACGGCTACCCTTATGCGAAAACAAATTAGGTTAACTGGCGTAATTGTGGGAAGCAACAAAGACCAGTGGGACTTTGTCAGTGCCTTGGAATGCATGAACTTTAAGCCTGTGGTTGATACTACATTTGCCCTTGAAAGGCTGTCGGATGCGTTTGCTTTTGAGGAATCGGGTAAACACTTTGGCAAAATTTGCGTGAGCATTTAAGCTAAGCATTGTGGGCAGCAACATCGCACGCTGCCCCCCTTATTTAGCAAAGCAGGAATCGCTAGGGTTAACGTAAAAGTAAAAGTAAAAGGAATACCATGAGTTTGTCCCATATTATGTCTACTCGTGTGGTCAGTGTGCACATGGATGATAGCCTAGAGTTGATACAAACCTTGTTCGCTGAAACGGGGTTTCATCATTTGGTAGTCGTGCATCAGAATCAACTGCAAGGCATCATTTCAGACCGCGACGTGTTAAAGGCGACAAGCCCTTTTGCAAATACGGTTAATGAGCGTTTTCGTGATAAAGCGACACTAGAAAAGAAAGCGCACCAAATTATGACACGAAATGTGTTAACCCTTTCTGCAAGCGATTCAATTGTTAGCGCAATTTCATTATTCAATGACAACAAGATTTCCTGCATTCCTATCATTGATGAGAAGCGATGCCCGGTTGGCATTGTCTCTTGGCGAGATGTTATGCGATTTATGGAAGCGAGGGTGAATGCTAAGAAAGGTTAGAGGCTATTGGTAGAAGTTGTGAAAACCATATAATCAGCGATGCTAACATCAATAAAAAAGGTGCGTATAAACGCACCTTTTTTGATTCTTTCCTAGTTTACAGTAAACAAACTAACTGGCTTTTCGATAGCTTACTTTGAACAAAATGCTATAGAGAACAGGCACTGCAATAAGCGTTAGAATGGTGGCAAAGGTTAGTCCGCCCATAATCGTCACTGCCATATCTGCAAAGAAGGCATCGAATAACAGTGGCGCCATACCTAAAATAGTGGTTAATGCAGCCAACGTTACAGGACGCAAACGGCTTAGCGTTGCTTCTACTATTGCCTTTTTAATTTCTAGCCCTTCTTCAATTTGTAAATCTATCTCTTCAATAAGTACGATGGCATTTTTAATCAACATGCCGAATAAACTTAAGAACCCAAGAAGTGACATAAAGCCAAATGGCATATTGGTAGACAGAAGCCCTGTCACTACACCAACTATCGCCATAGGCACCACTAACCAAATGATCAGCGGCTGACGAGCGTGTCCAAATAGCAGTACAGAAATAATGAACATCACTAAGAAACCCACAGGTAAACCTGCACCAAGCGCCGCTTGTGCATCGCTAGAGCTTTCAAACTCACCACCCCATTCAAGGGCATACCCGGCAGGAATGTCCATTGCTTCAATTTGAGGGCGAATACGGGCAAATGCTTTCGCGGCAGTTTCATTATCGCTAGGCTCAGCTTCTACTGTGATAGTACGTAATCTGTCTTTTCGGTGAATGCGCAGCTCTTCTGTCACAATATCTAAACCGCTAGATACTTGCGTAAAAGGCACGTATTGACGTTGCTGTGACGACCATACTTGGCTTTCTCGCACCGATTGAATGGCGGTATCATCAGGATGCCCCATTTTTGCCACAATACTGTAGGCATAGTCTCCATCTTGCACGCTGCCTAGACGCAATCCGCTACTGGCATATTGTACGGTTTGACTAAAGTCAGAGTGAGAAACACCAGCAATACCGGCATTGTAATTATCGTACTGGGTGTTTATGGCTACGCCTTTTTCACGCCAATTATGGCGAATATCTTTAATATTACCATCGGCCAGCATCATGCCTTTCGCTTCTTCGGCAAGGGTGCGTAAAACTTCTGCATCAGGGCCTGAGAAGCGTGCTTCAAGTTTAGCGCCAGAACCTGGCCCAAATTGCATACGTTCTTGGTAGAAGTTGGCATCAAGATCGATGTTGTCGAGCAAGCCCGAAAGCTTTTCTTGAACGACGGGAATATTTTCTAATTCATTAACGCGTACCATGAAAAATCCATAGTTTTCATTGGCACTTTTGGGCGCGTAAGTCAGCGTAAAGCGGTCAGCACCTTGACCTATAATGGTGGTTACAGCCGTTACATTTTCTTGCGCTAAAATACGTTCTTCAGCCTCTTTAATGATTTTTTCGGTAGCCCGAATATCACGGTCTTGAGGGCCCCAATAATGCACAAAGAACAGCGGTGCGTTGGAGGGTGGGAAAAAGCCTTGTTTAACCATCCCGAAACTGCCGTAGGCTACCACGGTAATCACAAACAACACGGCCATGGTCACCCATCGTAATTTTAAAGCCCCAGTGAGGGTTTTGGTGAACCAGCGCTGCAGTAAGGTTGGTTCATCACCATCCGTTTGCTTTATGCCTTTACGGAACACTAACTCGCCAAGCACTGGCACTAAGGTAACGGCTAGTACCCAGCTCATCATTAAAGAAACTAACACAACGGCAAATAAGGAGTATAAGAATTCACCGGTAGCATCATCAGATAGCCCAATGCCCGAGAAGGCTGCGATACCTATTACCGTTGCACCTAATAAAGGCCACTGCGTTCGTTTCACAATAAAGCTTGCCGCATCTTTGGCCGACGCGCCGGTAGCCATTCGCAGCATCATGCCTTCGGCCACTACAATCGCGTTGTCTACTAACATTCCCATAGCGATAACCATCGCGCCAAGGGATATACGCTGAAGCTGAATATCCATAAGCCACATGATAAGAATAGTGCCAAGTACGGTAACTAACAGTACTGCGCCTACCACTACGCCAGAACGCCAACCCATGAATAGGCACAACGTCAGAGTAACGACGACTACCGACATCACAAGGTTTGAAATAAAGCCATCGACCGACTCATCAACCACCGAGGCTTGGTCGTAAATGGGGGTAAGGGTAATCCCCACAGGAAGGGTATTAAGTAGGTGATCCACTTTGGCATTTACCCGGTTGCCAACATCAACAATGTTCACGTTAGAAAGTGCTGAAACCGATACAGTTAATGCTTCTTCGCCGTTATAACGAATAAGTTGTGACTGGATATCTGCAGGCTCTAATTTAAGCGTGGCGACATCGGAAACGCGAATAGAGCGATTGGTACCTGGAATAACTAACGAAAGGTTAGATATTTCTTTAATTTTATCTGGTGCCCGCTCTACGATTAACCGTACATTCTTTTCATCTACCAACACTCTTCCGCCATTAAAAGGGCGCAAGTTATCTTCAAACAGCGAGGTTAAATCAGGAAAGGAAATACCTAATCCGGCAAGCTGATAAGGATTCACGTAGGCAACTATCTGTTCGGTTTGCACACCACTTACCGTGACTTTTGCTACCCCATCTGTGGTTAATAAGTCTCTGCGAATTAAGCGCGCAAATTCCCGTAATTCACTGGTGGTAAAGTCGGGGGCGCTCAAAGCGTAGTAAAGGCCGTAAACGTCACCAAAGTCATCAAAAACTACAGGGTCTTGTGCACCTGTCGGCAAGGATGTAGCGGCGTCTCGTAAACGCTTCCTAAGTTCATCCCAAATTTGTGGAAGTTCAGTACTGTCATAGTTGCTTTTAACTTCGACAGTAATTTCAGATAAGGCTGGCGAAGAGATTGATGTGAGTTCTTTTAGTTGCGGCATTTGCTGGATAGCAATTTCTAATGGTTCGGTAATTTCCCGTTCCACTTTCTCTGCGCCAGCGCCAGCGTAGCTGGTGTAAACCTTCACCTGTTTAATCGTGAATTCTGGGTCTTCTAAACGACCAATATTGGTCATTGCAATAATACCGCCCAACAGCAGTATCACCACCATTAGCCATACATTTACGGGTTTATCAATTGAATAACGAGCGATATCCATAACTTACTTTTCTCCCTCGTAAGGAAGCACCTTCATGTCAGCTCGCATTTTAGTTGCGCCTGCTGCAACCACCTTTTCACCCAGCGCTAATGAACCACTTAGTACTGCGAAATCTTCGTGAATGTGTTCAACAGTAACGCTAACTTTGTTCACTAATTTGCTGCTTTCGTTATATACCCAAACCCCAAAGCCTGAGGCTTTGTCACCCACTAACGATTGCACTGGAACAACGACACCGTCAGGAAATGGTGAACCTTGTAAGCTCACTTTCACAACCGCGCGAGCGCCTGGCGTAAGAGGTAAATCTGCACGTGGCTCCATAGCAAAAACGACTTCATAAGTTTGCGAGACAGGGTCGGGCTGAGTGTTGTGCTCTACATAATTAACTGGATACCACTGTGTTTCTTCTGTCGTTAACGATGCACTAGCTTGCTCTATTCCACGATTAAGGTTCGCGGTGAGTAGCCTTTCAGGCACGTTAATATTGAAGTAAATTTTAGAGACATCTTGTAACCGAGCAATAGGCGTTCCTGCGGCTACAAAGCTATTATTTTCAACAAGACGCTGAGAAACCTTGGCATCGAAAGGTGCATATAATTGGGTATAACTTAAATCCTGCTTCGCCGTTTTTAGTTCTATTTCAGCTAATTCGTAGGTGGTCTTTGCCGTATCAAGGGTACTTTGCGCAACCAGTTTCTGCGCGTACATTTTTTCAATACGATCTAATTCGCGTTTGGATTGCTCCAAACGAGTACGTTGTTCGTCAACACGGCGCTCAAAAGGTTGTCTGTCAATCGTGGCTAACAGCTTTCCTTCTTCAATGTCATTACCTGTCGTTAAATCGGTTTGAACTAACCTTCCTGACACCTCAAAACTAAGATCTACCGTTTTTACTGCAGAAACTACTGCCGGAAAGGTAAATTCATCAAATGCAGGAACAGTGCTCACTTCAGCGAGTTTTACATAGCGAGGGGCTACCGTTTGCTCTTGTGTATCATCCTCTGACGAACAACCAGCAAGAGTGAGAACAGACAGGGCAGTAAACGCAATAAGGTGACGAATTCGCGAAATGGGCATAGGAAATTATCGATCCGTATTTGTGGTGAATACAGTATAGACGACTATATTCACCTATAATTAAAGTAAACTGTGCGGTGCATTTTAGAGATCATGCATTGAAAAGTAAACTGCGCAGTGTAAAATGACCGCATATTATTTTTAGACAGTAAAATTATGACTAGTGCTACACGTACCCGAAGTGATGTTAAGCGAGATGCTATTATTCAAGCAGCGAAGCAAGCATTTCAGGAATTTGGCGTTAACGGAACCAGCATGGATAAGCTGGCTGAACTAGCGAACGTGTCTAAAAGAACAGTGTACAACCATTTCTCAGCAAAGGAAGAGCTGGTAATGCACCTAATTAAAGAGCAGTGGCAATCGGCGCTTGTTGATATAGGTGCGCCTTATGATCCTGAGGTCTTGCTGGCCGACCAACTCACCGACCTGATTATGGCCGACATCAACTTTATGAGCGGGGATGAACACTTAGAGTTGGCCCGTGTTGCTATTGGCCACTTTTTTTATGAGTCCAATCGTTTAAAAGATGAAGTTGCCCAACTTCAAGCCCAAGAAAAAGCGATGCATAAGTGGTTAAAAGCCGCAAAAAAAGACAACCGTATGGCTTTTGATGACATTGAGCAAGTGGTTGAAGAGATGGATAGCCTTGTAAAAGGGCAGTGCTTTTGGCCACAACTGTTTAAGTTAGAAGACCCGCTTACTGAAACGCGTAAGCTGCAAATTGCAAAAGGCGTGACTGAAATGATGCTTTGTCGTTATGGTACGAACACTTAATTCAATAGCAAATGCTATAAGTATAATGAGCTAATCATTATACTTATAAGTCTTACAGTATTTCCTTTCTGCGTCTTAACATTCCCACCGCTATACGCCAGTGGGAATATTGTTAGACGTTAAAAAATCTTACCTAGTTGCCATACTCAATCTCAACCTCCACCTCAGAATCATTTGCACGAGATCTACGAAAGATTTTACGTTTTATCCACGAAAACGGTACGGCTAAGTCGAGCATGATTAAGTACAAGCAAGGCACTAAAATTAATGTGACCAGTGTGGCGTAAAGTACGGCAAAACCGAGTGCGGCGGCCATGGGTACGACGAACGCCGCTTGTAGGCTACTTTCAAACATAATCGGCAGTACACCGGCAAAGGTAGTAATCGAAGTCAGTGTGATAGCCCTGAAGCGCGCACTGCCAGCTTCTGTTACCGCTTCTTTAACACTGTAACCTTGTGCGCGGCGTTGATTAACAAAGTCTGTCATTACTAGGGAATCATTTATCACCACACCAGCGGCGGCTATCAGACCAAAAGTAGACATCATACTTAAATCTAGGCCGAGCCAGAAGTGACCCCATATAGCCCCAGTAAAGCTAAATGGAATAACCGACATTATGATAAGCGGTTGCCCGTAGCTTTTAAGCGGTACGGCCAGAAGAATATAGACCATAATCATCGCGGCTAAGAAAAACAATAATTGTTCACTTTGCTGCGCTTGCTGTTCTTCAATATCGCCGCCAAGCTCGGTCATCACTGATGGAAATTCTTCTTGTAACTGAGGAAGTAGTTTTTCCTTAATCTGTTCTACCACTTCGTTCGGCTCTACCGCCTCTTCATCTATATTGCCCCACACATACACGCTACGGTATCCACCTTCACGACGAATGTAACTGATGCCAGGTTTTTCTTCCAATAACGCAATGTCACCAAGCAATACGTCACGGCCTTCAGGTGTTTTGATAACGGTATATTTCAAATCAGCAAAACGCTCACGGGTAAGTTCGGGATAGCGCACCATTACCTTCACTTCTTCGCCATTACGAATAACGCGTTGTGCTTCGCCGCCATAGAAGCTAGCGCCAACTTGAGAGGCAATGTCAGAAAGGGTTAAACCTAGGTCATAGGCCACCGGCAACATAACTAATTGCACTTCTTTGCTGGCAGGATCTATGGTTGAACTAACGTCAAATAGTCCATCTTGTTGTTGAAGCATTTCAATAAACTTCAAACCTGCAGCGTTCAATGTGTTGATATCAGGGCCGAATAAGAGATAGCCAAATTCACCATCATCACCATTTCCGCCATTCACATCGTCTATCACGGTGAACGACTTCATACCGGGAATGTCCGGTATGGCTTCTCGCCAGCGCCTTGCTAACTCGAAGGTATCAATAGGGCGTTTGTCCTCGTGCACCAACGGAGTCAGAATTTGGCCTTGGGTACGCTCATTGTTGAAGGCCAGTCTGTCGCGGATCATACCGGTGCCAAACTCTTCAATAACTTGTTCTTCAACGTCTAAAATAGTTTGTTCTATCGTTTTTAACGCTGTGATGGTGGCGGTATCTGACACGTTTTCATTCATTTCAATGCGAACGCTAGGAAAGTCATGAGGCACTTTCGGATTAGGCACCATTCGCACATAGTTTGCGTTGATTAGCCCGATACTAATCATCAATATCCCAAAGAATAGGAAAAACACCGCCCAACGCCACTTTAACGCGCGCTCAACGGTGCGTTTATAAGGACCGTTTACAAAGCTGTAGAATCGGGTGTTAAATTTATCCCGCCAGCTTCCTTTTTTAATCGGTGTAAAGTGTGTATGGGCAATATGTGCTGGTAGTATTAGCTTCGATTCAACTAAGCTGAACGCTAAGCAAAAGATAACCACAATTGCGATATTGTAGAAGAAGGCACCTTCAGGGCCGCTACTTAGGGTAAACGGAGCGAACACGGCAATGGTGGTCAAAACACCGAATGTAGCTGGCGTAGCAACACGCTTTGCGCCCCGTACTACGTTATCAATGCCGCCGCCTTTGCTTTCTATTTCGGTATAGGCACTTTCCCCTATGACGATGGCATCGTCTACCACAATACCTAGCACCATAATGAAAGCGAATAACGAAAGAATATTAATACTGATGCCAAATATCGGCATTAGCATAACAGCACCTAAGAAGCATACCGGTAAGCCTACCATTACCCACAAGGCCAGCTTGAAACGTAGAAATAGGGTTAGCATCAAGGCGACAAGAATGGAGCCTTGAAACAGGTTTTTAAGCATCATATCTAAGCGAGCATTCAAGTAGTAGGTCATATCTACCAATATTTCTAAGCTCACCCCATTGGGAAGGGTTTTATTTCTTTGCTCGATATAGGCTTTCACCGTGTTAGCCACGGGGATGGTATTTTGCGACTTAGTCGCACTTACCGACATGTAAATGGCGTTTTTACCATTGTATTTAAAGTATCGTTCGCCTTCGGTAAAGCCATCTTTAATTGTAGCAATGTCACCCAAAGTGACTTTGGCCCCTGCAGTGCCAATCTTAACGGGAATTTGGGCAAACTCATTTCCGCTGTAATACTGGTTTTCTACCCGAACAGAAATGATGCCTGCATTAGTACGGAGCTGACCGGCTGATATGTTAGTAGAATAGTTGCTTATTGCACGGCTAACATCGGCAATGCTAAGGCTGTATTTACGCAACATTTCTGGCTTTATTTCAATGGCAATTTCATCACTGGGTGTAGACACTTCTACTAAGGACACGTTGCCTAGTTGAAGCAGTTCATCTTCAATCTCATTGGCGATGACCTTAAGTTCGGGAAGGGGTAAATCGCCCACCAATGGCATTTCAATCACGTCTTGTTGAAACTCAATTTGCGATATATTTACCGGCTCCATTCCCGCAGGGAAGGTAGCAATACCGTCAACTCTCAGTTTAACTTTATCGAGTACATCGGTAAGTTCTTCAGCGGTATCGATTTCAAGTGTAACGGTTCCAGAATCACGAAACGCACGGGCTACCGTTCTTTTAATCTCGGTAACGTCTTTTAGCGCCTCTTCTACCTTAATAAGAATACTTTCTTCTATTTCTTGGGGAGATGCCCCAGGATATTGTGCCGACACCGTAATGTAGTTTATTTCGATGTTGGGAAACATTTGGCGCTGAATGGTAAAATAACTGGCAAGGCCCATCAAAATGATAAATATCATTAATAGGTTAGCGGCTACTGCGTTATTGGCAAACCACGCGATGATACCCGTTTCTGAATTCGTTTTATTCATGGTGGCGCTCCTATTTCGCGGTGTCGCTGTTCGCCGCAAAACCAGCGCTGTTATCGATGACTTTTACTTCCATGCCATTTTGAGGGTATTCAGGTAAAGACATCACCACTTTGTTCGGGTTAAAAGTACCTTGAATAAGAAAGTCGCTGCCATCTTCACGAATAACCTGAATTTTTTGCGAGACCAACTTACTTTCTTCATCTATTGTCCAAAGCGTGCGGTTGGTGACTAATTCTTGAGGAATACGGTATACATCTTCTAGCGTCTTACCTTCAAAACTTATCGTGGTATAGGTACCGAATTTCACGATAGGTTTAGTTGCATTCAGGGCGTAAGGGTCTTCAATTCTGGCTACAAAGTGGGTCATTCTGGTGGCACTGTCGATAACGCCCGTGTCACGATGAATTGTCGCGGTAACTTGCGTTTTGCTTACATCGTCAAGGGTAAGTATCGCTTTTGTTCCTAGGGTGTTTTCATCTAAGAATACCCGGTCGAACCCCGCGATAGGGAAGGTGATTTCTGCCTGCTCAATATTATTGATAACCGCCGCGGTTGTGCCTTGGGTAACATAATCGCCGGTACTGATCTCTCTGGAAATAATAAGGGCATCATAAGGGGCAGTTACTTCGCAGTTATTTAAGTCGCGCTTGGCAATTTTGAGCTGAGCTTCTGCCGATTTAACCGCCGCTTGTGCACTCATAACCTGTGGCTTTCTAAGATACAAGTCGGTGATCCTCGCATCAGGCATAGATTTAGCTTCTAATGCCGCTACATCCGCTTGAGCTTGCTCTTGTATTAATTGGGCTTGTGCGCTGGAAAGGTTAGCTTGCGCGAGTAATAGCGCTGCCTCGTAGGCATCTTTTTCAACCGAGAATAATACTTCACCTCGTCGAACCAGTCCGCCACTTACAAATTTGGGGTTCCAAGACTCCACCTCTCCCGAGACCTGAGCAGCAAGGTTTGTACTTTCTAGTGGCTGCACTTCTCCATATGAAGATAATGTAATGACAGAGCTTTCGACATCAATTTGCTCGATAGTGACGGTGGGACGGGTGTCTACCGCTTCAGTTATGGCTGAATCTGAGGCAGAGGCCTCAATGCCTTTCATTATAAAGTAACTTACTACCAAGATGGCAACGGGAAGTATGAATTTCATCCATTTCATAATCGGGTCTTTTTAAAAAAATTAGCTGAGTGGAGTTTAACGACAAACTGTGTCTAAGTTATTCATCAATTGTAACTAAACGTGAGTCAATAAATGTAAAGACTCAGGGAGACCAATGCTTGCATACGTAAGGGGATTGAGGGAGGGAATATCTTTGGTTGATTAGTCTAGCGACTACTTTTACGCTTGAGTTCTGTTGCGGTACACACTTTATTTCTACCGTCATTTTTTGCTTGGTATAACGCTTGGTCGGCCAAGTTTAACGCAGTAGTGAGTGTCATAGACGGCGTAATCTCGCACACCCCAAAACTTGATGTAACACGGTGGGATTTGTTATCAACCGGAATGGCTTTAGCACTCAGGTTTTCTCTTATTTGTTCAGTCACCATTCTCGCATCTTGCTCATTGGTTTCTGGAAAAATAAATAAAAATTCTTCGCCGCCCCATCGTGATAGACCATCTTGAGCGCGCAAGCGGCTGCTGAAAACGCTGGCAACCTGTTTCAAAACCTCGTCACCCACATCGTGTCCGAAGGTATCATTTATAGATTTAAAACGGTCGATATCAGCGAGCGCGATAGAAAATGGTTTTTTGTTTCTCTGCATTCTGCTGAGTTCTTGCTCAAGCTGCTGCTGGCCACCTCTGCGGTTTAGCTGGGTAGTTAGAGGGTCATATCTTGCTTGACGTTCGAACTGTTCGCTCAGGTACACGGCCGTATTGTAGCTACGTTGACGGCTATATTCATAAACTGCGGATAGGAAAGAAACCGTGATGAAAGTATAAACAATACGCGTTTTAAACTCGAAAGAATACTCTGTCGCCAATAAGGCATTATCGGGTGTAAAAAATATGACAATAATAACTGCGGCAAAACCTGTTAGCGCCATTAGCCCCCGGCGAAAACCGGTAAAAAACATGGTGACGGAGGGAACGGTAAATATCCAAAGAGGCCCCGTATTTTCACTACCACCAGTCACGACTAGTATCAGCATAAGTGACATTAGACAGGCAATTAAAACGGTAGCAGAAATGAAACTGCCTCGCTTTGCCCCTATCATTGCTTGTAGTTTATGAGATATTGCAAACAGTATGGTGGCAGAAAATAACACGCAGGTTAAGAATGTTTCTTGTGCAAACAGTGCCCGAAACCCAAGTAAAAAAGTCACGGTCATCCCAACCGCAGAGAACATGTTAACGACTCTGATTCGACGATTTAGATCGTCAGACAGAGATGCGTCGGTTCCAAGGTCTACAAACTTTTTAATGGCACTAATCATAAAAATAGGGTTATCCCTTTGTGACTTCGCTAGCGATATTTTCCGCCAAGGCATGAATAGCTTCTCGCATCACTTCGATACTTGCAGGGAATCCATCAACTGCAAGGGGGAGTGTGTACTCAAAATCCGTTGCTGACTGCGATTCGTCGATATGTTTTACAGTGTATTGACCGCTCAGAATAATATCGCCTTGCCATGTCGCGATAAAGTCGTCTATCTGTAGGGTTAAATAGTCATTAGCCTCTTTTGCATTCATATTGTGGGTAACTAACATTACACCTTGGGAGCGCAACGATGCTTTTAATGACTTAGTAATACCCTCATCAAGTGGCTCGGCCCAAAGGTGATCAGTCGCGATATGTAAACTGGTAGAGCTGGTTTGATAAACAAGGCCACGCTGTTTTAGATAGTCGGGAAGGATAATCTTATTTATTAATAAACGATGGGGGGGAGTTTCATACTCATTTGCAAAAGACGAAGTCGTTGAATGTAGCAAGTAATATTGCAGTGCGCTGCCAGATGAAGCACAGCCTACTAGTGAAGCGCCAAGAAAAGCAGCGAAAATTAATCTTGCTCTAATAACTTTGCAAACCAGCGCATTCCTATTGTTAATAAAAGTGTTCATTATTATCCTTACAGTACATAGATAGCGCTTAGCTCAGCCGCTTCTAGGTTGGCATTTACTTGCCCACGCAAACCCAGAAGCCTTATACGTATTTTAGTTCTTAGTTGACTAAGTTTCTACTTCGCTAATTTTTCGCTTTTGGTTCAATACCAGAGCTATTGCTATCAGTAAAAATTAAGCTATTCGGTGACTGATTCAGCTTTAATAACAAAGGCTGAAGATTACGCATAGTATCTTGCATAGTATCTACCGTTTCTTTGATTTCAGACTGGCTCAAGCCCCCTTCGCTGTAGTTTTTTAACAAGCTGTCTAAGCTTATCAATACTTGATTTAAGTTAGTGTTAAGCAGCTCTGTATCTACATTTTCAATAAGCAAATCAAAGTCATCACTCGCCGTTTCAACAGACTGCGCAGCCAGTTTCATATCTTCCACGGCCAATAATACGTTTGATACCATGTCACCCAAAGGCAGTTGATTTATCTTGTCTAAAATCGCATCTGCTTTTTGCGTAATTTGCGTAAACTCGTTAGATACAGTTGGGATCACTTCGTAACCGTTCAGCACCGCTATTTCATCACTGTCGTCAGGTTTTGAAACGTGCTGTAAGTCTACAAAAAGACCACCGGTGAGTACATTACCCATTCGGAGGGTAGCCCTTAAATCTTTACGAAGCCAATTGCGTATGGTTTGTTTGATGGCATTCAAGCCTTCTTCTGTGTCCGGCTGTCTGACTTTTCCAGGGTAGATGTTAATAATGACGGGGATGGGATAATCCCGTTCAAGTATGTTGCCTTCCACGGCAGGAAACGAGTTAATAGCCGTTACATTACCGATTTCAATACCTCGGTATTCAACGGGGGCGCCTACGGTAAGCCCACGAACACTTTCATCAACTAAAAGCACATACTCGGCGGTAAGCTTGTACCGTGCATTGGAGGCAGTAGCAATATCGCCGTAAATAGTAAAAAACGCGTTCTCTACCACTTGCTCACCAATTTGAACCCCTTCAGGTACACCAAAGGTAATACCGTTGGCTAACAGGGTTTCTAAACTGCCGGTTTCCATTTTTACGCCGCTTGATTCAAGCTTAAGCTTTACGCCGCTTACATCCCAAAAACGCGTATTCTCGGTAACAAGCTTATGGTAGGGGGCTTCAATAAACGCATCGTAGTACACCACACGTTCTTCAATATTAAAGACCGCATCTTCAAACTCACCGACTTTGAAGCCTTTGTAAATGATGGGGTCGCCTGGTTTATAAGCAAACTCATCATCGCTTTGCAGAATGACGTGTAATCCAGGTGTGCCAGCAGGTGTTACCGGAGGGCGCTCGAGGGCGATAAAATTGAGCTGTTCTTTACCGCTGTCATTCGCAGCCATGGCGATATAACTACCAGAGAGTAAGGTGTTTAGACCGGACACTTCTGAAAAACTAATTCGCGGGGCTACCACCCAAAATTCACTTTTATCGGTAAGTAGGTGAGATGCATTGGCATCGATGCGCGCAGTTACTAATACACCGTCCAAGTTAGGCTTAAGCGTAATTTTTTTCACTTGCCCCACATCTAAATCCCGCACTTTGATTGGGGTTTTGTTAACTTCAATGCCAGTGGCAGATTGTAACTCTATGGTGATTAGAGGCCCTTGGTTTTTCCATTGTTGATAAACCATCCAGCCACCAACCACGACTACTAATATGGGAATGATCCATATACGAGAGATTGATTTTGTGGACGTAACTTTTGCCTCTTCTGTCATGGTAGTTGTTTCCAATGCTGCCAAATTAACCGTGAATCAAATGTCATCGCGGCTATCATCGTAGTAAAGACCACCGCGCAAAACGCAAGCGCTGCGGGGCCAGGGAAAATAGAAAGTGTATTACCCATTTGAATCAATGCAACCAATACCGCGACAACGAAAACATCAATCATAGACCAGCGTCCAATTGCTTCGGTGATGCGGTAATAGCGAATGCGTAATTGTGTAGAGCCTGTTCGGCCCAGTTGAACACTTAGATTCAACCAACACAGAATGATAATTTTAGCGACTGGTACCACTACGCTGGCCACTAAAATAATAATGGCGATGGGGTAGGAGCCCCCCTCCCACAGCGTGATCACGCCGCCTATAATGGTATTTGGGGTTTCTTGACCAAAAAATTCAGTTCGCATGATAGGTAATACGTTAGCGGGGATATACAAAATAGTTGATGTAAGTAGCAGCGCCCAAGTGCGTTGTATACTGCCACTGGCTTGTTTTTCTTCTAAAGGTTTTGGCGGTGGTAAGTTGCCTTCGTGCAGCCACAACGCAAACCCTGTACTGTCAAAGTTCGACATAGAAAGAGCCATAAATGCGGTAAAACCAATAAAAGCGTAAAAAGACATACCAATAGCTACATCGGCGAGTTCGGAGACTTTTATCAAACTAACTAATGTTCCAACTAAGAATATCTCGGCCATACTCCACGGTAGCAAGGCTCTTACCCAATAAAACATTCGCTTAATAAATGGGGTTCTTGCATTGTTTAAATGTGCTAACCCAAGGGTAATAAAACCTAAAAGCACCATGCCGGGTAAAATTAACGTCGCTAATCCGGTAATAATAGCCAACGATAAATAGTCATTTTCCATTAAAACAGAAAGACCACCGGGAAGATCGATACTATGCTTCTGACCACTTGATTTAAAAGTCAAAAAGTTAAAAGGTAGGGATAGGGCCAAGAACACAAACGCACTTATTGAAAACGCCAAAAGCCGCTCGCTCGCATTTCTCTTAAATGTGAGCAAGGTATGATGGCATCGAGGGCATACTGCCCGTTCTCGATGATTCAATTCTGGCAATACAACGCGATGATGGCATTGTTCGCAAACGAGGGTTAACCTATTACCTTCAGCCATAGGGGTAAGAAAACGACTACCTTATTTTAAATGGAAACATCGAACTGTAGATCCAAGCCTTAGAGCCGGAATGTATACCCAAACTATAAAAACGACGGTTAAACCGTTGAATTGTAATTGTTAACAGAATAGCGTATTCCACGGTTAGCGGGAAGCTTCGCTGAGAAGTACAACTAAAAATAATCACAACATAAGACATTACATGAACATAAAAATTCAAATCCAGCGCCGCTTTGGGGTATTTAAGCGCGTAATCGAGCGTGGCTTACTAAAACGATCTTCAAGGGGAACAACGTTTTGGAAAAGCCTGAATTTGGCGCAGCGTTGTTATGCTGCTGCAACCTTGGTGTATTTTAGTGTACTGTTTTTCGATATTCAGGGTGTTTTCTTTAACATCGTAATTGGCGCATTGGTGACGATTGCCATTCTTCATGAATTCTGGCCAAGGTTCATGGTGGTATGGAATAGCTTACCAGGTAAAGCTTTGATCCTTTTCATTTATGCTGTAATCGCCAATTTTGCGTTGGCTTCGGCAAGTGGATTAGTGAATAGCGTTTCGGGTGTCAGCGCAGCATCACTGCCTTACAGTCATAATTTCGCCATTATCCTCATGCTACCAAGCTGGTTTTTTATCACCACGCTCTTAGCGCTGGTACTTGTTCAATTAGTCATGCCGCTGTACTTAATTGCATTACTGCTGCTAAAGCCTTTTGGCGTTCATGGCTTATGGCATGCGCCAGACTACCGGTTTGTGTTCACCACTGCTTTAGTCCGCTACGTATGGACGATATTGATATTGGTAAAGGTGTTAGAAGTGTCGATGGAATCGGGGGTGGTGAGCTTTTTCTCAGACACGCCCTCTGAAGTCGTGTCGACCAGCTCTGAAGTTGAAGATAAAGGTGTGAATGATGCCCAAATCGGCAACGCAAAAAAAACGGTTAGGTTGGCTGACGCTGCTAATAATTTAAAAGGGCTGATTGAGGCGGAATTTGAAGCTGAGCGTAAATCTTCTGCAGTTCTCGAAGCCGATTCAAAAGCATTACCAGATGCTACCTCGCCAGGCTCAACCGAAGATGAAAAAGTGGTTAGCTTTGACCTTGCTGCTCAAAGTGCTAAGTTTCGACTTATGCAGATGCAATTGCTTGCTGAGTTTATCTTCCATTATGAAGCTGATGAATTCTCTCGCTGCGCTAACCCCGAAGGTACGCGAGTTGTGGAATTGAACGACTATGAAATTTTAACTATCAGTCCTTTGGAAAATGATGACATTGGCTATACCTATACGGTAATACCGTGTCGCTCAGCAGCGATTGGCAATGGCATAACGCCTTAATAAAATAGCGTGAAGTGATGAGTGGTAAGAAACGCTGACTGCAGAAAACAAAAAGCCAGCACAAGGTGCTGGCTTTACATAAACAAGATTTCCGACATTTAGAAGCTTGCGTTACCTGGTGTACGTGGGAATGGAATAACATCACGTACGTTTTGCATACCAGTCACATAAGCAACCAAGCGCTCGAAACCTAGTCCGAAACCAGAATGAGGTACGGTGCCATAACGGCGAAGGTCGCGATACCAAGCGTAGTCTTCTTTCGACAATTCCATTTCTTCCAAACGGGCATCGAAAACATCAAGACGTTCTTCACGCTGCGAACCACCAATAATTTCACCAATACCTGGTGCAAGGACGTCCATAGCTGCAACGGTTTTACCGTCGTCGTTAATACGCATATAGAATGCTTTAATATCCTTAGGATAGTTTTGCATAATGATAGGCGCGCCAACATGTTCTTCGGCTAAATAGCGCTCATGCTCAGAAGATAAATCAATTCCCCATTCAACAGGGAATTCGAACGTCTTTTTGCAGTTTTGTAGAATGTCGATAGCGTCTGTGTAGTCCATGCGAACAAAGTCAGAACTCACTAGCTTTTCTAAGCGTTCAACGGCATCTTTTTTAATGCGCTGAGCAAAGAAGTTCATGTCATCTGGCAGCTCTTCAAGTACGGCTTTACATACATATTTCAGCATATCTTCAGCTAACTGAGCAATATCGCTCAAATCAGCAAAAGCGACTTCCGGCTCAATCATCCAAAATTCAGCCAAGTGGCGAGATGTGTTCGAGTTTTCTGCGCGGAAAGTAGGCCCAAAGGTATAAACCTTAGACATAGCTGTACAGTAAGTTTCAACGTTCAACTGACCCGAAACGGTAAGGTAAGTTTCTTTACCGAAGAAATCTTCTGAGTAATCAACGTTACCTTTGTCGTCTAGTGGTAAGTTCATCATATCTAATGTAGATACGCGGAACATTTCACCAGCGCCTTCTGTGTCACTTGAGGTTAAAATTGGGGTTGATACCCAAAAGTGGCCGCGTTCGTGGAAGAAGCGATGAATGGCCTGTGATAAGCAGTTACGCACACGGGTTACCGCACCAATTACGTTAGTACGAGGGCGCAAGTGAGCGTACTCTCTCAAATACTCGATACTGTGACGCTTAGCTGACATTGGGTAGGTATCTGGGTTTTCTACCCAGCCTAATACCTCAACCTCAGTTGCTTCAATTTCTACCGATTGGCCTTGGCCTTGAGATGCTTTTACCACACCCGTTACCGATAGTGAGCAACTTGCTGTTAAACGCTGTACGTCAGCGTAATTTGACAGAGAACTCAGTGCTACCACTTGAATAGGGTCAAAGCAACTACCATCGTGTAGTGCTATAAAAGATAACCCAGCCTTAGAGTCGCGGCGTGTTCTTACCCAACCTTTAACGGTTACCGATTCGCCAACTGCGTACTTACCTTTAAGCACGTCGACAACGGGCGCATGCGTCATGTTAATTTCTCCGTCTCACTGATTTATGCTGTTTTGTGTCATTATCCACACGCAACAACAATGTGCATTTGCACTAATAATGGTTTTTACGTCAATCTTTTGTATTTTTTGCCGATAATTCAGCATGTTTTAGAATTTTCATCCTGAAAAAGCGAGATAGCACTTAGTCATTTTAAAAACGCGAGAATGGCGTTTACAAGAGGACTAAAAATAAATACCGCTAATAACGCATAATCCAATAGCACGCTAGTATACTCAACCTAAAGCGGGATGCCAGAGAACAGAGTGACAAATGGGAAATAAATATAATCCGTACGGTGTTGAAGAGCGACGTTCAAGACCTAGAACCGAAACGAATTTCTTTCGCGTGATGCTGGCCCTGAATGTACTAGGATGGTTAGCATTGGTCGTAACCCTGGTTCTATTTCACTTCGCGCGCCCCGATTTCATCAGTGGTGTTCAAGAATATTGGGGCATTGAAGGCGACACAGGTTGGTCGGCTGAATATGTGAAAGCCATGCAAATTATGCTGCAAGTGTGTTTGTTGGTGAGCTTGGTGAGTATTGTAATGCGCGCCCGCCGAAGCAGGCGACAGGGCGATCAATTCGGTTTTAATTTGTTCGTATTGGCCAGCATAGCTGTTATTAGCCTTATTACACTGGCCACTACTATGGGAGCCGCTACATAAAGGCGATACTAATAAGCCAATAGGTGTAAATGGCGTAAGCTGCCACAAATGCGCCCCCTTCTACTCGATTTAAGCGCCCTTGGCGCTTGTAGCCAATGCAAAATACAAACAGTGCTACGGTGGCTGCTAGCATCACCACTACATCGCGATACAAGAAATCGGCACTGACCGACATAGGCTGAATAGTACCTGCAATACCCACAACAGCTAACGTATTAAACATATTCGAGCCAATAACATTACCTATGGCTAAGTCATGCTCACCTTTTTTCACCGCTATTAAAGAGGAGGCGAGTTCAGGTAACGAAGTACCAATCGCAATAACAGTTAAGCCAATGATGGTATCGCTAACACCAAAGTAGGTAGCTACTTCAACAGCCCCCCAAACCAGCATGCGAGAGCTTGCCACTAATAGCAGTAGGCCTGTAATTAACCAAATTATATGGGTTTTAATAGTACCTTCTGAGGCATTGATTTCCTCGCTGTATTCATCGGCGAGTTTATCTTTACTGCCTTGCATACCGTGCCAAATACTCCAAGAAATAAGCAATACAAACAGGCCTAGTAATGAGAAAGCATCATCCTTTGATACCGTTTGGTCTAGCACCTGCCAAGAGGCAAAAAAGGTAATGCCCAGTAGTACCGGAATTTCCTTTTTAATAATGTTCGATTTAACCGCTATAGGGCTGATAAGCGCGGTTAATCCTAAAATAAGCAGTATGTTAGCGATGTTTGAGCCGTAGGCATTACCAAGCGCAATACCTGAGTTGCCCTGAATGGCTGCGAAGATTGAAACAATGATTTCAGGGGCTGACGTTCCAAAACCAATAATGAGCATACCAATAAGAAGTGGAGATACGCCAAAGTGATTGGCAACAGATGCTGCGCCACCTACAAATTTACCTGCACTCCATAGCAAAACCGGTAGCCCAATAAGAATGGCTAAACTGGCTAATAACATACAATCTCCTAGTTATTCTACTGAACTCTTTTTACTGAACTCGTTTTACTGAAAATCTATGACAGAGCTCTTTTTAAGAACACTGCTTAACTGTTAATAATATACATCACGGTACGAGCTAGAATTGAAGATTTACCTTAATTTATACTCGTGTTGGGCAAAAATTTTAGCCCAATTAGAAACCTTTAACGCGGGAATATCTACCCAATTCTTTGGATTAGTTTTCGTTGTCTTTACGATGAAAAAAAGCCGTGCTCAATTCACTTTGCAATTTTCACTTTCGGCGTAAACTCAGCGCCATTCTTACTCCAGTGGTGGCGAATATTACGTTCAAATATCACATCACTCGAATTGTAACTTACTTAATATTATTTAGAAGCGAATTACATGCACAATACGTTGATTGTGGCTGACGATGTTGCGCCATTTAGCGAAACAGCGTTATCGGTACTTACTTTTCAAGATTACTTGGCGGAGTTTCCGAAACTTAATGAACCAAAAATACGGGTGATAAACCTGTGTGATACTACCCGCTATTTAAGCCAAGGGTACTATTGTTCATTGCTAGCGCAGGCACGTAACCATTTAGTATTGCCCGGTGTAAATACCATTAACGACCTACGACTAGCAGAAGCACACAGTGTGGATAGGCTGCCTTTTGCATTGTCGTTACCCGTGGATGAAATTGACATTCCTACTGCACCTTTATTAGTACTTTTTGGTGAAGTTAAAGATCAGCGTTTCAAGCGTGTCGCCCGTCAAGCGTTTAAAAAATATCCGTGTCCAATTTTACTACTTACCCTGTCGGTATCTGATTCCCGTGCAGACAAAAAGGAAGGTAAAAAAGTAAGTGGTAAACATAATGTGGTTGGCTTTGCTGATATTGCTGCGAAGCCCTTTACCGCGCTAGACAGTAAACAACAGCAACAGTGTATTGCACAGTTAGAAAACTACACTACGAAACAGTGGCGTGCTTCTAAAGTAAGTAAGCGCACTCGTTGGGACATGGCTATTTTAGTTAACCCTGATGAGTCGACGCCTCCTAGCGATGAAAGAGCCATTCGCCACTTTGTAAAAGCGGCTGAGAAGGTGGGTTTTAGAGCTGATGTGGTTTCACGTTTGTCGCCTGAAGATTTGGGGCACTATGATGCGTTATTTATTCGTGAAACTACGGCGATAGACCATCATACCTACCGTTTAGCCAGAGCGGCTGAGCGAGAAGGGGTGATAGTGATGGATGATACCCAGTCTATATTGCGCTGTTGCAACAAAGTGTTTTTACAAGATGCGTTTACTTATCAAAAAGTACCGGCACCGAAAGCCACCTTTGTGTCGAATTCAGATGATGAAACCTGCGATAAGCTTATTGAAGAATTCGGCTTACCTTTGGTATTGAAGTTACCTGAAAGCTCATTTTCGAGAGGGGTGCACAAAGCAGAAAACCGTGACGTGTTAAAAGCTCGATTAGTCGAAATGTTAGCTGAATCGGCCTTAGTACTGGTTCAAGAATATATTTTTACCGAGTTTGATTGGCGTATTGGTATGTTGGGCGGTAAGCCGATTTATGCGTGTCAGTATTTTATGGCGCGAAATCACTGGCAAATTTATCACCATCAAGGCGAGCGTTTTTCATCCGGTGGCTTTACCACTATGCCAACCTTTGAAGTACCTAAGCCGGTATTGCAGGCAGCAATTAAAGCAGCAAAGGTTGTGGGTGATGGTTTATATGGTGTAGACATCAAGCATTCGGGCAATCAGGTATACGTGATTGAAGTAAACGACAACCCAAGCATAGATGCTGGAGTGGAAGATAAGTATTTAGGCAAAGCCTTGTATGAGTTAATTATGCAAGAATTTGCTGACAGACTAGAGCGGCGAGGGCGATAAGCATGAACAATGCACTTGCGCCTGAATATAATAAACTTGCACCTGAACGTAAAGGTGGGGATGAAGCTGAAAAGAATGCCGCTAACAATGTTCAATTGAGAAAAGCCACGTTAGATGATGTGAAACAAATACAACACATTGAAAACACATGCTTTAAAAGCGATAAGCTGAATGTCCGTCGTTTTCGTTTTTACGTTACGGCCAAACATGCTGAGTTTTATATTGCCGAGCATCACACCGCGCAAGGGGTTTCGCTTGCGGGTTATGGATTACTGTTGCTACGCAGAGGAACACAACTTACTCGGTTGTATTCCATTGCGGTGTTGCCCGAAGCCCGTGGTTTTGGAATTGCTGAAAAGTTGATTGCGAGACTAGGGGAGCAGGCGTTAGCCAGGGGAAAGCGCTTTATGCGCCTGGAAGTGTCTGCGGACAATAAAGGCGCTATTTCACTTTACCAACGGCTAGGCTTTAAACAGTTCGGTATGTACGTTGATTACTACGACGATCATTCAAATGCCTTGCGTATGCAGAAGGTATTGGTGTCATCGAAAGCCATGTCTCACGCTATATACCCTTGGTATCAGCAAACGACTGAATTTACCTGTGGACCATCAGCATTAATGATGGCTATGTGTTCGTTGCAAAATAATTATGAAATGAACCAGCAAAAAGAATTGGCGATTTGGCGTACGGCGACCACAATATTTATGACGTCAGGTCATGGCGGTTGCCACCCTATTGGATTGGCGCTAGCGGCACAATTGGAAGGGTTTACTGCAGAAGTTTTGATTAATCAGCCTTTGCCATTGTTTGTAGATGGCGTAAGAAGTGAACACAAAAAACATATTGTTGGACAAGTAGAAGCTGACTTTTTGCTTCAAGCGCAAAAAAGTAATATAGCTATCGCTACGGAAGAGTGGCGGGTTGATGTTATAGAACAGGCCCTAGATGCTGGTAAAGCAGTGGTGTGCTTAATAAGCACCTATGCATTTGATAAGAAAAAAGCACCACATTGGGTGGCTATTACCAGTTACGATGAACAATGCTTTTACTTACACGATCCGGATGCTGACGAAAGCGATGGTGAAAACGAAAGTCAGCGTGTTGAATTTCAACACATTCCCGTAGCGCGAGACGACTTTGTTCGTTTAGCCAGTTACGGTACACGCAAAGTGCGAACATTAGTGCTACTGTCTAGAAAAGCCGCTGCGTAAATAATCGATATATTAAACCGATATTTTTAACAACTATGTTGAACCAATATATTAAGTGCTAATTTCTAAAGCCTCATGCAGCTATAGAGGTATGCCGAATTGCCAAGAGTGCCTCAACGATAAAAGGCGCAGTTGTTTTCACAACACTAAGAAACAAAAACTAAGGTAGAGCCTAAAAGCCTTTGTTTGAGAACCTTTGTTTGAGAAGCTTGAGTTAGAAAATAGCAGCGCCTTTGTTAGTGCTTAACCTGCGCAATCGTAACTTCTTCATTTAGCGCGTTCAAGCGGCTAACTAAACCTGATAATTCCTTAACTGAACCAGAGTAGGCAAGTTGCTTGCTGGTATGTTGACCTTTCACCGCAGATTTAAAAATGGCTGTGCTTTCGAAGCAGGCTGTTTTCTTATCAAGTGCGTTCCATTCAGTCTGTAACTCGTTAGGGATGCAATGACGTTTTGCACTAATTTTGTCTTTTATTTGCAACACTTTCCCAATAAGTAATTGTGCGTCAGTAGGCATTATGATTCTTCCTTACTATTTAACTAACTAAAATAATTGCGTTTTTTGTAATTGGCATAGTTTGTTTATGCTGAAACAATAAAACTCGTAATAAGGTTGTTGCATGGAGAGTGCCAAATTTGCATAGAATTTACTCAAAGTGCATTTTAGAAGAAAAAAGTAGGAGAAATAGACAGGGAAATAGATAGGGAAATAGGCAGCGCAAAAAGTGCGTTAGCGATAGCTGGCGTGCCGCGGTTTGTGCTTCAAGTGCCTAACTTGGCAGTAGCAAAGGTAAGGGCTCCACAATAATAAATTAACTAGCAAAGCAGTAATAAAACTGAAAATAATGGAAGATGGCGTAAGCGGCACCGACGGGCTGAAATTACCCAACACCTTTTGCAGCGTAGGCGCGTTTGAAGGGGAGACCATATACCAGGCTTTTTCATAATAATGCCCGTACTCAAGGGTCTTGACCCCTTGCTCTATATGGCTTAGCTTGGTGTAAAGCGCCGATTTACGTTCTGCATCTGCCCTCACCACAGCTTCACTGTTTTGCCTTAGTGCATTTAACATTGCCCCCACTGATGCATAGCCATGCTGCGTTGCTAATGCCGACATGGCCGACACTTCTTCGCGGGTTGCATCGTAATAGCCGCTTAAATACTGTCTATAGTGATCGGCTAAAATAGGCACTTGCAATGCGGCAACAAACAGAGTGGCAAAAACGATTTTATCGACAACGCGTATGAACATATAAATGACTGACCTAAAGTTATTTTTCAGCAATTAAAAGCATATAAATTTTATTAGACCAGTCATCGCACCCCTGAACTTTCACCCCTATTTTTTGCCTTGTTTTTTAACCTTATAAGTCACCTTACTGTCCGGCTTAAATAAGTGTAAATAGCATGGGTGAGTCTGCTCAGCTGGTCTGGGCTAATGATGTACGGAGGCATAATGTATACCAGCTTACCAAAAGGCCGTATCCACACACCTTGTTTTACAAAATGACGCTGAATATCGGCCACGTTAACAGGGTGAACGGTTTCAATAACACCTATTGCGCCTAGCACTCTTAAATCGGCTACCGTAGGCAGATTGGCACATTTTGACAGTTCAGTGTGTAATTGTTTCTCAATGGCGGGGATTTGTTGCTGCCAGTGATTTTCATTAATAAGTGCCAAGCTGGCGTTTGCCACGGCGCAAGCCAATGGGTTACCCATATAAGTAGGTCCATGCATGAATACACCGGGGGAGCCTTGGCAAACACCCAACGCTACATCTTCAGTACATAGGGTGGCCGCTAGGGTCATGTAACCGCCAGTAATAGCTTTTCCTAAACACATAATGTCTGGCGAAATGCCGGCATGTTCACAGGCGAATAGCTTGCCTGTTCGCCCAAATCCCGTAGCGATTTCATCACAGATAAGTAGCACGTCGTAGTTGTCGCAGAGTTGGCGGCAGCGTTTTAAATATTCAGGGTGATAAATACGCATACCGCCCGCACCTTGAACTACGGGCTCAAGAATAAGCGCTGCCATTTCATGATGATGATTTTCGAACAGCTCGGCTAAAGGTAAAATGTCGTCTTCACTGAACGTCTGGCCGAAACGGGTTTGTGGGGCTGGGGCAAATAGTTGTTTGCTTAATACACTCTCAAATAAGCTGTGCATGCCGTTTACCGGATCGCATACCGACATGGCCGCAAACGTATCGCCATGATAACCATTACGCGGTGCCACGATGCGTGATTTTTCAGGGCGGCCTTGGCACGCCCAGTATTGAATGGCCATTTTGATAGCCACTTCTACCGAGACCGAGCCGGAGTCGGCTAAAAAGACCCGTTCAAGACCATCAGGCACCATTTCTAGAAGCGTGCGACATAGGTCGACCGCTGGCTGGTGGGTAATACCGCCAAACATCACATGGGAAAAAGCATCTATTTGGCTGTGGGCCGCTTGGTTTAATACAGGGTGGTTGTAACCGTGAATGGCCGCCCACCAACTCGACATGCCATCTACTAAAACGTCGCCCGTTGAAAGCGCAAGCTCTGCTCCTTTAGCGCCAACCACTTCATAGCAAGGCAAGGGGTTGGTTGCTGACGTATAAGGGTGCCAAATGTGTTTCTTATCAAAATCTATATTGTTCAAAATTCAACCGTTAGTAAAGCTTTTGAAATGGTTAGAGTTGACAACTCGTGTTTGGAGCATAGACTAAGCTAGCATTCTTAATTAGTAAAGGACAGTCAATGACTCTGGCTTCAGCGCCTGACGCGCAAAATAATACAATTCGTCACGATTGGTCACAAGCCGAAGTAGAGGCGTTATATGCCTTGCCATTTAACGACTTGCTGTTTCAAGCGCAGGTAGTTCACAGACAACACTTCAATCCAAACGAAGTACAAGTAAGCACCTTGTTGTCGATTAAAACCGGTGCATGCCCGGAAGATTGTAAATACTGTCCGCAAAGCGCGCGTTACGATACCGGCTTAGAAAAAGAGCGTTTGCTTGAAATCGAAAAAGTGATTGAACGAGCAAAAGAAGCCAAGCAAGTAGGCTCTACTCGTTTTTGTATGGGTGCTGCATGGCGTAACCCACGTGACAGAGATATGCCTTATATTGTAAAAATGGTGGAAGAGGTTAAACAACTTGGCCTTGAAACCTGCATGACCCTTGGCATGTTAACCCGCGACCAAGCGGTAGCGCTTAAACAGGCTGGTCTAGATTATTACAACCACAACCTTGATACCTCGCCTGAATACTACGGCGATATCATTACCACTCGTACCTATCAAGACAGACTAAACACCCTTGAAAACGTACGCGCGGCAGGCATGAATGTGTGTTCTGGCGGTATTGTGGGTATGGGCGAAACCGCGGGCGACAGAGCTAGCTTATTGATTCAATTAGCGAACTTGCCGGAACAACCGCAAAGTGTGCCAATTAACATGTTGGTTAAAGTAAAAGGTACGCCACTAGCCAGTTTAGAAGATTTAGATTATTTCGAGTTTATCCGCACCATCGCGGTAGCCCGTATCATGATGCCTAAATCTCATGTGCGTTTATCAGCAGGCCGTGAAGCCATGAATGAACAGATGCAAGCGCTATGCTTTATGGCCGGTGCGAACTCTATTTTCTACGGTTGTAAGTTGCTGACTACGTCTAACCCTGACACCCACGAAGACGTTATCTTGTTTAAGAAGTTAGGTATAAACACCGAACGTACTCGCGATTTTTCTGATGAAGCACATCAGCAAGTCTTAGAAGAAGAAATTGCGCAGCAACAAGAACAAGGTTCTGATGCTAGCGATTTATTTTACGATGCTAGTGCGCCGCGTAAACAAAAACAGCAGCCCGCGGAGGCATAATGGCCTTCGATTGGCTTGAAGCCCGCTTAAGTGAGCGGGCTCAGCGAGGTTACCTGCGCAAGCGGGTATGCCAGCAATACGAAAAAGACAACATTATCTGTATTGATGGTGAGCACTATTTAAATTTTGCCAGTAACGATTACCTTGGCATGCGGCAACACGAAGGCGTGTTGCAAAGCTGGGTAGAAGGCTTGGCACAATTTGGTGGTGGCAGCGGTGCTTCGCCCCTGGTAACGGGCCATACCCAAGCACATTTGGCTCTTGAGGCGTACATTGCCGACGGTTTAAATCGAGACGCTGCGTTGTTGTTTAATTCGGGTTTTGCGGCTAACCAAGCATTATGTATGGCGCTATTTAGTGGTGCTCATAATCAAAGCGCTAGTAATAAAAGTGCTAGTAATCAAACCCCAAGTGCCGCAGCCGGCATTAAACATTCCGGTGAAATTTTTGCCGATCGGCTTATGCATGCCTCCTTCCTTGAAGGTGCTATGGCAACCAAAGCCAAGCTGCGTCGCTTTAGGCATAACGATTTAGCTCACCTATCCAATTTATTAGAAAAGGTTGATACCACAAGTAACAGTGACAAGTTAGTCGTCACTGAAGGTGTATTCAGTATGGACGGCGACAGCGCCCCCCTTCGTGATATGGCGGGTATAGCAAAGCAAAACAAAGCATGGCTAATGGTAGACGATGCCCATGGTATGGGTGTATTAGGTGAAAACGGGCTGGGCAGCGTTGAAGCGCAGGCGTTGTCTCAAACCGATGTTCCTATCGTGATGGGCACCTTCGGTAAAGCCGTAGGAACCGCAGGTGCGTTTATAGCTGGAAGCCAGGCGCTCATTGATTACCTAGTCAATTTTGCCAAGCATTATGTCTATTCCACTGCCATGCCACCGGCCCAAGCAGTAGCAACATTATATTCGTTAACCCATATTGCCGCTGATTCAAGTCGAACCGATGCCTTGAATCACAATATCGCGTATTTTCGTGAACGGTTTAGTACCCAAATCGGGAGTGCACGTTGTAGCAATGATGACAGCGAAGACGAAAATGGACACATACTCAAAGCGTCATCGAACAACGCTTCGTCAATCAAAGCTTCGTCAATCAAAGCTTCGTCAAATACCCATCATGATTTAGTCTTGGCTAATTCACATAGTGCAATCCAACCTATTATTGTAGGTAGCCCTGAGCGTGCGTTAGCATTGAGTGATGCGCTAAAAGCCCGAGGCATATGGATACCTGCTATTCGCTACCCTACCGTACCAAAAGGGGAAGACCGATTGCGCATTACACTAAGCGCTACTCATACCCAGCAAGATATAGACGTACTTGTTGATGCTATTGCCCTTGCGATGGAGTCGATATCATGAGCCCGCAATCTTTAGCTAAACAAGCGCCACAGCCGCTTAAACAAGATTTATCTCAACCGCTTTGCCAACAGGGCGCAGTTGCAGTGCATGCTGCTAGTCACTCCGATGGTTTATTAGACTCACAATCTGAAAGCGGGATCAGTGAAGCGGTGATCGCGAAGCAATTTTCAAAAGCCGCAAATAAGTACGATAACGAAGCGCATATTCAGTGCGAAATTGCGCAGGCAGGGTTAAACAACTTACCTATTTCTTTAAAAGGCGACTTACTTGATATTGGCTGTGCAACGGGAGCCCATAGTGACGAACTTCAGCAACGTGGCGCTAACGTCACCGGGGTAGATATTGCACCAGGCATGGTACACAGAGCACAAGCCCGCTTCCCTGATGTTAATTTCAAGCAGGGGTCGGCACAGTCTCTACCATTTCAAAATAGCTGCTTTAGTACGGTATTTTCCTCTATGGCATTGCAGTGGTGTAACAGCCCGCAAGCAGTGGCTAGCGAACTTTACCGCGTACTTAAGCCATCGGGCATGGCGGAAATTGCCATTATGGTGAGTGGTTCTTTTTCTGAGCTTCAAAAAGCGAGAAGTGTTGCCCAACTACCTGCTGCGGTAACACGTTTGCCCGAAGCTAGGTTGTGGCTTAATTCGTTTCTTGGGGCTGGGCTGCGGGTTAGCCGTCTTATTAATAAAGATTATGTTGATGAGCACCAAGATGTACTTTCTTTACTTCGTTCAATTAAAAACGTAGGGGCGGGGGCTACGGGCGCTAAACAGCAATCGCTGTCACGTAGTGATATTAAGAAATTGTCGTTGGCCTATAAAAATATTAGCGCTGTCGATGGCGTGCTACCCCTTACTTACAAAGTGTGTCATTTCAGACTAGAGAAACCATGAAGCAGTATTTCATTACCGGAACCGATACCGAAGTAGGTAAAACCTACGTTACTTGCCATCTACTAAAAGCCGCTGAAAGCGCGCAAAAAACGAGCTTAGGTTATAAACCTATTTCGGCAGGCTGTGAAAAAGTGGGAAACGACTGGGTAAACGAAGACGCATCTGAAATTCAGCAATCAAGTAGTATTAAACTGCCTATTAGTACTATCAATCCTATTACGTTTGTTCCGCCGATTGCGCCGCACATAGCTGCAAAAGAGGCGGGCGTAACATTAACCAGTGAAGCTGTGGTTGAAGGGCTAGTTCGCCTGCAACAAGAGACTCCAGATCTTTTGTTGATGGAAGGAGCGGGAGGTTGGCGATTACCGTTAACCGATACGCTGTTTCTTTCAGATGTGGTTAGCGACTTAAAAATGGACGTGATTTTAGTGGTGGGTATGAAGCTGGGCTGTTTAAACCATGCATTACTTACCGCGCAAGCAATTCAAAATGACGGGCTTAATATTGTAGGTTGGGTAGCTAACGATATCACCGGTTGTATGTCTAGATATGATGACAATTTGGCTACGCTTAAAAACGTTATGCCAGCACCGCTGCTGCTGGAAGTGCCATTTTCAAGCGCGCCAAGTACCGAAGCGCTACAAACTGCTATTCAAAAGCTCTGTTAAATTTTCATTTGGCGCGATTGGGCGCTTTTCGTTACCTAAAAATATAAACCCGCCTTTCTCACCCACCAGTGTTAATTGCTGCTTAGACAAAGAAAGAGCGGTACCTTCACGAATGGCTACCACGGGTGTGGTGGGGTTTAGCACCGTAAATTCAGCCAATCGCTGATCACGTGTTTCACCATTGTGCCCCGGCGGGTGATAATCGCTGTAGTGCGGATTCAACTGAAAAGGAACTACATTGAGCGCATTAAAGCTTTCTGGCTCAACAATTGGCATATCATTGGTTGTTCGAATGCTTTGCCCACAAATATTTGAGCCCGCACTCCAGCCAATATATGGCGTGCCTTCAGCAATGGCGTGCTGAAGTGGTTCCAATAAGTTTTGTTGGTATATAGTATGCATCAAATGGAAGGTATTTCCGCCGCCTACTACAATGGCTTGATTATTTGCCTTTGCATTATTGATAACCTTTACAGGGTGATCAAAGGTATGAATCCCTGTCACATTACATTCTGGCAGGGCTGTTGCGACAGCTGAGACATAGTTATCGTAGCTTTGTGTCACTGCTGCGTAGGGAATAAATAGTAGGTCGCGAATGCCACCTAAGTGTGCAAGAATAAGGCTTCTCGCATGTTCAAGGTACGCTTCGTCGCCCTGACGAGAACTACTTAACATTAATACATGTGCGGTCATTACTGCTCCACAATTTTTTTAAACGGCGTTATTTACGTGAAAGTTAACATAAAGTTTAGCTTAGTGCCGTTATTGGTTTTAAAGGAATTTTTATATGGGTCAGAACACATCGGTGTTATTCGTTTGCTTGGGTAACATTTGCCGCTCACCTACGGCCGAAGCTGTGTTTCTTGCTAAGGCCGCTCGAGCTGGTTTAAAACTAGACGTAGGCTCTGCAGGAACCCATGGGTATCACATTGGCAAACAACCCGATAAACGCTCGCAAGCAGTTGGCGTAGAGCGTGGTTATAGCTTTAAAGGCTTAAAGTGTAGACGGGTAGATGACAAAGACTTCGAAAAGTACGACTACATTCTGGCGATGGATAATAGCAACTTAGACAATTTGCGTGAAATGTCGCCGCCTGAACACCACGAAAAAATTCACTTGTTCTTAGACTTCGCTAACAGTGAAGATAAAGAAGTTCCCGACCCTTATTATGGCGGAAAGCGGGGCTTTGAATTAGTGTTAGATTTAATTGAAGAGGCCTCTGACGGGCTAATTGCACATATTCAACAGAGCTAGATATGCACACTGTGTTAAAGGGAAGGGCTGCCACCTTCCTACTTTGTAGTGTTACCTTCTTGCTAACCGTTGGTGTGTTAGCCACGGTGTGGCTAACCGATTCACCCACGGCATTAAAACAACACATCACACTACAGCTTCAAATTCCGCTTATCATTACCGCTATCTTAGTAGGTAGTGTATTAGCAGTCAGTGGTGCCACTCTTCAAATAGTATTGCGCAATCCGTTGGCAGACCCAGGTGTTATTGGTATCACTAGCGGCGCCAGCCTAGTGGCTGCATCCCTGTTGTTACTTACTCCTTTGTGGGCACAGCCTTATCTTCATTACATACTACCTTTAGGCTGCTTTATTGGTGCGCTAATAACAACGTTTGTTATTTATCGTCTTGCTAGAAAACTTCTGGGTTCTGCGGTTGCTGTTATTTTATCGGGTATTGCTATCTCTACCTTGAGTGGGGCAGTTATTGCTTGGTTGTACATGTTTAGTGATGCCCAATCATTGCGTAATTTAACGTTTTGGCTGATGGGAAGTGTCTATCAAACCACGTGGCCTATTTTATGGCTAAGCGGCCCACTAATTGTTGGTAGTTTATGGTATCAAATACGCCAATCTGCAAAATTCAATCGCCTGTATGCTGGAGATTTAGCCGCGTTAAGTAGCGGCGTGAATGTGCAACGACTTACCGAACGTAGTCTTATTGCTACCGCCGTGGGGGTAGGGGCGGCGGTGTCTATTGCGGGTGCTATTGCCTTTGTTGGGCTGTTAGTGCCCCACATTCTTCGGCTTATTCTTGGCCATGACAATAGAATACTGTTACCAGCAAGCGCGTTATGTGGCGCCAGTTTATTACTTGTTGTGGTGCTCATGTCTGAACTTACGCGTGCGATAACCCTGCCGGTATCGATGATCACTGCCACCCTCGGTGGCCCTTTACTCATTTGGGCATTACTTAAAGGGCAGCTTCGATGAGCCCAGTTATTTCATTGCGCAATATTAACGTGAACAAGCGTTTAACGAATATCACCCTTGATATCAATAAAGGTGATTGCGTCCATATTTTAGGGCCGAATGGTGCTGGAAAATCTACCCTTTTATCGATAATGGCAGGCGTATTACCCGCTGAACATGGCGAGGCTTTACTGCTAAAACAACCCCTACCTCAATGGCCTCTAAGTGCATTGGCAACATTTAGAACCTTATTAGCACAGCAAAGTGAAGCTGTATTTGCGGTATCAGTAAGAGAATACCTTTCGTTTTTTTCAAGTGAGCAGGCGTTCGAACTTCCCAGTTTGTTAGAGGCCACACTGGAAGTAACGGGTTTTTATCAAACGCCCTTAAACCGACTTTCAGGTGGAGAGCGTCAGCGCGTTGAAATTTGCCGTGCACTGCTGCAAGTTTGGCCTGCCATTAAGCGGGGGGAAGCGCTTTTATTGTTAGATGAACCCTTGCAAGGGGTAGATATTCGCCATCAATACGCATTGATGGCGCTGTTTCAAGCCTTATGCAATAAAGGGAATACCTTAGTGCTAAGCAGTCATGACATTTCATTAAGCGCAAACTATAGTTATAAAATGCTGCTCATGAAGTTGGGTACTAGCGTAAGTTTCGGTTTACCCGAGTCGGTATTGTCGGTTAAAAACCTAGAACATACCTTTGATTGTCATTTTGCAGTGAATAAGCGCGACGACTTTCTAGATATTCAAGTTTGCGCACCTATTGTATTAGATCAAATGTGGTAAAATGGCGCGCATACAGATAAGCGCTCATACAACGAGATTAACGTTTGCCTAAACGTAAAAACACTTAAATCAGGAGAACCCCTTGAGTAATTGGCAAGTAGACAGTTGGAGGCAAAAACCTATCCTTCAACAACCAGAGTACGATGATGCGGCACAACTTAAACAAGTAGAGCACACGCTAAGTACATATCCACCGCTGGTTTTTGCCGCTGAAGCCCGTGATCTTCGCCGTCAACTTGGTGAGGTTAGTTTAGGTAAAGGCTTTCTGCTTCAAGGCGGTGACTGCGCCGAATCGTTTGACGAATTTAATGCGCCAAAAATTCGCGATACCTTTAAAGTATTGCTTCAGATGGCCATTGTTTTAACCTTTGCAGGTCGGTGTCCAGTTACAAAAGTGGCTCGCATGGCGGGTCAATATGCTAAGCCTCGTTCATCAAACTTCGAAACCCGTGATGGTGTTACATTGCCAAGCTACCGCGGCGATATCATTAATAGTTTCGAGTTTAACGAAGCGGCTCGCCGCCCCGATCCGAACCGTTTGATTGAGGCGTACCACCGCAGTGCATCGACGCTTAATTTACTTCGCGCTTTTTCTCAAGGTGGCTTAGCCGACCTTCATGAAGTAAATCGTTGGAATATGGCATTTGTTGAAAACAACCCGCTTAAAGAGCGCTATCATGATATGGCCGTGCGTATTCAAGATACGTTATCGTTCATGGATGTGATTGGTATTAATTCCCAATCTAGCCCTACATTGCACGAAACGTCATTGTTTACGTCGCATGAAGCATTACTGCTTAACTATGAACAAGCCCTCACGCGAATTGATACGCTAACGGGTAAGCCTTACGATTGCTCTGCGCACATGATTTGGATTGGTGAGCGTACCCGTCAGCTAGACCATGCCCATATTGAGTTCTTCCGCGGTATTCACAACCCTATTGGTGTGAAAGTTGGGCCTAGCATGCAAGAAGACGAACTTATTCGTTTGATTGATGCGCTTAACCCGAATAACGATCCAGGTAGATTGACCCTTATTACCCGTATGGGGGCTGATAACTTAGCTGATAATTTACCTCGCTTATTGCGCCGCGTTAAAGCAGAAGGTAGACACGTAGTATGGAGTTCAGACCCCATGCACGGAAATACGTTCTCTGCATCAAGCGGTTACAAAACTCGTAATTTTGATGCCATTTTGCGTGAGATTAAACAGTTCTTCCAAGCACATAGCGATGAAGGCACACATGCTGGTGGTATTCACCTTGAGATGACTGGCCAACACGTGACTGAGTGTACTGGCGGTGCATATGAAATTAGTGATGAAGACTTAGCGCAAGCGTATAAAACCCAGTGCGATCCGCGTTTAAACGCCGATCAAGTACTTGAAATGGCGTTCTTAGTGGCAGACCATTTACGCAACGCCTAGTTGAATGAAAGCCTTATCGATGTAGTGGTAAGGCGTCATACTAAAAAGGCTAAATCGACTATCGATTTAGCCTTTTTTAATGTTTCTTATGTTTACTTAATCTTTAAGAACTTCTGCTCGCTCAGCTTCGGTCAAAATTCCCGTAAATATGGTTTCCCGCCTAAGGCTTGCTGTACGTTCATCTTCGGCGAGTAGCAGCGCTGTAAATACCTCAGGTTTATGAATAGTTTCTACAATCCCTTGCCATAACATATAGCTACCGTAACGCATCATGCCACTTTCATAACGAGCCTCTAACGTTGCTTGAACGTTAGTTATGAGTGAAGGTTGTGCAACGACTTTTTTAGCAATGCCTGTGTGCAGGCGCAATATTCGTTGATCGATAGCCTCACGTTTTTGCTTTCTTGGGCGAGCGAACATGGCTAGTCGTCATTAAGTAAAGGCTCAACAACTGACTCTAATCCATTTAGTTTAATTTCGTACATGAGCGCGAGTTGCTGCCCCAGCTTTCCTTCGGGAAAACCTTGTTTGTTAAACCAAACTAAATAAGGTTCTGGTAGGTGAAACAGGCGTCGTCCTGCATACTTTCCGAATGGCATGGTTTGGTTGATTGCACTTTTTATTGCTTCTGGATCCATATTGCTCAAAATTACTTTAATGTCGTTAGGTTGTTAGAGTGCCTACAAGGTGTCAATATTCTCGTCTGCGATGAACAGGTATATGCACTTGTGTTCACGGTTTGAATATAAATGTCGAATATACTGGATGGGTACATTCGGTAAGAGCCTCAAGCCGCATCACTTCTTTAGTATTCATTGGCCCATTTCTTCATGATTTGAATCTCGCTGCTGAGTAGCCCACAGCCGATTGTATATACCTTGTTGTGCTAAAAGAGTCTCGTGGGTGCCATGTTCGGCAATCATGCCCTTGCTTAACACTAAGATGGTATCGGCATCGACGATAGTAGACAGCCTATGGGCAATAACCAAGCTAGTATGCCCCTTTGCGGCGTCTCGCAGCGCGCCTAATATCGCTTGCTCAGATTGACTGTCTAACGAAGAGGTCGCTTCATCGAATATCATTATTGGCGCACCTTTTAATAGCGCACGAGCGATGGCAACTCGCTGTTTTTCGCCGCCAGAGAGTTTTAGCCCACGTTCGCCTACTGTTGTGTCTAGTCCGTCTGGCAAGCTTTCAACAAATTGGGTTAAATGCGCAAGCTTAATAGCATGAGTAACTTCTTCGTCGCTAGCATCAGGGTTGCCGTAACGGATATTTTCTACCAAGGATGTATTAAACAACACGGTATCTTGTGGAACAATACCGATATGGCTTCGTAAACTGTGTTGGCTAAGTTCGCGAATATCCTGCCCGTTTATGAAAATGCCACCCTCGGTGGGGTCGTAAAAACGAAACAGCAACTTCATGATGGTGGATTTTCCAGCACCACTTTCGCCAACCACAGCAATCTTGGCGCCTGATGGCACCTCGAAGCTGATTCCTTTTAAAATAGGCCGTGCTTGCTGATAGTGAAATTGAACGTTACTAAAACGTATGCTCGCCTGTTTTGCTGAGAGGTGGGTAGCATTGGGTTTATCTTCAATTGCGGGTTTTTGGGATAGCAGGGAAAACAAGTTTTGAATGTTCGCTAGCGAGCCACGGATTTCCCGATACACAAAGCCCAAGAAATTGAGAGGCATAAATATTTGCATGGTGAAGGCGTTAATTAGCACGAAATCACCAATGGTCATCTCGCCTTCCATTACGCCATAAGCTGCATTCGCCATCATGGCTGTCATTGCTAGGGCAATAATGCTGGCCTGTCCGCCATTTAAGGCAAACAGTGATAACCGATTTTTACGCCTGGCTTTTTCCCAGCCAGCTAAATCTGTATCGTATCGATTTGCTTCGAAGCGCTCATTGTTGAAATACTTTACGGTTTCAAAGTTAAGTAAGCTGTCTACCGCGCGTGAGTTGGTGGTGGAGTCAGCTTCATTCATTTGCTGCACAAATCGCGTGCGCCAATCGGTAGCTTTCATCGAAAACATGACATAGCTGATGACACTGACCACAATGATCATCGCAAACGACCAGCCAAACTGAATCAATAGCAATATCACGACTAAGCCAATCTCTAAAAGGGTAGGCACGATGTTAAACACCATAAACCGCATTAAGAAACTTACGCCATTTGTGCCACGTTCAATATCTCTTGATAAGCCGCCCGTTCTGCGGTTTAAATGAAAGCCTAAATCTAGATTGTGCAGATGATTAAATACCTTTAAACCTAGCCGGCGCATAGCGCGTTCGGTGACACGTCCGAATAAGGTGTCTCGTACTTCGCCAAGTAAAACATTGGTGAGCCTAAGTGCGCCGTACGCAATAATTAAGCTGATAGGTACGGCAATGGCCAGTGCTTCCACATCCCCATTTAAACTATCTACCGTGTATTTGAGTACATAGGGTAGACCAATGCTGGCAAGTTTAGCGGCGACTAAGCACAGTAACGCTAATGCTACCCTACCTTTGAACTCAAGAAGGTAAGGCCACAACTGCTTGAGCACTTGCCATTTGATAGGCTCATTTTCGTTTAGCGGAAATCGATTTTTTCGCATGGTGTAATATTGTTCTCACTGCATATTTGTGACGGTGTAAAACGAAGACGTTAACGGAAGGCAGGAAGGAAAGCCCCTGCATAAAGGTGAATTGTGATAGATTAACGAACTTTAAACTACATTGTTTACGGTGAACCGTTATATTTATTTAAGAGAAATAAGTTAACGGTACGATAAAACGTTCTAATTTATGCGTTATCAAACATTTCATTCTTATTTGCAGCCGCGTAAACTGGCGAAAAGACATCATAGTCTATTTAATCACATTATTTGTTTTACGTACCCCTAAAGGGAGAAAATTTGTTAGAAGATAGCTTTGGGCGACAATTCCATTATTTGCGTTTATCGGTAACGGAGGCGTGTAATTTTCGCTGTCAGTATTGTTTGCCTGACGGCTACCAAGGTCCTTCCAGTGAGCATTTTCTTTCCTTAGGCGAAATCAACACGCTATTGAGTGCCTTTTCAGGGCTGGGTACGTCAAAAGTCCGCCTTACTGGCGGTGAGCCAACACTTCGCCGCGACTTTCTCGATATTTTAAGTGCAACGGCAAATACTCCCGGCATAAAGCGAGTGGCCATGACCACCCATGGTGGTCGTATGGCTGAACATGCTGCCGCGTGGAAACAGGCGGGTTTACACCAAGTGAATGTCAGCATAGATAGCTTAGATCCCAGGCAGTTTGCGGCAATTACAGGACAAGACAAATTAAAGCAAGTGTTAGCCGGGCTGGACGCTGCGGTTGAGGCTGGTCTTGATGTAAAAGTAAATTCGGTGCTGCTAAATGATTTTTCTGATGCACGATTGAATCGCTTCCTTGATTGGCTGAAAACGATGCCTGTCACATTGCGGTTTATTGAGTTGATGGAAACCGGCGATACTACTCATTTCTTTAAAGCGCAGCATCAAGGTGGAACCCCACTTAAGCAAACGCTTATAGATGCCGGATGGCAACCCATGGTTAGACGAAAAGATGCTGGCCCTGCACAGGAATTCTTTCATCCTGACTATGCCGGTAAAATTGGTCTTATCATGCCGTACAGCAAAGATTTTTGTAAAAGTTGTAATCGACTTCGCGTTGCCGCCAATGGTAAATTACATTTGTGCTTATTCAGTGAGCACGGTATTGATATGCGACACCTATTAGCCGACCAAGATGTAGTAGGACTACAACAGTTTTTAGTTGAGTGCTTAGGTGAGAAGCATGCAACGCACTTTTTGCATGAAGGTAATACTGGAGCAACGAAGCACTTAGCTATGTTAGGTGGCTAAATTTACGTTCGTTGCGCCAAAAAATACGAAAGCAGCAGTATAAAGTTGCTTGTAATAATGATTGGAAAGGGAAATCTATGTTTATTGAAGATAGCGCGCGCCTGTCTTTCCATTATATCACCGACGCTGATGTAGAGTTCCTGTGGGAGCTTGATCAAGATGAGGAAGTAATGCGATTTATCAGTGACGGTCAGAAAACATCTCGTGAAGATATTACCAACACCTTCGTACCACGCTTTCAAGCATATTCAAATCCAGCCCTTGGCTGGGGATTATGGCGAGTGCAAGAAAAAGAAAGTGAAGAGGATATTGGCTGGGTTTTAGTTCGGCCTTTTGGCTTTTTCACTAAAAATCCTGAGATTGATAATATTGAACTTGGCTGGCGTTTCAAACAAGCCAGTTGGGGGAAGGGATATGCCACAGAAGCAGCGATGCAAGTGAAAGATGCCCTGTATCAAATTGGTATCGACAAATTTTGTGCTATGGCAAAACCTGAAAATTTAAATTCAATCAAAGTGATGGAAAAAATAGGCATGACCTTTAGCCACGAAATTGAATATAAAGATAATCTTTATCAAGAGAAGGTTGTGGTTTACACCACCTGATCTAATAGCCCTTTAACCGTTTCGTAGCGCTGACTTTGTTCTTCAGATAGAGAAGCACTTTCCAGCGTAAAGCGGCACCTCTTCATTACCGCGTTCATATTGCCTTCCGCTTTACCTTCACGAGAGCGTCGCATTGCCGACGCTTGCAGAAGGTTTAACGCAATGGCAGGGTTTCGGGGCATAACCCTAAATGCTTGCTCGAAGGTTTTGTAAGATTTTGCCAGTTCGCCACGCTTATACTGCACTACCGCCACGTCATTGAGGTTTTTAGGGCTTATTGATATTGCTGTTTTCTCTTCAACTTCTTGGTTGATATAACGGCTAAGTAAACTGTTTGGTGCATCCAACTCTTTTTGCCGTAACGTCGCTTTATCGAGTAATTTGAGAGCGCTCCCTCTTAATCCTAAATCGTGAAACGCTTTTGCGGAATCAAGTAGCGTTTCGACAGACTGTTCTTCCAGGTTATCAATATCTAAGGCATCAAGCAGATCTTTTGCTTTATCGTTTTCATCTTTTAGATAGTGAATTCGTGCGCTAATAACTTGCAGTTGGTGGTCAAGATTCACCTTTGGGTAGGCGCTTTTTAATTGGCGCAGATATTCATTGGATTGCTTGATAATTTTGTTTGTTTGCGAGGTTTCTGCCGTCATCGCAAAATCAATACCCGCTCTGGCAACAGACAAGTACATCTCAGGGGTGTCGTGCACTGAATTCTTACCGAAACGAACCACTTTTTTTGCGCTGTTAAATTGCCCTTCATAGTCGTGGGTTAGCCTAGCAAGTTGCACTGCAGTAATATGACGCATCACATTTCGAGGTGAAATGTCGCTGGCCACATTCACACATTCCAGCGCTTCATCATACGCTTCTAACTTAATTTGCAGCTCTGCTAATAAATCATATGCGCTCAGCATACTTTCAGGTTGTAGCGCTAGCTGAATAAGGTCTCGTTCTGCATCATCAAACTCATCTAGGTGAATGTAACACTGAACGAGGCCAAGCTTTGCCCATGTAAAATTTTGAATATTGATGATTGATTGGTAAAAGAGCTTCGCGTTTTCAAACTGTCTATTCAATAGCAATAAGTCGCCCTTCGTTTTTAGGGCTAACGGGAAGTGTTCCGCGTTCTTAGGCTCAACTAAGATAAACTCTAATTCTTTAAGTGCCTGTTCGGGATTCTGCTCATCCATGTAACGATAGACATCGTGAAACATTTTTTTACGGGTGACGACTTTACTAAGTCGTTTATCTAATTCGTTAACGGAAAATGGTTTTGCTAAGAATTCGTCGGGTTGCATCTCGATTATTGCATGGACCACATCAATGGCAGTATCGGCACTAGTAAAAATAAAACCGGTAGTAAGAGGAATAATCTTTTCGGTTTTCAGCTGCTCGAATAAATTATAGCCGCCTTGTTCGTGCCTTAAATCATAAGCGCAAACAATGACGTCGTATTGCCGAGTGCGCAGTGAGGTAAGGGCGTTCGCAGCACGGTCTACATAATCGATATGTTGGAAGCCAAGTTGCTCCAAAGCATATTTCATATGGCTTTTTGCCAAAGCCTGATCTTCCGCTATTAATAAACGGGTTTGTCTTGCCAACTGTAGGTTCATTACAACCTCGTATATGCGTCAATGCTTACTCGTGTAAACAACCTAGTAGGAGTTTAGTAGAAGAATTAACTTATCACCATTGTTACATAGTGTTCTAAAGATTGCGGTGCATGGCATGAAAAACAGCTAGAGGGCAGGGGAAATGAATTTTCTTTGAAAAGTGGTGGACGTCTGCTGTGGTTCCTAACGAAGTTATCGCAACGAAGTTATTGAACCAGTGATTTTTGATTTTATAAAGATAAGGAAAGAGAGATGGTGGACGTCTGCTGTGGCTCGCAACGAAGTTGTTGAACCAGTGGTCTTATAGATATTAAGGGAATTTTATTAAGAAGAAATGGTGGACGCTACTGGGCTTGAACCAGTGACCCTCGCCTTGTAAGGGCGATGCTCTCCCAACTGAGCTAAGCGTCCATCTTGTTTATTATCTTGCCTAAGCAAGTGGGGCGGTATTATAGAGTCGGTTCTCATACTGTCAATAATAAAATGAAAGAAAAATGACTGTATGCCTGAAAAGTGAACATTTTGGGCTTTTTTTATCTGAATTGATGAAATTGTAAGCGTGATGCGACGCCATGCTATCAAACAAGACTTCATTAAAGCATAAATATAAGTTTCTATTGGTAGCTATATACCAAGCAAATGCATCGTGCTGCTTTTGTCGTGAAGCGGAGACTGGTAGAATGCGCGCAATTTCACAATCTAATAAAGATAGAGAGTTTTTATCATGTCGGTTGTAACACGATTTGCACCAAGCCCTACTGGCTACCTTCACGTTGGTGGCGCCCGCACCGCTTTATATTCTTGGCTACTTGCTAAAAACAATGGCGGAGAATTTGTACTTCGTATAGAAGATACAGATATTGAACGTTCTACAGAAGAAGCAAAGCAAGCAATTTTAGATGGCATGCAATGGCTTGGTTTGACTTGGGACACCGGTCCTATCTATCAAACCGATCGTTTCGACCGATATAAAGACCTTATCCAACAATTGTTAGACGAAGGTAAAGCGTATAAGTGCTTTATGAGTGCAGAAGAATTGGATGCTATTCGTGAAGCGCAAAAAGAGCGTGGCGAAAAACCTCGTTATCCTGGCACATGGCGTGATCGTACCGATCACCCAGAAGGCGAACCTTTTGTTATTCGCTTTAAAACGCCATTAGAGGGCACGGTTGTTATTACCGACCACGTACGCGGTAAAATCGAAATTAACAATAGTGAATTGGATGACTTAATCATTCAGCGCACCGACGGCACGCCAACTTACAATTTTTGCGTTGTAGTAGACGATTGGGATATGGGCATCACACACGTTGTGCGTGGTGAAGACCATATCAATAACACGCCCCGTCAAATTAATATTCTGCAAGCATTAGGTGCACCTGTACCCGAATACGCTCACGTATCTATGATTTTAGGCGATGACGGTAAAAAGTTGTCGAAACGTCATGGTGCAGTAAGTGTTATGCAATACCGTGATGATGGCTTATTGCCTCAAGCGGTACTGAATTATTTAGTTAGGCTAGGGTGGTCACATGGTGACCAAGAGATATTCACTCTTGATGAAATGATTGAGTTATTCAGTTTAGATGCAATTGGCCAGTCGGCTTCTGCATTTAATACTGAAAAATTAATTTGGTTGAACCAGCACTACATTAAAAGTCTACCAGCCAGTGAAGTGGCCACACACTTAAAATGGCACTTTGATGGCTTAGACATAGATTTAACTGCGGGGCCTGCACTCGAGTCTGTTATTGCTATTCAAGCTGACAGAGTAAAAACGTTAAAAGAACTTGCTGAGATCTCTACTTACTTTTATCAAGATTATGAAGAATTTGATGCTAACGCTGCCAAAAAGCATTTACGCCCAGTAGCACGAGGGCCGCTAGAGCTAGTAAAAGAGAAGTTGATGGCTATTGAAGCGTGGGAGCCGGAAAATATTCAGGCTGCTATTAATGCAACAGCTGAAGAATTAGAAGTGGGTATGGGTAAAGTAGGGATGCCATTGCGTGTTGCTACCACCGGAAGTGGCAATTCTCCGTCTCTAGATGTAACCCTTAATTTGCTGTCAAAAGAGAAAGTTGGCGAGAGAATCGACAAAGCGCTTACTTTTATAGCAAACAGAGAAAATTCATAAAAAAACCGTTGACATAAATGGGGTGGATGCCTAGAATGCGCCCCGCTGTCACGGAACAGTCACACAATAGTGACTATGACACAACGGGGCCATAGCTCAGCTGGGAGAGCGCCTGCATGGCATGCAGGAGGTCGGCGGTTCGATCCCGCCTGGCTCCACCAAATCTAACTGCAAGTTTATATTGCGGTTTAGGCTGAAGGTTTTACCTTCGGGCATAAATTGTTTTGTAAGGATAAGGTCGTTCGGTTCGCGGAGCTCACCTCTCCTTACAGAAAATCTCAAAAGCGTAGCTTTTGAGTTAAGTTAGGCCGGTAATCTTTGAAATTACCAGTGACAAAAATTTATTACTTCTGTAAGAAAAGGTCGTTCGGTTCGCGGAGCTCACCTCTCCTTACAGAAATTTAGTGAAGTGTTACTTCACTAGCAAAATTTCTGTCCCCATCGTCTAGAGGCCTAGGACACCGCCCTTTCACGGCGGTAACAGGGGTTCGAATCCCCTTGGGGACGCCATATCGTTAAGCCAACCTTCGGGTTGGCTTTTTCGTTTCTACAGCTTAATTCCTGCCGTTCTTATCGATATTCCACATACAAACTAATACCAACTTGATAATATAGCCGTGTTAACAAAGAGGTTATTTATGCAAAATTATCCTATCGGCACGCCAGGAAAACCTTGGGGTGAAGAAGAGAAAGAAGAATGGAAACAGCGCCAAACGATTAAGCGTTCGTATAATGATGAAGTGCTTAAGCAGTTAGGCAGTATTCCTGAAGGGTTTGAATTAAAGCAGTATGGCGCGTTGCCTTACGATGAGTCTCGATACCCTTTGTATGCCGTAACTCCTGAAGGTATGCCTAAAGATATTGATGCAACCAAGCCTGCGGTGCTAGTTACTGGAGGGGTACATGGGTATGAAACCAGTGGTGTACAGGGCGCGCTTCAGTTTATCAATACTAAATTAAGTGACTACGCAGAAGATTTCACCATCATTGTCGTACCGTGCGTTAGCCCTTGGGGTTATGAGACTATCAATCGTTGGGATCAGTATGCGTTAGATCCTAATCGTTCATTTTACCCTAATTCTCCGGCACCTGAGTCAGCCCAGCTAATGGCATTTGTTGAATCGTTGAACTTACCATTTTCATTGCATGTCGATTTACATGAAACCACTGATACGGACAACAGTGAGTTTAGGCCTGCATTAGCAGCAAGAGATGCAACGACTCATGATAATTGGAATATTCCTGATGGCTTTTATCTGGTGGCTAATACCCAGAATCCACAAAAACAATTTCAGGAAGCTATTATTGATGCAGTTAAGCAAATAACTCATATCGCGCCTGCTGATGAAAGTGGCAAAATTATAGGTGCTGACTTACTGTCTGAAGGTGTGATTTGTTACGACAAAAAAGCATTGTATCTTTGCGGTGGAATGACAGATGCAGCTTATGTAACCACAACAGAAGTTTATCCTGATAGCGCTAATGCAACGGCTGAAAATTGTAATGCTGCCCAAGTGGCTGTAATCACCGCAGCGTTGGAATTTATAAAACAGACGTTTAGATGTTTGAATGTTTAGACGTCTAGATGTATAGTTAAGCCTTCTCGATGAGGAGGCTTACGTGTTTACATTTTCTGCATTAATTTATGATGGTTATAAACAACAACTAGTGACGGGGGATTATGAAGATAAAACCCAGTTCGACGCATTTTTAAATGCGAAGTTCGGTGTGCATCTTTGTATGTGGAGCGCCAAAGAACCTACGCAAAAAGTAATTGATGCTATGTTACATGCCTCTCTCGTCGCTAAAGATAATGCCAGTAATAAGCCAAACCTTAAGGCCAAGTATTAGTGACTATAGTTTCACCCTGTATTGCCAACTGTAAACTTGACGAAGACGATGTATGCACCGGATGTAAGCGCACCATCAAGGAAATTACCAACTGGTCGAATTACAGCACACAGCAAAAACAAAACATCCTCACCCGCCTAGAACAACAAAAGTTGGACACACACTCAAGTTAAGGTTGGACAGTCACTCAAACAACAAAAGTTGGACACACACCTAAGTTAGGATTGGACAGTCACTCAAATTTCTCCCAGTAACGCATTAATATGTATAAAATCGGACAGTCAAAAAAACGTACACAAACTCTGCTCGACACTTAAATAGCATGGTCATATAACCCGCACTTTGCTACACTCTCGCGCCCATTTTAATCACTCATTTTTAGCGAAATTTTAGTTATGAAAATCATGCTGGCGCCTATGGAAGGTGTTGTCGACCATTTAATGCGAGATATGCTTACTCATGTGGGTGGGTTCGATCAGTGTGTAACTGAATTCGTTAGAGTAGTGGATCAAAAACTTCCCAATAAAACCTTCTACAAACTATGTCCCGAACTACATAATGGCGGCAAAACCCCTAACGGCGTGCCTGTGCGCGTGCAATTATTAGGGCAGCATCCACAATGGCTGGCAGAAAATGCTCACACTGCGGTTGATTTGGGTTCACCGGGTGTAGATTTAAATTTTGGCTGCCCTGCAAAAACCGTCAATAAAAGTAAAGGCGGGGCGGTTCTGTTAAAAGAAACCCAAGCTTTGTATGACATCGTAAAAGCGGTTCGTGATGCCGTACCAGCCTCACAACCTGTATCAGCTAAAATTCGGTTGGGATTTGAAGATAAATCTCTTGCCGTAGAAAATGCTATCGCTATAACCGAAGCGGGCGCATCTGAGCTAGTTGTGCACGCCAGAACAAAGACGGAAGGCTATAAGCCGCCAGCTTACTGGGATTGGATCGCTAAAATAAAGCAAAATACCGATATTCCATTAGTGGCCAATGGCGAAATATGGAATGAAGAAGACGGCAAGCGTTGCCAGGAGCAATCCGCCTGCACCAACTTAATGGTAGGTAGGGGGGCACTTGCCATGCCAAACCTAGCAAGGTGTATTCGTGATGGCGAACCGCCTATGGCATGGGAAGATGTGGCCGCGTTGCTTATCCGCTATTCGGGCTACGAAATCTACGGCGATAAGGGCAAATACTACCCAAACCGAATAAAGCAGTGGTGTGGCTATTTAAAAAGGCAGTACCCTGAAGCTGAATTATTGTTTAACGACATCAGGCGATTATCAAAATCACAAGAAATTGTAGATGTATTAGCCAGGCAAGCCTCACACTAGACTATTTAAAACATATCAACCGTGGTGTTTTGTTGATGTCGCTTAAAAAAACTAAAACCTAAAAGTCTATTGAAGATATCTTCTGGCATTAGCTATGTTGGGTTTTCTGCCATATTCGCAAGCTGATGCAAACACGCAAATTCGCTCAGCAGAGCCAATAGGGCCAATAGGGCCTGTAAATTTCCTTTCTAGTTTGGTTGAAAGGGTAATCCATGAATTATTAGAGAGTTTAAGTCTGTCCAAGATAGGCTTCATTTTCTGAGGGATAGCACCCTTCTTGTCTGGTCGCATAACGCGACCGGTTTCATCTACAAGCACTAAGTAGTCGCTCAATTTGAAAGGTAGGCTTATTTCATTAACCGGAACTTGGTCATTAAATGGCATAAGCCGAGCAGGTACTTTGTTTACTTTCAATGCGTTAATTCTGTATTGAATACTGGTAAAGTTTGATTGTTCTGATGTTTTGGCTATACCGGCTCGGATGGGGTTTAAATCGGTATAGGCCATGGTTACCGCTAGCGCATTCTCCGACAATATTGCTTGGCTCTTAAATCGGCGCTCCCAAAAATATCCAGTACATTCATCTTCTTTGTTAGCTTTTCGCGCAATAAATTCATTAAGCAGGCGCATAAACCAACTTACGCTATATAGCCGATGCCGATAAATTTCGCTTAATTCTTCAACTTTTTGAAGCTCTACTTCAGAAAGTGAACCTCGACTTTCTTCATCGAGATACCGTTGGACTAATGAGGGGCAGCGATAAAAAGACTTCCACCGAAGTAACACTTCATCCATGCTCCAGTGTTCAGCTCTCGCTTTCGCTATATGCACCACAACATGGGTATGATTGTGCATTACTGCATAGGCACACAAGTCAATCGCGAAGGTTTTCGTGAGCCTATGAAGTCTATCTACAATCCACTGTCTGCGATGGTTGTAGTTTTTGCCAGTAATAGCATCAACGCCACAAAGGAAAGATTGCCGCACACAACGTGATGTGCAGTGATAGTAGGGCGTAACTTCTAAATTGACTTGCTTGTAACGAGGTAGCGGCATTTCCATATCTCCGAGTGGTTCGGAAATAATTATGCTGGAAATGCGGTAATAAACTACTGTGCTTAGGGCGGGTTTTCAATTAAACGTAAGTGTCGATACGGGAACCCACTCTACTGTCAGAGGCAGGAGCCGCTTGTTGCGTCTGTTGGGGCGCACTTACTTCAGTTTGCTGACTAGCACGTTGTTGAACCTGTCGTTGAGGTTCTTGTTGTGGCGACTGAAGTACATTCGATACTGGCGTTGACGTTGATGATGAAACGTCCATAACAATCTCCAAATTAAGTTGTTACTTGTTTTCGCATTTACATTCTAAGTTTAAGAGCATAGCACACGTTATTGATTATTCATGATCAAAGGCGTCAGTTTTTCGAACATAAATTCGACAATCATAGGCTGAGCTTTTGCGTTAGGGTGAATACCATCACGTTGCATCAAGTCTTTTTGAAGTGCTATGTCCTCAAGAAAAAAAGGAATTTTTGTAACTTCATGTTGCTCTGACACGGTATCAAAAGTGTCGCTAAACATTTGTGTATAGCGTTTACCGTAATTAGTGGGTATCTGCATGTCTTGCACAAAAACGGTTGTATTGTCCGATTTTGCTATGCTAACAATTGCGCTCAAGTTGTTCCTAATCTTACTGATACTGTGCCCTTGCAGGCCATCATTACCACCGAGTTCTACTAAAATATGGCTTGGCGTATGTTGTTCAATTAACCTCGGAAGCCTAGCTAAACCGCCATCAGTGGTCTCACCGCTTACCGCAGCATTTACAATATCGATCGATATATTCTCGTCACGCCAGCGTTTTTGTAACAAACTCACCCAACCTTCTTGTTGATCTAACCCATAAGCAGCAGATAGGCTGTCACCTAGAATCAGTAATTTAGCTGAATTATTGGGGACGATGGTATCGGTCTGATCTGATAATGCAGATAACGGTATTAATAAAAGCAGTGTGAACAAAACGGCGCTGCGAAAACGATAAATCACGAATTAATGACCCCTATATGATAAAAACATCCAAAGTAACTAAGTCTGTAAATACGAGCGAAGGTAAGCTTGAGATCCTTCATCCTATCTCTTTTGAAGTCAAGTCCGGTGAGTCCGTTGCCATTATTGGTGCGTCAGGTTCAGGAAAATCTACTCTGTTGGGGCTGTTGGCCGGCTTAGATGAAGTTTCCAAAGGCGAAATTCACCTTGATGGTGAACCACTGCATACCATGGATGAAGAGGCTCGCGCTGTACTTCGGGGGCAAAAAGTAGGGTTTATTTTTCAAAGCTTTATGTTAGTGCAAAGCTTAACCGCTATTGAAAACGTAATGCTGCCAGCCGAAATTGCGGGTTTAGATAACCCTAAGCAGATGGCGAGTAAGATTCTTGAACAAGTAGGCATTGGGCATCGCGCGAGTCATTACCCAAATCAACTTTCAGGTGGTGAACAACAGCGAGTTGCTATTGCGCGGGCTTTTATTACTTCACCTAAAATTTTATTTGCCGATGAGCCTACTGGAAACTTGGATGCAACAAACAGCCACAAAGTCGAAGAGCTCCTTTTCGCGCTCAATCGAGAGAAAGGTACAACATTGGTACTTGTTACCCACGATAACGAGCTTGCCGCTAAGTGTGACAGGCAGTTAACCATGCAGGCGGGTGTTTTGACAGAGTCGACCCCAGTATCGCCTCGTCAGCGCTCAGAGGCTGTTTAGATGGAGGCCCTATAAATGAGCATGACATCGACCTTGGCATGGCGATTGTTTCGGCATGAGGCGAAGCGCGGAGAGCTTACCATTATCTTGTTGGCAATTGTATTGTCGGTAGGCGCGGTATTGTCGCTGTCGTTATTTAGTGAGCGGTTGCAAGGTGCGCTAAAAGAGCGTTCAGCGGCTTTTATCGCAGCTGATGCACAGTTACGCTCTGATACACCCATTAATGATACTTGGTTGCAGCAGGCTCGAGATGAGGGGCTTAACACGGCAAAGCAGGTGACTACTCGGTCGATGGTCTTTCATCGTGACGAAATGTCATTGGTGGACCTTAGGGCTGTAAACGAGAATTATCCACTGAAGGGCACGGTTAATATTACTGATGTGCCTTTTGGACAAAAAGAAGCGGCAACAGATTTGCCCAAGCCCGGCGAAGTGTGGCTGCAGTCTCTGTTGTTTCAAACTCTGAAGCTTAGTTTGGGAGACAGTATTGAAATAGGCGATGCTGAATTCACGGTAACCAAAGTGTTGGTTGATATACCTGATGCAGGGTTCAGTGTATTTAACACCGAACCAATCGCTTTGATTAGACTGTCCGATTTGGATGCAACGGCTATAACCGGGCCTGGCAGTCGGGCACGTTACGTGGGCTATTTTGAAGGCGAAAGGAGTGCTATTAGTAATTTTTACGACTGGCTCAGCCCTAACTTGCAAGATGACTTACATAATTGGCGTACCGTTGAAGATGACGAATCGGCCATTGGACGTTCGGTAGCGAGTGCTGAGCGGTATTTTTTATTGGCGAGTTTACTTGCCATAGTGCTTGCAGCGGTTTCCATTGCGGTGGCAGCCCAGCGTTACAGTCAACGTCATTTCGACCCTGTCGCTATCATGAAAACACTCGGTGCGACAAAGCAAGTCATTCGCCGTATCTATCTTCTTCAAATTCTATTTATTACTGGGCTAGGCATTATTATTGGATTAATAATGGGCTTCATTGGCCAGCAAGTTGTGGTGTGGTTAGTTGCTGAACAAGTTGATGTGGCGTTATCTATTTGGCATTGGCGGCCAGTGCTAATCGCTGTTTTCACAGGGGCAACCTGCTCGTTATTATTCTCGCTTTATCCATTGATGCAGTTGTTTTCAATTCCTCCACTGCGTGTGCTAAGGCGTGATTTAAGCACTAATTTACGTTCTCGGACCATTCAGTATGTGGCCTCAGGCGGTGCGATATTTCTCTTGATGTGGATTTATAGCCAAGATTTGATGATCAGCCTTATTTTGTTTGGCTCTGGCGTGGTTTTAGTCGCGGGGCTGCTAGGCGCAACCTTTTTGCTGATTGCAGCGGGACGTAAATTCGGCTCAGGAAAAATGGGGCCTTGGCAGCTTGCTTGGGCGCGAATTAAACGCCGTTCAATGGAAAATAGTGTTCAGCTGATTAGTTTTTCAGTCACTATCATGTTGTTGCTAGTTGTATTGGTTATGCGCAACGACATGGTATCGCAGTGGCGCTCTCAGTTGCCAGAAGGTACACCCAATTACTTTTTGATTAATATCACTGGCGATCAAAAAACAGAATTGGACACACACTTCAAATCAAACGGAATTACCATCGAAGAGTTCTATCCTGTAATACGAGGGCGCTTCGTTGCAGTGAATGATGACAGTGTAAATACCGAAGTATCTAAAGAGGAAGATTCAAATACTGAAGGTAGACAAGGACTTGGACGTGAAGCGAATTTAACTTGGAGTAATTCGTTACAAAAAGAGAACGAGATTACCAGTGGTACATGGCATGGTGACAACCCTGATGCATTAGACGAAGGCGTATTCGCTGTTTCAGTTGAAACCGATGTAGGCGAGCGACTTGGTATTGAATTAGGCGATATGCTCACATTCAATGTGGGCAGTGAAATCGTTAAAACTAAGGTAACAAGTTTTAGAAAAGTGAACTGGCAAACCATGCAGCCTAACTTTTTCTTTGTTATTCAACCTGAGGCCATGGCGTCATTCAATCCTACTTACATCACCAGCTTCTATTTACCCGAAGCGCAGAAATCACAACTAACCACGTTGTTAAAGCCATTTGCGTCTATCACCATGTTCGATGTTGATGCGCGAATTAATCAGCTAAGAGATATTGTTAATCAAGTGTCGGTGGCCATTGAGTTTATCTTAGTGCTGGTGCTTGTAGCAGGCAGTTTAGTGTTAATAGCCCAGGTTCAAGCTAGCATGGATGAAAGACGACAAGAGCTGGCTATTTTAAGAACGCTTGGGGCGAAAGGCAGTTTAATTCGCAAAAGCGTGGTGTTCGAGTTTGTCATCATAGGTGTTGTTGCAGGTTTCATGGCAGCGCTCGCCAATGAGCTCAGCTTGTTTATGCTGCAAACCAACGTGTTTCAAATGACTGCAAGTCTTCACTTAGAGTATTGGGTAATTGCACCGATTGTCGGGGCAATTGTGGTGGGTGCTTTAGGTGCAATTGGCTGCTGGCGGTTACTTACCTTAAATACTTCGGCACTGCTTAGGAAGATGGTCTAAAGGATGTATAGCTGTTGAAAGTTAGGAAAGACCGTTTTAAAGCGTAAGGGAGATGAAAGCGGGATGAAAGGGACAGTCACTCGAAAATAAGTACAAAAATAAATCGGACAGTCACTCAAGTGAGTATCTGAAGTCGGTACAAATAGTCGTACGAGTCACTCGATTAAATGTTGCGATTAAATGTTGGACACACACTTAACTTTGAGTGTGTGTCCAATTTCGTTCTGTGTCCCATAAAGCCGGTTGGTTCAAGTTCAAGTTCGAGTGTGTGTCCAATCCTGTATTTGCTTCCGAACGTCAGTGCTTATAAATTGCATCCAACGCCCCTTGCAAAGTAGGGTAAGCAAACGTGTAGCCTGAGGTTACGAGCTTTTCAGGGAGCACCTTTTGCCCTTTTAAAATCATATCAGACGATTCACCCATCGCTATTTTTAATACAAAGCCTGGAACGGTAAACAAGCAGGGCCTTGAAAGCGTTGCCGCTAATGTGTGGGAGAAGTCTTTATTAGTTGTAGGAGATGGAGCCGTAAGGTTGAACGGCCCATGGCAACTATCATGTTCAAGTAGGTAAGCAATAGCTGACACCATGTCCTCAATGTGGATCCACGATAAATACTGTTCGCCATTTCCTATTTTGCCGCCTAATCCTAGTTTGAAGGGCAGTGCCATTTTCTCTAGTGCTCCGCCATTTTCAGCTAACACTACACCGGTTCTTAGCGTACAAACCCGCGTTTCGTCGCGGGCGACAGAGGTAGCGATAGCCTCCCATTTGGCACAAAGGTCGTGTGTGAACTCTTCATGAGGGGGCGTTTGCTCGGTAACATCAACACTACCTTTACTGCCATAAAAACCGATGGCCGAACCAGAAATAAATACAGGTGGTGGGGTGCCGGCACTATTGATTTTCGCGACAAGTTTAGAAGTAATATCCCATCGACTCTCGCAAATTCTTTGCTTTTGCGTGTCTGTCCAACGTTTGTCGGCAATGGGTTCGCCAGCCAAATTGATGATAGCATCGAAAATTCCAATATCATCAATGTCACTCACATCTGAAACAAACGCTACATTGCTACCCAGCAGGTGCTTAGCTTTTTTTGGGGCTCTTGTTATGACAGTAAACTGATGCTCGCCTTTAAACTTTTCAATAAACGCGCTACCAATGAGGCCAGTGCCGCCTGACATTAAAATTTTCATACAATGTGCCTATAAGAATGACTATAAAAGTGCTTATCAAATGTCGCGCAAAAAACAATCAGCCGGTTTTATTGCACGAAAGCGTTAGCGACACCGAATCAGAAAATCGCAATGCATGCGGCTTATCCACCTCAACTTCGGCGTAACGTACTGATGAGTGTTCAGCAGCCAAGCTTAATACGTCGGCGGTGAGCTTTTCGAGCAATGAAAATCGGTTGTCCTCAACCAGCTTGATAATGGCCTTGGTAATCACCTTATAGTTTAGCGCGTCTTCCATATTGTCGCTGTCCGTCGCTCTTTGGGCATCGTAATCAATCTTCACATTAACGATAACGTCTTGTTTGTTGGTGATTTCATTTTCGTTAATACCAATATAAGTTCTCAATCTCAGGTTTTTAATTTTAATTGTGGCTAAGTTGAAGGTCATTGTATTCTCGTATTTGTAGTTATGTATAAGTCACTGTAAAGTGTCTGAGTTTTTTATTAGGAATGAAGCATAAAAATGTCCATGGAATTGCGCTCACCCATAGCGAAAGTACTTATTGTCCTCGCATGTTTAGTCGTTGTGATGGCGGGGATAAAGTCCGCTAGTACGATTATGGTACCTTTTTTCTTATCAATATTTATCGCTATTGCGTGTAGCCCAATAATTCATTGGACCGGACGTTTTGGTGTACCTAAATGGCTTTCTATTACTTTAGTAATACTAATAATTTTAGTCTTTGGATTTCTTCTTGCTGGTCTAGTAGGACAGTCTATGACGGAATTTAGAGAAAATCTTCCACAATATAGGGAACAGCTCGATACCGAATTTTCGTGGATTATAGAAAAGCTCGCACAATACAATATTAACGTTAACCAAGAACTGATTGCTACCCACTTAGATCCTGCCACCGCGATGTCGGTAGCGACCAATTTTATTAGTGGTATGGGCGGCGTATTGTCGAACTTATTCCTTATATTGCTAACGGTTATTTTTATGTTGTTTGAGGCAGACAGCATTCCAAAACGACTGCACATTGCATTGTCAGACCCCGACATGAAATTAAAACACATCGACCGTTTCATTCGTTCTGTAAATAGCTATTTGGCTATTAAAACCTTGGTGAGTTTGGGTACTGGGTTAATTATCGGTACGTGGCTTTATGTGATGGGAATAGACCATTTCCTCTTGTGGGCGGTATTGGCATTCATGTTGAACTTCATCCCTAACATAGGCTCAATAATTGCTGCCTTACCAGCAGTACTTATTGCTTTTGTTCAATATGGGTTAGCTTCAGCAGGCATGGCGGCGTTAGGTTTTGTTTTAGTTAATACAATTATGGGAAATATGGTAGAACCAAGGCTGATGGGTAAAGGCATGGGGTTATCTACTTTGGTGGTTTTTCTGTCTTTAATCTTCTGGGGATGGTTATTGGGTACGGTGGGAATGCTACTCTCTGTACCTCTTACTATGGTGGTGAAAATAGCATTAGAGTCTCGAGAGGAGAGCCAATGGCTTGCGGTGTTATTGTCTAGCGCGGGCGATAAAAAAGGGAAAGCTTAAACCGGAAACTTCACAATAAAGCGAGCGCCGCCAATAGGCGCGCGTTCGATAAGTAGTTTACCTTGGTAGATGGCAATAAGGTCGCTGACTAGAGCCATGCCTATGCCTTGCCCGTCGGCGTAAGTATCTAATCGGGTTCCACGCTCTAACAGGGCTTGTTTCTTATCTGAAGGTACGCCGGGGCCATCATCATCAATGGTCAACACAGCCCAATTTCCTTCGTTTTTCAGTGCAACTAATACCTTTGAGTCAGCAGCCTTACAGGCGTTATCTAACAGATTACCTACCATTTCCATAATATCGGTTTCGTCGGCTTTTATGGCGACATTGTTGATGGCTTCAATTGTTATCGATAATTGCTTATGCTGATATACCTTATCCATAGCGTTAGCCACTTTTTGTGTGATAGGTAACAGAGGAATAGCCGCTTGCCACCCCGTCTTACCAGCACTAGCACGTTTTAATTGGCGTTGAATAATTTGGTCAATTTGATTTAAAGATTCAACGGCTTGTTTGGGAAGCTTTTCAACCCCTAAAGCTACAGCCAGTGGTGTTTTTAAACTATGAGCAAGGTCACCTAAGCTGTTTTTATAACGAGCACGCTGCTGAGATTCAGATTCAATCAGTTCGTTGATTGACTGTTTCAATGGGTTAAATTCAACAGGGTAGTGGGCGTCAAGCTGTTGTTTCTGTCCGCTAGAGGTAAGTGAAATTTCGCTAATAAGCTTTCTTACTGGCATTAGCACAAGGCTGATACCCACAATTATTAACACAAGCAAACCGCCGGATAAGATAAGCAACCAACGCCACACCACCGATATAAAAGTTTCGCGCTCTTCATTAAACAGGTGTTTATTATTAAAAATATAAAAACGAACTGGCTCGAAGTTGCTTTCTGAGGCAAATTCAGCCGTAAAAGCGTAGGCGAAATAATCGGTATCATTGTCGAAATTGGCTATATACGATTCAACAAAGAGCTCGTTACCCACGTTCACGTTTAAATTCGGGGCAGGCAATGTGTAATCTAATGCTGAAGCCGACTGCCACACTACGTGACCGCGAAAAACAATCACACCCAAGTAGCCAGAGCCAGGCAAGTTAAGTTGCTCCTCGTATAAAATCTCGGGCATAAAGGGAATGTCGCCATCTAGCTCGAAAGCCGAGAGTAACCCTAGGTTCATGAGTCTAAGTTCACTCATTTTGGCTTGGGTCAAGCTTGTGGTATAGGCGTCATCTAAAATAACCACAGTAAGCGGTGCAAATAGGGCAAGTACGCTCATCGCTAATAAAATGCTCCTTATTCTCAGCGACAGTTGTTTCATAGATTGCGGTTGATCCTATACCCACGTCCGCGTAGAGTTTCGATGGGTTTAAAGCTATTTTCTGGATCTAGCTTCTTACGCAATCGGCCAACAAAAACTTCAATGACGTTACTATCAAGATCAAAATCTTGATCGTAAATATGCTCTGTTAACTCTGTTTTCGAGACTACTTTTTGCGGGTTCAGCATTAAGTATTCCATGACTTTGTATTCGTACGCAGTCAACTCGAGGGGGGCATCATTTACAGTGATTTCTTCAGCGACCGTGTCCAGCGAGATAGGACCGAACTGTATAACAGGATTTGCTTGGCCAGAGGCGCGGCGAATCAGTGCCTTAACCCTTGCCAGCAATTCTTCATTGTGAAAAGGTTTGGTAAGGTAATCATCCGCTCCTGCATCCAAACCTTCAACTTTTTCCTGCCAGCGATCACGAGCGGTTAAAATAAGTACGGGGCAGCGTATGTCTTCTTGCCTTGCATTTCGAATAACTTCGAAGCCATCCATTTTAGGTAGGCCGATATCAATAATAGCTAGGTCGTAAGCATACTCATTGAGTAGATAAAGCGCGTGCTCGCCGTTGTCGGCCAAATCTACACTGTAGCCGTGTTGCTGTAATAGGCTATCAAGCTGGGTTAAAAGGCGGCTGTCGTCTTCAGCAATGAGTATCCGCATGTTAATCCTTTGAATTCTTCTTAGATGTCTTCACTTTTCCAGAGCGCTTGTCTACATCAACAGAAACAACTCGCCCCGACTCCTTTAAAACTTTAACGCGGTATTTTTGGTTAGTCTGGCTTACACGAAGCACACGTCCAGATTCTGCCTGACGGGCACGTTCTACAGCTTGGCTTTTACTTAATTCACCACTTTTTTCCTGCTGCGCGAAGGCACTACCACCACTGCACATAAACAGTGTTAGCACTAAAGCCACAGCGCGAAGTGTATTCACCATATATCCTCACCAAAAAAGCAGGCAAAGCCCGATAGGAACCTAGTATAGAGACCGGAGCTGAACCATTACTGAATATCTGTGTAAGTCTACCTTGCCAAATAGTGCGTGTACATAAAGCGATAACAAGAATGATGTTAAGGGCTAATGAGGTTATGAATGTGGGACAGTCACTTAAGTTTACAAGCAATTCAACAAGGTACTAGATTGGACACACACTCCAATTTCAACTTTTCGGGTGACAAAAGATACTCGTACTTGAGTGACTGTCCAATATGAAGGGCTAAGAATAAATGGGCTTAAATTAAAGAGAGTGTCTAACTTTTCTTTCGAATTTAAGTGTGTGTCCAATCTTAGTCCAACTTTCCTTTCGAATTTAAGTGTGTGTCCAATCTTAGTCGGTGTGAAAAACTTACCGCAAGAGTGAATAGCTTATAGGTCCGAATAGTAAGCGCTTTACATTTTTACAAAAAACTCTGCCTATTCAGCCCCTATGTGGCCTGGCCTGTAGCAGCTAGAGGTTTTTCTGGCACGTAGTGTGAATTGTAGTTGGGTAAGTTTATTCAAATGTATGCAACGGAGGCAATATGTCGCACGATATTAAAACGGCAATGTGGGAAGCTATGTCTAGCAGTCCAAATGTAATGGTTAGCCTTACTAGTAAAAACTCGCACGCTGAACCAATGCGTGCCCAGCTCGATAAGCATGCTAATAGCGAATTTTGGTTTTACACCACTAAAGATAATCGTATCGCTGAAGGTGGCGAAGCCATGGTACAGTTTTCATCGAAAGGGCATGATGTGTTCGCATGTATTCGCGGAACATTGGTTCAGGAAACTCGTCAAGATATTATCGACAAGTATTGGTCTAACGGCGTAGAAGCTTGGTACGAGAAGGGTAAGGACGATCCGAATTTACTCATGCTGCGATTTAATTTGGCGGATGCCGAGATTTGGGAGGCTGACCCATCCCTTAAAGGAATGTTTAAATTGATGACCGGCAAAACCATTTCACCTGATGAAATGGGCGAACATGACAAAGTGACTTTGTAACTTGAATGATCAGACGAGTGTGTGTCCAATTTAGACTCTAGCATTCAGTTAGCCGAAGACATCATTGGAGTGCCTGTCCTAAATTGAAAATGTTTTCGAGTGTCTGAATTTGCCAGAATATGAGTGTGTGTCCAATTTAGACTCTACAATTTAGACTCTAGCATTCAGTTAGCCGAAGACATCATTGGAGTGTCTGTCCTAAATTAAAAATGTTTTCGAGTGTCGGAATTTGCCAGAACATGAGTGTGTGTCCAATTTAGGTTTAGTCAGTGGAAAACGTAATTGGAGTGTGTGTCCAATTCAGATTCTCCAATTTAGATTCGCACACAAAAAAGCCTGAAAGGAATGCGTTAGCATTTCTCTCAGGCTTTTTTATGAGCGGTAATCAAGTTGAGTGCTCAATTGACGCTGGCTATTCATGAGGCCGAGTCAGTTAACATCACGATTGCTACTGTACCTTTGCTAGTTACAACAAAACGTAGAGTAGGTACAGGTCGATAACCGCTGAGCGTGACCGCTAAGGAAGCACTTTTTTGTAAGGTTTAACAATCACACTTTCGTAAACACCCGCTTCAATATACGGGTCAGCATCTGCCCAAGCTTGCGCCGCTTCTAGCGATTCAAATTCTGCAACCACCAATGAACCTGTAAACCCTGCTGGGCCAGGATCCGGGCTGTCGATAGCAGGGAAGGGGCCAGCTATAACTAACCTACCTTCATCTTTTAACGCATTTAAACGTGCTAAATGCGCAGGGCGGGCCGCTAAACGATTTTCCAAACTGTTTGCCACATCGGTAGCACAAATCATATAAAGCATATAATGACTCCTTAACCCTTAGCAGTGGCGGCTTTCATAGACTGCACAAACTCACCCAATGCACTTAGCATAGCATCGTTGTTGTCTAAGTTTGCTGCAATCAAGTTCACTGTAGCTGAACCTGAAATAGCGCCCGCTGCACCAGCATCAATGGCCGACTTTACTTGTGCTGGCGTAGAAATACCAAATCCAAGTAGTGGCGGTGCACATTTATGTGCCGTTAGTCGTGCAATCAACTCAGCGGCAGGAATTTCTACAGCAGTTTCAGCGCCAGTTACCCCAGCTCTACCTAACAAGTACGTATAGCCTTTCGAATACTCACCAATTTTTTCCATGGTTTCATCGGTCGCATTCGGCGGAGCTATCAAAATTTGTGATATTCCATTAGCATCAGCCGCTTTTTGGAATGGTGCTGCTTCACGAATAGGCACATCAGCAACCAAAATAGAATCTACCCCTGCATCGCTGGCTTTTTTATAAAAGCCATCGATAGACTGTGCCATCACTAGGTTGCTGTATAGAAGTAAACCAATAGGGACTTGTGGGTACTTACTGCGTACGCGCGCCAATAATTCAAAACATTTAGCTACTGTAACGTTGCTTTTGTGCGCACGAATACTCGCCGCTTGAATAGTAGGGCCATCGGCGATGGGATCTGAATAAGGAATACCAAGCTCTAGCGCATCAGCACCACTTTCAACCAATTGGCAAATAATCGCTTCAGATTGTGCTAAATCAGGGTCGCCTATCATCACGAAAGGAACAAAAGCGCCTTCATTTTTTGCGTCTAGGCGCGCAAACATTTCTGCATATCTTTCCATTACAGTTTGTCCCCTAAAATTTTGGTTACGTGAGCCAAATCTTTATCACCACGGCCAGATAAATTCACCACAATAATGGTTTCTTCTTCTGCTTCGTCGGCCATATTTAATGCGTGTGCTAGGGCGTGTGAAGACTCAAGCGCGGGAATAATACCCTCTTTACGTGCAAGCAATTGGAACGCGTTAAGCGCTTCTTCATCGGTAGCGGCAACGTACTCAGCACGGCCAGTTTCAGCTAAATAGGCATGTTGAGGGCCAACTGCTGGGTAATCTAATCCGGCAGAAACTGAATAGCTCTCTTCAATTTGTCCTTCTTGGTCCTGCATGATGAAAGTGTACGCACCGTGCAATATACCTTTAGTACCCGTCACAATAGTAGCGCCGTGCTCTTTGGTATGAATCCCTTTACCTGCAGGTTCAACACCTACAAGGCGTACAGAGGGTTCGTCGATGAAATCAGCAAACATACCAATAGCATTAGAACCACCACCTACACAGGCCACAACAGCATCTGGTAAACGGCCTTCTTTTTCTAGAATTTGTGCACGTGTTTCTTCGCCAATCATACGGTGGTATTCACGTACAATAGTGGGGAATGGATGAGGGCCCGCTGCCGTACCTAGCAGGTAATGCGCGGTATCGTAATTAGCAGACCAGTCACGCATGGCTTCGTTTACCGCATCTTTAAGTGTGCCTGAGCCAGCGTTTACAGGAATAACTTCTGCACCCATTAGTTTCATACGGAAAACGTTAGGCGCTTGACGCTCAACATCTTTTGCACCCATATAAATACGGGCTTTTAAGCCTAATAATGCGCATGCTAACGCTGTAGCAACACCGTGTTGACCGGCGCCCGTTTCGGCAATAACTTCGGTTTTGCCCATACGTTTTGTTAATAACGCCTGACCCAGTACTTGGTTAGTTTTATGGGCACCACCGTGAAGTAAGTCTTCACGTTTAAGGTATAATTTTACCTTAGGGTTGCTTACCAAGTTGCGGGTTAGCGTCATTGCTGTTGGGCGGCCTGCGTAATCTTTTAATAACCCCAAAAACTCTTCGTTGAAGCTAGGATCATCTTTCGCATCTAGAAACGCTTTTTCTAGTTGGTCCAGTGCAGGAATAAGTAGCTCAGGCACATACATGCCACCGAACTCTCCAAATTTTGTATCTAATTGATTCATGCGTTGTCCTAAGTGTTAATAGCGGCGACAAATTGAAAATAGCTCGGCTAATTTTTCAGCCGACTTTTCGCCTGGGGCACTTTCTACCCCTGAATTTATGTCGATGGTTGCACAGCCTACCTCAATGCCTTGAGCAATGTTGGCTGCGTTAATTCCACCGGCTAGAATGATTTTTTGCTTGTTGGCTATATTGTCTAACAATCGCCAATCGAAGCTTTCCCCTGTACCGCCTTTGGCACTACCAACTTGGCAATCAAGCAGTACATAATCGATATTTTCGTCTTCTAATAACTGAGGTAGCTGTTCAGGCAATGCGCCTTTCACGCCTTCGGCTTGCCATATTTCACAACGTGACGGCAGGGCGTCTTTCAGTTTTGCTCGATATGTTGCATCTTCGCTGCCATGTAATTGAACGGCGGATAGCGAAAGCGTTGTAGCTAACTTAGCAACATGGTCTATGTCATGATTCACAAACACGCCCACGTAATCGCCTTCAACGGTTTCTACAATATCTTTTGCGACTGATTCGGCCACAAATCGAGGTGATTTTTCAGCGAAAATTAGCCCGCCCATGCTCGCGCCACTTTCAAAAGCAAGTTGGGCCTGTTCAACACTGGTTAACCCGCATACTTTTACCGAACCGTAAATTAAGCTTTGAACGGCGCGTTTCAAATTAGCTTGCGACATAAGTGCACTGCCTACCAAGAAGCCTTGACAAAGCGGGCTTAAGCGCAATACGTCTTCATGGGTATAAATACCCGATTCTGAAATTACCACAAAGTCGTGTGTGGCACTTTCCAGCATAGGTACCAAGTGTTCTGTGGTGGCTAAATCGGTTGATAAGTCGCGCAGGTTACGGTTGTTAATACCAATAATGTTTGCTTCAAGAGCAATGGCGCGACGCATCTCTTCTTCGTTGCTTACCTCAGTAAGAATATCTAACGACAAGCTATTGGCTACGGTAGCAAGTTCACGATACTGCACATCGTCTAACACGCTTAGCATGAGCAATACGGCATCGGCATTGTAATGACGCGCTAAATAAACCTGATAAGTATCAATAAAGAAATCTTTGTTTAATACAGGCTGTGCTACACGTTCTGTAACGTAGGCCAAATATTCAAATTTACCTTGGAAATACTTCTCGTCAGTAAGTACTGAAATGCCCGCCGCATAGGGTGTGTATGCGGCTAGAATTTCGTCTAGGTCGAAATGTTCGCGAATAAGCCCTTTTGAGGGGGAAGCCTTTTTGCACTCAAAAATAAAGCCAGCATTCGGTTCATTCAGTGCATCAAACAAGCTTTTGTTCGAAGGCACTAAATCTGCTTTAAAGCTTTCAAGCGGCAAAGCCGATTTTCTGGCATCAACTTCAATGCGTTTATCGGCAACAATTTTTTCTAGCACATTAGGCATCAGTGCTGACCTCCTGACTGATTTTGGCAACCTGGTTTAATACTGCCAAAGGTTTTGCATCTTTCATTGCTTGCATGGCCATCTCGGTGCCATCTTTAAATGAATCGGCGGTACCGGTAACTTTAAGTAGTGCGCCGCAGTTCATTGCAATGGCAGCGCGATGGGCTTCTTGGCCTTCACCGGCTAATGCAGCTTCAATGTATTTCTTGTTTTCTTCTGGCTCGCCGCCCTCAATGGCCGATAATGGGTATGAGGAAAGGCCAAAGTCTTCCGCGGTGACGGTTAACTTACGAATGTCACCATGCTCAAGATCGTAAATAAGAGATTCACCATGCAGAGCAAGTTCATCTAAGCCATCGCCGTGAACAATCATGGCGCGATGTTGGCCAAGAAGCATAAGGGTTTTTGCGTAAGGTTCAAGCAGTTCAGGGGAGTAAACGCCGAACACACCATGTGTTGGGCCCGCTGGATTGGCAAGTGGCCCCAGTATGTTAAACAAGGTTCTGGTCTTCAGGGCAGCACGGACGGGGGCTGCGAAACGCATGCCTGCGTGATATACCGGCGCAAAAAGAAATGTGAAATTTGCTTCATCTAAGCATTTTCTCGACAATTCCGGTGTAATTTCTAAGTTTAAACCGAATTGTTTGAACAGATCAGCAGAGCCAGACTTACTAGATACACTTCTGTTGCCATGTTTGGCCACTTTCACACCACATGCTGCTGCCACCACCCCTGCGGCGCTCGAAATGTTAATGGTGTTATGACCATCTCCACCTGTGCCAACAATGTCGGCAAAAGGATAGGTTGGTGCTGGGAATGGCTTGGCGTTGGCAACCATGGCACTGGCTGCTCCAGCAATTTCACCCGGAGATTCATGTTTAATTTTTAGTGCTGTGAGCACCGCGGCAATAACGGCTTCGCTTTGCTCACCGTGCATAATACTGTTGAACAACGTGTAAGCTTCGGTTTGAGACAGCGCCGATTGTTTGATGAGTTTTTCAAGTAATGGAGTAGCGTCAAACATGGCTTTATCCTTGTTGCGTTAAATAGTCGATGCTTTGCTTCAGCAGCACACTACCTTGGGCCGTTAATATCGACTCAGGGTGAAATTGAAAGCCTAGCATTTTATCAGTTTTGTTAAACACGGCCATGACGGTTTCAGTTCCATCATCGTTAACACAAGACGCACAGGGTTCAAGGGCGTCAGGTAGTGTTTGTGCGGCTAACGAATGATAGCGAGCTACATGTAATGGCTGTGGTAAGTCGGTAAACATGTCTTTTTCTGAATGGGTGATGGCAGAGCTTTTACCATGCATAACTTGCGTGGCGCGGCCTACAGTACCGCCATAATATTCAACAATGGCTTGATGGCCTAAGCAAATACCCAGTACCGGAAAAGTACCTGCTACTTTTTCAAGTAAAGCCGGCATACAACCCGCTTCGCTTGGTGCGCCAGGGCCTGGCGACAGCATTAGCAAAACTGGGCTTTTGGTGGCTTGTTCTAGCATTTTTTCAAATAACATATCTGCGCACACAGTGTTGCGATATACGTTTATTTCTAAATCAAGCGCACGTAATTCATCTACCAAGTTATAGGTAAAAGAGTCGACATTATCGAGTAAGAATAGGGTGGTTTTGTTGCTCATAGTCATACTCATGCTTGAGTCTCCGCTTCCGCTTTGAGTGCTGCGGTAACCGCGCTAATAACCGCTTGCGCTTTTGCACGGGTTTCATCGGCTTCAGCTTGTGGGGCAGAGTCGTAAACCACTCCAGCGCCTGCTTGAATGAAAGCACGGCCGTTTTTCACAAATGCCGAGCGAATAACAATACAGGTATCCATGTCACCTTGTCCGTTTATATAGCCTACTGCGCCGCCATAGCTACCACGACGTTTTTGTTCTACTTCACGAATCAGCGTAGCGGCACTCACTTTCGGCGCACCCACTAAGGTGCCCATGTTCATGCACGCTTGATAAGCATGTAGCGCATCTAAATCGTCACGAAGTTGGCCAACAACACGGGAAACAAGGTGCATAACATGAGAGTAGCGGTCTACTTTCAATAAGTCTTTAACAAAGCGGCTTCCCGGGCGACTTACTTTTGCCACATCGTTTCGCGCTAAGTCGACCAGCATGATGTGCTCAGACTTCTCTTTGTTGTCTTCACGCAAGTTAAGTTCAATACGACTGTCTAAATCGTGATTAATTGTGCCGTCAGGGCGTTTGCCGCGAGGGCGAGTACCAGCAATGGGGTAAATTTCGACTTGGTTGCTTTCGCTTTCATATTTAAGTGCAGACTCTGGTGAAGCACCAAATATAGTAAAGGCTTCATCTTGCATATAGAACATATAAGGGCTGGGGTTTTGTTCTTTTAAATGCGCATAAGCTAGAAGCGGAGAAGGGCAAGGCAGTGAGAATGTACGTGAAGGCACTACTTGGAAAATATCCCCTGCAAGAATGTGCTGTTTTAACTCAAGCACATTGTCACAGAATTCTTCATCACTTTTATCTACGTTTACCGAAATGTCTCCACCGATAACAGCGTCATCAATACCTGCGCCAGAAGTTAAAGTAGGTGTCTCAGGCATAGATTGCAATTGCTGGTGCAATGATTCTAAGCGCTGGGAAATTCCAAAGTATTGCTGGGCTACGTCTTCGCCACTAAACACGCTTCCAATCAAGTGGGTTTCGCGAGTTTGGTGATCTACCGTAATAAGCGTTTCAGCCAAGTAAAAAACGAAATCTGGACAATCATTATCGCCATCTTCTACATGAGGAAGCGATTCAAATCCCGCGAGCATGTCATAGGCAAATACACCGCCCAAAAAAAGCGCGTGGGGATGTTGACGAATAGGCGTGATTTTTTTCACGATAATACGCAAGGTATCCATTACGCTGGCAGACTTTAAACGGCTATCTTCATCTAACTGCGCATCAGCAGGTTCACATAATAAGGTGACCGATGTGTCGGTACTGTCAACGCATGTTACCCCATCAGGGCACTGAGATTTAAATATTGGCAACACGGAAGCGCCGTTTTCCGTAAGGGCTTTTACGTCAACGCGGTTTCCAGTGCACTCTAGGCGTAAAGCCGCTTGTACCATTAATAAACTTTGTAAATCGTCTTTCGAATCGATTTCTGCCGACTCTAATAACAACGCATTAGGACGTTCGGCACAAATGTGTGCGAAGGCTGCAAGAGGGTCGTCGATGTAATGCCCAACCTGCTCAATTGTTTCGACTTTGCCTGGGGTTGTGCCCAGTTCCGCTAAACTCATTTTTGCCACTCTCCGACTGCAAAAAGATAAAAAAAAGGCCCGTAAATACGGGCCTTTTGTGTTTTATTCACGCATAAACGCGCACACCACCCGTTAATCGAGGGAGTGCCACCACCAAGAAGCAATAGTTGTTACTGTTGTGATTGTCATTAATTGCATGAATAAACTCGTGTTTGGTTCAATCTTGTACGAACATCGATAGTTATCGAAGGCGTAAATCTGTATACTTGTGCGTATAGAAGAAAACAAATTCACCTTTGTGTCAACCAATTATTGAAAAGCCTTTGAAAATAGATCTCCACAGCCATACAAAATTCTCCGATGGGCACCTCACTGCAGAGGAGCTTATACTGCGTGCGCACACCATGCAGGTTGACGTATTAGCCATTACCGACCACGACACAGTGGCGGGATTAGAAACGGCGCATAACACGCAGGCGAAACAAAAAAGGCCGTTGAAAATTATTGACGGTGTCGAAATTTCCACCAATTGGCATGGTTTCGATATTCACGTTGTGGGGTTAAATGTTGATAGAACCAACCCAACATTTCTAGCGCAACTTGAAGGTCAGGCTCAAACTCGAAAAGTAAGAGCAGAAAAAATAGCGGAAAAGTTGGGCAAGTGCGGGTTTGAAGGGGTACTTCCTCGGGCCATTGCATTAGCCGGTGAAGGGCAGGTAACCCGCGCACATTTTGCACGTGTGCTGGTGAATAACTATGGCGTTGGCACCATGAACGCAGCCTTTAAAAAGTATTTAGGCAAAGGCAAGCGTGCAGCGGTGAAAGCAGAGTGGCCAAGTGTTGAAACTGCCATTGAGTGGATCCACGGTGCAGGCGGCCAAGCCGTGCTAGCACACCCCGTTCATTACGACATGACCGCAAAATGGCTACGTAGATTAGTTGATTTATTTGCCCAAGCGGGCGGCGATGCAATTGAAACTGCGTTTCCTGGTATTAGCAAAGACAAGCAAGCGCTGGTGAATGAACTCGCCGCTAGCCATGATTTATTGGCTTCGGCAGGCTCTGATTTTCACTTTCCATCACGATGGACCGAGCTAGGTAAGAATTTGGGTATTAGCAGTAACTTAACGCCAATATGGCACGATTGGCCAGTGGTTGAGGGGTTTGCTGACGCGGTGAACCAATCTGCACCTAGTATTAGCGGCTAGTGGTTCGCAGCGTGGTATTAGCTGCCTTCTTTCGCTAAACAATAGCCAAGCAATAGGCATGAACAGGACATTATCATGAGTCAGTTTTTCTATATTCATCCTGAAAACCCACAGCAACGTTTGTTGAACCAAGCTTGTGAGCTTATACGTGAAGGGGCGGTAGTGGTTTATCCTACCGACTCTGGTTATGCCATTGGTTGTCAGATGGAAGATAAAAAAGCCTTAGAGCAACTATGCCGCATTCGAGATATTGGCAAAGACCACAACTTCACTCTGATGTGCAGAGATATGTCTGAATTATCTATTTACGCAAAAGTGGATAATACGGCATTTAGACAAATTAAAAATAACACGCCAGGGTCATACACCTTTGTACTAAAAGCCACCCGTGAAGTGCCCAAGCGTTTGCAAAATCCGAAGCGTAAGACCATCGGTATCCGTGTGCCTGATAACGCCATTGCGTTAGCGCTGCTTGAAACCCTTGGCGAGCCGCTTATGTCTACCTCGCTTATTTTGCCTGGTAATACCATGGCAGAATCAGATCCTGACGTTATTCGCGATAATTTAGAAAAGCAGGTTGGGGTTATTATTCATGGCGGGTATTTAGGCGAGCAGCCTACTACCGTTATTGATTTATCTGAAGATACCCCTGTCATTATGCGCCGTGGCACGGGCGATCCTGCCCCATTTGAATAGTGTGTACCGATGAGCAGTGAGCAATCGCCCATTCAGCAGCCGCTTCCGCTCGCATTTATTCATGGTGAGGCGTTAATAGAAAAGCCTGAAGACTTATTTATTCCGCCTGATGCGCTAGAAGTTATTTTAGAAACGTTTGAAGGGCCGCTCGACCTTCTGCTGTACCTTATACGAAAACAAAAATTCGATATTATTACCTTGCCGGTGGCGACAATCACTAAGCAATACATGGAATATGTCGATGCCATGATGTCGTTAAAGCTAGAACTAGCCGCAGAATACCTGTTGATGGCCGCTATTTTAGCCGAGATAAAATCACGGTTATTGCTACCTAAACGTAGCAGCGATAGTGATGAGGAAGAAGACCCTCGCGCTGAACTTATTAGGCGGCTGAAAGAATATGAACTCGTTAAACAAGCCGCTGAAGATTTGGATATTCAGCCTCGTTTAGAACGAGACATATTTGATACCAATGTGTTAGCAGCCGACAGTGTTGCGCCGGTACGAATTGAACCAGAGATAAGCCTAGCGGAAATTGTACTTGCGTTTAGTGGGGCAATGAAACGGGCGGCGGCATTTGAACACCATACTATTGCCCGTGAAGCCCTAAGTACGCGTGAGCGTATGTCGATGATACTCAATTTGATAAATGCCAGTGAATTTACACCACTTGAGGGGTTATTTACGGTGGAAGAGGGGCGCGCTGGTGTGGTGGTATGCTTCCTAGCTATTCTAGAATTGGTAAAAGAACAACTGATTTTTTGTATTCAGGCGGGTCCTTACGCCCGAATTCATGTAAAATTAGGCAGTAGCGTTGAGTAAAAATGAAAAAAATAAAAACAGCTCAATTAAAACAACTGGTTGAAGCCGCCATATTCGTTGCCGATGCTCCAGTGTCTATTCAGCAGTTGAGAGACACGGTGCTAAGTGACTTCACGGTAGCAGAGAGAACCTTAAAAACAGTCATTAATGAGCTAACCTTAGATTATCAACCTAGGGGTATACAATTAGTGAAGGTAGCCAGTGGTTACCGATTTCAATCTGTGGATGCGTTGAGTCCATGGTTGAGCAAACTATGGCAGGAGACTGCCCCAAAGTATTCCCGCGCTATGTTGGAAACTTTGGCACTTATTGCCTATCGTCAACCTATTACTCGTGGAGAAATTGAGCAAGTAAGAGGTGTAGCGGTAAGCAGTAGTATAATGAAGACACTCACAGAACGAGAATGGGTAAAAGTAGTGGGGCATAAAGAAGTGCCAGGCAGGCCAGCTTTATATGCGACCACGAATACTTTTTTAGATTACTTTTCGCTTTCATCGTTATCGGAGCTTCCCAATTCCGATGCCTTTGATGAAATGGCTAAAAGTATTGATTCCACCTCGTCGCTTAAGGTGTTAAATGAGGCACCGTCTGAGGTAACAGACCGTGCGACCGAAAACAAGCAAATAAAGAGTGATACAAATGACTGAAAAGTTGCAAAAAGTACTAGCTAACCAAGGGCTAGGCTCGCGACGAGAAATGGAACGTTGGATAGAACAAGGCCGCGTTTCTGTTAATGGTACATTGGCAACATTGGGCGACCGTGTTGACGAAACAGGGCAGATTCGGGTTGATGGACATTTGTTGTCTCGTCAAACTGAACAGCCTGTATGCCGCGTTTTAATGTATAACAAGCCTGAGGGCGAATTATGTAGCCGCCACGATCCTGAAGGGCGTGATACGGTGTTTGACCGTTTACCTGCTATTCGCATGGGCCGCTGGATTGCGGTAGGGCGTTTAGATATGAACACAAGCGGCCTATTGTTGTTTACCAACGATGGTGAGCTTGCAAACCGTTTGATGCACCCTAAGTGTGAAGTAGAGCGCGAATATGCTGTTCGTGTATTTGGTGATGTAACGCATCAAACGTTAAATACCTTGAAAAAAGGTGTTCAACTTGAAGATGGCGAAGCTAAGTTTTTAAGTATCTCTGGTAAAGTCGCTCCTCCAGGCTCAGAAGAAGAGAGCATGAACCGTTGGTTCAACGTTACGCTTAAAGAAGGGCGCAACCGAGAAGTACGTCGTTTGTGGGAATCACAAGGTGTACAGGTAAGCCGATTAATCCGTGTTAAATACGGTCCAATGGACTTACAAAAGCGTTTACCTCAGGGAGCTTGGGTAGAGCTGGGTTTAGAAGACGTAAACTCACTACGGGACATTGTGCAACTACCTGAAGAAACGCAAACCATGGTGGATGTACGCCAAGGCAAGTTAGATCATGCACGTTTAAGCCGTATGCGTCGCTCTGTGAAAAAACACAAGGTACGTAAAGAGAATGGCGGTGTTAAAAAGCGGGTAGCAAGAACGCCTAAGCGTTAATAATAGTGTGAAATAGCAGATTCGAAAAAAACGGGCATTGCCCGTTTTTTTTTGCAGAATTATTTTGTATACACCTGTCTTAGCAATCGAACTTGCGCTCAACAGACATTACTTTAATGCAATGAGTCGCAATTAGTCCCGGCAGCAATACCATACTTTTGCGCTTTAGCATCTATTGATTCGCGGTTTTCAATAACATAGCGATTAAGTTTAGCGAGTACTTCTGGCTGTGACTGAGTAGAGATACGATACTTTACGCCGTCAGCAGGGACATTTTTTGCTACTGCTACTAATTCTTCAGACAGGCCCTGCGATACCAATTCACTTTTAATCGTCGCAATATTTAAATCAATAGCATCCACTAACCCTTTCAAAAGCATGCGAGTAAGAATACGAACCGAACGCTCATTGGCGATAGTCAGCGTGCCGTCTGAACGCTTTTCTTGCCATTTTTCGGCAGGGGTAAAGCCGTATAACAATCCAAGTTTAGTAACCTCATCCATTGGCATGTCACTGTTTTCAGTTAGCACAACCGAGGTATCACATACGGTTATTAGCGCTTCACCGTAAATCAGGCCTGGGGTACCACTTTGGGTCCATCTAGGGTTATCAGGTAAGCGAAAATCAATGGCATTGTCTTCAAACCAGTGATTGAAACGTTGCAAGGGAAGGGGAATGAATTCAAACGAGATATTATGGCTATTGCCAAAGTCCGTCATGATATCGCTTAATAATCCGCGATGTTGCGGTGTGGTAAAGTCCATTACGGGGTAATAATTCATAGCTTCAACACCAACTCGTAGGTGCTTAATTTCAGAGGATATAGCTAAGTTGCTGATAGGAAATAATAAAAGTATCAGCAAAATAAAACGGTTAAGCATGAGGACTACAAGGCATATATTTAATGCTGAGCAGGATACGATTAAGTGGCGTCATTTTCCACTTATTTTGTCATTTTCGATGCAGATGGGCGAATTTTTGTGAAGATACAAACGGTCCAAAAATATAGATTAACTTTTTGCAGTGAATTCGATCTCCTCAAGGTTTGAGTGCGTAGGAACAACACATCAATGATTTGATAAACGTGCACACAAAAGGAGACTGATATGAAAGATATGCCTCAGTTAGGAATGGGAACATTCCGCTTGGAAGGTGATACTGCACTCAATGCCGTAACCGATGCACTAGATGTAGGTTTCAGGCATGTAGATACCGCACAAATATACAAAAATGAGGAGCTCGTTGGCGATGCGATTAAAACCAGCGGCATTACACGCTCCGATTTATTCATTACCACCAAGGTGTGGTACGAGTCTTTAAGTGAAGATAAGTTTATTCCTAGTGTTCACGAGAGCTTGTCGAAGCTAAAAGTTGAGTATGTTGATTTACTGCTTATTCACTGGCCTTACCCAGGTAATGACATTTCTTTAGAAGATTACTTGATGCGCTTGAAACAAGCTAAAGAGCTTGGTCTTACGCGCCATATAGGGGTGTCTAACTTCACGATAGATCAGATTAAACAGGCTGAGAAAATTTTAGGTAAGGGAGAGATTTACACCAACCAAATAGAGCTGCACCCGTTTATGCAGAACCGTCAAGTTGTACAAGCCTGTGAAGAGCGCGGTATCGGCGTAACGGCTTATATGCCATTTGCCGTCGGTGATGTAATGAAGGATGACACATTAAACGCTATAGCCGATGCGCATGACTCCAGTCCTGCTCAGGTGGTATTGGCATGGTTAGATAAAAAAGGGATTAACACCATTCCTTCTTCAACCAGCAAAGAGCACTTGGCGCAAAACTTCTCTTACACCGATATCTCACTCACAGATGATGATATTACCCGCATCGATGAACTAGATAACGGAGAGCGTATTGTTAATCCAGACTTTGCGCCTAAGTGGGATTAATGGTTAGGTGGAATAAGCCAAACCTAAATTTTAAGAGTAATTAAAAAGCGCGATAAAACGATTTCCCTTACTTCAAAAGATAGAGGGAAGTCGTTGTTTTTAATTTTTTATGGGCGTTGACGTTAAAAAAGCGTAAAAAGCCGGCATCTGTAAGAAGCTATCTTCTTCAGAAAGTAAAGTGAAAATTTACTAAGACTCACTACCAATAGTTTGATACCTTGGCTTGTAATAAAGCACGAGGAAACACAATGACTTTATATAAATTATCATGGATGATTTTTCTACTACTCGCAAACCATTCTGTATTAGCTCAAGAAACCTATTTCAAACATCAGTCCCTAGTAAATACAGAGCAAACGCCATCAATTGTTTCTTCTTCTCACGTAGCCACCGACTCATTTGTCGGTTGTATTGATTACAAAATAACTTATAGCGGCGTGAATGCACTTGATGAAGAAGCTCAAAGCAAAATCGCATTTTTAATAGAAAACAATACCGAAAATTTGGGCGTTAATAAGTCCTACTGCTTCAATGAGTTCGGGGATAAGTTGGAAATAAATTACAATGCCAACGTCGCGGATAAAACATGGTACTTTGCTGACACTAACGAGGAATACACATTATTTAAAAGCGGTATCATGAAATTTGGCGTAAATAATGTGGCAGAACCTGAGGGCTTTGAAGGTCTAGCGATTAAAAAACTTGAGGTTTTAGGACCTCAAAAAGAAATCATGGGTTATCAAACTAATCAGGTATTGCTGGTAAGAGAGTCAGGAATAAAAACGGAATTCTGGGTTAGCGATAAGCTACTCCGTCATCCACTATCATACCAAAACAATAAATTTGGTTACGCCGACGAAATCTATGACGCAATAAAGGGAGTCCATCTTTATCAACGCAAAGTGATAGGCGATTTATTCATAATAGAAGAAGAGGCTACTGCCATCCACGCTGGTTCGCCGGATAAAGAGCTATTCATATTACCCAATGTGGATCTGTATCATTGGTAGGGTAATAAATACCCTATATCGGGGGCGTCTATTGTGTTTACTAACTACAATAATGAAGGGCTTCAACTGAGCCCATCGTCATTTGTAACCATAATATGTTTAATGATTTTCGCCGGATTACCGCCAATAACAACGTTGTCACCAAAGCTTTTGGTGACAACGGCCCCTGAAGCTACCACCACATTATTGCCTAAGGTAACACCTGGATTTATTACCGCCATACCGCCAATCCAACAATTGTGACCGAGAGTAATTGGCTTTGCGAACTCGATACCGGTTTGTCTAGATGTTGGATCGATAGGGTGTGTGGCAGTGTAAATACCTACTTGCGGTGCAATCATACAATTGTCACCAATAGTGACTTTAGCGGCATCCAATATGACGCAATTAAAATTAGCGTAAAAGTTTTCACCCACATGGATGTTTTCGCCATAGTCACACTTGAAAGACGACTCTATGTATAGGCGTTTGCCCGTAGTGCCAAAAAGCGCCTTTAATTGACGAGTGCGGGCTTTGTGTTCTGTTTGACAGGTAGCATTAAGCTCGTCTAATTTTATCCTGCAGGCCTTGCGTAATCCGGTTAACTCACGATCGCTAGGGTAGTAGAGTTCACCGGATAACATTTTCTGTTTTTCGTTCATGCCAATCTACATTTGGAATAATACCAAGACCTTACTTGCTAGATGAATAACTGACAATCACTTTTTCTTGTAGAGCGGCGTTAGCAATATCCATATTTACAGGGCGTTCAAGAATTATTGAGCCGCCGATAGAAACATCAGCGTCGATGGTGAGCTTAGGTTTCGTGCTATTTCTTTCCAGCCAGCCTTCATCACGCATCTTATAAATAATGTCGCCCTTCACTAAGGTATCGCCTTTAAGGGTGATGTCTCCATTCATACTTTCAATATTGTTCTCAACTACGCTGTCTACAATTTTAATATCACCATTAACCGTTTCTACGCTGCCTTGAATTGTACTTTGCTTTTCAATGTTTATATCACCGCTAACGGTTTCAATACTGTTAGTTACATGCAGATTCGATCCCGCATCAAGGTCGCCATTCACGATGTTGATGTCGTCAATGCGTACATGAGAACCTATCTCTACACCGCCGTTCACAACGCTAATATCTTCCGCTTGTGCATAATCTTCAATCGATACATTGCCATTGACCGAAGAAAGATCGCCTACCGAGCGATGTTCTGCTACATCTACACTACCAAACACGCTACTTATAACCTCTCCCTCTTGGGCACTGGCATTACCAACATGAATTACGCAGCCCGAAAGCATTGTTGTCGCTGCAAAGCATAAAGTGCTGGCAATAAGTGTTTTTTTCATCGTGAAGCCTTCTCAGTGTTGTTTAACGTTCTAAATTACTCATTAATGTACGCTTATCTATCACAGAGCATGCCAAGATAAAAATAGTATAATTATCAATGTTTTAATGGTTTCTGTGTCATTTCTCAATCATAGTTTTTTATGACTTCACTAGATAATAGCGAAATACACCAATTGTTCGGCATTCAAGTTATTTCTATATGAACAGCCAAGCGCCTTAAAAGGTTGTTAATAAAGGTAGATTTGGTAACTAATCAAAAACTATGAGAATTGGACACACACTCGGATATGTAGGACAGAATATGTAGGACACACACTTAAATGAGCAGCAATTGAGTTGGACACACACTCAAATGATAATAAATATGAAATATCATATGTGTTAAGCTGTTATTATCTTAATTCAGTAAGTCACTTTTCCTACAAGGTCTAAATTATGATTGTTATTCACCACAACCCCGCCTGCGGCACATCTCGTAACGTGCTTAAAATTATTGAAGATGCTGGGTACTCGCCAATTGTTGTAGATTATTTGAACGAAGGTTGGACCCGTTCTCAGTTACTTGGTTTATTTGCAGCTGCGAACTTAACCCCTAGGCAAGCACTCAGGACAACAAAGTCACCGGCAGAAGAGTTAGGGTTACTGGATGAGTCTGTATCAGACGATGCTTTGCTTGATGCTATGTTGGTACACCCAGTTTTGGTAAATAGGCCTATAGTTTGCACAGAAAAAGGCGTAGGGCTTTGTCGGCCTAGTGAAAAAGTACTCGACTTGCTACCTTCATGGCCATCAGGCCCTTATTTTAAAGAAGATGGTGAGCAAATATTAGATGAACTTGGTAAAAGGATGTAATTTATGCACGACAAACATTCGCAGTTAAAGCGAGCGAAGCAAAATGCATTAATTTGCTTATTGATAGCCGCGGGTGTTTTCGTGATTGCCATTGTCACACAGGTGTATGTTCCCAGCTTGGCTAGTGCTAAATGGTTGGGGCTGATAAAAATGGCTAGTGAAGCTGCATTAGTCGGAGGGCTCGCCGACTGGTTTGCGGTAACAGCGCTTTTTAAACCGATACCTGCTCGGTATCCCATTCCTCATACCAATATTGTCGCGAGCAATAAAAGAGTGATAGCGCAAAACTTGTCACTATTTGTTAAAGAAAAATTCTTTCATGCTAGTGCCATTGAAAGCTTAATTGCATCTAGTCAACCTGCCAAAGGGGCAGGGCGATGGTTAGAAGACCCTCAACATGCGAAAAAATTAAGCCGATTTTTATGTGATGCACTTGCCGGCATTCTTCGTTTAGTGGATGACAAGCCAGTTAAAGCCTTTATCGGTAAAACAGCTGAAAAAGGAATTAATCAACTCGACTTACAACAGCTTATAGCCACTGTGTTGAGCAGTATTACCCGAGAGCGGCATCATCAGCTTGTATTAGATAAGCTGCTCGGAAACGTTGCTAAATTGATGGGTGAGCCTGAAACGCAAGAATATATTGCTGCCACACTCATAGATTGGCTTAAAACAGAGCATAACCGATTAGAAAAACTACTTCCTTCAACTTGGTTGAGTGAGCGGGGAGCACTTATTGCGGTAAAAGCGGTTTCTCGCGTACTTGATGACGTGTACGCCGATGATAATCACCCTTTGAGGCATGCGTTTGACGAGCAGGTAAATGACTTTTTACATGAAGTGCAAACCAGTGACTCGATGGCTCAACGTATCAACAATTATAAAGAGCAACTGGTTCATGATCCCGCCCTTAAAGCTTTTTTAAATAAAAGCTGGGTAGCGTTACATGGCCGGATGCTTGAATCTTTGAGTACTGAAAGCGGTAAAGCAGAAACGAAAGTGACACATTGGCTAAATGAATTAGGCCGTTCTTTAACCACCGATGAGCGCTTATCGAGCGCATTCGACCGGCATATTGGTGAAGCTGGAAAGTACATGGCACCAGAGTTGGCAGACTTTTTAACCAAGCATATTGAAGATACCATAAATAGCTGGGATGAAAATGAGATGGCTGAGCAAATTGAGCTAAATATTGGGCGCGATCTTCAAAAGGTACGAATTAACGGCACCTTGGTGGGAGGCTTAATTGGCGCATTGTTATTTGGTTTAGAGCAAGTTATCGCACTTACGTCGCAATAGAGAATGTTGGGTTATGCGATGTTTTAGGCAATTACTGAAGAGGGAGCGCGTTCTAAAGCCTGTGCTACTGCGCTTTAAACTTACTATTTATGCTTCAGATTGAAGACTAGTGAGTCTGCCGCTACTTTACCCTTAAGGCCACCTTCCAGTGGTTCACGTTCAAGCAGAGTAATAGAATAACTAGCGTTGTATAGCCGAGCTACCTCTGTTTCGTCAACGCAAAATGGAGGGCCAGGAATAACGCTTTGGTCATAATCGAAGCTTATCAAAAGGATGGGGGCGCATTCGGTGATATCACAAATATGCGCTGCATATTTCTCGCGAAGCTCGGTAGGCAACGCAACTAATGCGGCTCTATCGTAAATACCGGTTATGCCACCCAGTGTTTCGTTGGTTAGCTCAAAAATATCACCAACAAAAATACTTAGTGGTCCATTTTTAAATAGTTTAAGACTACCTAAGGTCGTGATCTCTGGCTCAATGTCCAACTCGGCAAATAGCTGCGTGATCGCAATTTCACTTAATTCCGCACCTACTACTTCGCAGCCGTTAGCAAGCAACCAATGAATATCCTTAGTTTTACCGCACAAGGGTACGAATACTCGCGGTGAGGTAGAAGCTAATAAGGTATCAGCATACTTAACTAAAAGTGCATTGCCCTCAGGTTCATGGAAGCCAATTTCATTTTTATGCCACTTGCTGTGCCAAAAATCATGTTCCATCAATATATTCCTTAACGTGTGAGGGCTACAGATAAATCGAGGGGATAAACTTGTTTAAAGCAACTTGTGTAAACCTCTAACAAGCAAGGAGCAATCTGTTAATAAACAAACGCTCCTTCGCCATATATGTGTTAGTACTTACGGTTGCTATTTAACTGTCTAGCGGCGTATTGAATTCTTCAGACAGCTCAAAGTCACCTTCTACTGACGTTACTTTGCCGTCTTCAAATGTAATAACCATTTGCTTTTGGAAATCTTCACCGCGTTTTTTCATGCCGCGTTTCATATCGTAAACGTAGTACCAGGTATCATCATCGAAAGAATCTTGTACTACTGGGTTACCAAGTACGTAGATAACCTGTTCTTTAGTCATGCCGATGCGTAGTTTAGAAACGTCTCTTTGATCGAGAAAGTTACCTTGAGGCACATCAATACGATAAATCCAATTAGAACAAGCGCTTGATGTAAGGGTAAAACCTAAAATTATTAATAAATGTTGCAACTTCATGCGTAAATCAGTCCAGTATTGCTTTTTCTTCGTTACCCAACAGCATACAAGCGGGTGGGGTGCGTTAATGTAAGCACGAAGGCATGCTACATCGACAAGTATGACCAATCAACTGCATTTTAGTTCGATTGCGCGCTTTTCAATAACTCTTTTGCGTTAGCAAGGGCCGACTTGGTTACTTTGTCGCCAGCTAACAAGCGTGCTAATTCATCCACTCTATCTTGTTTCGTTAACGCCAACATTTGTGTTTCAGTACTTTCACCGTCGGTAAGCTTAGTAACAAAGAGTTGGTTATGCGCTTGCGCAGCAACCTGAGGTAAATGGGTAACGCACATGACTTGTACCTGTTTGCCTAAACGGCGAAGCAACCCACCCACAATCGACGCGGTAGGCCCGCTAATGCCCGTATCTACTTCATCAAAAATCATAGTAGGCGTGGCATGGTTATCGCTGGCAATAACTTGAATGGCTAAGCCAATTCTTGAAAGTTCACCACCAGATACGACTTTATCCAGTTTGTCAGCTGCTTGGCCGGGGTTAGTAGAAACTTTAATTTCTACCGAGTCTTGGCCTAAAGCTGATGGCTTTTTGAACTCATCGTAATTAACTTCAATGGCTACCTTAGCGTGAGGCATGTTCATTTGATGAATCTGTGTTTCAATTTCACTAGCCAAATAATTTGCCGCTTTTACCCTGTATTCAGATAACGCTTTCGTTTCCGTTAGATATTGCGCTTTAAGCACATCGACTTCATCTTCTAGTGTGGTTAACAAAGACTCTTGATCGCCTAGCGAAGCAAACTCAGTCGCTAGGGTTTGATGATGCGCAAATAATTCTTCGGGCATAACGCTGTGCTTGCGTGCTAATTCCATCGCTTTAGCGTACCGAGCTTCTACCTGCTGTAAACGAAGAGGGTCTATTTCTAGGTCATCGCAATAGTGGCGCAATTCCCCAGCCGCTTCTTCAACCTGAATGGCCGCTTCATTTAACAACACAAGAATAGGGCTTAAACTGGCATCGTGAGATTCTAGTTCGCCCAAACGGTCTATGCTATTTTGTAATATAGACAGTGCGTTGCCTTCGTCACTTTCGTACAAGTGATAAAAACTAGTTTGTGCTTGCTCTAGCAAACTTTGCCCATTGCTTAAACGCTTATGTTCAGTTTCGAGCTCTGAAAACTCACCGTCTTCTAAGGCAAATTCGTCTAGCTCTCTAACTTGATAAGTAAGCAATTGCAATCTGTCTTCACGCTGCTGAGCTTGTGCTTGTAGCTCGCTAAGCATTTTTTGCTTTTCACGCCATAAGGCAAAGTGTTGTTTTACATTTGAAAGGCTGTCTTTGTGGTTGCCCACAGTATCAACAAGCTGGCGTTGATAATCTTCTTTCAAAAGTTGAAGGTGAGTATTCTGACCATGTATAGCAAGCAAGTGTTGGCCTAAGCCTTTCAATTGCTGAAGTGAAGCGGGAATACCGTTAATAAAAGCTTTTGAGCGGCCTTCTTTCGATATAACTCTGCGGATAAAACAGCTGTTTTCATCCTCGTCTGAGGTGAGTTCATGCTCATCGAGATAACGCTTTGCATTCGCATTTGTGGCCAATGCAAAATGAGCAATAATTTCTGCTTTAGACGCGGTGCTTCTTACGGCGTTGGCATCAGCTCGCTCGCCTAAGCACAAGCTTAAAGCGTCAATGGCAATAGACTTACCGGCACCGGTTTCCCCAGTGATGGCAGTAAGCCCTTTTTCAAGATTAACTGACAGTTGCTTAACCACTGCAAAGTTACTAATAGAAAGATGCGCTAACATAACTATACTCGATGTTTATACAGTATGTGTAAATATATACAGTATTTTGCGCATGTAAAGAGGCGGGCTAAAATTAATTTATTTCTTCCGCTTTACTTAATAAAGCTTGCTACCCCAGCCTAACTTTTTACGAAGCACATTAAAGTAGCTGTAACCCTTTGGATGCACTAAATAAAGTTTATCTTCACTTTTGTTAATGCGTATTTCATCGCCTGGAAGTACAGGGAGTACAATGTGGCTGTCACAACTTATTTGCAGTGAGTCGCTGTTTACCTTCGATACTTTCATCGACACTTGGCTATCGGCGTCTACCACAATCGGTCTGCTGCTTAATGTATGCGGAAACATAGGCACTAAGGTTAACGCATCGAGCTTAGGCATGATGATAGGGCCACCTGCCGATAATGAGTAGGCGGTAGAACCGGTAGGCGTAGCAACAATTAGTCCATCGGAGCGTTGACTGAACACAAATTGGTCATCTATATAAATTTCAAATTCCATCATGTGCGCCACTTTTCCGTGGTGAAGCACCACTTCGTTCACTGCGGAATTGCTACTTTTTAGTTTCTCATGACGATACACACCCACATCTAATAAAAAGCGTTTTTCAACTACGCATTCACCTTCAAAAATAAGATCAAGTTGCTGAACAATTTCATCAGGGTGGATATCGGTTAAAAAACCCAAGTTGCCTCGGTTTACGCCTACTACATGGATATCAAAGCGTGCCAATACCCTTGCTGCACCTAGCATACTGCCATCACCGCCTACTACTACGGCAAGGTCGGCTTCTTTACCAATAGTCACTAAGTTGCATGCGCGATGGTTATCACTTTCTAATTCTTTTGAGATGCTCTCTTCAACCAATAATTCACAGCCTTTTGCGGTGAGGTATTGAGCCAATAGATTTAAGCTGTCGTGCGTAGCAGCGTGTTGAGGTTTGCCAATTAAAGCAACGGTTTGATAGGGCATGTGGTGCTAATGTGTTTTCCTTACTGATGTCAGGACATTAGCACAGATATTTTACGAATGGAAAGGCTTAGCGTAACGTTTATCGGGCTGTCCAGCCGCCATCCAGTACCATGGTTTGGCCGGTAATATTGCGTGCACTATCCGACATTAAAAATGCCGCTGTGTCGGACAACTCATCTACGCGAATAAACTGCTTTTTAGGCATGGGCTCAAGCATTATTTTGTTGATCACTTCTTCTTCTGTAAGGTTGTTTTCTTTAGCCTGAGAGGCAATCTGCTTTTCGACCAACGGTGTTTTTACATAAGCAGGGCATAGGGTGTTGATGGTTACATCACAGTCGCCGGTTTCAAGAGCGATAGTTTTAGCAAACCCCAGCAGGCCATGTTTCGCTGCCACATAAGCTGATTTATAAGGGGATGCCACCAGTGAGTGAATTGAACCGACGTTGATAATTCGCCCAAAGTTTTGCTCGCGCATGTTAGGTAAAAACGCTTGGGTCAAAAGCGCGGGGCCAACCAGCATAATATTAATTAGTTGCTGCCATTTTTCAGGCGGGAAGTCTTCAATGCGCGAGACGTGCTGAATACCGGCATTGTTAATTAACACATCTACTTTTTGTCCTTTGAGCAAGTCAGGTAAAGCGGCTACTTGCTGTGCATTGCAAACATCAACTTCAATAGCGCTGGCACTGCCACCTTCTTTCAGAATATCGTTCGCAGCGCTTTGTGCTGCTTGTTCGTTAATATCGGCAATAATCACATGATGTCCCGCTTTCGACATTGCTTGTGCTATACCAAAGCCAATACCGCTTGCGCCACCAGTTATAAATACGGTTCGCTTAGTCATTATTTACAGCTCCTGTATTGGTCGTTGTTTTATTGATAGTGCCTGTGTTAATGCCTTTAATCATATTGGCCACAGCAGAAATTTGAGCGCCTTTTCGATTTGCATAATCATCTGAAGTGTATCCCCACCAATCCCAGCAACCTTGGGGGTTTAATGGCATAAATAACGATTTTTTAGTTTGCGGGTACAACACAACGATATTGTTATCATCGGCCCATCGGTTGATACCTGTTTTGGTTACATAGCTATTGCCAACTACTTCGGCATATTGATTACAGCCATGAAAACTAATATGTAAGCTGCACGATTCACCTGATGCACAGTTTTCGGGTACAAAAACAAACCCTTTTTCCGCCAAGGTTTCGCCATCGCTGCCCGCAAGTTTTTGCTGAGAAATAGTGTAAACCTTGCCTGAAACCGAATCATCGGGTGCGGTTAAGTAGGGCAACAGGTGGTTCAACATATTACCCGCAGTGTCGTAATTACAGTTACCAATAAAAGGGCTTTCTGAAACGCTGCAATTACTGCCTTCATTCAAGGTAGGGAAGTGGTGTGCTGCGCTTTGGTCATTCACGTATACAATATTTTGAGTGTCTGTCCAACTTTGGTATTGGCGGTACAGTAAATCGCTGGCTTGCGCCGTTACACGCACGTCGTTTGTGCCGTGAAATAACCATACTTTGGCATCTTTAAGGCCCGCTAAAGGCGCAATACTGCCTTCGTTTGCATAGTCTATGGCAACGCTTGAAAGTGCATCTAGATTAATTGGTGCATCTACCTTATTCACGCACTGGTTTAATGCAGTGGTGATATCATTTTGCGCACAATAATAAGGCCCTGCAGCAATGATGCCTGCGCCTTTTACCCAATCACTGTGTGCAATATGAAATTGCGTCGCCATATATCCGCCAGAAGAAAGGCCAGATACCGTAACTTGCTCTACATCAAGACTTAGCGGTGGTAGTCCATTGTCTGAATTAGCAGCGTTAGATAACGCTACGCCACTGTATAACGCACAAAAGCTGGCCAATATTTTATAAGTTGTTTTCATATCAGGTTCCTACAGTTAAATGCTTAGTTTGCCGCTAAGCATTGCACTTATTTAAACGGTTCTTTTTAGTCTTTATAAAGCGCTGGAAAGAAACGCGGCAATCCGCTCGCCTTCGGCTTTTACATTCACTATGCCTTCAAGGTGTCCGAAGGGGCCATTCAGTGTTTCCAGTTCGCTGTTTTTTCCCAAGTGCTTGAGTTGATAGTCTGCCGATTCGGCTAAATAAGGCATGAGTAACAAGTCGGTGGATGCCGGCAAGAACAAGGTTTCGGCTTGAATGTGCTTAAGTCCTTCTTCTAAGTTATTCCCATGGCCTGCTACAAATAATTGGCAGGCGCGAACTAAATAAAGAAGATGATTTGCATCCATTTTTTTAGCGCGCTGACGAGCACGGTCTTCTAACCATTTCACAATAGAGTGCTGAGCATTAATGCTCTCTAATGGCGCTTGCTCCACCGCTTGGTAGCCTAGCGTTTTACCTTGCTGGTTAAAGTAAGTAGGGTACAAGGCATCTTGGGTGATCAACATCAAAGAAGCCACTAACCCTTCTGTTGGTTGGTTATGTCGAGCGTAACTACCTTGTTTCCAGTTAGCATCTAATCGAATAGGCGTTGCCCAGTGCGAAAGGGCAGCGGTTGTCCACGCATCGCTTTCACCCGTGCCAATAACCGATATCATTCTTGGCACCCAGTCGGGGTAAGCACTAGCCCAGTCGATAGCCTGCATCGACCCCATAGAAGGGCCAACCACAGCATGTAGTCTCTGTATGCCTAAGCTTTCAAGTAACGCCTTTTGCACATTCACGAAGTCACGGATTGTCACCACGGGGAAATCTAGCCCCCACGGTTTATTGGTTTCTGGGTTGATAGTAGCAGGGCCGGTAGTAATAACGTGCTCATCGTAGGCGTTTAAATTCACTAAACTGTCTACACTTATAACATAATAGATATCGGTATCGATGGCTTTGCCAGGGCCAATTAACGCATCCCAGTAGCCTATGTTAGGGTTTGCAATGCCCTGAGAGCTTTCATATATACCAGCGGCATGCGATGTGCCCGAAAAGTGGTGGGTAACAAGAATAACGTTGCTTTTGTCCGCATTTAACTGTCCGTAGGCTTCCCAACCCACTCTCACGTTACTAATGGTTTTGCCACCAAATGTGGTGAAGCTTTCCATGGAGAACGTTTCTTTCTTCGTAAACAGCGGTGGCTTATTGCTTTCTGGAGCATTTGCATCAGCAGTATTGGCTGTGTTGACAGACTTCGCGGTGAAATTTGAAGCTGAATTAGCCACATTAGCACTGCACGCTGTTGTAGTAACTAATGAAAAAGCCAGCAAAGCACAATATAAAAAAGCTATTTTTAGTTTCATGGAAATCCTTGTCTAAAACACGCTGAATAGGCCAATGGCAAGGGCGAGGCCTATAACCGGTACGACTACCGTCAATGCTGCAACGGCACCATAGGCTGCCTTATGAGTTTCATGGCATATGGCGCGAATTGTGGTGACAACATACCCGTTATGAGGCAGTGAATCTAGCGCACCTGAAGAGATAGAAACAATACGGTGTAATTGTTCTGGCTGCACGCCTTGGTCAAGATAATGCGGTGCAAGCAATGGCAGCGCGATAGCTTGGCCTCCTGAAGCCGAGCCGGTTAAGCCCGCTATTACACTTATCGCAATAGCAGCGCCAATTAACTCGTTGCCAGGTATTTGCGTCATTAGGGTTACCGTTTGCTGAAATGCCTCGGTGTTTTTGGCTATAGCGCCAAACCCTACGACGGCCGCAGTATTACCAATAGCGACCAGTGCCCCCGTGGTGCCGGTGTTTATCGCCGCTTGTAAATTGTGAAAGTGGGCGCGGTTTATAATAAGCAAAGTAAGTACGCCTCCCCCTAAGGCTACAATAAGCGCAAGTTGCGCTAGAGCTTCATGTAAAAAGAAGGAAATACACAGCACCACAAGCAATGGAATAATGCCTGTGAGCGGGTGAGGGTAGTCTCGTTCACGTATTTCAGGGTCGGTAATACGCGCTTCAAACTCCTCGCCATTAGCTATCGCTTTGCGGATCATTTTCGCTAGCCACCAGTAGCCAAGCACTGCCATGAAAATAGCAACCACTAAGCTTACTTCCCATGCAGCAAAAGGTGAGGTGCCCAAATACTTAATAGGGATCCAGTTTTGGATTTCTGGTGAGCCGGCAGAGGTCATCGTAAAGGTGACTGAACCAAATGCCATGGCTGCGGGAATAAAACGACGAGGCAAGTTCGCATCTTTAAATAAGCTTACCGCCATAGGGTAAACCGAGAAGGCGACAACAAAAACGCTCACGCCCCCGTAAGTTAAAATAGCGCAAGCCAGCACCACTGCCAACACGGCCTGTTTGTAACCAATACGTTGTATTATCCAACGAGAGACCGAATCGGCAGCGCCACTGTCTTCCATGAATTTGCCAAATAAAGCACCAAGCAAAAACATAAAAAACCATGCGGCGATAAAGCCTGAAAACCCACCCATGTAGGTTTCCACAAAGTTTATATCACCAATAAAAACAGACATACCGTTGGTTAACGCCACCACCAGCGCACACAAGGGGGCTGCAATGAAAAGATTCATTCCCCGAATGGTTAACACAATTAATAACACTAGTCCGCCTACCAGACCCATCATACTTAACATCATTGTTTTTCCTTAAAAATCTGTGACCGCAGATTCTCCGAAACAGTTAAGTTTATGTTTATATTGCGTTTATATAGATTTAAGTCATGGCTTTTCACTTCAATAAACAATTGGTGAAGTCATGTCCTAGGGCTAAAGTGTGGCGGTAGTGGCGCTAAATTCCCATAGTACGATGGTACTACATACGGCGAGGGCAAAATTACCTAGAGTAAAGTTCGACCGCAGGCATTACATCCGACAGTAACGATAATTTAGAACTAAAAAGGACACATTATGTCACTCACTTCACACATGCAGCGTTACCCTCGCTCTATCTGTGCAGCTGCTGTTGCGAGCGCACTGTTAATTTCACCCACTACGTTCGCTCAAGACGCAGATGCTGACGATAAAGGTAAACTGGAGCGTATTGAAGTTACCGCACGAAAAACCGTTGAGTCATTGCAGGAAACCCCTGTGGCCATCACCTCAATTGGTGCGGTTGAATTAGCCGAAAAGGGCATTAGCGTACTTACCGAAGTACAGCAGTTCTCTCCAAATACTACGTTGCAAACCAGCCGTGGCACGAATTCTACCTTAACCGCTTTTATTCGTGGTTTAGGTCAACAAGATCCGCTTTGGGGATATGAGCCTGGCGTAGGTCTTTACGTTGATGATGTGTACATTGCTCGCCCACAAGGTGCGGTACTCGATTTGTTAGATGTACAGCGCATTGAAGTACTACGTGGGCCGCAGGGTACGCTTTATGGCAAAAATACTATTGGTGGGGCTGTTAAATATGTCACCAAAGAAATGTCAGGGGAAACCCAGTTAAATGTGCAAGCTACCCTTGGTAGTTACAGCCAGCGGGATCTTAAGGTCACAGGGCAAATCCCATTAATAGAAGATACGGTGTATTTGGGTGTAGGTTACGCTAATTTAAACCGCGACGGCTTTGGCGAATAATTAGTCAGCGCATTAGACGGCCAAGATAAAGAAAACTATAACAAAGATTTATGGGCTGCCCGTCTTACCTTAGAAGTACACGCTAGTGATGATTTGTTTTTCCGCTTCGGCTGGGATAAAACCGAAGATACCTCAAACGCAAAAGGTGGCTATCGTCTTATCCCCAGTATTCTAACCGACGCGCCAGTGCCTGATTCAAAGTTCGATTCGTACACCAGTCTACCTACTTGGAATAAAGTAGAGCTTGAAGGGTATAACTGGCTAGCCCGATACAATGTAAGCGATAATTTAGAACTTAAATATATAGGCTCTCATCGTGAAAGCTACTCGCCTACGAATATTGATTTTGATAATACGGCATTACCTATCTTTGATGTGCCGGCCGAATATGATGACAGCAATGACACCCATGAATTGCAGCTAAATTATACGGGAAATAGCTACTCGATCGTTTCTGGCTTATATCTTTATGATGGTGAGTCATGCGGAAACTTCGATGCAGTATTAGGTGTGTTAGGTGTGGCGCTAGGCGCACCGGGTTTAACACGTGAAGTGAGCGGCTGTAACAACTCGGAAAGCTGGGCTGCTTATGCGCAATTTAATTACGACATCAACGACAAACTTTCTCTCTCACTCGGAGCCCGCTTCACTGACGAAGAAAAATCGGCAACGGTAAATAACGGCTTAATCTTCGCCAATGTATACCCTTCTACCGATTGGATTGATGGCTATGTTCGCCCTGATGGTGACTTAGTGCCTCAAGTGCTTGGCACAGACAGCGACGGTGATGGTGTTTTTGAAGGACCTGCGGTAGAAAGCTGGTCACGCTTTACGCCACGAGTAGGTGTGGAATACCAAATGAGCCGAGATACCCTATTTTTTGCGAGTTATTCGCAAGGCTTTAAATCGGGCACCTTTAATCCACGCGCTACGGTAAACGAGCCAGGAGTTGAACCCGAAGTAGTTGATAGTTACGAAGTGGGCATGAAAAGCGATTTGAATGATGCATTGCGATTGAATGTGACGTTATTCTCGTACGACCATTCAGACCGACAATACATAGGAATCGAAGGTGATTTAAGCGACCCAACTGCACTTGATCAAAGGTTACGCAACGCGGCAGAAACCGCTGCAAAAGGTGCAGAAGTAGAAATGACATGGGTAGCCTCTGATAACTTACAATTTGACGTGGCTTACGGGTATATCGACTTTGAAATTAAGAAAAACAATGCGATACCCCCTCTCATTGGTTTGGCTAGCACACCTGAAAATACACTGAATATTGGTGCAAATTATCTGCTAGAAACAGGTTTTGGTGATATTTCATTTAATGCTAACTATTACTATCGTGGTGATTATTTATTGTTTGAAACCAGCGATCTAATTGAACAAGATGCCTATGGTATGGTGAATTTAAGTGCGCGTTGGGAGAGTGTAGAAGGCGATTGGTATGCAGGCCTTCATGTGAAAAACCTAACCGACGAAGAATACTTGGTGGGTGGATATGACTTTGTTACTCGAGACGAAGACGGTAACTTTGGACCAGGCTTAGGCGGTGATACTACGTTAATTGGCTATTATGGTGACCCACGTACAGTTCACGTTACGCTAGGGTATCGTTTTTAGACACGGTGAGTCGCACAATTGTTAGTGCAATAGCTAAATGTACAAATAATATAAAATAGCGATACAAAGAAAGCCGGAATGTGAGTTCCGGCTTTCTTGTTTTTAACTTCTTCTTGCAACTGTATTTATACACATCAAAAGTGACTATTAATACTGGGCATTTGTAATTATCATGTTATTATTGTATTAACAATTTTGTTACAATATTGCGGCAGATAATAAGATGAAAATACGCGTACTTATTGCAGATGATCACCCCTTATTTCGAGCGGCAATGTGCCAAGCCCTTGGCGACATTGTAGGGCCTCATATACTGCAAGCATCTACGCTGGATGAAACCCTAAGTCAGCTTGAAGCAAACCCAGATATCGATTTGGTATTTTTGGATGTGAAAATGCCGGGTAACGAGGGTTTGATAGGGTTGTCTGAAGTGCGGGCACGATTTCCTGACGTATTGGTGGTAATGGTGACAGCCTTAGAAGAGGCTAACCTTATTCGCAAGGCGCTTGCTTTAGGTGCGTGCGGTTTTATTCCTAAATCGGCATCTATAGAGTGTATAGCCGAGGCGGTTGAACGTGTGTTAGATGGCGAGCAGTGGCTTCCTGAATCGGTAGCGAATCTTACTGATGAAGCGTCTGAGATCGAAACTGACGATTTTAGCGTTAAGCTAGCCATGCTTACGCCTCACCAATTGAAAGTGCTTCGGATGGTGGCAGATGGGCTGTTAAATAAGCAAATAGCTTACGAACTAGATATTTCCGAGTCTACAGTAAAGCAGCACGTTTCAGCGGTATTAAGAAAATTGAAGGTTATTAATCGCACGAAAGCAGGTATTGCGTTTAAACATGCTATGGCTGTGCATGAGTAGGTCTACGCTATTATCTAAACAAGCCGATTTTAACTAACGCATTAAACAAAATGACTAATCGAGCAAACTGACGCATTAATAAGCTAACCCTGTTAACGACATATAACCACTTATTGTTCATCTGCCAACCACTAATTTGAACACTAAGCTAGTCAACAAGTTTCAATTCATTTTTGAGCAAGCGCTTAAGGGCTAAAGGTTTAACAGGCTTGGGTAAGTAGTACAGCCCTAAGTCACTAGCAGCGTCCCTAATACCCTCACTTCTGTTTGCCGTAATTAGCACCCCGGGTACCTTGCGTCCCCACTTTTCCTGTAATTGAGAGACCGCTTGCGTTCCTGTTTCACTGGCATCTAAATGATAGTCAACAAGAAGCAAATCTGGAGGGGTAGGGCACGCTTGCATCGATTCAGCAATATTTGTGGCAACTAGCACTACCGCGCCCCAATCTGAGAGCAATACTTCCATGGCTTGGGCTATTTGTGCATCATTTTCTATCAGTAGTATTCGTCTGCCAGATAAAAATGGCTTACTTGGCATTGCGCGTGGTGTCTGTGCACTAGGCGCTATTGCGCCATTGGTTGTTTTAGTTCTAGTTTCTGCCGTTTCTGTATGTGCAAGGTCGGCGCTTTTTATGTTTGAGTTGCCGTTGCTATAGGAAGTTTCAACGCAAGGCACAGACACACTAAACTTGCTTCCCTTGTTTACTGTGGATACCAGCGAAATAGGGTGGTGTAGTAATCGGCCCATACGCTCTACAATGGTTAACCCTAACCCCAAACCTTGAGCGTTTTGTGTTTCATCTAATTGGTGAAATTCGTTAAAGATTTCACTTTGCTGGTGGTTGGGAATACCAGCCCCTGTATCGTAGACACAAATATCAATTAGCGGTGTGGTTGATTTTAATGGGCGCTGGTGGCCTGATTTTGAGTACTTGCGCCTTATACCAACCAGTACCTTGCCTACTGTGGTATAGCGTATCGCATTCGATAATAAGTTTTGCACGATACGGCGTAACAAATTTTTATCGGAATGAATAACAAGTTGGGTGGGGACATAACGCAAGGTTAAGCCTTTAGATGCTGCAATTACACTGAACTCTTGAACGAGTGGCGCTAACATATCATCTAATGCAAAACTGCTTGTTTGAGGAGCCAACTTGCCCGACTCCAACTTGGTCATATCTAGTAGCATGGTTAGCAGGCTTTCTGCACTATTAAGTGAGCTAACCACCCCTTCTGAAAGCGTGGCCAGTTCACCGCCTTTGGTTTTTTGGGCCAGCATGGCGGCAAATAAGGTAGCGGCATTAAAGGGTTGCATGAGATCGTGTCCCGCTGCAGCTAAAAACTTCGTTTTACTTTCGTTTGCCTTGTCGGCTTCAAGTTTTGCATGCTGCAGCTCTTCAGTGCGAGCAACTACGCGGCCTTCTAATTCAGATTTGGCGCGCTCAAGGGCTTCTTGAATGGCAATGTATTCAGTTATGTCACTGTAGGTCGTTACATATCCACCCCCAGGTAATGGCGAGCCATTTAGCTCAATCACTTTTCCATCGGGCTGTTTTCGTACATATTTGTACCGGCTGCCTTCTTTCATATAAACAATACGTTTATTAATTTCATCGTTGGTTAGCGTGGCGTTGCCGAATAGCCCTCTTTTGGCGTTGTAAGCAAGAATACTTTCAATCGACATACCGGTTTTAAGGAATGACCGTGGGTAGTTAAACATTTCAATATAGCGCTCATTCCACGCTAATAACTGCAGCTTTTCATCTAATACGCTAATACCTTGCTCAATATTTTGTACCGAGGATTGCAGTACTTCATGATTAAACTGAAAAGATTGCGACGCTTCTTCTACCCAATCTACCAATTCAGGCAAGGTATCATTTTTAGTTTCAGTAATAGCGCCTAGCAAAATGCGCGCACTTGGGGTGCCTACTTGAGCGCTGAGCAATTTTTCTGTGCGCTGCAAAAGTGTGTGGTTTGCGTAACCCGAATTAGCATCGGAAATATTAACTGATAACTGATTTACTAGGGCTTCATGAACTGCTGGGTCGAGAACTCGCTGTGTTAGTGCAGTTAAATCTTTAATACGAATGGCAAAGGTTGGTGAAGCTAGCGTTTCGCTTTCAATGCCATGAAGCGGGCGCTTAAACGTAATATAAGAAACCACAATGAAGGTGACGCAGTTCGCAAACAATGAATAAGCGAACCCTATTCCTAGCTCGGCATCAGAAGGTGGGCTATTAAAGTAGTAGCTCGACATTATGCTGGGGTACAGCAAGTACACTACCCAAAAACTAAAGCCGGCGAGCAGCGCACATACGGCAGCCGCTTTGGTACTTCGTTGCCAATAAATGCCGAACATAAGCACAGGAAAGCACTGGCCTAGTAAGGCAATGGCAATAATACCGCTTTTTACTAGGGGAGCCGATTGGCTAACATTTAAGTGATACCAAAGGGCTACCGACAACACTACTAATACGGTAAGGCGACGGATAGTCAAAATTTTACTGGGCTGCATAGTGTGATTAGGTTCAGCGCGCAAACGTAGTTTCAACCACAACGGAGTAACTAAGTTGTTGGCTATCATGATGCCAAGGGCAAGTGTTGCCACAATCACCATGCTGGTGGTAGCCGATAGGCCACCAACAAAAGCAACGATAGAAACAGACATATTTTCTGCGTACAGAGGAAGGGCTAAAACATACGCATCAGAATTGACGCTTTGCGGCAGCAACACTTTACCTGCCAATGCCAAGGGAATAAGAAACACCGTCATACCCAAAAGATAAAGAGGAAACAACCAGCGAGCGGTGCGCAGCTCACCTTCGCCGTTTAGCTCAACGAAGTTCATGTGAAATTGGCGCGGTAATACAAACATAGAGCACACACCTAAAAGCACGTGGGATAAATACACCCATGGTGCCCTATCGGCATAAATGACACTGCGCGCAGCGTCGCTACTGGCGGCTTGCGTAACTAAATCAAGCACGCCATCAAACAAGTAAAAACAAACAAATATGCCCACCACCCAAAGTGCAACAAGCTTCACCACGGACTCAAAGGCAATACTAAGCAATAAACCTGGATGCTTGTCAGTAAGGTTGAGCGTACGTGTACCAAATACAATGGCAAAAATAGCCATTAGCCCCGCTACATATAAACTTACGTTTTGCGTTGAATGCTGGGTATCGGGCGTAATGAGATTAATGCTTTTTGTGATGGCATCAAGCTGCAAGGCAATGTAAGGAATTACACCAATAAAGCACAATATAGTGATTAATGCGGCGATAAGGTGAGAGTGTTGATATTTTAGGCCAATTAAATCAGCTAATGAGCTGATATTGTGCTGCTGACATAACCGGCTTATGTGCAGCACCACAGGAAAGGCGAATGCCATGGTAAGAATAATACCCATATAGGTAGGTATCACCGCCCAGCCATATTCAGCAACTTGCGATGTAGTACCGAAAAACGCCCATGATGTGCAGTGAACCCCCAATCCCAAGCTATATAGAATTGGGTGTTGCTGATTATCACGTAGCCGTTTATCACCCCAAAAAGCAATGGCAAATAGTGCAAGCAAATAAAGGGCAACTACCGTTCCAACGGTCCAAATACTGAGCATCTACATTCCCTAATACAATACGTATTAAAGTTAACATATTTTTTAAAATGGGTGGGTGTAGAGCGTGCATTTATTGATCTATTTAAAAAAACGCAAAAACAAACCATAAAAATAGTGTGGTTACCCTTGAAGGCGGTTAAAGCAGCCCCATAATTAATCCCAACATAGACATTGCCTATGATTGAGTACGAGTCACTCATGGGTTTATGCAGTATAGACATTAACGTTTGGAGGAAAGCATGAGCGATAACCGCGACGTGCAGGCAGAGCAAGAAGTTTCTGGCGTAGACGAAACCGTACAAGATGCTGAAGTGATACAAGAAGAGCAATCTTCACCAGAAGCTGAATCAGATGCAACACAGCGCATCTATGAGCTAGAAACAGCACTTTCAGAAGCACAGGCAACCATTAAAGAACAGCAAGACAGCGTATTACGTGCCCGTGCTGATGTGGAAAACGCCCGTCGCCGCGCTGAAATGGAAGTAGAAAAAGCACGTAAGTTCGCATTAGAGCGTTTTGCGGGTGAGCTTCTTCCTGTTGTTGACAACCTAGAGCGCGCTATCGAATTAACTGATGGCGAAAACGAAACGGTTAAGCCGTTGCTTGAAGGTGTGGAAATGACACACAAAAGTTTCTTAAGCACTATTGAGAAATTTGGATTGAGCCTTATTGATCCGCAGGGTGAAACCTTTAACCCTGACTTGCACCAAGCTATGTCTATGCAAGAAAGTGCAGACCACGCACCGAATACGGTTATGGCGGTTATGCAAAAAGGGTATCAAATTAATGGCCGTTTGTTGCGCCCAGCCATGGTTATGGTTTCGAGAGCGCCTAGCGGTGGTGTAGATACGCAAGCGTAAATACGTATTGCGGCTTAAATTACACAAAAATGTCAGTTTTTTTACTGACAACTATTGAAAATAGTGCGGAATAACCCCACTAAAATTGTAGATTAAATAAATTTTTGGAGACACGTAATGGGTAGAATCATTGGTATCGATTTAGGTACAACGAATTCATGTGTCGCAGTGCTAGACGGCGACAAACCTCGCGTACTTGAAAACGCGGAAGGCGATCGTACAACGCCATCAATCATTGCTTACACAAACGACGGCGAAACTTTAGTGGGTCAATCTGCTAAGCGCCAAGCGGTAACAAATCCTGAAAACACGCTTTTCGCGATTAAACGCTTAATTGGTCGTCGTTTTCAAGATAAAGAAGTACAACGCGACATCGACATCATGCCTTACAAAATTGTAGGTGCAGACAACGGTGATGCATGGGTAGAAGCGAAAGGCGAGAAAATGGCGCCTCCTCAAGTTTCTGCTGAAGTACTTAAGAAAATGAAGAAAACCGCTGAAGATTATCTTGGCGAAGAAGTAACTGGCGCAGTAATTACTGTTCCTGCTTACTTTAACGACTCACAGCGTCAAGCAACGAAAGATGCGGGTCGTATTGCTGGTCTAGAAGTTAAACGTATTATCAACGAGCCAACTGCGGCTGCGTTAGCGTACGGTATGGACAAAAAGCAAGGCGATAACGTAGTTGCGGTATACGACCTTGGTGGTGGTACGTTCGATATCTCTATCATCGAAATTGATGAAGTAGACGGCGAGCACACGTTTGAAGTACTAGCAACTAATGGTGATACTCACCTTGGTGGTGAAGATTTCGATAACCGTGTAATTAACTACCTTGTTGACGAATTCAAGAAAGATCAAGGCATCGACTTACGTAAAGATCCGCTTGCTATGCAGCGTCTTAAAGAAGCCGGTGAGAAAGCGAAAATTGAGCTTTCTTCTTCACAGCAAACTGAAGTTAACTTGCCGTACATCACAGCAGACGGTTCAGGTCCTAAGCACTTAGCGATTAAGCTAACCCGTGCAAAACTTGAGTCATTGGTTGAAGAGCTTGTTAAAAACACGCTTAACCCGCTTAAGCAAGCATTGGCAGACTCTGACCTATCAGTAGGTGATATCCAAGATATTATCTTGGTAGGTGGTCAAACACGTATGCCATTGGTACAGAAGCTAGTTACTGAATTCTTCGGTAAAGAGCCACGTAAAGACGTTAACCCTGATGAAGCCGTAGCCGTTGGTGCAGCAATTCAAGGTGGTGTACTTTCTGGTGACGTTAAAGACGTACTACTTCTTGACGTAACGCCTCTGTCTCTTGGTATCGAAACCATGGGCGGCGTGATGACAGCACTAATTGAGAAGAACACGACTATTCCAACGAAGAAGTCGCAAACTTTCTCTACTGCTGAAGACAACCAGTCTGCGGTAACAGTACACGTACTACAGGGTGAGCGTAAGCAATCTAGTGGTAACAAATCACTAGGTCAGTTCAACCTTGAAGGTATTCGTCCAGCTTCACGTGGTACCCCTCAAATCGAAGTAACGTTCGACTTGGATGCGGATGGTATCTTACATGTGTCTGCGAAAGACAAAGACACAGGTAAAGAGCAGAAGATCACAATTAAAGCATCTTCTGGCTTAAGCGATGAAGAAGTCGAGAAAATGGTTGCTGATGCAGAAGCGAACAAAGAAGCGGACGCTAAGTTTGAAGAACTCATTCAAGCACGTAACCAAGCTGATGGCATGATTCACGCTACTCGCAAGCAACTTGAAGAAGTTGGTGATGCACTAAGTGCAGAAGACAAAGCACCAATCGAAGAAGCTGTTAGCGCGCTAGAAACAGCGGTTAAAGGCGAAGATAAAGCAGACATCGAAGCGAAAACGCAAGAACTCATTCAAGCGTCTAGCAAGTTGATGGAAGCGGCTCAAGCACAGCAAGCAGGCGCGGCCGGTGAAGCTGGCGCTGAAGGCGCAGAGCAACAAGCATCTGGCCAAGCTGATGACGACGTTGTTGACGCTGAGTTTGAAGAAGTCAAAGACGAAGATAAAAAGTAAGCAAACTGTTGCGATATGCCCGGTAAGCCGGGCAAACTTTAGCAGTTAAGGCGCATCAGGTTCACTTGTTGCGCCTTTGTCGTGTAATAAAACACGATAATAAATGTAGTTTCACAAGGGCGACAATGTGCTCGAACAACGTGCTTGTGATAATAATAGGTAGGATAAGTAAACACTATGTCGAAACGTGACTACTACGAAGTGCTTGAGGTAGATAAAGGCGCTAGCGAACGCGAAATCAAAAAAGCGTATAAAAAGCTAGCGATGAAATATCACCCGGACCGCACGCAGGGCGATAAAGCCCTTGAAGTTAAATTCAAGGAAATCCAGGAAGCCTACGAAGTATTAAACGATGCGCAAAAGCGTGCCGCTTACGATCAATATGGTCACGCTGGTGTAGATCCTAATCGCGGTGGCGCTGGCTTTGGTGGTGGTGGCGACTTCGGTGATATCTTCGGCGATGTATTTGGTGATATTTTCGGTGGCGGCGGTGCTCGTGGCGGTCGTCAATCACGTGCTCGTCAGGGCTCAGACCTTCGTTACAATCTAGAATTATCGCTTGAAGAAGCGGTACGTGGCAAAAGCGTTGATATTCGCGTGCCTACATTGGTTGAATGTGAAGTGTGTGACGGTTCTGGTGCGAAGAAAGGCTCTACGCCAAAAACGTGTCCAACCTGTCATGGAAACGGTCAGGTGCAAATGCGCCAAGGCTTCTTTGCGGTTCAACAAACTTGCCCAACCTGTTCGGGTAAAGGCAAGATCATTGAAGATCCATGTAACAGCTGTCATGGCCATGGTCGTAAAGAAAAAACCAAGACCCTTAATGTTAAGATCCCATCTGGTGTCGACACTGGCGATCGCATTCGTTTATCTGGCGAAGGCGAAGCAGGAGAGAACGGCGCACCGGCAGGTGACTTGTATGTTCAAGTACATGTGCGCGACCATAAAATCTTCCAGCGTGACGGCAACAACTTGTACTGTGAAGTACCATTAAGTTTTACCACAGCAGCCCTTGGTGGCGAGCTAGAAGTACCTACGCTCGATGGTAAAGTAAAACTTAAGATTAGCCCTGAAACCCAAACAGGACGTATGTTCCGTTTACGTGGTAAAGGCGTTAAGTCGGTTCGAAGTGGCGCGGTTGGCGATTTGATGTGTAAAGTTGTGGTGGAAACACCGGTTAGCTTGTCATCACGTCAAAAAGAATTGCTGCAAGAATTAGAAGAATCGATGGGTAAAGCATCAAGTAAGCACAGTCCAAAAGCACAAGGCTTCTTTGACGGTGTGAAAAAGTTTTTCGACGATTTAACTAACTAAATCGTATCACATTAATAAAGCCCTCTTATGAGGGTTTTTTTTTGGCCTAACTATCGAAAAAATACAAAATTTATAAGTTAAAACCTTGCGCAAAAGGTGGGTATTCGTCAGGATAGAAAATAGACCAACACAATCGAACAGGCATGGCGATAACTATGAAAAATATTCTAGGAAAGACAATCAAGACCACATTAGCTACCGCAGCTTTAGCAACGTGTTTAGCGGGTGGAGCTATAGCGGCAACGGAAACTTCAGAAGCCTCGTCAGAAAAGCATGCAAAAGCGGCGACACAATACCGCCAAGCTATTTTCCAATTGGTACGCAGTAATATGGGGCCGTTGGGCGGCATGGCGAAAGGTGCACTACCTTTTGATGAGTCGGTAATGATGACCAATGGTGTACGATTAGAGCAACTTGCAGATATGATGAGTGATTACTTATCTGTTGATACCCGTAAGTTTGATGTAGACACAGGCGCGAAAGACGCAATGTGGGAAAACTTCTCAGATGTAGAATCTAAAATTGCTGCTTTGAAAGAAGCGTCAATGGGTTTACAAGCTGCGGTTAAAGCCGGTGATGAAAGTGCTTATCGCAACGCGATTGGCAAAGTGGGAGCAAGCTGTAAATCTTGCCACGACGACTACAAAAAAGACTAACCATTTTAATCATTCGCAGCGCATGTAGTTCGTGCGCTGTTATTTCCTTACCTCCTTACCTCCATGCCTCTAGCTGCATACATACATATCATTCATGCTCGCTCATAAATCCTCTTTATATACTAAACGATTGCTCACTTCTTAGTGCAAATGTGCTGGAAAAAAGAGTAAAAATTCTCTATTGTTGACTAAATAATGATCATGATTTTTGCTTGAGCAGTGAAGTTGATAAGCAAATAATTAACGACAAATGATCGCACTATAACCATCTTAAGATGGATTGGAGTTCACCTAAAATGCAGCTTCACGACGGATTGTTGGGCTCTTTACAAGATAGTAGTTTGCCAGAGGTTACCTCGCGGTTGAGTGAAGCCAGGGTAAATACAGAAGCTACCGCTGTCTTGCTTGTTTCGTTATCTCCTACTGCCACTTACGTGGATATACTGTGCTGCGATGACAATAATTCCGATTCTGAGAAACAGTCACTGGTCATGCCCAAACATGCTCAGCTTCTGTTATCGATGACAGAAATGAGTGCCACATTACCAGGCTGTGATTTTGAATGGCCAGAGGCGCTAACCATTTGTAGCAGCCAAAACGTGATTGTAGGTGGAATAAAAGATTTTCAAGGTAATATTATCGGGGCCGTTCTGATTGTGTTGCGTTGTCATCAATTAACGAGTCATCAAAAGCACTACGCTAGTATAGCCCGTCAGCAAATAGAACTCAGTCTTCAATATAAACTTATTCAACATCCTTTTACCGACAAACTCGCCGAAAAAATTCAGTTGCTTAATGAAATTGGGCGCATCTCTCATGTTGGTGGCTGGGAATTAGATATACATGCAGGCCTTGTCTCGTGGACACGAGAAACCTACTTATTGTTTGGTGTTACGCCGGGAAGAGATATCACGGTAGAGCGAGCTTTAGCCAACTTCCCACAAGTGAGCCGCGAAAAAATTACCAAAGCAATGAAAGCAGCAATAAAGTCACTGTCCACTTTTGCATTAGAGGTAGAGTACATCAATGCAGAGGGTTATCGGCGCTGGTTGAAAATGACGGGCACACCTCAGTCAGAGGTTACTAGCTCGCACCAAGATAAGGTGTATAGGATTTATGGCTCTGTGCAGGATATAACGGAACATAAACGTTTATCCGATACACAACATAACTACACGGAATACCTTTCTACAATTTTAGACAGTATTTCTGATGCGCTTGTGACCATTGATGAAGAGGGCACTGTGATCACAGCCAACAATACGGTTGAGCACGTGTTAGGTTACGATGCTGATGAACTTATAGGGCAAGATATCTTTATTTTGGTGCCCAAAGTTGAATCACAAAATACCAAAGAATATCTGAAAACGTTTATGAAAGGAGGCAGGAAAACCGCTAAAGCTTCCCCAGAAAATCATTTGGTTAGCCATAAAAATGGCGGCCTGATACCCGTTGATATTTCATTATCTTCTTTTCATTTTGATATGCAAAAGCGGATAGTATTGGTATTTCGGGATATGAGTGTTCGAAAACAATTAGCAGACCAAGTTTATCAAGCCGCTTACTATGACAACATCACCCAATTGCCAAACGCTAAATTGTTCGAAAAAGGCTTGAAGTGTGTTATTCGAAAAGCGGGGGTAACCTACGCAGATATTTACTGCGCGCAAATAGTTATCGACAATATAAGTCAGTATAAGCAGGCGTTTGGCCAGCCTACCGCCGATTATGTTATGCGTATTCTTGCTTCTAGGCTAGCCCGAACGTTTTCTAAACCTTTTTCTATTTACAGAGGCGCAGAAAACAACTTTTATTTGTTATACGAAGACATCATTACCGAGGAAGACAAAGAAGCTCTCTACGCTATTGATGCAGTTAAGCAGCAGCTTATCGATGAAGTGTGTAGTGACATCACCTTGCACAATAGTCCTCATAAAATTTATGCCGTAGTGACCATTTGCCAGCTTAAGGGCATGGAGGCAAGCGTGATGAAGGTCAGGCACATGCTTTCCCAAGGGTATCACCAACTGAGCGCAGACCAAGTAAATACACCAGTGATTTTTCATCGTGCCTCTAGTGTGGGTTATGACCGATACAATTTTATTCGCCAATCCCTTGGTGCCGCAGTCAGTAATCACGAACTCTTCATTGAGTTGCAACCCCAATATGAGGGAGATGGCAATATGGTGTGCGCCGAGGCATTAGTTCGCTGGCAGCACCCCCAATTAGGCCTAATCCCCCCCGCTGAGTTTATTCCTATTGCCGAAGAGACTGATGCAATAGTAGAAATTGGCCAATGGGTGATGAATGAATGTGGAAAGCTATTATACGAATGTGATAAAAGTGGTTTGAAAACACGGCTCTCAATTAATATTAGTGCCAAACATATGGCTAGAGCCGACTTTAGCGAAAAAATGCTAGCAGTGATTGCTCATTGGAATATTCCAAAGGGGAGCCTTACCATTGAACTTAGAGAAGCCGTACTCATTGGAAGTTTTGCCTTGGTGCGTAATTCAATGAAAGAGCTAGCAGATAAAGGGGTATCATTCTCCATAGACCATTTTGGCAGTGGTAATTTGAATTTAAGTTACCTTCGCGATCTGTGTATAAAAGAAGTAAAGCTTGATAGGCACTTTATCGATGAAGAAGATAAAATGGGGACCCAGAGCCCGCTGCTGAATAGTATTTTCGATATCGCAAAAATCTTTGAATTAAGAACCGTGGCAGAAGGAATAGAAAATACCACACAATTTAACGACGCTATAAAGCGTGGTTGCCATGTGTTTCAAGGGTATTTTTTAGACAAGCCACTTAATGTGAGAGATTGGCGCGCAAAATTACCCGGGAAATAGCGTGATTATCAATTGAAGCCAACTATATGAAACCCCCGTCTCTATATGTACCAACACCAAATTGACTATGCTGATAGCATAATTGTTAAAGAAATAAGTGATGTAATTACAAAGGTTTAATCAACATAAGCCTGAAGTCTTATACGATAAAATCATGTTTATGCAGTAGGGTAAAGTAATACTCTATTGCGGAAACGGTCATGAATTATCATCAAGAATATCAGGCGTCAATTGATAACCCAGAAGCATTTTGGCAAGATAAAGCACTGCATCTCGACTGGTTTACACCCCCTAAAAAAGCACTAAGCGAAAACACAAACGGCTATCCTCAGTGGTTTAAAGGAGGAAAGCTCAATACCAGTTATTTGGCATTAGATCACCATGTTAATGCAGGGCGGGGCGAAAACGCGGCGCTAATTTACGATTCTCCGGTTACGAATACGCAAGAAACCTGGACCTATAATACCCTGCTTAATGAAGTGGCTACGCTAGCGGGCGCGCTCACAAGCCTTGGTGTCACAAAGGGCGATACGGTTATTATCTACATGCCCATGATCCCTCAAGCTGCGGTAGCAATGTTAGCGGTGGCAAGAATAGGGGCAATTCACTCTGTGGTATTCGGTGGTTTCGCAGCCAGTGAATTAGCGGTTAGGATAGATGATGCTGAACCTGCACTTATTATTACGGCATCGTGCGGTATAGAAGGTAAAAAACTATTGCCTTACAAACCCATGGTTGATGATGCTATCGCCCTTGCTCACCATAAACCTGCAGGTTGTGTTGTTTATCAACGCAAGCAGCTTAATGCGAACCTGGTAGATGACTTTGACCATGATTGGCAAGCATTATGTCAAGCTAGTGAACCAGTAGAATGCACACCCGTAGATGCTACCGATCCCCTTTACATTTTGTATACCTCCGGCACAACGGGCAAGCCCAAAGGGGTTGTTCGTGACAATGGTGGTCATGCGGTAGCACTTAATTATTCTATGCAAGCCATTTACGACATAGATCAAGGCGATGTTTTTTGGGCTGCATCAGATGTGGGCTGGGTAGTAGGGCACTCGTACATTGTTTATGGGCCACTAATAAAGGGCGCTACCACTGTTATGTTCGAAGGCAAGCCTGTAGGTACACCAGATGCTGGCGCATTCTGGCGTATGGTAGAGCAGCATAAAATAAATGTATTGTTCGCAGCGCCAACAGCATTTAGAGCAATTAGGAAAGAAGATCCTGAAGCTAATTGCATCGCGCGATATGACCTAAGTAGTTTACGAACCATATTTATGGCCGGTGAACGATTAGACCCGCCCACATATCATTGGACGGTAGAAAAAACCGGTAAGCCGGTGGTTGATCATTGGTGGCAAACTGAAACCGGTTGGCCCATTTGTTCAAACCCTATTGGCATTGAGCCGCTTAGCACTAAACCAGGTTCATCAAGCGTTCCTACCCCAGGTTTTAATGTGAGAGTATTGGGCGCTAATGGTGAGCCGGTTGCTACTGGTGAAAAGGGAGCCATTGCCATTTCTTTACCGTTACCTCCTGGGTGTTTAACCACTATTTGGCGAGACCATAAGCGTTTCACTCAAGGATATTTACAAGAATTCGACGGTTATTACAGCACCGGTGACAACGGATACATAGATGAAGAAGGTTTTGTGTTCATTATGGGTAGAACCGACGATGTCATCAATGTGGCGGGGCATCGGTTATCAACGGGAGAAATGGAAGAAGTGTTGGCTTCACACCATGCCGTGGCCGAGTGCAGTGTTATTGGAGTGGCTGACGCGCTAAAAGGGCAGATTCCAGTAGGCTTAGTGTTACTTAAAGATGGCGTTAAAGTAGAAGAGGCTGCTTTTGAGCGAGAGCTCATTGCTAAAGTACGAAACACCATAGGGCCGGTGGCTAGTTTTAAGCGTGCCGTGATTGTGAACCGCTTGCCAAAAACACGATCAGGGAAAATATTGCGTAAGCTGCTAAGACAAATCGCCGCAGATGAGCCCATTAATATACCCTCTACCATTGACGATCCAGGCAGTGTGACAGAGATTGCCGATTTAATGAAAAGCAAAGGCTTAGTTGAACGCTAAGCCTTATCGTTTCTTTTGCACAAGGAATTAAAAGTACTCTTCTACTTCAGGTGCGGGCGGGGCAATTTCTATCGCGTAGTAAAGCGCAGCCGCTGTTACTAGCGCAACTGCAAGTGCAAGCCAAAGACGAGACGAGGGAATAGGCTTGTCTTCAGTGTCCTTTTGACCATGAAACATAGGGGGTACAAGTTTTTGCTTTTTATACACGGCATAAAACCCAATAGCAGCAACATGTAAGCCTATTACCCACAGTAAAATGTCGAAGGCAAGGTGGTGCAAAGTGTTCATAAGATCTAACGTGCTATTGCTAACAAGGTGGCGATAGGGGCCATCAAGAAAAATATCGTCAGTCATGAACAGCCCGCTTACCGCTTGAACTAACAAAAGTAGAAGCATTACCACCACAAACCAGCCACCAAGAGGATTGTGGCCTGCCACGGCGGCACTGTTTTTATCGAACAATGTACGTAAATAACCTATTACCGCACTTGGTCCTTTCACAAATTGACTAAAGCGGGCGTAGGTTGGGCCTATGACTCCCCAAATTAACCTAAAGACCAAAAGCCCTAAAGTAAAATAACCAATATAGAAATGCCATTGGGTCGCATCGTCCATCCACTCAGCGGTAACATATTGTGCAGCAATACTGGCAACCAAAAGCCAGTGAAAAAGCCGGGTGGGAAGATCCCATATAAGCTGTTTACGCATATTATTCTGCCTATGTGTTTTGAAGTAATTCAATAACCATTAATTTAAACGTTATTTAGGTCTTGAGGTAAACCCACTTACTTTCATGCTAGCTATTTTTACCGTTAAAAACGATAGGTTGCCCACCTTTTTTGTATTAATGCTGCAATTTTTCAATTATCAGTAATATTTAAGCTTATCTCGTTGCAATAGTAACTGCATTTGGCAAAATGTGTTTACTGTTGAAGGAAAAGAATAACGTAAATGAAAGTAGGTTTATTTGGCGCCAATGGGCGCATGGGTCGGGTGCTTATTGAAGCACTAGATCAAAACGACAATGCAGAGCTGAGTGTTGCTACCGTGCGTGATGATTCTCCTTGGATTGGCATGAATGTGGGCGAGTTGGCTGGCATTGGTAAAAAGCCAATTGATTGTTTAGGCATGTCTGCACTAACTCAACAACACGCTGATGTGATGATTGATTTTACCTTACCTGTGGTGTTTGAAAATAACATTGCATGGTGCGTGGCCAATAAAATGCCAGTCGTCATCGGTACTACTGGGTTAAGTGAAAGCCAATTGGCTGCGTTAGATGAAGCGGCTAAAACCATTCCCATCGTTTTTGCGGCTAACTACAGCGTGGGCGTTAACCTGATGTTGTCATTGGTTCGACAAGCTGCGAAGGCGTTAGGTAATACGGCTGATATAGAAATTACTGAAGCCCACCACAGATTTAAACAAGATGCGCCTTCTGGCACCGCCATGGCCATTGGTGAAGCCATTGCCGATGAGCTAGGTCGTGACCTTAAGACCTGTGCTGTTTATGGTCGTGAAGGCAAAGAGCCTGAGCGTGACCAAGGCACTATTGGGTTTGCTACCGTTCGCGCAGGCGATATTGTCGGTGAACACACTGCATTGTTTGCCGATATTGGTGAGCGTTTGGAAATAACCCATAAAGCATCAAGCCGCTTAACGTTTGCAAAAGGCGCGGTGCATGCGGCCCAATGGCTTCACGGCAAGCCAGCAGGATTATATTCAATGGTTGATGTGCTAGACCTGAAATAATAACTAAAGACCGTGAAGATAGTTTTCATTTTAACAGCGGCTTTAGTCGCATTACTTTGCACTAATAAGTAGTGGTTTTGGCGGTTATACAAGACAAATGAGTTTAAGTGGTTATTTTAATGATTTTTAATATTTAAATTAGACATTTTTAGTCAGTCATGTATACTCGCCGGAATTTGCCCGAATTTCGTATTCTAAAGCTATAAAACTGGCTGTAGAACACGGTTTTATTAGCTGCAAAGATCGTAAAATGAGCGCTGTTAAATCAGTACTCTCATTTTTTGTGGGGTTTGGACAGAAATTCTGTTCAAACACATAGTTATCCTTAATCTGGAGGTTGACTTGGCTAATTCTGCCCTTTTGGTGTTAGAGGATGGTTCTGTCTTTAAAGGAACGGCGATAGGTGCGCAAGGCACTGCCGTTGGTGAAGTTGTTTTTAATACTTCAATGACAGGCTATCAAGAAATCATCACTGACCCATCCTACGCTGAACAAATCATTACCCTTACTTATCCACATATTGGCAATACCGGTATTAACGAAGAAGACGTTGAAGCAGATAAAATCTGGTCTAAAGGTCTTATTATTCGTGACTTACCTCTTGTTGCTAGTAATTTCCGTCAACAACAAACGTTATCAGAGTACCTCAAAGCCAAAGGCGTTGTAGGTATAGCCGATATCGATACTCGTCGTTTAACACGTATTCTACGTGATAAAGGCGCGCAAAACGGCTGCATCGTTTGTACTGATGAGTTAGATGAAGCGAGCGCGTTAGCACAAGCAAAAGATTATCCTGGCTTGAAAGGCATGGATTTGGCAAAAGTAGTAAGCATTACTGAGCCAAAGACGTGGACTGAAGGCAGCTGGAAATTGGGCGAAGGGTATATCACTCCAGCCGATAGTAAATATCATGTAGTCGCTTACGATTACGGGGTTAAGAGCAACATTTTACGTTTGCTTGCAGACCGTGGTTGTCGCGTTACCTTGGTACCCGCGCAAACACCTGCTGAAGAAGTGTTAGCTATGCAACCTGATGGTGTGTTCTTGTCTAACGGCCCTGGTGACCCTGAGCCGTGTGATTATGCCATTACAGCGATTAAAACTATCGTTGAAACAGGTTTGCCAGTGTTTGGTATCTGTTTAGGTCATCAACTACTTGCGCTTGCCAGTGGTGCTACTACGGTGAAAATGAAGTTTGGTCACCATGGTGCTAACCATCCAGTGAAAGACTTAAAACGCAATGTGGTGATGATCACCAGTCAGAACCATGGCTTCGCTGTAGATGAATCAAGCCTACCTTCTAATTTAGAAGTAACGCATGTTTCGTTGTTCGATAAGTCGTTACAAGGTATTCATCGTACCGATAAGCCAGCGTTTAGTTTCCAAGGGCACCCAGAAGCAAGCCCTGGACCGCACGAAGCTGCGCCGCTATTCGACCACTTCATTGAATTAATCGAACAACACAAGCAGTAGGAACGAGCCCGCTATGCCAAAACGTACCGACATAAAAAGTATTCTCATCATAGGTGCTGGCCCTATTGTTATTGGCCAGGCCTGCGAGTTTGACTATTCAGGCGCTCAAGCATGTAAAGCGCTACGCGAAGAAGGTTATCGCGTTATTCTGGTTAACTCGAACCCCGCTACTATCATGACCGATCCTGAAATGGCCGATGCAACATACATCGAGCCAATTCACTGGGAAGTGGTACGCAAAATTATCGAAAAAGAGCGTCCAGATGCCATCTTGCCCACAATGGGCGGACAAACTGCGCTTAACTGCGCGCTAGATTTAGATCATCACGGTGTATTGAAAGAGTTCAATGTTGAACTTATCGGTGCAACGGCTGATGCTATCGATAAAGCTGAAAACCGTGAGCGCTTCGACAAGGCAATGAAAAACATTGGTCTTGAATGCCCACGCGCCGAAATTGCACAAAGCATGGATCAAGCCCACGACGTACTAACGCGTATTGGCTTTCCATGTATTATTCGTCCGTCATTCACCATGGGTGGAAGCGGCGGCGGTATTGCATACAATATTGACGAATTTAACGAAATTTGTGGCCGGGGTCTCGACCTTTCGCCTACCAAAGAACTCCTTATTGATGAGTCGTTAATTGGTTGGAAAGAATACGAAATGGAAGTAGTTCGCGACCGTGCAGATAACTGTATCATCGTGTGTACTATTGAAAACTTCGATGCCATGGGTGTACATACTGGTGACTCAATCACAGTCGCGCCAGCGCAAACCCTTACTGACAAAGAATTCCAGCTAATGCGTAATGCCGCCATGGCAGTATTACGTGAAATCGGTGTTGAAACCGGTGGCTCTAACGTACAGTTCGGTGTAGATCCAAACACAGGCCGTATGGTGATCATCGAGATGAACCCGCGGGTATCGCGTTCATCTGCATTAGCATCAAAAGCGACAGGTTTCCCAATTGCTAAAGTGGCTGCCAAGTTAGCCATTGGTTACACCCTTGATGAGCTTGCTAACGATATTACCGGTGGTTTAACACCAGCATCTTTTGAGCCTTCAATCGATTACGTAGTCACAAAAATTCCTCGCTTTAACTTTGAAAAATTTGCTGGCGCGAACGATCGCTTAACCACGCAAATGAAATCAGTGGGCGAAGTGATGGCGATTGGTCGTAACCAACAAGAGTCACTACAAAAAGCACTTCGCGGCCTTGAAGTTGGCGCGAACGGCTTGAACTCAATGGTCGATTTAGAAGACCCAGAAGCACGCAACAAAGTGATTTACGAACTACGTGAGCCTGGTGCTGAGCGTATTTGGTACATTGGCGATGCGTTCCGCATGGGCATGACCGTTGATGAAGTATTTACGCTCACTAACGTTGACCGTTGGTACCTCGTTCAGCTTGAAGAACTTATTCAGCTTGAAGCTCAAGTAGCTGAATGTGGATTACACGGCATTGATGAAGACCTTATGCGTAAACTTAAGCGCAAAGGTTTCTCTGACTCTCGCTTAGCCGAGCTTACGAAAGTAGGTGAAGGTGACATTCGTGAAACTCGTCGCGGCTTTGGTGTAACGCCAGTTTATAAGCGTGTTGATACCTGTGCGGCAGAATTTTCTACCAGCACGGCTTACATGTATTCAACCTACGATGAAGAGTGTGAAGCTGACCCCACTGACAACGATAAGATTATGGTGTTAGGTGGTGGTCCAAACCGTATTGGTCAAGGTATCGAGTTTGATTATTGTTGTGTTCACGCGGCGCTTTCAATGCGTGAAGACGGTTACGAAACCATTATGGTTAACTGTAACCCTGAAACGGTTTCTACCGACTATGACACATCTGATCGCTTGTACTTCGAACCGGTAACGCTAGAAGACGTACTTGAGATTGTGGCTAAAGAAAAGCCAAAAGGCGTAATAGTGCAATACGGTGGCCAAACGCCGCTTAAGTTAGCACGTGCCCTTGAAGCTGCTGGCGTACCTATTATTGGCACGTCGCCTGAAGCTATCGATAGAGCAGAAGATCGTGAACGCTTCCAGCAAATGGTGAATAAGCTAGGCCTTAAACAGCCAGCAAATGCTACGGTAACTAACATCGAGCAAGCCCTTGCAATGGCTGACGGTATTGGCTTTCCGCTTGTAGTACGTCCTTCGTACGTACTAGGTGGCCGCGCAATGGAAATTGTTTACGACCTTAAAGACTTAAAACGCTACCTAACGGAAGCGGTGAAGGTTTCTAATGATTCTCCTGTACTGCTAGACCGTTTCTTAGATGACGCTATTGAAGTCGATATCGATGCAATCTGCGACGGTAAAGAAGTCGTTATTGGCGGAATCATGGAGCATATTGAGCAAGCGGGTGTTCACTCTGGTGACTCAGCCTGTTCATTGCCACCTCACTCCTTAAGTAAAGAGATTCAAGATGTTATGCGCGAACAAGTGAAAGCCATGGCGCTTGAACTTGGTGTTGTTGGCCTAATGAATACACAATTCGCAGTAAAAGATGGCGAAGTGTATTTAATTGAGGTTAACCCGCGTGCAGCACGTACAGTACCATTTGTATCGAAAGCTACAGGTGTTCCACTTGCTAAAGTTGCCGCACGCGCAATGGCGGGTGTTAGCTTGGCAGAGCAGGGTGTTACGACAGAAATTATTCCTCCGTTTTACTCTGTGAAAGAAGTGGTATTACCGTTTGCTAAATTCCAAGGTGTTGATCCACTATTAGGCCCAGAAATGCGCTCTACCGGCGAAGTGATGGGTGTGGGTGATACTTTCGAAGAAGCATATGCTAAAGCTAACTTAGGTGCAGGGGCGCCATTACCTAAATCAGGTAAAGCGTTAATTTCTGTGCGTAATAACGATAAGAACAAAATTATCGAATTAGCCAAAGCATTGAACGGCGCTGGATTTAGCATTGAAGCGACGCGAGGCACAGCAACCACACTTTATGATGCAGGTATTGCCTGTTCTGTAGTGAATAAGCTGTCTGAAGGTCGCCCTAACATTGTGGACTCCATCAAAAATGGAGAGTACGCCTATATCATCAATACTACGGAAGGTCGCCAAGCGATTACCGACTCGGTTTATATTCGCCGAGAAGCGTTGCTGAATAAGGTGACTTACACCACCACAATGAATGCTGCTTTTGCTACTATTCGTGCGAAGTCCGCAGACGATCGTGACAAGGTGGCTTCAGTCCAAGAGCTTCACGCAAGACTCTAACACTGATGACATTACATGGGATACGCGGTATCCTGTGTATATGACACTTATGTGAACCAATCAAAAGTGCGCCGGAAGGCGCACTTTTTTCTGTTTAAAATCAACTAGCTAGTCGAGACTGTATTCATGAGTCAGTATCCAATGACCGCGCACGGCGCACAGCTTCTGCGCGACGAACTAAACGAACTTAAAACAAAAACTCGCCCGCGTATTATTCAGTCTATTGCTGAAGCTCGCGAGCACGGCGACTTAAAAGAAAATGCTGAATATCACGCCGCCCGTGAACAGCAAAGTTTCTGCGAAGGCCGTATTCAAGATATTGAAGGTAAATTGTCAAACGCACAAATTATCGATGTCACCAAAATGGAAAACAAAGGTAAGGTTATTTTCGGCACTACCGTTACCATTTTGAATGTTGATACGGATGAAGAAACCACATATCGCATCGTGGGCGACGACGAAGCAGATATTAAGCAAAACCGTATTTCGGTAAATTCACCTATTGCTCGCGGCCTTATCGGCAAAGAGCTTGATGATATGGTGACTATTCAAACGCCAGCAGGTAGTGTTGAAGTAGAAATTATTGAAGTTCAATATATCTGATACACCGTAAACCAGTGGCTCTGGCCACTGGTTTCAATCAGCGCAAAGCCCCTCTATTTCACCCATTACCATCCCACCATTCTTTAATTCTCAACCTTTCTTTTTTAGGATTGAGCTAGCATACCCTGCAATTCCCAGCACTTTACACTAATTGATAGATACCAAAATCACAGATAATAGCCTACGTTTTAATAGCGCATACATTTTTTGGCAAAAGCTTACTTAAACTTTTTTGTTGCTGACACAACGCTTATTTAATCGTAAACCACCTTATCTATCTAATAGAGGCTGTCATTCGTTATGATGTTGAAAAAACTCTCGGTATTGCAGCTTACTATTTTAGGTACGGCATGCTTGTTTATATCAATCATGTTTCTGGCTTATAAAGATATAAGTACCTCTAGAGAGGTATTATCTTCCGCCGAAAGGGACATTAAGTTGGTGACATTGATAGCAGCCGTAGAGCGCGTGGCTCATCATCATGCGGTCGAAAGGGGGCTAACGGCAGGTTTTTTAGGTAATCCAAGTGATACCTCCAGAAGCAAAGTACTAAACCAAAGAAAGAAAGCCGATGCGGCCATGGACAAGATAACTAGCATAGTGGCTGAAGACTGGAAAGAGGCATCGTCAGTTGAAAAAATTCTGTCTCCTGTTTTTTCTTTAGTGAAAAACAAAAGTGAAATAAGAAAAGAGGTAGACGATTTAAATGGGAAAAATGCTTTTTCCTTCTACAGCAACCTTAATAAACGTGCGTTAAATACCACTAATGCGTTGACCATGCTGGTTAACGCTCCCGAGGCTAAACAGGTATTGTCACAAGCCTTGCTATTTGCACAAGCTAAAGAAAAAATGGGGCAGCGTAGAGGTAAAGTGAATGCTGTTTTAGCGGCAAGCGCAATTTTAGATCCCGTTAGGCAGCAAGTTTTAGCGTATACCAACGAAACCAAGTACATAGAAGAAAAGCTTAAGCTGAATTTAGACGGCGATGCATTAATTGGGTTTCAGGCGTTAATGAAAAGCGTCACTAGCAATCAAGTTAACCAAATTGTGCGTGAAATCACTTCTGATAACCCGGCATTCTCTTCACTACCCACCAATTCAGAATGGTTTTCATTAGCTTCAGAGCAAATAGGCGGAATTGCTGCGTTGTTAAGTGAGCGGTTTGATTACGTGGTTAGTATTGTTAATACAAAAGCGAGTAGCGCGAATACAAACTTAGTGGTTACATTCGTCGTTATTGCGTTGCTAACGTTATTTATTGTTGTCATATATCGCACATTGCTCGGTATCATTACGCAACAGTTAAATAAATTGGTGGCGAACCTAGATAAAATTGCGAAAGAGGGTGACCTCACTATTGATTTATCAATGAGCACTAAGAACGAACTAGGTGATATATCTCGTTCAGTTAATACCACCATTTTAGCATTGCGGGATCTCGTGCGTGGGTTAGGACAATCTATTCTCACAAGTTCCAGGCTTTCCCGTCAGTTAGAAGATTCCAGTGGTGAAATGTTGGATGATGCGGGGAAAACTCAGCAACTTACCGCCAATATCGCGTCAGCAATTGAACAAGTTGCTGCGACGAGCAGAGAAATTGCCAAGGCTGGTGTAGATACGTTACGTGCGAGTAAGCAGTTAGATGGCCTTGCTGAGGCGTCACTACTGGCGAACGACAACATTCGTCATAGTATGGAAGTACTCGCTGATGATATTAAAGGGGTGCAACAAAATGCTGCCGACATGGAACAGCAAGTAACAGAAATTGGCTCTATTTTGGACACCATTAACTCGCTTTCGGATCAAACCAATTTATTGGCGTTAAATGCCGCTATTGAAGCAGCTCGCGCAGGTGAGCATGGCAGAGGTTTTGCTGTTGTTGCTGATGAAGTAAGAAAGCTGGCGCAAAGTAGTCGCGCTTCTTCTGACAAAATATCTAGCTTACTGTCTAACTTAAAAGATGCCAGTGTGGTCGTGGTGACAGATATTAATAAAAATGTGGCCTCGATTACCAATTCAATGGAAGTGACAATCGAAGGAAGAACCACCGCAGAAAAAGTGAAAGAAGCAGCCACTAATGTAGAAGGCATGGCTCACACCATGTCTTCTTCGGCAGAACAACAGTCTGCCACCACCTTAGTCATAGCTCAAGATGTGGTGAATGTTGAAGAGGCTGCGCGGCATGAAGTAAATATAGCTAAACATTTATCCAAATTATCGGGCGACATGAAAGAAAACAACCTGCTTCTTCAGCGCACAATAGATGGATTTAAAGTGGATAAAGATTAACTTTTGAAGCTTATCTCGATGAAAAAGGATAAAAGACAGCTACCACCTGAAAATGGGCTTCAAATAGAGAAGCTCCGTTAGTAATTGGACACACACTTATTTTGCTTTTCTTATATTGAGTGTCTATTTTAAGTTGCTGGCTCACGCCTAACTGCCAACCCTTTACAATCTTACTGAGACTTTTCATTGCCTAACCCCTAGGGCCTGTTGATCTTTGCTGCATATATTTCACTCAGCAGTACATGGGTAGCC
>OJBB01000003.1_pt1 | contig 221775 bp, 174 predicted proteins | sample 1590401 | NCBI WGS metagenome assembly OJBB01 (sample SAMN05416789, study PRJEB24817) | seawater metagenome | isolation source: Sea water | place: Canada:Atlantic | collected 2013-07 | reverse complement strand
TCACCGTCTAAATCGTCGCTAACAGGGTCTACAGTCGGCTCGTCATCCAACATTGCATCGATATCGTCGTCACCGTCTAAATCGTCGCTAACAGGGTCTACAGTCGGCTCGTCATCCAACATTGCATCGATATCGTCGTTAGTGTCTGTCGTGTTTTCACCGTCGAGAAAGTCATCAAGTCCACCTGAAATGTCTTCGCCAATTTCATCCATGGATGATGCTTCTTCGCTTTTTGGGGTATCTGGTGAAATTTGCTTTTCAACCTCAGCAATTTCCCCCGAGGCATCGAGCATAGAGTCAACATCGCCATTGCCGGCAAACATTTCATCTTCTAGAGAAATTGTAGGAGCATTGTCGGAAGGAATGGTTTCTTTTTTTTCGCTTGAAGGCGTGGCGTCATGCTCTTCTTCAAAGATTCCATCAAGCCATTCATCCTCTGCGGAGTTCATGTCTTGTTCAGGCGCTTTGCTTTCTTCTTCATTCACGATATCTTCTAGCGCCTTGTCCAAGATATCATCAGACTTATCATTGCTTCCGTGCATAACCCACTATCCTTAAATTTATTTACGCGTTATAGCGAAATACATAGAGTGTTATTTTACCCTATGCTAAACGAATATTATCACCAATATTACATTAGTAAAAGAGGGAGCATGAAAATACCCCCTCTTTTTATTAATGATTAACACCTACCATCACATAAGGAATGCGAGGATCAGTGTTGGCTGCTCTAAATACAATTAACGTAAGACCCGGACCGCTGGTTATCGTTGGTCTTCTGGTAAATTGCTGCTGTGCTAAATCTGAAATGTGAGATGTAGCTGTTTGTAAATTAGTTTGCAGCAAATCTCTAGAGTTTTCACCATACAGAACTGTTGAACCAGACAGCGTGTTTAACAATTCAGATTGAGCAGTCAAATCACTTTCAACTTCATTGTCCAGATAAGTTGCATCCAAGGCTTCAACTGCCGAGGCTACGACCAATCCGAAATAACGCTGAAATCTATGGTAATTAACATCATCCGCATCAACCATACTTGAATCATTATACGGATTGATAGAGATGGCATTAATGGGTATCGTCTGTCTTTCGTAGATCATCGAGGTGAATTCATAATAGAATTTATCTCTAGGCATAACAGGATCTTCAATGTAAGGCACTACAGGTTTACCCACCAAAACAGCTCCCGCCAACTCACCCAGCGTGATTTTGGCATATACAGTATTTGTGTAGTCACTGTTTACAGGCGTTGTCACATTAACCTGGGTCATATAAGCCATAGGGATACGAACATCTTCCATTAAACCTTCTTTAGTTTTTTCCTGAACGTCATCCGAATTGCCTATATTTATCGGCGTACCTGATATTGGCGTTCTCCCATTTACAGAAGCAATTTGCTGAGGTTGATTCGAGGTTGATGCGACTCCGCTCGTGTCTGCAACGTCGCTATAACCATTACCTTTAACGGGTTGTTGGTATGCCATATCTTGGCTAACTGCCGCCAACCACGTAGCCAATTTAGCTTTTCTTTCTGCAATGTAAGTACCATCATTTAAATCCAAACCTAAACCTCGGGTTTTAGCACAAAGCTCACCTTGACGATTTCTGTTGTTTACATCGCAGCCTGAGCGGTCATACTTCTCCATATCCTCACCAGCCTCATTAAATCCATCATCAAAAAATTCTAATTGGTCTTTTCCTGAATTTCCTCTGATGCGCGTTAGTTCATCATGGCTGCATCGAGTCCCATCAGGCTTGAACCCAAGCAAGTTGCAATCAAAAACGTTGCGGCCATTCTTGTCTAAATTAAGGTGGTCTTTTCCATCTTCACCAAATATGTGAGTAATGTTTTCTAATGGGCATGGCTCACCATCTTTGCCAATTCCATCTAGATTACATCCGTGTTCATTTGTTCCATCTGGATTCAATCCCCATTGGTTTTTACCTGTTTCTTCATCAACAACTTGTGTGATTTCTTCGAATTTACAAACCGAGCCATCTGGCTTAAATCCTTCAATGCTACACTCGTTTTCATTCATGCCATTAATGAGACCATGACGATCTTTACCTGATGCATTTACAAAGAGAACTTGGTTGCTAGGTTTGCATCGTTCCCCTGTAGGTTTAACCCCATTGATGTCACAACCGAACTTATTCAATCCTGTTTTAGAATCGATACCTAATTGGTCTACACCCTTTTCATTAACGATGCGTGTAATGTTTTCGGCTTTACAGATTTCATTATTACGATCTAGACCGTAATAATTACATCCCGCGTCATTGTATCCATCCTCATAAAAACCGAACTGGTCTTTGCCCGTTGCGTCATCAAAAACGCGTGTAACATCTTCAAACGCACAAAGCTCGCCGTCTTTACTCAGACCTTGTAGATTACATCCTTTTGAGTTGAAACCGTCTTCATCCATATTGAATTGATCAAGTCCAGTTTCAGGGTCTAGAATTCGAGTCACATCTGAAAGAGGGCATCGCGAACCGTCTGCACGATATCCTTTTAGATTGCACCCTTTAGCATTAAACGAATCTTTCCCGATGCCGAATTGATTAATTCCGTTTTTATCGTACATAAGCGGAATATCTTCAATTTCACAACGCGACCCATCAATCTTAAATCCTGAAAGGTTACATCCAGCAGCGTTTCTGCCTTCGCTGTTAAGGTTAAACTGATCATACAACGACCCATCAAAAATGCGCGGGATTTCATTGAGTTCACAAATAGAGCCATCTACTCGAATACCATCAAATCCACATCCATTGTCATTGAATCCATCAGGGTTTGTGCCAAATTGGTTTACACCATCAATGGAGTAAAACATAGGGATGTCTTCAATAGCGCAACGTTCACCACTAGCTTTCAACCCATCTAGATTACACCCTTTGGCATTGAATCCATTAACTAGGTTTAGTCGATCTGCCCCATTCTCTTTCTGGCCAAATTGACTGGTACCACCACCATCAGTAAGAAGTGGTGAATTTAGCTCTGAACAGTTTTCGCCTGCTGCGTCGCAGCCAAGTAAATTTTCAGAGTTCGCATTTAAGCCGGAGCGTTTCAACCCTCTTGGTGAAATACCAAATTGGTCAAATTCATCAGCATCGCGAAGGCGAGTGATGAATTTGTCTTCACATTTTTCTTTATTGCGGTTTAGGCCGTCAATATCACAACCAAAACCGTTGTACCCATCTTCTGTAAAGCCAAATTGGTCAAGCTTTGTTACAGGGTCATAAATTTTAGGGATGTCTTCAAAGTCACAAAGCTTACCATTTCTATCCAATCCATTTAGGGCGCATCCCATCGGGTTGTAGCCATCATCCGACAACTCAAGCGCAGCGCGCTGAGCTGGTGTCAGTTTTTGAGCTAAAATGGCAGCCTCTAACTGGCTTGGGGTCAACAAGGATGATTCGCCAAAAACGCCTTCCATGTTGCTTCCATCAGCTTTTTGAAAGTACGATGAAGGAATAACTTGGCCAGACGCATTAACAACCTGACCAGCTTCGTTTAGTCTTAAAGGCTCACCGTTGGGGCCTCTAATAACGTCCCCATTTGCATCAACAAGGTTACCGTCTTCATTCACCATTACAGGAGTATCGTTAAGCATTGCAATGTTGCCATTCTCATCTATCAGAGGAGAGAACTTTTCATCAGATTTACTTTGTACAACACTCAACAGCCCAGATGCGCGCCCACCATCTAGCGTGGTTAGTCGGTCACGGGAAATAGGCTTACCTTTGCCGTCAACAACTTGGTTGTTTTCGTTTAGCGTTAATGGTTCGCCATTACTATCCAGCATCAATGAACCATTGGCATCACGGATAAAGCCCTTTTCATCGACATATGCAATTTCGCCATCAATCAACACAGACTCACCATTTGCATCAACTAACATTCCTTGCTCTAAGCTGTTCTTTGACTTCAATGGTTTCTTAGCAACTTTCCCATCTAGCGACGTCAATCGCTCGGCATCTATTTCAATACCGTCAAGACTAACAATTTTACCGGCTTTGTTTAGCGTTAACGGCTTGCCGTCACTGCCCCTAATGATGTTGCCCTTAGCATCAAGCACATTTCCTTTTTTATCAACAAAGGCCAGCTTGCCATCAACAAGAACGGGATTGCCCTGAGAATCAGTTAGCAATGACGCATCACCGATGGCCGTACCTTGCATTTTCCCTTTTACAGGTTCGCCATTCGCTTTACTCAAACGATTTGCGTCTATTCTTTTTCCAGATGCATCAACAATGTCACCCGCTCTGTTAAGCCGTAATGGCTGCCCATCTGCGCCTCTTAGTAGCGCGCCTTTTTCATCAACTACGTTCCCATTCTCATCTAAAAATGCGACTTTCCCATCAACAAAAACAGGGTTTCCTTCGGCATCCGTCAACACGGATTTGGCTGCAATGTCTACAGCATCAAAAGTTCCAACGTAAGCGTCGCCATTGGGTTTAGTGATACGCGAAGCGTCAATTCGTTGCCCTAATGAATCAACAATCTTACCATCTTTATTAAGTTGTAAAGGTTTTCCGTCAGCTCCACGAATCTCCTTCCCATCAGCGCCAACAACATTTCCATTTTCGTCCAGAAAAGCTGGCTTTCCATCAACAAAGATAGGATTACCCTCAGCGTCTGTTAGAATTTTGTTGGAAGGAATAGTCGATTCCTTTAATTCGCCTGTAAAGATATCACCACTAGCGTCTGTGATACGTTCTGCGCTGATTTTCCGCCCTAATGAATCTACAAGATCACCATTAGAGTCCAACTGTAAAGGTTTGCCGTCAGCACCTCTTATCAATTGCCCATTTGCATCAATAACATTCCCATCTTTATCTAAAAATGCCAATTTTCCATCAACAAGTATAGGGTTTCCATCTTTATCGGTTAGCATCGATTCAGCTTTCAAATCAGTCACGCCCACTTTCCCAGAAAATGACTCGCCATTGATATCTTTCATTCGAGAGGCTCTAATCTTATTGCCTTTTGAGTCAACCACATCGCCGTTTTCGTTTAGGCGTAATGGCTTCCCATCAGTACCGCGCAAAAAATTTCCATTCGCGTCAGTTACAATGCCATTTTCATCGACATAAGCTGGGCGTCCATCAATCATCACTGCATCACCAACGGCGTTAGTTAACACTTTGAGACCAGGTTTAACCGCTGCCTTCAATGGACCACTTACTTTTTTACCGTCTATATTAGTTATTCTGTCAGAGGCAATTTCAGTCGCTTGGGCGTTAACCTCGGTGCCATCAAAATCAACCACGTCACCATTTTTGTTTAATTTTAGCGGCGTACCATTTTTGCCAAGCATGAATTCGCCTTGCGCATCAAGTATATTACCGTCTTCATCCACAAAAGCAGCTTTACCATCGATAAGCACAGGATTACCTTGCGAGTCAGTCAATATTGCTCTAGAAGCTTTATCAACAGCATGAAGTTGACCTGTTACAGCCTTACCACTGGTTGTTTTTAAACGCTCAGCTCTAATTCTTCGTCCATTAGAGTCAACCACTTCTCCATTATCGCTTAAACGTAAAGGCTTGCCGTTAGTGCCTATTAACGCATTACCCTGCGCATCAGTAATAACGCCGTTTTCGTCTACAAAAGCAGGACGTCCATCCACCATTACTGTTTCACCAGCAGAATTGGTAAGCACTTTTAAACCAGCTTTTACCGCGGATTTAAATGGGCCAGAAACTTTTTTCCCATCCATGCTCGTAATGCGTCGAGGATCTATTTTCTCACCCGATGAATTAACAACATCACCAGCTTTATTTAGGCTCAACGGCTTACCGTCCTCACCCAAAAGCACATTACCTAAGCCGTCGGTCAAGTTTCCATTTTTATCCACGTAAGCAGGTTTACCATCAATCAAAACAGGCTCGCCATTGGAAGACGTCAACGAGGATAGCTTCGCTAATGATTTAGGCTTCTGTGTCTTGAATGGCCCCTCTATAACTTCGCCTTCTAAGTTTCTAATCGCAAGCGATGAAACTTTTTGCCCCGAAGCGCTTACAACATCTCCGTTTTCATCCAAGCGTAATAACTCACCGTTCTCGTCGGTAATGTAATCACCATAAACATCCACAAGAAAACCGTATTCATCAACATAAGCATCTTCTTCATAAACTTTTAATGCTTCTCCATCAGAAGAAATTAATCTTTTATTTCCGGTGGCAATCTCTCCACCTGGGGTTAAAGCACCCGAAACTGACACGCCATCTTTATCTTTGAATGCAGAAGTAGGGAATACTTGACCTCGGCTATTAGTAACCTCGCCATTTGGTGTAACTGATAAAGCCAACCCGTTATCATCACGGAAGGCAACACCATTCTTATCTCTCAAAACCCCATCGCGAGCAACCATAACGGCTTTACCGTCTTTGTATACAGGGTTACCATTTTCGTCAAGAAGCGGCACTAACCCTGCTTTCTTTGCTTGCTCAGCAATCCAAATTTCATCCGGCAGGTCATTGATGTGATTACCGAACTGATCTTTCATTTCACTAGAAAAAATACGCGGGATGTGTTCAGGCTTACATGCATTGCCTAATACGTCCTTGCCTTCCAATGAACATCCAAATTCATTGAAACCGTCTTCATTCAGGCCGAATTGGTCAAGCTTAGTAACTGGATCAAATACTCTAGGAATTTCGTCCAACGGACAGATAGAGCCATCAGGGCGTAATCCATCAATGTTACAGTTGAATTCATTGTATTGCATGTCGTTAATGCCAAGGCGCGAGAATCCATCTTTGTTTTTGTGGTACTGGCTAATTCCACTTTCACTATAAAGCTGAGTTCTTTCAGCCTCTGTGCATATGTCGCCATTTTCTTTTATTCCACTAAGATCGCATCCTGCCGCATTCCTGCCGTCATTCGTTAAGCCCAATTGGTTAACACCATTGCTGCCAATGATTTTAGGAATATCCTCGAAGTCACAACGAACACCCTGTCTATCAAATCCTGCAAGGTTGCAGTTTGTTAAAGGGGAAAATCCGTCTTCATCTAAACCGAACTGATCTAACTTTGTAATGGGATCAAAGATTCGAGTGATATCACTCGGGTCGCAAACCTGACCTAATCGATTCAAACCATTCAGGTCACACCCAGCCTCATTGTAGTTATCAGAGGAAATACCAAATTGGTCAAGCCCTGTCACTTCATCAAAAATACGAGGGATATCTTCGATAGCGCATCGCTCTCCCTCTCGGTCAAAGCCTTTTAGGTTGCATCCTGTTTCAACATGAAAACCTTCTGAATCTAACTGAAATTGGTCAAGCCCCGTTACCGGATCTATAATGCGAGGGATTTCACTGATAGAACAGCGCTGACCGTTACGGCGAAACCCTTTCAAATTGCACCCTTTTGAATTAAATCCATCAATCGATATGCCATTGCTATCCAAGCCGTTCTCACCGATGATTTTTGAGCTATCTTCAATTGAGCAGATAGTCCCATTAGCTCTTAATCCAGCAGGATCACATCCCGCGTCATTTCTGTTGTTTTTGTAAAATCCAAATTGGTCTTTTCCTGTCTTTTCAGAAAACAAACGAGGAACTTGTGTAATGTCGCAAGCTAACCCTTCTTCATCCAACCCATCGATTCCACACCCAAATTCATTTCGGTTATTTTTAAATAGTCCAAATTGATTTTTGCCATCTTTACCCCAAATGAGAGGCATGTCTTCAACTGCGCACAATTTTCCAGTTCTTGAGTAGCCATCAAGGCCACATCCAGCTTCATTGAACCCGTCAGGGTCAAGTCCAAATTGATCTCTGTTTGTTTTAGGGTCAATGACACGAGTGATGTTTTCAATAGGACAAGCTTTGCCTTCGCGGTCTAACCCTTCAAAAGAACATCCGTGCTTATTGTAACCTTCTTCTGTAAAGCCCCATTGATCAAAATTGTTTCTATCAAATACGCGGGTGACTTGCTCCAATGGACAAACGTCTCCATTTGCGCGCAAACCTTGAATATCACATCCAAATTCATTAAATCCGTCAGGAGTGAACCCCAGTTGATCTAGTTGGTCATCGCCATATATGCGAGTGATGTATTCAGCAGGGCACATAGTCCCATCTTCACGGCGACCTTCCCTATTACAACCAAAACGATTCATGCCATTTTCATCAAATTCTGATTCAGCTTGACATCCACTCACAATGCTACAGATTTTTGCTTCATCGAACTCGAAGCTAGTTACTTCTACAGGCTGTATCCTGGCGATTTCTGGATTACAGATGTTCCCCTCGTTGTCCAACCCTTCTTTCGAGCAATTATTCTGGTCCATACCAGTAAAGCAGTTGAACCCCTCGGAATCATAACCTGTCTGCAAGCAGGTAGGTTGATTGGAAGCAAGATCTTCAATTTGTTCGTTAGATAAAGTAGGTAGGAATTCCCTTACGATATCATTAAGAACGCAGAGATCTCTTATTTGGTTACCTGATGATTGGCTATTTTGAAATAGATCGTCACAATAAGCCCTTAAAGCTTGTGGATCATCTACGTTTATTTTTTCACCATCAAATGCTGTAGATTTTACTTGTACCGCACCGGCTCCTGCAACGCTGCTATCTGGGGCTTTAATAACACCCCTATCACGATTAATGAATAAATACCCTCCTATTACCACTAGGAATATAACTGCAAGAATACCTATGTTTCTGAGCGTTTTAGAGGAAAGATTGAAACCTTTTTTCTTATCTAACATTATTACGATTTCCTTATCGTTACTTCACATACAGCATGATGGTTTTATTTCCTTGGTGCATCGTAACCAAAGGCACTAAGTCATATTCAAAAAGAAGTGACTGACCATCTGGCGACCGCGAAATATCTTGTGGCGCAGGATGAAAAGAATCATGCGGCGTTATAATGTAAAGTTTATCATCTTTTGTCCACGCAACATAGTCCCTATAGTCAACTTCTTCACCGTATTCATTAACCAAATCTCTTTTTTCATAACCATCAGGAGTAATAAACAACAACATCAGCTCTTTGGCTGGATCTTCTGTTATTTTTGGGGGGACTGCATAGCCACTGGTATAAGCAGATTTAGACTGGGCTTTCTGAGAGAGCATGGAATCACCCATACCTTCCACTTGAATATCCACATTCATTTGAACCACATTGTCACTAATATCAAAAACCAACATCAAAGGCGAAAATTTCCCTTTCAGCAAAATGGGTATGTTTGTTTTACCAGCTTTTTTTTGTGGTCTAATATTTAAAATGTGAGGCGCAATTTTGTCAACAGAAACCACATCTTCATTCGACACATCAGACAGTATCTGAAAAGACCAAGGGTTCCCTAAAGTGTCTTTAAACGTCAGCGTGGTATTATAAGTATGGCCTAGATTAATATCCAACTTTCGGTCATGCACCATATCCACCTTAAGGGGGGCATTATCTTCGCTCAACCCTTCATATGGTGAATACACCAAATCATCCTTCTCTCTCAAAGAACGCAGAAGGTCTTCTCTCTCTTTCTCGGAAAGCATCATGATATCGCCAATTAAATCTTCAGCGACAAGTGAGTCAAGCATGTTTTTGGCGCGCTCTGTATAGACAGTAGGTGGTGGAGTCTCTTCTTTTTCACGAGCCGCATGAGCATTCCCAAGGAGAGAAAATGATAGGGTCAGCGCCATGCCGATTTTAAGTATCTGTGTCTTCCGTGTCACGAGTAAAGCTCCTGCTGCCAGTCGGCTGTAGTAATTGTCATTATTCTAAACGATTTTTCTAGAATATGAGCCAAAAATAAAAATAAAACTAATAAACGCACTATTTTACTTCTTGCCCGACGCGCCTGGGACCTTTTGTTGCTGTGGTGCCCCATTGAAATCTGGCGATTTAATCAAATCAAGAACGGCGTCATTTCCTACTGTGGGTGTTAATCCTGCACTTCCAGAGGTGGTTCTCCCATAGCGCTCACGAGACGTTCTGGTCGTTTTGTGCCCCATAAGTGCGGCACGCTGCACATCACTAACATTAGGATCCGCTTTTGCATTTGACGAAAATTGATGACGCCCGGTGTAAAGATTGATATTTGCTTTTCTGCGTGGCCAAAGTTTTTTGTTTAGCGACAATAGCAAAGCCGAGCAGCCCTTATAATGTTGCTCAGCCATGCCGGATTTGATCATACCTTCATCGCCATGAACAACAAACATTTGTTGCTTAACTGCATGAAGAATATGTTCAGGCAACGACGTTACATCAATTTCTCTGCGGGGCGCATAAGACCGAGATTCATTATGCTTGAAATTATCAGAAGATAATACAAACTTGTCCGGGCCTTCTTTTTCCCATCTCGCAGTTTGCCATTCATTCGGTCTTAAGCCGGTCCCGATAGCCGCCCAAAGCCAAATCACCAACGCCTGGCCCCAGACTCTTTGATTTTCGCTTAAGTAAGCCTCGATTTTCTCAATATCTTCAGGCTTAATATTTTTCTTGCGACGAGAGCTTGTTTTTTTATTTCCGGCTCGCTCTTTGCGGCTTAACCCTTTGGCATTTGCCATAATCTCAACAAGTTCATTATATTTATCTTCGGTAATTCGGTTTTTTGACTTCAACTTTTCCAATAGCATCTTGTACGATGAACGCATCATTCGCCACGTCCCCTGAGACCATTCACCGAGATGAAATGACACACACCAACGAATGGCATGCTCTATTTCCATAACCTCGACTTTATCATTGGTCGTGGGGTCTCCAAGTCGCATGGTATGAGACGCTGAGGGATGCATTTTTGCTTTGGCTTCCCTCAAACAACGCTTGGTGTTGTCGAAGACCTTTCGGTAATAGATCTTATTTGACGTTTCTCTAGCCACAATAGGTACCTAATTAGCCAAACCGCTTTTTTCAATAAACTCACGAAGAGCTTCTTTAATTACCGCCGCAGATTTATAAGCTTTTTGCTCTATTGCTTGCGTTAATATTAAGGCATTAGGCTCATCAGGAAGCGTTGAGAAATTCACATTGTTTACGATGTAAAGAGCCACAACTTTGTAACTGTCATTACGCAAAGCCAATTGAATCAAATTAACTTTTATAATGTCGTTTTCGCCGATATTAACATCAACAAGAACCGTAGGATCTGCACCTCTATCAATAAGCAACTTGCCGTACTCAACATTACCACCATAAGATGACGATAAAGACACCGCCATTAAAGGAGATACGCCACCAATACTTTTGGCATTAATGTCAAACTGCTCTCGGTTTTTCAACTCTGAATACATCAAGTCGGCAGGTAAGTTGTATCCCTTTATGATCATTTTTATCCATAAATTGTACAACTTGTCATAGTCATAAGAGTTCTTTTCATCGTCTGGCTTTTCAATCCAAGCATCGGCTATAGCTTGCATTTCAAGCATTTCGTCAGCCGTTAACGCAGTATTAGAGAACATACCCTTTGGGGTGGATAATTGACCATCCAAGAACGACTGAGTAACGCTAACAAAAGAAGAATTATTTCCACTACTCGCGATGATCATGGGAGACACGCCACTATCCATTTTTTGATGTGGATTAGCACCGCTTTTTAATAGTAAAAGAAGGAGGTTGTCGTATTCTTCGACATTTTCATAATCTTTGGATGCAAGTATTGCCAATGGTAATGCTTTTTGTCCATCAAGGGTAATGACTAAAGGGGTGTTAACGCGTTCCGGCGATTTTTCTAAAATAGCTTCGATATACTTCGAGGCTCCTGAGCTGGCCGCCAAGATAAAATCATTAGCAACCCCATCGCCAAAGCGGTAAGTCATCCAAGGCTCTGCCGCGCCGGTTTGAACAAGCCATGCCGCCTCAGAATCATGCCCTGTTTGGATAAGATAAGAGGTAATATACATCCTAAATATCTCATCATTATTATTTAGCGTAACCCATGGTCCGTAATTTTGGATAAGCCCATCCAACCCTTTCAATCTCGTTTCTTCATCGGGCGCTGACACAATACGTTTAACCATTGAGGCAGAAACCTCTTTTTGGATAACGATTCGCATTGGGTCTTTTACATCACTTTGAATATTATTCTGAGCATAAACACTAGAACTTGCAAAGGTAATTGATAATAAGGCGACGAGTGTGCTGATTTTTTGCACGTAAAACTCCTTTTAGGGCGTTGGCTTTAATCCGTTACCCTAATCATATCACAAGTTTTTTTATTCGTCACAAATTTAGTTAAATAACTACTTCGGCCTAGGTACTTTATGCAATTTATCATCTTCGACAGGGTGGTACCTTTTCAAAACGGCAGGTTTCATTGAAATCCCCCTATCGTTCATTGACACCTTGCCACAAATCATGCACACAACACCATCACTAACTACTTTTTGATGAAGCACTTGAACCGCCTTGTTACCTATTATCATACAGGACAATTTATCAGCGCCATCTTCCAAGTCAAAGAACATCATTTTTTCACCGTAACTATCACTCATTTCGTTTTTTACGGTAGTTAGGAATATATTTCTAACAACGCCATAAGTTGTCACTTTCTGGCCGTCATGGCTCCCATCAATCATACTGACTTTAACCGGGCAACCATCTATCAAGTGACCAGGGGGCTCTCGCTCTACACGCGCTGCGATTTTCAAAACCTTAATTGGTGTTGATGTTAGATAAAACCCACAGGCATCTCGTTCTTTATTCAATGTATCAGCTACAGGCTGGTCAAGAACATCTTTCAAATGCTGCGACCATAAATTTTCGTATAAAAAATTATGATTTGAGACAATAACATCCAAAACCAATAAAAAGTGTTTTTCAAACGGCGTTTTAAGCCTGTTCAATAACTCTTTAGACACACGGATTGCTGGATGATGCTCGGCATCCTCTCCAAGTCTATTCTTAGCGTCTTCAATGTAATCGTCATCTCCTACATCACTGATTTTGGAGTAAGTCACATTCATCCTACCAACAAAACCCGCAAACAAGAGTTGTGTGAACTCTTCTCCATGCTGCTCCCACAAAAATTCTATAAATTTTTCCTCAAACGCTCTGACATCATTCTCTAAGGCTTCTTCATCTATCGAATCCACCTCGCCACATATAATGTAAAGATTGAGCGGAGAGCACTCTAGAACTTCCCCTTTATAAAAAGGAAACAACTGACTTAGCAATGGTGCGGCCAAGCTCCCAATAGAGATAGGGCGCGAAGATTCATCTTCTAAATCACTTTCCTGATCAGAGACGATACATTCAAGCTCATCTAATCCAATTCTTGGAGAGTCTAGAAGGGTATTTAAGAATTTAGTTCTTGATACCCCTTTAAAGTTAGACATTAACTCTGGGTTTACGACACCTAAATCATCACTCGAACAAAGGAAATTAAAAGAATGCAAGATTCGAACAAACTCCTGCTTTATTTCTTTTTTCATCGCCTCGCTAGCATTGTATTGTATTTTCTTGGAATAGGTAATGCCAGCCGAAACAGTCAAATAAGCAGCAAACTCATGTTCCGACATGTCATCTACCATGTTATGAAGAAACGATGGCGCTTCCTTTTCCTTGAACGCCTTACCGTTGTATAGACGGTCTCTGAGCCACACATTATACTGCCGCCCATTGGTATCAGGATCTCTTTGAATTCGTTTAGGAATAAATTTATCAAATCCACCCGAGACCGCAATTGAAACAAATGCTGAGGCTGACGGCTTTGCGGCGTGCTTATCCATTCGATGAATAAAATCATAAATGCCGAGATAATCCCCACCCGCTTCTCTTTCTTTAATAATAGTCCCGGCTGCTGAGCCCATTTCGGATAACTTAGCAAAACCATAACGCACTTTTCGAGCGCTTTCTGCACGGAATCTTTCCCGGCTCAAGTTAATATCAGGAGGTAAAACTTGAACTCCCATTTTTTGAGATGCTTCGATAACCGACTCATGAATAGCATCGCGCTTCATAAATGTCATAGAAGCTGCGTAAAATTCTGCTGGGTAATACGTTTTTAGCCAAGCCGTCATATAAGTAACAAGCGAGTAGGCGACAGCATGACTTTTATTGAATCCATAACCGGCAAATTTTTCAACTTTATTGAATATTTGATTAAACCGCACATATTGAGAAAGTGCGTAATAAACACGAATACTCATTTCTTTTTGCCTAGCGTCCCCCTCCATTGATGACGTTACAGAAAAATCAATAGCCCCTTGATAATGCTCTTTAAAGAGCTTAACAACATAACTATAATCACCGGTTCTGTTTTTCAGCGTCTCTAAATCACCATCACTCATTTTGAGCAAAATCTTCATAGCTTTCAAAAAATCATCCGAGTCGGATATGAAGCCGTCTTTATCAAGGCAGTCTTCAATGCCAAGGCGTCTCATTTCATCTTTGGCGTCGTTAAAATTAACATCCAAAGGGAAATCAAACATTTGCCCCTCTCCAATTTTTAAATAGTGATCACGCCAATACTCTAACGCCCTCTTTGAGTAAACATTTCTTTGTCGCGTCATTTCCGCGATTTTCTTTTTCCCCATCGCGCGTCGTAACAGATCTGCTTCACCTAGTGAATAATTGGCAAGCGCTCTTACGATACTCATCACCTGTTCTTGATAAACAATGCACCCAAAAGTGACATTAGTAACTGATTCTAAGGCGGGGTGATCATATGCGGCGGGTCTCATGCCGTTCTTCACGGCAATATAGTCCTTGTCCATCTCGCTTTGCAGCGCTCCTGGCCTAAACAACGCACTAAGCACAGCCAATTCTTCCATGTTACTTGGCTTTAGGCTACCCACTAGCTGCCTAATGCCTTTGCTCCCAAGTTGAAAAATATCGCATAACACTTGTTGAGATATTAAGCCGTAAACGGCGGGATCGTCAAAATCGATTCTTCTTAAATTGACATCAATACCATGGTTTTCTTTGATTTGCCGAACGGCTTCCTGTGTCACATTTAACGTTTTAAGGCCAAGGAAATCAAATTTGATTAATCCCGCTCGTTCTATGTTGTCTTTATCGTACAAACAGAAAAAGTTACCTTTGTCGTCACTCCAAACTGCCGAGAAATCACAAATAGTCGTAGGGGATATAACAACACCACCTGCATGCACACCATACGATTGCGTTTTACCGGTTAAGCTTCTAGACATCAAAAGGACTTTCGCTAGCATCGGCTCTCTGTTCATTCGACTCTTTACAAAATCCAAACCAAGCAACTCATCCCAAGAAATACTTTTCGGTTCTGTTATACCCAGCTCGTTTTCAGCATCTAAAATCAACTTCTTTAAATCTGCGTCGAAACGCATAGATAGCCCGTACGCGCCCCTGACAGCCGCGATTGATGATTTTAGCTGGTAACGATTGATGTTCGCTATTTGGCTTGATGAAGGCCATTTGACGCCTGGCTGCTGATACTTTTCACTGATGAACTTAAGTACCTTATCTCTACCTTCACCAAAATCAGTGTCTATATCGGGCATAGATACTCTTTCAGGGTTCAAGAAACGCTCAAATTGAAGATCATATTTTATGGGGTCTACATCTGTAACCTCGATACAATAAACAATAAAAGAACCGGCGGCACTACCTCTGCCTGGCGCGACAGGAATATCATTGTTTCTAGCGAATTCAACACTCTCAAATTCTATTAAAAAATAGCCGGAAAACCCCATGCTTTCGATAACTTCAAACTCGCTTTCTAGGCGGGTTTTGTAACTTTCTCTATGCAGCTCCGCATCTTCACCAAAATTTTCTATTAGTCGCTTCTCCATCCCCTCACATGCGAGTGAGTGCAGACAAAAATCATTGAGTCTTTTTTGTCGGTATTTGCTGAGCGTCATTTTTTCTGGCATCGAAGGTTCAATCCATGCCTCAAAAGCTGCAAGAGCCTCTTCGTTGGTATTAAAGTCGGGTCCTTCATATTGCTCTTTTGCAAAAGCGTAACTCACGACTTTCTGTATTGGCATATCAAAGTTAGGAAGATGAATTTCACCCAACGTTACGGGGGTTCCGCCTAATTCATCCCAAAACCCCGCATCATAATTCACACCCAAAAAGTCTAAGTTTTGGGTGTAAAACGCATTAACTTTATCCTGAGAGACAAGTGCACAATCGAAACTTGGTTTTTCAAAGTTGAAGCTATTGATGCCTATTTTGGTATGGACGGCAATTTTAACGCAATAAGCATTATAATCTTCTTTTTTACTCAAATTAAACTGAGGAAATGGCGCGAAAATCTTAGTGGTCTTTGCCGCCAAAGAGACAAGCGCCTTTGCATTATTAAAAGGCACCCCCAATACATCAATAATATCAAAATAAGGCAGTGACATTAAAGCGTCTGGATCCGATGAAAAAGGCTCCAAGTAAGATCCTTTTTGGAAGCTATCAACAATAAAAACATCTTTTGCGTATTCTTCAATGTCTCGCAACGTTAAAGCGACCGGTTCATCTTCACCTTGCTTGATGTTGTCACTTTTTCTCTTCCCAATTGCAGAGTTAAGATACAGGATACTTTTATATCCAGTTTCATTTTTTGCAACAAAAGTAAGACTGCCAATCGGCAGGGTTTTATCTATATGCTTAAGCATTTTTTTAATTTTTTGTAAGTTTTCTTTTTCGAAAACCAGAGGCGTTAAGTCGCCCAAAAGACGTGCCACTTCCTCTTTAGCTTTCGCTAGCTTGACTTTTGAATTTATTCCGCCTTTTAGCGCCTCTGACAAACTAACTACTATGTCATAATCGAAGTGTTTTTCATCTGTGGAGGATATGATACTAAAGAGCTGCTTGCATTTTTTGTAATTTTTCTGACGCCACAAATCCCTATCACGTTTAGGGCAGCAGACGGATGCAGTCAAACCAACAACAGGACTCATATCTAAAGCGGCTGCCGAATCTATGTGATTAATTGATGACGCAGTGGTGTTGAAGTCAACAATGCAAGCTTGTTGGTAGCCCTTGGCTTTTGCTTCTGTTAAAAAATACTTCGGGGTGTCATTGCCATAAGCTAATGAAGAGTCAGAATAAAAAAACGCAGGAATTGGCACTAGGGTTTAACCTTTTTATTGTTAATACCCTATAATATTATCATGCTTTTACACAAAAAAGAATAATTGTTTTATTTCAATTAAAGCTTATTCCAAAGATCTTTCCGAATCTCTCGCATCTTACTTCGGCTCTCACTAGAAACCTCTCTCTTTAGCTTATCTTCGCTTAGTAGCATTAGGACATCATCATCCGAACTCGCCATAACATCATCTGTAATTTCATCCGCAAAATCAGCCATACGTAAGTTCTGAGCGTTCATTCCGTACTTGGCGTTAACAGCGTCAAGCAACATCCCCTCAAGAGCATCTGTAGATATCATATTACAAATATCCTCACCCAGCGCATCAAGCGCTTTGGTAAATTCTTCTTGCGCTTTTTCTTTAGCTTTTTCTAAAAGCGCCTTAAGGGCTGCGGCGTTTAATCCTGAAAAATCGTACCCTAAATCAAATTCACTAATGGCTTTTGTGATTTCTTTCCATCCATCTTCCAATCCACCATCAGTAAAAATCGAAGCGCAAGAAGATGCTTCTGAGTCCCCTGCTGCGGCTTTCGCCTCCGCGGCATCAACGTAGGCTACGCCAAAGGCTGTCGGCGAGGATATAGGCGAAGGGGCAAACAAATTGCGAGATACTTGTTCAATGTAAAGTTGGGTTTCTTCGGCTGTACAATCGTACGTAGGTTCATCAGCAACCTGAGCGCTAACCATTGAAGACAGTGACATCGCCACAACGAAAGGCAGTATTTTTTTGGCCATCTTAAAGTTCTCCACATCCACTGTTTGACAAAACCAATCCATAGCTATGGTATTTGTTTAGATAATTTTTGTCAGGGTGATTTTCGCTAATGAGTTGAGATATAAACCACGCATTTGAGGTTCCGTAAAAATCCACAAGTTTCTCTACCCTGCCAATCCCCGCGTGATATGATAGCACAGCTAAATTATGATTGTTATCAAACCTTTTCGATAACCATTTTATATATTTAATGCCTGCTGCTGTTGATTTTTGTAAATCAAAACGTTCGTCTTTATGTTTATCAACGACCAACCCCATATCTCTTGCCGTCGCCGGCAAGAACTGCCAAGGTCCGGCTGCTTTCTGTGTAAAGTTTTTTTCTTGATCCCCCAATGAATAGGAAGATTCAAGCATGGGTATCAACCCCACAGAGGCTGGCACTTTTGCTGCGCGCGCAGCATTCGTCATATAACGACGCATAGCATTCTGTCGTCTGTTTTTTTCAATGCTGTTTTTTGCCGCACAAAATCTAGCCTTTTTGTCATAAAAATAACGATAAAAGACCTGATTATCACAACCGGTGATGATACAGTATGTTTTCGTCCTTTCCGACGGAATAACCACATCATAACTAGCATAAGCACTTGCCGACCACCCCGGCACGAGAAAAACAAAGAAACCCAGCAAGATAGCTAGGTTCCTTAGTTGTTTGAATGCAACATCCATGTTGCGCATAACCATCCCGTTTAGTTAATTGTTTTATTCTTCAAGATCAAAATCCGCAGCGTCCACTTTCTGTACAGTACCCGTACCTACAGCTAAATCTTGACCAAAAAGCATCGCGCCTGACGGAAATGCGACAAGACCGCCAACCACCATCGCAGCGATCATTTCACCGATGGTGAAAGACTTATCATGATCAGACTTAGCCAACACATACTTCTTAAGAAATTGCCAACCACCAAACAGAATCGCCATAAGACCGGCAATAAAACAAACAAACAGCGCAACTTCTTTCCAAAATGGAAGTGCTTCGCCGTAATACTCGCCCTGCGATTTAAGAATTCTATCAGCAGCCATTGTTGCGCTACTCGTGCCAATAAAAGCTAATGCAAAAATCCCTTTTACCGCACTTGATAACAATTTATTACGTAACATGATAATCATCTCCTTGTATTATGTGTACCGTTACGAAAGAGATTCTATATCAAAAAAACGAAATATACGTTTTTTTGAAAATTATTTTTTCCTTAATGGCGAAGAGACGACTGGATAGCGTTTCTGGATATCTTTCGGCGTCATTATTCCGCTTCTTTCAACCCGTTTTGCAATATCCATATCACCAATATTGACATAGGGCTGATTTGTCACCACTGTATCTTTATTGCTTAATGAATTCAGAGTGTGAAATGCAGATAAAAATGTTATTGCATGGTTCCTAGTCAGATCATTCCAACTAAATAATGCATTCTTTCCTTTAGGCTCAGGAAACATGTCCCTCAAGAACACATTAACCAAATAAGAAGTCGCGGCCCCTTCCACTAAATCTTGGGATAAAATGCGCTCCTTATAGTCAAAGGGATAAATATCTACTTCCACTTTTTTGCGCTGAACACCCATCGGCTTGATTGAAGATTTAACTGGCATATCATTACCCCAACTTGATCGAAGTAAAACCTGAGTCGAGGCCACTTTTTTCAAATAACCCCATCGCGTCTTCCGCTTCGAGTTCCGTGCCTAACTCAGAAACGTCTTCTATCTCTCTGATATAAAGATTGGACATAACTTTTTTGTCACTGAAAATGGCTTGCTTTGGGGAATCAGGGTCAATTTGGAAAACACGAAAGCTAAGACGTAACTCTTCAGGAACTTCAACCCCCTTTAAGCAAATGTAATCTAGCCTTTCCTTCCTAACCTTTAACCCTAGAGCCATATGAAGCATCTGGGAGGTCGAATCTTTTGCTTCTAAAAACAGGTAACCTTTTTTGCGACAGATGGCCACACCCATCCAGTCAACGTGAACAAACCAGGGCATCATGCCGCTAGGTATACCTATATAAGGTTCGTTGTTGTCATCTCTACCATATAAGAAATCCAGCGACCCATCGTTACCAACATAAAGAACACGAGGATTAACCTCAGTATCAATTGTCAGTTGGTTATCGGCCACAAGTGATTGCAAGTAGTAAAGGAAGTTTAAGGCGGAGTTCTGGTTTAACATGAGAGTTCCATTCAGTGTCTTTTAGGTTATTCTATCAGAATAATGCGTTATATATAAAAAAAGCGACTTAAAGTCGCTTTTTTTGTTTCATGGTTATTAACCGGGAAATGAAAATGCAGAGAAACCAACATACGAATCCGCGTCTTTCGATGGAACGTAGGTTTTAGACATAACACGATGATACTTGTTCATAAAGAAAGCGTAATCACGCTGACTCTTTTCTAAATTACCTTTTTGGCCTGTCGCGTGTGCATTAGCGATTTTCTGCCAAACGGTCGCTTGTCGCTGCTTAACATTAAGAGGAAGTGTTTCCAGCATCGTTTCCGCTTTATGATACAGGGAAACCGCTTCACTTAAGTCTTGAGACGCTTCTTTGTCGCCAAGCCAAATCAACGCTTTGACACCAAACTCATTCGGCTTGCCAGACGATAAAGAAACAGCCTTTGACATATAGTCAATCGCTTTCACTTCGTCTCTATATTGCGTGAAGTTTGTATACACAAGACCTAGTCGAAATGCAGCTTCAGCCTTGACTTCAATAGTTGCTGAAACACTGCTTAACGCTTTTTCGTACAACGCAACCGCTTGTACGTTTCGTTCAGCTTGGTTAGCCCCAATAACGCCTGATTCGTAGTTCTTAGCCATTTCCAGCATGGAGTCTGGATGTTGAGTGTATGAAATAGCTTTTTCAAACCAAGCACTGGCTTGTTTACGATCTTGCACCATCCAATAACCATCTTGGTAAGTTTTACCAATGATGTAAGCAACATTGGATTGACCACTCTCAGCAATAGGGCGTAAAAAATCCAAACCAAGAGGGACATTTCGAGGCACGCCCAACCCTAAGATGTTCATCATCCCAGCGGTGAATTTAGAGCGTTGGTCGCCTTGTTCAGCAGCACCTTCAAAATAAAAATAAGATTTTTCTAAATCAGTTGCCGACATGGGTTCATGCGCAACATTAGACGAATTAATTACGCATGTAGCTCGCTCTTCAGGAGCATACCAAACACAAGAGTCGCCACGGTAGTAATCGGCTAGGTAGATTTGAGCGAAAATATCGGGAGCATCATCACCACGGGCTCGGGCAAAGAAAGAAAGAAAATCGACCACGCCTTCGCGGTTCGCAGCAGTACCCTGATTATACTTAATCATATGCTTGACGTTTTCAATCGCGTCAGGATGATCGTAGCGAGAAGCCTCTAGCATCCATTTTAATGACTTATCATAGTCGCCACGTTCAAATGAGGTCGCGCCATAATAAAACAATACGTTAGGGTCTTGCATTGATTTTTGAAATACAGAGTCGTAAGAAACAGGAAGCGTTAGCTTGTCTTCCAACGTGCCTTCTGACGCGCTTACTGATGCTGTAACTGAAAGTGCAATTGCACTTAACGCTAGAACGATTTTTTTCATCCTTTGGTCTTCCCTGAGTTTTTAAATGAATTTGTTAACTTGAGCTATCATATCACAATTATTGCAATCTGTGATATTTCTATTGTTTTTTTGACATTTTATTAATCACAATAACCGCTCTCAAAAAAAACTTGTCTCTCATGCTCAGAGAAGTCACCCATTACATCACCAGAATCCGCTCGATCATTAATTGCCGACGCCAGGTCATTCAATACCTGTTTAGGCAACAAGCAACTCAAGGGGGCTCCGCTGTACAACAACATGTCCAACTTGCACCCAACGCTCGTTTGATTTATTGAGTAAGAGAAATTTCGTTCTATTGCGAAGTTTTCCCAGCCGCCAGAAGTCGTTATGCAACTTTTGACATTTTCAGCAAACGCAGCGAGTGAGTTTTGCATATCGCTAACTTTTGATACTGGCAATGTTTGCGGCATATCCAAAACATTAACTGAATACTCTTTGAAACCTTCACCAGCAAAAGCCCCCAGCGACAACGTCGCTAGGGAGAGAAATAAAATAAATTTTCCTTTCATTACAACTTAATCCTTAGCCCATTTGAGTGAGATGTATTTTGACAATGCGATCCAATCATCAGATTTTACATCATCCTTCAATTTATCACCAGAAGACTTCTCGACATAATCAGATTTTAAGGCGTCGAGGTTATATGCGCTATGGTGTGAGCGATACTCTTTAAGTAAGGCGCTTAATTCCATACCTCTATGCTTGCAAAAATCTTCAACAACAGAGGTTGCATTACTTGCGCTTCCCTCATCGACTTCTTTTGCACCCTCTTTACCCATACCTAACGCCATGAATATGCGGCGTAGAGCACTTGTTTCTGCATCAGCCTCTCTACCATCAGCGCCGACCGTATCAGCGCTAGATTGGCCTAGGCGACTAAACCAAGGCTGATAACCCGCATCTGTTAGTACATAAAGAGTTGATTCGCAGGTCATTATAGAATTCTCTTCCGAAAGCGAAAAAAACTGACTGTCGACTTTCATTTGGAAAAACGGGAAATGTTTTTCAAATAATGCTTTTTTTTCTGACAATCCGACAAATTCATAACCCTCTGCCGTAATCTGGTTGGGCTCCATTTGACTGAATTCGTCTATCATGCTCGTTAACGCGTTTTTAAATTCGTCGCCCATGATGACACTGGCTAAATCCTTATTTCCAAACGCAGGGTACACAGGTGTGAAATTTTGATTTGCTATAATACCCATTATAATTCTCCGTCAAAGTTGTTTTTTTCGATAACATAAAACTGATACAAGGTTTCCATGTCCGTCGTTTTCAAGGAACGCAAGGTGATAGTTTTCTTTCCTTCAAATCGCTTCGTTCCCAGTACACGGAAAATCAATGTGTTCATTTTCACACCTTGTCTTTTCTTTGCTTCATCAATCCCCTTTGCTAACACCGAAGGATAATTGGTCGCTTTCTTGTTAGGCCAATCTTCATGAGAATAATCAATAGAGACATCAAGAGGCTTGATAACATCATCCGCTTTGTCGTCTTTAATAGACGTTTGCGCTTTTGCTGCCTTTGTAACAGGCGCTTTCTTAGCGTCAGCTTTGCTTACGGTCTGTTTGTTGTCTTTTGCCTTACCCTTATTTTTTGGGGCTCTGTCTAGCGCTGAATCGTCATCATCAAAGTCTTTAGTGACACCCTCGAAATCAGGTTTAACAACAACTTTCCCTTCACACTTAGCATCTTTGTTTTCAGAGTTCAAAGACGTCTTCATTAGTCGATCTTCTTCATCATAAATTTCAAACTCAGCTCGCAAGCCAAGCTCTCTCAAAGCGCGTCTAATAGCTCTTGACTCTGCGGCCAGTACGGCGCGACCACCAAACATATGGCTGGCAGATTGTGAAGCTGTGGAAGAAACTAAGGGTAACAGCCCTTCTTCCGTCATTATCATCACTCTTGCAACAACCGCAGGAAACTGGCCGTCACGGACAAACTTAGTATCGACGGAAATGATACCCTTAAAAACAGACATCGTAATGTGTTGCAACTCTTCTGATGTCGCAAATCTTCGTAAGTCTGTAATTCCAGATGTTGGATCTATAATTTCGCGCAGAGGAATTTCTAACAGTGCCTCTTGAGCGACCTTGATTAATGGCAATATGCTGGTTCTTGCTTTTCTGAATGCCACGATCTGCTCAGAAGTTATATCAACATTGTTAAATGGGGTCATTGCGTTCTCCGCTGTTTATCTTATGGTTTTATTATATTATGCACAAACAGAAAAAGTCAAATTTATATTGTTGCGGTTCTGTTGAATGTTTTTTCAGCAATGCCTGCTAAAGTGTGGCGGCTGTGATTGGCTCCTTCAACAACAGGTGTCGAAATCACAATAGCCGTAGGTTTAACACCGTCGGCTCTTTTTGTGTTTAACATCCCTTTTAATGCATACAGTACATCCGAAAGAGTATTTCGATACCCTGCCCCCTCTTGGGCGATGGCTATAACCGGCGACAATACAAATACCGTCTCGTTTTGGTCCATATGTGCATGCATTATTTTTTCAAAAACATCGATGGTAGTGACGCGATAACAAGCAGCAAATTTATTTTTTGCATCTAGGGGTAAATGGTCATCACTAAATGAAACAAAAACGGCTTTCTTGTCACTGTCTAGGATTTCCAAGTCACGGTAAAAAGCAGCCCAATTTTTTTCTTCCTTACTTTCTCGATGACAATAGGCATAAAGAAAACCCGAGGTTAAATCGCATCCATCAATAGACGCTGCAATACGCCCCTCTTTTTCGGGATCCAAAAATCGGTGATCTCTTGTCTGTGACTCGAAATCACTAAGAAGTGCTTTTATATCAATAGTCATTAGCGCCCACCACGGGAAAGTCCTCTTTTGACTCAACCGCGTCTGCATTAAGATATCTAACCAATCCGTCATCAAAAGCCGTTAGGTACATTAATATAACCATGGTGTGCCCTATTACGCCTAAAAACACGGGGAGCAAACTTTCTTTAATATTGTTGGGCAAATACAGTTCAGGAGACACAAACAGCACAAATGTGATTGCATACAGCAAAAAGTAGGGTTCAGTGAATACCTTTTTCCATGCTACAAAAAACGCCACAAATCCATTTTGGTAACCCGAAATGGACCTGATGGCTTTGTTCCTCAAACCAGGGTTACTGGCTTTGATACTGCGATTCAAGGTCAATTGAGACATAACCTTTGCTGATATAGCATAAGGTATTCCCATAATGAGAGGGAGCGCCACCGCTAAAAAACCAACCGCAGCTTCTTGCTTTTTGGCAGCGTCCATTTCATCTAGATTGCCATGTAACATTTGAAACATCCCACCCAATATAACAGTGGCAATTGACAATGCAACAATCAACGAAGACAAACTCCCGAACATAACTTTGCTCGTCGCAAATATAGGTTTTCGCCCTAATACACCTTTCAGCATTCCGCCGGCAACTACGCTAAAAATAATTAAGCCTATTAACATTTCCGCCGATAAAAAAACGGCTCCAGAAGCCACTGCTTGCGCGATGTCTTCAGCATCACCGGTAACTTTGGCTTTAAACTCTAAAGAATAAATCTGCGCTTGCAGCATTGCTGACACAAACATAAAAAAAAGTATTTTTATCTTATTGGCTCCCAATAGATAAAACGTTCTTGAAAGTGATTCTTTGAATCCGAAATTAAATGATAACGACATTACGCTCTCTCCTTGAGTGTTTCTTTATTTATCGACTCAACAAAGTCATCCCAATTGTCAAAATTGGTGAAGTTTTCCATCGCTTTGAATTTGTCTGTAAATGCTTTTATCCCGGGCACATTACGCTCAAATCCAGAAAATGACACTATGGCTTGTTCTCGCCCGAAAGCTTCAAATCCAGAATACATCATATCCAACGTTTCTTCATCAATGTCGTATGAGGTTGCTACGCATGCAACGGTCCCAAAGGGAGCTTTGATGTAAAGAAAGTCACCTGGGCGGAATAACGAACGATAATCGCGAGCGGTTAGCGTTTCCCTTACTTTTACCGATTTGAACACGCGGCCGAAATTAGCTTGTTCTGACGTCTCCATCATTCTAACCGCGGGAACCAACGTGGTGCCATTTTTAGAGGGAGACTCAAAATTCAAAAAATCATCCGTGTTGGATTTTGCAGTAAATGGGTATAAAACAATCATTAAAAAAACTCTCAATTGGTTTGAGCGCTATTATACTACAATAAAACAAAACAATTCAATGAATTCTAAAGGTGAGAGCCCAACTTTTCTTCCGCCTATCAGTTTTTAGGCTTGTTATCGGGCTCTTCATCCTGTTGTTTGTCGTCACTTTTTCCTTCACTAGGTACATCGTTGTCAGACGTATCATCAACAGGCTCAATAGTCACTTTTGACTTATTAGCGCCCGGCGAGTCCAAACTGCTCTTTTCACGGTGCAAAGGACCACTTTCCTCTGTGCTGTTATCAGAGTTCTCACTTCTTCCCTCACTGGGGCGTTGTAAATCCTCTTCGTCCATTGGTGATGCTGCATTGCTCTGCGCAGTTTCAATCTCCTCCTGGCTCACATTATCAGGCATATCCGAAGAAGGCATTTCCGCTCCCCCGCCATTTCTCGCGAGTTCCTCATGCAACGCTTTCATATTAGCTAACGTTTGTTCAGCCTGTTCGGCCTCTCTCTGCAAGGATGATGTGGACTTAAACCCACCGTTTCTGACGGCGCTATTAAGGGCACCCGCCATTTTCTCAGGCATTTTTGCAAGGGTCTGCGTCAACTGAGAACCCACTTGCCCTGCAACATATTGTTCGAAACCTAGAGATTCGATGTATTTTTCATCGTTGCCACGTTTCATTCCTGTTTTCTCTCTCAGCATATCAGGCATCGTTTTCATTATTCCAAGCACGAATTTAAACAAAACAAATATCGCAACAAAATAAACAACGTAAAGAAATATTTTAAAAAACAATACGGACAGCCCGAAAGACGAACCCGACATGGCCGACTCAAGCCCCAGACTTAAAACAGAAAATGACACATTAATAGCATAAAGCAGCACAACCATTAACGACCATGAAATGACCGCAGAAATCGAGAAGAAAATAGGTGTAGAATATGGCCCCGAGAAATCTTGATACATCTTAAAGAACCCTTGTTGGTATTCTTTTTCTGCATTCAAAATTTTCAAGAAAAGATACATCGGAATGATAACAGCCACCGAGAATACGCCAATCCAAAACATTAGCAGCATCATGAAGCCATAAATATACGCTAACATCGGCAGCAAATAAGCAAAAATAATTCCAGTGATGGCAAGTGTCATAATAACAGGCATCAAAAGGTCTAGCATTTGATATGCTATTTCCATGATCTTCATAATAACGGTCAAAAGAAGTTTAACAATTCCTGCCACAAATCCTGCAATTGTTTCAACTAACTTAGAAGCAAATTTTTTGGACTTAGCCCACCATGAATTCCCCTTCTCCTTATCACCGTCAAGATCAGCTTTACCCTGTGCGCCATTACTATTCATCCCTGACACGACCACTTTCAGTACGCCGTGAGTGACCATCAGCGTCAGCATATTGTCCAGTAAGTCGCTACCAAAATCAGATAATGCAACAATAGGATGCTTGGCTCCCGTAAGGCATTTGGTATGCCCCTCATCAAAGCATTCCTGCAAGCCGCTGTTGAAGTCGCGACTCATATCCATACCGCTCGCTGATTTTATATGCACTATAGGGCTAAAGAATAAATTCTCCATATAGCCCATGAAAATTTCAAAAGCTTCTTGGGATTTCATTTCATCGGACTTTATGCCTGTGGGGCCTTCATAATCACTCACGCCACTAAAGCCAATATTGATAAACTCGTCTATCGAATAGCCGTCATAAAGTCGTTCAACAAGCTTCTCTCTTTCGCTCCCTACATAAGCCTCACCAAAAGCCGCTGGCTCAACAAAATTCAGCCCTTCTCCACCAGATTCAACGGTAATGATCCCTTCTATGGTTTTTGACAAATGAGAAGCGCTGGTTTTGGTGCGTCCATTATAAAGCAATGCACCCCCAAATATTCCCCATCCCCGAGGACGTAGGTTCAAGTCTTGAGCAGCTTCTTCCTCATCAACAGATAAGCTAGAGCTAAGCGCTGTTGTAATCCCCTTTTTAACTGCCGCTGTATAGCCGGACATGACCATTATTTTATAACGAATATCATCGTGAAGCTCTTTAGCAACCGTATCCACCATATAAGCCTGAGTGGCTTCTAAAGCGTCAGTGTCACTTGATTTGCCATAGGCACCTCCTGCAAGAAGCACCAAATCATCGAACGCCCTATTATCATCCGTTATGTAGGTTACAAAACGGTCGAAGTCAGTATCTCCCTGATCTTTTTCGGCTAAGAATTTTATGCAGCGATATGAAATAGAACGGCTTCCAATGAGTTCCGAAAAGCTATCTTCGTCCTCATTAGCTAATCTATTGAAATCAGTAATAGCAATTCTCGTATCGTAATTGGATTCCCAGTTGGTTGCACAATAATGCGCTCGAATATCTTCTGCGATTGTGTCGGCTTCATCTAAGAAAGCATCAACTGCGAAGAAGTCATCCACATCCTCATCTTCATAATTGACGGGCAAATAAGCTTTGGCGCGCCAGGCTCCCACACTGCCCGAGCGCATATAATACGAAGCGTCATCTTTCCATGTCCCCGTATATTTACCGCCAAGCAAGGCGGAACCCGCCGCCATGTATTTAACCTGTTGCTCTTCATTGGTTCCCGTAGATAAGATGCCATGCTTACCAAGTTCAGATACAATAACACTGGATTTCTCTAACACCAGCGAATCAATCTCCGCGTATTTTTCTTGCGCAGTCAACGAGTCATCACCAAGCAAGTTTTGAATCTCTTCCCTCACTGTCAGCTCAAACAGGCGATATATTTTGTCAACATCAAATAATTCCTGAACCGACTCCAAAACGTCATCCATATCATCCCCAGTCGTGGAGTGTTCTGAATCAATCAATGTCGAGAATTTTTGTTGGCCGTAATCATATTTTATTTTACCGCAACTATGCTGATAACCATAAGAGTCGGGCTTGTAAGAATACCCTCCTCCACAGTAGTCTGTTGTATAAACCGACTTGTCCATGGTGAAGGTATCAATACTATTCCCTACATCACCTTCAGTGGCTTTTCCCACGTAAGCTAAACAGTTGTCATATCTACCTATAATGTTTTCATGATCGAATTCAAACATTTCAGAAAAGGTGAAACTCTGGAAAAACTCCGATTCAGGCTTGGCATTAACCGATAACAAAGCATTCCTTGTCTCACTCTCACACAGTCTCATTTCAACAAATTTGTTCGCAACCTCCTGCCCACCTGGCAGCAAGAACTCTTCTTTAAGATCAATTTTAGTCGACGAAATATCTGTCGCTCTCAAGTGGGTACTAAAAATATAATTACCTGTTTGTATCGCCGGCAATCCCATTGTGATGGCCATAACCTGACCGATCATAAGAGGGTATTTGTCACCATCTTGGCCACCACTACCTCCTGCGGGAGCAGCAAGAATGATTAGCGTAAAAACATAAGCGATGAATTTGACGGCGTCACCTTGACTTTCTGCGAAATCCAGTGAGCCGGTCTTTTGGAAGTGCGTGATTAAGCGCCACGACTTGAAAGCCAGCAAGGGAGACATTACGAGCCAACCTACTACCGCCATCGCACTTAAGATAAAATAAATAGGACCTGAAACACCCAAGGTGTCATTGGCAAATGACGTAAACTCACTGTTTAAAACGTCATCATCAAGAAAGAGTAAGAAAAGATCTTTATAAGCGTTATCACCTAACACTTCAGCGTAGAGTATGTAGAGTCCCTGAAAAGCGATATCTTCTTCACATATTGTAAAATCACCGGCTTTGACTTTTTGACCATATTCAGTCATTTCCATGCCACAAGCCAATTCGCTATCATCTACTTGAGCCAATGATATCGTACTAAATAACAGCATCGAAAATAGCGCAAAAATACGAAATGTGCTTTTAAGTAAAATTTTCATGCATCCTTGCCCTGTACGCCCTTTGCCATATTCTATCACAAGATCAAGATTCCCGCGCGACATCTATCCATCACCTTGCAACTTTTAATACCGAACGACCATCATCTTTAGCTTTGTAAAGGTACTGGTCAGCCACTTTTGTTATCTCACCAGCATTGCTTTCATAAATAGTTGACGAATCAACAAAGGTAGCCCCTGCACTTAACGTAACGACGCCCTTTTTCGACTTTTCATGTTGAAGTGGCAGTGTCATATCCCCCTTCAACCATGACTTCATAAAGTCAGTCTCAAGAAGGCTTTCAAATTCATCCTTCGATTTGGTGCCACAAAGTATAAATTCTTCTCCGCCATAACGATAACAATCCAAACCATGTTCATTTGCAACATCATTAATAAATGAGGCCACAGCGACCAAGCATTCATCACCTTTTTCGTGGCCGTAAAAATCATTGTATTGTTTGAAATGATCTATATCCACAAAAAAAATAACCATGCTATTGGGGCTCAATCCCAGTTTTTTGTTTTGCTCTCTCACTTTATCGTAGTAATCGTAGAAGCATTTTCTATTAGAAATTTTTGTCAGTGGATCTTGATAGATTTCTACATACAGGCGCTCTTTCAATCCATCCATATGCCTCTTTCTCATCATGCTTAGCAAAAATGGACTAGCAAGTACGACGCCATTTGATGTTAAGCTCAGCCATTTAGATTCTGTTAAAAATTGCCAAAACATAGTCAATGAGAAAAAGGCTACACCAAGTAGCAGTGACCATTCGAGAAAACCAAAAAAACCATAATAAGATACATCGACTTTTTTAGCCCAAGAGATAGGTGAAATTAAAATAAACAGTAATGTAGGGATAAAGGATATAAGCAACCCGTAATACTCACCTTCTACGCCATTAATGAATTTTAAATCCTTCAACAAAAAATACGTTGCCAGTACATTAAAACTGGCCAATAAGAGTTCAATTTCTTCGTCGGATATTGTTTTTTGAGTGGGGGGGATAAGCTGTATAAAAACTTTAAATGAAAACGTTAAAAACAACAATATAGTTGTCATTAGCATCGGTGAATTTACATTAAAAGATATAACGGAAAGCGACAGCGAGTATAATGTCGCGATAAGAAGCCCAACAAAGTACACCGTGTTCAAGACATGCATCGATGATGCTTGCTTTATAAAGTCGTTAATTTTCTCTGAATTGTACACAACAACATCCTTGTTTGTTTTTTAGTTCCCGACGACATCATCCCTAAGTTCGTCAAGTTCATCGCTCCAGCGACTTTTTACTTTGCTTTGAAAAGAATACGTTTCAACCTTGCCATTTCGGTATTTAATACCTTCCTCTGCAAATTCTGGCGGAACGACAGCTTCAAGCGCCAAGTCTTCCATCGCTTCCATGCTATACTTTTCCATCAGCTCTCTTTCCGCATCAGCACGAAGTGTGTCAGTTTCCGTTATAATACGTTCTGCAACTTCGTCTCTCGCACTTGCGGCTCGCGAACAAATTGATTCCAACAGCTTATCACCGAGCTGACTGAGTATTTCATCTATACCAGGCAGTTGCATGCTCATAAGGCCCTGAGTTGCACTTTTTATTTCTTCCGCCATAGCAGATAAGTCGCCGTACAGCACCGAAAGGCATACTCTAGGGTCGGTTGAAGCCCTTGCCATTTCTGTACTCATGTATCCTGCTGTCCATGAGTCATAATCACTCATGACCTTACGCTCAGGATCAGGCAACGACATATAGGCTGTCACCTCATCAAAAGAGCATTCCATGACATTTTCTCTATCATCCAACGCGCTTGAGTCTTGAGATAGTGCGGGGAAAGAAAATGCAATCCCAACCAACAAACCAATATATTTTACATTCATTCCGAAACTCCTTCTCCGTTTCGGTATTATGACATAAAAATTTCCCAAATAACCGATTTTGGAAAAAAAATAAAAAAAGGCTGCTCATATGGCAGCCTTCTTAGAAAAAGTGGGCATTAATTCTTTCTAGACATGCCACGCGTAACATCATCATCGTTGCTTTCTACTGGCATTTTCACATGTTCAGATTTATTTTGACTAACATCCAAAGCAATTAATTTCGCTGCACGCTTATACCCTTTAAACCCTGGGTTTTCGCGAGCCACATTAAGCGCTTCGGAAGGGGTTACGCTTTCTCTCAGCCCCATTACTTCAATTGCACCACTTAATATTTGAGAAGTGCTACTTCGGCCAGGAATGCGAAGTTTTCCTAACGTAAAGTCTTTATTCGATATCTCAAGCAGCTCTTCGGCGGAAATCTCGTTTTTTCCAAAAAAAACATCATGGCCAGATATAACTTGTAGGTTATTCGCCTGAGAATCTAGGGCTTTTAATTTAACAATAACTCCCGATTCGAAAATCGCCAATACGTTCGCATTAAGTCTGATTTGTATATTGTTTCTAGCTTCTTCTGCTGATTTCATAACACGAGAAGAAATTCTATCTTGTACATCCATTTTAATCACCTTAAATTCTTTTATAAAAAGATTATATCTTTTTTTTTCGAGATTGGCGCTACAATCAAAAATAACTTTACTTTATTTTGCTCGCATCAAAAATTTCCTGCATTTTGCATCGCATAGTAAGACTGATTTCATCTTTGTAACGAGGGAAATAGAGTTCCCTGTCCGCGACAATCTTATCTCTTTCTATGGAAAGGAAACTTTGGACGTTCTCGTCAGCTATACTAACGCCGCATTTTTCAAGTCGCGTAACAGCTTGTCTTTTTGCTAGCCCTAACAAGATAATGACAGTGTCAACAATTTCTTGTTCATTAGGCGATAGGGCTTTATAGTCGCCACTCTTTGCCTGCATCTTCCAAAGAGCATCTGCAAAGTTGATCCCCGCAAGCCACTCAACAGCATGAGATAATGACGACTTCTTATTGGAGCTGGCCCTATTTGCCAAAACATCATAAGTGTTAGCCCTGAAAATAGGTGGCGTTTTGAAATAAACGCTGTCTTTTTTTGCATGCCAAGACCAAACAGCTTGAGCTTTTGTTTTCTTTGGTGCACCTGAATGCGCACCACAATGAGGGCAAGATAGGGTGACACCTGTTTCGTTATCACTTAGGTGAAGATGCTCTTGTCCACAACGATCGCAGTGGGTCGGTGTATCTGGACTAAGTATGCTTGCCACTACGTCATCTTTTAATATAAAAGACGCAAAGTCTCTATAAATGCTCGGACAAACCTGAAACGCTGATTTTAAATATAAATTGATATCCACAGTAATTCCTAAAATTACAGTGACCTGATTTTTCCCAGGCGGGATGCCAACACTTTACCCTTATTAGGTTCCAAGTCTACTACAACAAAGTTATCAGAAGCCCCCACTTCATCAAAACTTTCCATTTCGAGCTTTATTAATTCTCGATCAAATTCTTCTCTCAATAGTACCACAAAAGATCGGACACTAGTTAGCTTTTTATTCAACTCATTTTGAGTTACTCCTGACTCGTTTTCTGGTATTACATTGTAAGAAAACTCAATACAAAAAGAGTCCAATGCCGATTGTTTAAGCGGCGAAGCAAGAATAATGTGCTTTGAAAACTGGCGGTTATCAGTCACGCTCTTTTTGTGATTGGCAGCATCAAACTTTTTTCCAGCGGAAGGCTTTCCTGTATTCTTTTTACCCTTATACCCTTTGCCCGCGACATGGTGTCCACTCGTGGTTCGCTTCCTGCGTTCGCTACGACTATTCAACATAGGCAACAATTCCCTTTTTCATTAGTGAGTTTAAATGATGGTCCAATATTGATGAATAACCAGAAACATCATTAAACCCAATTCGATAACTTGCTCTTGTTAACATCAACTCGTTCATAAAACGCGTGATCGCAACATAAGCAAGACGAAAATTCTCTTCTGCTTCATCACCGTATTCATCGGGATTCATCGGGAATACACCATCTTGAATACCAACGACCACACCGGCCTTAAATTCTAACCCTTTGGCTTTGTGAACGGTCATAAGATGAACAACATCTTCGACTTGCCCTTCTAAAACGGTATCATTAAGCAGGCGTTCCTCTTGGAACCCGATCATCGTAGGTTTCTTTTCTTGAAGCTTACAATCATGCTCATACGTTTCTATAACACCAAGAATTTCAATGATAGTCGCATCTCGGGAATCTCGACTATCAGACTTGTAAAACTGCATTAAATCCCAGTGATGGTACCATGTGTTTGCAGCCCCAACCAAATCACCCTTATCTAAGTAATCCTTCGCCAATTCGTAGATTGAAACGAGCTCGTTGATTCTGTTTTTTTTCATCAATCCAGATTCAGACTTCAAATGGGTTATCCAGTCAACATTCTTTGCTCTACGAGCTTTATCTTCTTTCTCGATTGCCGCCGGCCCAAGACCATATTTTATTTGCGCGTAAATTTCCCGAAGAAAAAACGTTTCTCCCGGCTGTTCGGTAAAGCGAAGCAACGACAACAAAAGCTGTGACTCTTTTGTGTCAAACATGGCGACACCAGAATGAAGTTTGTAAGGAATGCCTTCACTAATCAAAGCAGCTTCAACGCGTTTCGCCATTCTATTAGTACGAAAAAGAACTGCCATGTCATTGTATGCAATATCCTTCACATGCCAACGTGACAGTTGCAAGGCGATATCATCTGCCTCTTCGCTACAACTTTGATACCCTTTGATGAGGACAGGACTACCCTTCTTCTTATTAGCCACTAATTCTTTACCGGCACGATTTACATTTTGAGAAACGACTTTGTTTGCCAACTCTAGAATATTGCCGGAGCATCGGTAATTACGATTGAGCACAATACAACGCGTATTTTCTTCACTTTTAGAGTCTTCATAAGAGTTGAGTATGTGCTCTATTTCCGCACCACGCCATGAGTATATCAACTGATCTTCATCACCCACCTGCAAAAGTTGCGTTTTATCACCTGTCATTAAGTTCAGGAGCTTGAATTGCATTTTGTTAGTGTCTTGATACTCATCAACCATCATGTAGCGCCAACGATGGTGTAGCATCGTTCTGAGCTTTTCACTTCCCTCTAACATTACGATCAGTTTTTCTAAGAGATCGTCAAAGTCATATACACCAGAGCTTATTTTGCTTTTTGCTACACGATAAGCTTTCGCCAATTCTCTATACGTCTCAATAGTAGGATTGTCATTGAACAAACCGACTTCGGGATTAATGCATTTATTGCGTTGATAATCTAACCAAGATTTGAAATTTTTAAGCTTAAGAGTGTCCTTCAGCCCCCGTTCCTTAATAAGCATTCTAAGGATTTTGTCTTTGTCCGAATCGTCGATAATATCCACGGGTTGGTTGCTTATATTTCGTAACAATTCAGCAGCAAGAGAGTGAAAGGTGCTCATTTTTACTGGCATTTGGCTGCCAAGAAGGCCCACCGTGCGCCCTTTCATTTCTTTGGCTGCTTTTTTGGTGAAAGTTAAGGCGAGGATTTGTCTTGGCGATACACCGCAATTTTGAATAAGGTGCGCAATACGATAAACGATAACTCTTGTTTTTCCGCTTCCAGCACCAGCTATGAGTAATATTTTTTTGTATTTTTGATAGTCATGCTCAAGCGTAATCGCTTCACGCTGTTCTGGATTGAAGAGTTCTAAATTCATATTGGGTTTTCCTTAATTATTTACTTACAACATTACCAACCCCTAAGCGCCGTGTCAATTGAAATAACAAAACATTAGAATAAAAAAAGTATTTTTCACGAGAAACAAAAAACTTGTTTTTGGATGATATTATCTTTTATATAGATTTTAATAAGGCAACATCATGGAAAAGACACAAGTTGGCGTTAAATCTGCCTATTCTGGAATTGGCTTGGCCGCTAGGCCATTCCCCGATCATAGAAACCCCAACAAAATGTTAAACAAAGAAGAACTCTTTCTTTATAACCCAGGACGAGAAGGCGTTTCGATCCTTCGGATCCCCATTGAACAAGTAACATATCACCACCTTGCCACCTCTTTTGTTGTTCAATCTGGTCATATGACGAATGCAAGCCATAACGATGGCGACGTAAGAGAGAAATTCGAGTCTTTAGAGTCTGTCGGGGACGTATTCTTTCCACCGGCAAAACAGATGTTTGCAAGAATACTTAATATGCCAAAGCGGGACCATGGTATTATTTCTCAAATAGACCGCGACATGGGGTTGGTGGTATCCCCGCCTAAATTACAAGGTCCTAAAAATAAACAAAAACCTAAAGCGCCGCCTCGACCACGCTAATAACAACATAAAAAAAGCCGCTTATAAGCGGCTTTTTTTTATATGAACAATACAATTTTAAACTAACCCTTAGGTTGGACTGCCTTTACCGGCTGAGTAGATTGTGTTTCTACCTGTGTTTCAGCAACGGGCTCTGGCTGTTTAACTTCTTGTCTTTCAAGACCTAACTCCACTTGAAAAGCTTCGTAAGGTAAGTAACCTCCCGCTGATTTTTCTTTCCCATTGTCCATTATTGCATGCATATAAGGGGTGCCACCAATGCCTAACAACTGCCCCATTGCATAACCTTCAACAATGATGGAATCATCACAATTTTCACGTTGCTCTGCCGTCAATTGGTACTTATCGCCTCGGCCGAGAGTGATTTCTCGGTAAGCTTTTGCCGGGCTCTCAGCATCACTGCATATTGCCTGTTCCCATTGAGTAAACCCAGGTTTTAGTTTTTGATTTTCGGCAACCCCAGAGCGAGGAAATGCGATATAATGAACCACGAGACCGCTTTCTAAATAAGCATCAATATCAGATTCTGCTTTTTTGCAATACCCACAGGTTGGGTCTGTAATGAGGTAAAGGTCGCCTTTTTTCTGTACACCTTCGGGAAGTTCATGAGTAAGCATTTTGTCCTTTTTTGAAAAAACGCTATCAGTAACAAGCCTATCAAGCACCGTTGAAGCCGGCATTACGCGTCCGTCATGAAAAATATATGTCCCAGTCGGTCTAGCGAAAAAATTTCCGTCCAAAGACGTCATAAAATAAGTTTTACTGAAAAATATTGGGAAGTATTCCCCGCCTACGATACGAATAAAGTTATCTGATACGTCATCCAGCTTAGCGGCTTTAATTAAAGCTTCATTTGCATTGGCATCAGTTAAGTGCTGAGTAAACGACTCCATTGCCATCTCATGCTGTTTCGTGATCGCGCTGGTATCCTGCGTTTCAGCAAGCGCCACACTCGACATCGATAGTGTAGTGGCTACGGCAAACATTCCATGTAAAAAACTTTTTGCGATTTTCATATCAATCCTTATTGATTATTTGAGATAATTTGGGTTGCTCTTTCTATTCGAGATGGAGCGAATAGTTCTGGGTAAACCTGACCTCGGTATACCATTAAAATACGTTCAACCACCTGTGCGGCATTTAATTTTAATTCTGGATCATCATTGCTTTCTGCTACCCAATTCAAAAGTTGAATAAATCGTTGTTGTCTCGATTTCTCTAACTTTTCGATATGAGCAAGTACAGACACTGTGTCTAATGTAGATAAGTGACAAATAATAGTCAGCAATATTTTATCATCGAGAGTGTCGTTGGCCACGGCCTTTTCAAGCAACAAGTAAAAATCTTTCCAGAGCTGCTTTATATCAGGAGATGATACATTGGCCGCCCAATTCGATTGTTCATAAGCGGTAATTCGCGCTTTTAAATCATCGGGTAACTTTATAGCTTTCCTGAGCTCTAGTGTTCCAACATGTCCGGTCATTTAAACGTACTCTTCCATGAATTTGTTGAGATGATACATAGGATAGACAGAGTAATCAAATAAAAGTTTCAATCTATATTAAAATATTAAAAATACCGCAATTTAGCTATATTTATATTGAATGCTTTTATTATATTGTAGTATAATATTTCATACACGAAGGAGGATTATGAAGTATTTTATTACATTTTTAGCGGCGATCTATTTTGGCATTGAATTACAGTCATGGCTTTTTCTTTCTGATCTTTACACTAAGCCACTCAATGCGGAAATACTTGGGAAGTACGAAAGATTTGGTTACGCAAGCGTTGGGCTTGGCGTATCTTTGCTGTACCTACGACAAAGCGTAAAATTAACAAACCGCATCACGATGGTTGTGGCTTTTGCTTTCGTGCCCCTTGTATACATCGCGAGCGTATGGGGCGTTTACGAAGTTATTCAAAAATCCGCAAATTGGGTTGACGACAAGCCGAAGGCGATGAAAGCGTCTTTGCTAACTCTTGCTGAGCCATCATTAGCCAATCTTACCGCTTATTACTTCGGCGACCCTGAGACATCGATTGACACCGTTAATAGCTTCATGCGGGCTTACCCTGCATCAGACAAGCTTATCCAATCTTCTTACATTAAAGGTTTAAGGCGCGTAAATGCGTTTTCTGACGTTTACGAGAAAGGACGAGAACAACTCGACAAAAAAGCAGTACGAGGCTTGATCTCAAAAGGGATGATATACACTCTAGATATCAATTCCACACGCACTGCAAATCAGCATCTCAATGTGCTGGCGGCTAAAAATGCACTCATTGAAAAATATGGCTTTTGGGTGTCTCCTTTACTAATTTCTCAATATGAGGAATTCAGTTCTGGGGCAAGGGATGATATTGCACAAGCAAAGTCATACTATTCAAAACACTTTGACAGCATTTCCTTCCATTCACCTAAGATAAGGGCTTCTCACTCGTCCATTTCAGGCTTTTATGTAAAAATAGACTACCTTAATTGGAATATACCGGCTTACGACTTTACCGACATTGTAGGAAAGCAAAAATCTCAGGCGATGATTGCTGATAGCTTTGGTGTTGAAAACACGACTTACCAGAACGTCGATGATCTCACCTACTTTCAACAGATGGTAAGCAAGGCCACTCTTCAACCGATACTTGGCAACGAGCAGCTAGGTGATTTCCCTTTAATTCCATGGGACGGGAAAAGCGACTTCAGTAACGAAGATGCGTATTTATACGCCGTTAAACGCATCGCGCCATTTTTCTTTTCTGGAAATTCACCTATTATCAACTTGAGGGGTATTCGGGATGAAGAACGACGTGGTAGATACATCAGCAATATGAGAGCAGGGCTTAGCTCGGGCCTAAAATCACATTGGTTAACTTACCAAAAAGAAACCTACTTGCTTCTCAGTGAGGAGCAGAGTGCATGGGATAATCCCGCGAATAAAGCGCTAAACAAAGATATGATAAGAGTGGGAGCTATTCTTCCCGTCATGTTTTTACTTTCTACTATTATGCTTATTGCCAATGTAGTGATAAGCACGATAGATAATAAAATTAATGGCATCGCTATTATTGCTGCTGGTGCCATTGTTGTTACCTTTCAATCTACCGCGCTAACGGATGCAATGTTTGCGATACTGCTACCTATATCGGTAAAAGCTCCTCAAATATTTGTCTTCTAAGGTTGTTTGGCCTCTCTAACGAGGGGCCAGCGAATGTGTAAGCTCTTCATCGATTTGGTCTTCCCGCCCTATGGACATATCTTCAATGGAGCGGGCTAGTTCGCTTTCGGAGATAACCGTGAATTTAGCACTGTTCAACAATTCTTCGTCATAAACAACAAGCTCTTTCCCTAAGCGAGAAATTCCATCCGCAAGTAATGCAGGGATCTCCACTTTAGACAAAAATCGAGCAGCATCAAGACCCGGCGAGCTACTGCCACGCACTTCGAAATGATTGTTTACAGAATGAACAATATCTCCATAAGTCGTCTCTCCCTCTGTTAGCTGCAAGCCGACAGAAATTAGCGCCATCGCCGTTGTTTTGAATTTTTCAGATACACCATCTAAAAAATCCTGTTCAAACTCATGACAACCTTCATCACCCCTTATAATAAAATCCCAGGCATCAGATAACAGCTCTTCGGAAATGCCTCCCCATTGGTCATTTTCAACCCCATCTTCATACGCGGCATAATACAAATCAGCAAGAAGGTTCTCTATTTCTTCCGGTTTATAATCATCACTCAAATCAAGTTCTTCATAATTAAGCTCTGGCAATCCAAACTCTGAATAATAATTCTTAAGTAAGGCCATTTGTATTTCGTCTAGTTGATGTTGTGAAACGTGATCATCCCATCCGCTAACATCCTTCAAGTCAATGTTAGGTATCGATGCGCTATGCACAGCACCGGATCGTAAGATGACACTGTCTAAATCAAATTCTGAATCACCGAGCTCGTGCAATGAAATATGGTGCTCAAAGTCAGACGGTTCGAATGGAATCTCCCCAGATTTTAACTTTTCTAGAATAGCGTATTCATCAGACCCCTCCCTAAACACTTGTTCGCCTAGATGCGCTTGTTTTTCGGCTTCATTGTAATTGCGATAAGAATTAAAATAATGATTGACCAATGCAGGCCCCCCAAAATACATTCCGAATCCATGCCTGGCTATCCCGGTGCCGGTACCCACTCTAGAAAAATCCACCTCACCTTTAATTTCAATGGGTGAGGCTGTGTAACAATTAATCATAACTATTCCTTTTATGTTTCGCTGTCATGATTTTATCACATAAAAAAAGGCCACCTAAAAGGTGGCCTTAATATAAAAAAATAAATATAAACTATCCTTTGAACTGGCTCTGTTCGAAAAAGCATGTTAATAAATGCTCAGAATACGTCATTGCGAAGTCAAGAAAACCAAGTCTTTTGTTGGTTAGACTATTATAATCAAAAGGATTTTTAACCCCTTCAACTTCAAGTGCGATATCAACCATAAACGCCATTGTCCAGCTAGCAACAAAGTAGGGCTTTTCGGCCAGGTGACTTATCTTCTGGTAAAGCTCTTGATAAGCGTTAGCATGGTCAATGAATTGTGGATTTTGCTTCGCCAACCACTCCTGAACAGCGGCTAAGCCTCGATCTTCTTGCATCTTACCCATGGCATAAGTTCGTTCGCAAAACTTCGTGCTGTAATTGAGAAGCTTTTCCATTTCATCATCATTGTTAGCATCTTTCAATCTGTCTTGATGAATAGTGAAACTTTGAATCGAAGTCGCGATTAGCTGAATGTAATAACCTTCATGATTCGCCTCGTCATTCCTGATTTCTTCGAGCTGCTTTTCACTTAAGCCCAACTCATCAAGTTTAATGTTAGAGAAGTCTAAGTCGCCATACACATTGATTACTGCATGTTCATCCGCAATGGTCATGGGCACTCCTTAATCCAAAGAATTCAAATGAGTAGTAATATCAGCAAGCGACTTCGTGAAATTAGCACGGTCAAGCTCTGCGGCTTGGATCAGGTACTTGCCATTCACGACAAAAGAAGGGACACCTTTCATGCCTGCATCAAGCATTTTGAAGTGAGTTCCAACTTCTTCCGTTAGCTTGTCATCCACGACGTCTGCATCAATAAGCCCCTTAACTTCATTTTCAGTTTTACCTAGGACTTTTGCAAGAATCGGAACCGCATACTTTTTCTTGTCCAAATGAATACGCTCAAAAGCAGCATGGAGGAATTCATCCCCTTTCCCTGAATTTTCAGCAACCCAGTAAGCTTTGGCCATCTGAACCTGACTGGCTTGGTCAATGAAACCCAAAAACGTAACCGGTGAGCGAGATAATTCGATCTCATCAGGTAACATTTCTAAGTAATCTGGAATGACTTGTTTTTCAAATGAATAGCAGTGGGGGCAGTAAATGGAAAAATATTCAACCACACTATTGGTCGTCGTAGGTTTCCCCGTATGAATAACTAAATATTCCTCTCCGGCATTAAATTCTGCCGAAAATGAAGAAAATGACATCGCAAGTAATGCCGTGGCTGCAATCGCTTTGAATTTTTTTAACACGTTTGATTTCCTTTTTTTTTACTTGGCCGTTATGACCATCAAAATAAATAAACATTCATTATCGTTTAATAAGAATTATTTTTTCGTCTGTCTGCTGAGCGGGTTCGCCATTCATCAAATTTCATTTCCATGTCAGCTCGGCGTGAACGAGCAAGTGATTGCGCTCTTTTTGCAGCGGCTTTTGCCCTAACAACGTTAGCGTATTCCTGGCTTCTTTTCGCCTCTCTTCTCTGCAAATCAACGGCGAGCGTTTTTCCAGAGCCGGTTTGCTCTTTAAAGTCCAAGTCTGCTTTGTACATGAGCGTTTTCTCTACAATGTCCACGCCATCAGTCAGTAAAGAAAGTTGATATTCAGCCTCTGCTAACGTAACCGCAGCATCATCGAGCTCTTTATAATACTCGTCGGTGACATCGAATGCTTGCGAATTTTGGTTTTTGCCCATTGGTTATCCGAATTATGTACATAGTAAATAAAATATATCAAAAGTTTTGTTATATTGCAATTTAATAATAAAAACTTGCCTTTAATTTAGACTTGAAATAAAATCGCTTCATCACTTAGAGCAAAGTGACGACTATTTAGAGCAAAATAGTGAAATAACCTTACGCAAACAAGGTATGTTATGAAAACATTAAAACTGGCCCCCGTTGTGGCGTCCATCGTGTTAGGTGTTGCTGCGGCAGCATTATTTACTCCTCAAAGCAGTGCTTATGAGGGGAATTTACAAAATCTCCCACCTCTCGTCGAAACTAGTTGGGAACAATAAAAAAAAGGCCCTTTTAGGGCCTTTTTTATTCTTGGAATTATTTAAATTCTATAAAGCTTTCTTTCTGCCACTTCTTTTTCTGGCTCATCAACAACGCAAGTAGGATCAACATTTACACTTGGCACCTCAGAGTTCATTGATGCATGCTGTGCGTAAGCGGTAAGCGTAGGCGACAATGGGTCTGAGCTAGGGTACAAATCCGCATCTTTTAATGCATTGATGACATCTGGCGAGCATACATCCGGCATAGCAGTAACCGCGGCTTGAGCCGCTTTAAGACTTGCGTCAGATATTGTTGGTTCTGGCGTGGGGAACGTCATAATGTCAATTTCCCACCCTCTGTTCAAAACATCTGGATCTGTTATCTGCTCATTCATTGAGACAATTTCATCGACATACGAGTCGATAAGGCTGTAATTGTATGGTATCCCTGCCATATCCAAACGCCGTTCTACCAGCTCAGATAATGTATCACCATATCGAACGGTGTATGATTCAGAAGCTCCCGGAGCTTCCGTAGGACTGCTGTCTTCAGGAGGCTCAACAGCAGGTAATTCAGCTCCCGCCACTACGTCTTCAACTGATGGGGTTTCTGTGGTAACCACCTTTGGCGTATCACCTGTCGAAGGGCTGCTAGGTGCACTCGCTGAGGCGTCTTTTTGTGGCGCATCCGGTTTGTCTGATGCATTAGACTCTTCAAGTGCAGGTTTCCCCGCATCGTTATTTTCACTCCCAGGTTCAATGTCCATCTCGGCATCAAGATCTAAGTTTTCGCTATTAGCAAAGCCATCAAGCCCATCAGCATCGGTCAAGTAGTTATAAACATTAAGACCCATATCAAGTGCCGCTGACGGATCTATTACCCCTGTTACTGCCAAGGTTCCAAACGCAGCTACTGCGAGTCCACCTGCCACAAGTGCCCCACCAACAGGAGACATCTTGCTAAGTCGCTGCTTGAGCCTTTCTTTTAAACCAGAGCGCTCAACAACATTGTCAACGGCAGACTTTATCCCTTTGGCGAAAGGTTGCATCGTTTTTGTGCTCATTATTGCCGCAATGCCTTTAGATACAAAATATCCCGATGGATTTTGCAATACAAGGCCAGCTCGCAATAGAGCAGAGGCTTGTTTTAACGGTTCCATACCTTCATCTGTTTTCACATTTCGCTTTAAAGCTTCAATCTCAGCTTTTAACTCTGGTTTCGATGAAGAGAAATATTCAATGGTGGCCGCGTGACGGCGCTGAACGCCATTAGGCATCATGGACTCATCAAGATTATTTTGAAGTTCTTTGATCGGGTCATTTATCTTTTTATTGATAACGCGAACATCTTCAGGCGACATTGAATCTTTCATTTGAGCAAAAACATCATTGTCCATGATACGAGCCCCCACATACTCGTACTCGTTCATTTCTACAATGGCATTCAACTCGCTAAAGGCTTTTTTCTCAGCGGCACTCAACCCACCACCTTTTTCTTTTAAGGCAGTCCATTGTTCTTGTTTTGCTTGGTACTCGGCAATGAGATTAAATTCTGGCTTGTAATAAGAGCGAGTGAAACTTTCAAGCAAGCCTTTCTTTCTGCTTTCTGTTAAATCCGAGAACTTTTGGGCCAGTTCTGATTCGTATTTTTTCAGACTAGCATCAAAGTTGTCGTTACGGTGCTTGTTGTATTCCTCTATTTGTAGGATGCGCAAGAAGGTTTTCGCTGCGGTTGCTGCATGCTTCCCTCTCAATTTACTAAGCTCATCTTTTTCGCTTTTTTTGCTATTTTCAGTCGCCATGATCATTCCTAATTAAACATTCTTATAATGATTCTATCACAATCTTCCTAGATTTTTTTTTGACAAAAAAAAAGACCGAATTTATCGGTCTTTTTAGAGTTTTATTTTTCAATCACAGCCCGCAGTAATTCTCATACTCTATGGTTTTCTTTACATCGACAGAAGCTGTTTGGCACAACTTATCAAGTGAAGAAGAGGCTGAGTTGATTGCTTTATCCATCCTCTTGAAATCGGTAGGTTCAACTATCTCCCATTCCACCGAAACATCGGCAGCAGGCGAAAAACCTTCAATAATGGCATGAGAAGAAGCATATGCATTAATAGGCTCCCCCCCTGTTACAACGTCCACATAACTTCTTACATTCAAAGGGTCAGACTCGCTTGTAAAAAGCAGAGCCGACAACAATGCTACTACACCTATTGTGAATAACTTCATTTCATTTCCTTTTCGGGTTTGTTTTTGGGTTTCGATTTGTTGTTGCTAATTCCCACTTTATTTTTATTATTAGTGAGAGGGATTCATTATACTCAAAACCCTAAAGCAATCAACATATTTTTTTATTTTGCCCAAAATAAGGAAACCAACTAAGTTATTAATGCCCTAGCCTTCTATTCATGCTCGGCGAGTAGTTGTAGTCATAATCTTGCTCCACCTCATTCTGCAAGAATATTTCAGGCATTTCAACTGCCGAAACTTCACTACGTAAATTATCTTTTAAAATATTCGCAATTTCTTCCATTTCCAAAGCGTCAGGCTCAAATCCATCGCGCCCGAAATAAGGCAGGAATTCCATCGCATCCCTAGAAAATGGAATAGGTTTCGCCGGTAATTCCATTTCTCTCAATGCTTGTAAAGAGTCATCAAATTCATGGCCAGGATCGGCATCTTGATTTCTTTCTAACTTTATATAACCAAAAAAATCACCGTCATCAAGTTCAATAAGCGTAGCTTCTTGTTCCCCTTTCAAGCGATAATTGTTTTCATCCATAAAAGAGTTAGCTTCTTTTCCATCTAAGGCAAGATACAAAAAAACATCTTCTTTTTTATCTAATCCTGAATGCAAAAAAATCATTCCATTTGAAATGGCAGCATTATCACTGTTTTCGTTTGCAACTAAACTTGCCTCAGGACGATAACGATCATAATCAACATCTCTATTAGGACCATCTTTATTAGGAAAGTTGTCTTTATGGCTAATTCTAAAGCCAGCACGCGCGAACTCGCCTACATCACTCAAAAACTGTGATTCACTTCGTGACATCTTATAGTCACTTCCTAGTTCTGCATCTAAATCATAGACGGGCGTACCGTCAGCTTGCATGTAAATTTTATCCATAATGGACGCTCCCATTTATTTATATACATTATAGTATCACAACAATAACAAAGTAATTGATGAACAAAATAAACTCTCTGTTGATTTTTGTTTAATATGAGCGTATTTTTAATACCCTATCGAACACAAGATTTACATTGGATGTAAGTAAAAAAACAGGAAGAATTATGAATTTTGAATTTATAAAAATGGTCCAAAAGGACATCACTAAAGCGATACATTCCAAACATGCCATTTACACGCTGGCTATCAGCGATCAAAAACAGGACGTCATTGCCAATTTAAAATCCCTTGGCGAGCTTGCGGAAATGGTTGGCGCACAACTTCAAGACGAAAAAATAAAAACGGACAGTAAAGACTACCGCGTGTATGTTAAGCATCCAGACTTGCCCGATACCAGTTATTTTTGTTTTACCCCTCATGTCCCAACAGGTTACAACCCGTTCCTTTTCTATGCAACAAACGAAGACGGTGATGAAAAAAATCATGGTTTCTTGGTTAAAATGAGCTATCACGCTTTTGATTTTTGCTCCAAATCAATCAACAAAGCCGCTAAGGCCATTTACTTTGATGATTTTCAAAATGATTTAGGCACGTCAATGAAGGAAGCAAGAAAACGCGTCCTTAATGAACTTAAAAGTAACCCTGACAGTAAAAAAATTCCTATTGTAGAAAAAGTTATCCACTCTACTTTTTACCTTGATTTGGATAAAGGTCTTGCTGTGGCTCGCTCTTCGCAACATGACTCAACAGCACTACGCGCTTTCTTTGTCCTTCTCAGCAAAGCAGCAAAGCTATCATTTTCTGATGACGTTAGTCAAAAACGTGTAAGTGCGCTCGTTGATAAGGCACTTAAAGAAGCTTACTTCCCCGAAGACTACACACAGTGGGCAATCAGCCAAGGGCAATCTTCCGGCGCTTATGATGTGGGCTCTATTGTTGATTTTTATGCTAAGGACGACGCCAAGGGGAATGATGCTTGCGACTTTAGCGCTACGCATTCCGCTAGTGCTTACTCTAAAGAAGAGCCAGACCATGTCGCTAAGTTCAATGAGTCAATTGGTATTTTCACCGACGGTGATTTGGGTGATCTTCCCTCATTCGAAAAATTGGCCGCTTTCTCCAAAAATAGAGCAATGGATTTTTCATCTCTTGTTTTAGTCGGCGAAATTCCTGCAAGTGAGCAAATAAATGAATTTGTTAAAGAGCAGCCCGAAGACCAAGATTCCATTTGCCCTGACGGCTTTATGGAAGTTGGATTTGAAACTTCCGCAAAAAAAGGCAACATTTGCTTCCGCCCTAAATATGGCACCTCAGATTACGCTTTAGTCAGTCGTTCTTTATTACTTAACTACTGCAATGAAAATGCCGTCTCACCTGACCAATCAGAATCAGTGGCATTAAAGTTTTTTGGGGGGATGTTGGCGCTGTTACATGACAGCACCAATCTATTCATCAAGCTTTACTTAAACGCTAACAAAATAAAACAAGAATTTGGCGTTGACGAGGCCGAGGCCGATGATGAGGAAGTCAAAAAAGCGAGCTGACATTTGTCGTAAAAAAACCAGCATCAAGGTGCTGGTTTTTTTTATAACGAATAATTGTTATATTTCAATTAAAAGTTAGGTTATACCGTCATCGCCCATGTAGGCGTTATCTTCCTTGCCTTTTTCTACATCAAAAAATCCTGACAGTGCATATTTTTCTTGGAAGTTTTCCAGCCACCCTGGCGACAAGTTCCGTTCACTCTCCTTTAAAACCTTGCTTTTATAAGCACCATTGTGGCCAAGAACCGTCCGCATTTCCTTTTCGTTAAATTTAAACCCAAACTGCGCTTCTTCGAATTTTAATGCATCATGAAAAATATCAACAATAACATTGCCGGGCTTGTTTTTAACGCCGCCAAAAATCATGGCGGCAACAATATTGTACTCTTCCTCACCAATGATTTTAAATTCATCCACCAGCCACTCTTTAAAAATAACCGTGTATTTTTCATCCGCGTCCATATCCACTATTTGCTTTTTAAGCGGTATAGGGAAAAGCAACGCTGCGAGCACAAGGAGTTTCAATATCATCGCTTCTTCGGCTAGTATTTTTTTCTTTTTGCCGACAAACTTATACCCCTCTTCGGAATTGATTTCTATATCTAGGATATTACGGGATATATTGACAAGCCGCCCGAATTTCCGGCTACCCCACTGCGTACATAAATAGTCATTATGCTCCATCGCTCTAAGAATCAACGCTTTCGGGATTATCTTGAAATAATCCTCCGACACTTTCATTCGCATTTTTTCATGTAGGCTGCCTAACTCTTTGTGGTATTTTGCCAGCTCAGCCTTCGCTTCAGGACTCAGTTCTTTTTTCTCTATTGAGGGCTTTTCAAACACAACGCCCATTTTTCTCCAAAAAGATGCCATCAGGTTCCTTGTGATATAATAATAAAAATTAATTAAACAGTAGTTTAGAATGATACACGCATCAGCAGTGAAAATAAAACATTTTATCCCAGGCGAAAAAGAGTTTGAGATGAGCACGGACCACCTTCTAGAAGGGGCCGAACACGCTCACGCTTCTCTTCCAGATATGAATTTTGAAGTGAAGAAAAAATGGGAGTTCCAATCGACAATAAAAGCCATCACCCACTTTCTTTCGCTCTTTGAAAGCAAGAAATTACTGGCTCTTTCTGGGAATTTCGGAATGCTTGTTCATGACAATAAAAATATAACCCAGAACAAGTATGTTGATCTTTATCTGTATGAAAAAGGCAAAGCCGTAAAAAGAACAATCATAAACCCGCTTTGGGTTGGGTTGAAAAAGCCACAACGAAATCGCCTCAGTAATGTCATGATGCTAGATATTAACTCGGCAACCCAAAGTCAGCTTTTTGCTATGGTGACCGGGAATGGTGCGGACAGTAAATGGATGCAGTCATTTTCACTTAAAGACAAGCAACAAAATGATCTATACTCATGGGAACAAAAGGAATTTCCTAGGATCAATGACATAAGCCCGCAAGAAATGGTTCTTATTGCTTCCAATATGGTCAATGTCGCAAAGCTTCCCCCTCTGCCTATTACCTTTAAAGCTGATGGTAAATCATGCTTCTTCTCTGTTTCTCTTGCCGGAGGGAAAACCTTGAATCCAGAGAGTAGTTCTGATGAGGATGCCGCAAAAAACAATTGGGGATGGCTTAGAAACGTCGAAGACATGGAATTTGAAGACGTAGGGATCCCCTACAGTGGCAAGAACGACGGGCTTAGAATTAGTGGCATGCAACTTACTATGATCATGGCATGGGCACTCAGCGCGCCTGTGATCATTCATGAAGTCTCTCATTATATCGAATTCACAAACCCCAACCCTTATCGCCTAAATCAAGGCAAGCATCGATTGTCGTTTAATGAGTACGAGAATATCTTTGCGGGACATGGCGCATCTTTTGTTTCCATTTACGCGAGAGGATTAATTGACTTTTACGGCGTCAAAGAAGATGACGTTTACGATAGCTTAGAAGAGAGTGGGTTGTCTCATTTTTTCGTCAAATCCATCAAAAGTCAGGACATCATTAAAGGCATGGATGACTATGTAGTAAGGCTTCAAGCAAATAAATAGAAAAATTGTTTGATTTCATTTTTATCTTTTGTTATATTTAGCATAACGAAATAAAAATTCAGAGATAGAGCAATTTCTGAATGTCGACATCCGAAAGGACTTCGGGAAAGTTGTCGGCGTATACTGGAATAAACAGCCAATGAAAAATGCTCTATCAAAGATTTTACAAAATAACGCCTTCAAGTATGCAGGAATAGCGTTGCTATCTGCTGCTGCCTTCATCTCTGTAAATAAAGCAAACAATTTCATAAACCCCAAAATTAATATCCACGGTCAATCAATGACTCCTGGCATCACTCCGGGCATTACATACCAAGGTAAGCGGAGCTTCTTTGGTAGCGACATCGAAAGAAATCAAATTGTCGCGATCCTACCGTATAGTCTTTCAAACAAGAATGTACAGCACCCAAATGGGCCATATATCAAAAGAGTGGTCGGTTTACCGGGGGATACATTAACGTTTTCAAAACAAGAAGGTAACTTGCTTAAAATTAACGATACCACTGTATCACTTGAATTAACGAATGAGCACCCTACTTTTGCACTTACCAGCAAAAGACCGGAAAGCAAAGGGGTTAAAATCAAAGAACGCCCTTATACTTTCCGTGATGCCTACGGCGGCGAATATTTTGTTTACCAAGCATTTTTGTCAGGTGACGAACTTGCGAACGATACCAAGTTAAAGTCGTTCTCAAAGGTCATCTTCAACATGCCATTTTTAAAGTCTCTTTCTAGCGAAAGAGATATCATTACGGTAAAAGTACCTGATGACCATTATTTCGCACTCTCTGACAACAGAGCCGCAGGCACTGACAGCCGACACTTTGGTTTTGTCCCGAAAGATTCAATATTTAACTTTAAATTCATTAAAGCTTTAGAGCAGGATAGCTAACCATGGAATGCAACCTAAACCAATTCGTTAAACTGATGTCCAAAAAACACAAGGACGAAGAGCTTTCTCATTTGATCCCGCTCATCGAAGAAATGTGCGAACTACTTTCTATTGAACTATGCAATCGAATAGAGACCGCCGAATCCCAAAATTCAAACAGTGTTAACTTCATGAATTTTTGGAAAGTCACCTGGCGAAGAAACCGATTTGGTGAACTCAAATTCAGATCATCGTTTGCTGCTTCAGCTACTGCTCGGGGGCTAACGAGACGATTTATTGAAAATGGTGATGTGGTCGATCAAAAAATGGTACAAAGCTTCTTTTCCATCATTGCGAAGCCACCTACATTCATGAACCTTGTTGAGGACATTTCTAAGATCGTTTATGAATCCAACAAGAAAAATGAATTTTTCAATCCTGAATTAGAAGTGGGTAAAAATGTTTCTTATCTCTTGAATGTCATTTTTAAAGGCATTCTTACCGTGACGTATGGTGAGGGCAAAAGAGTTGAATTACCTCATCTGGGCGCTTTTGAAAAAACCTTTAAATCGGGCCGAAAAGAAGAATTCTCATCAAGTAAAACGGTCGGCGGAATGTTGCAGTTCGAAATCTTAAAACAAAACGTTAATTTTTAACGACTATCCCCTCCTAAAGAAAAAGCCGAATCGTTTGATTCGGCTTTTTTGTGGCTTACAAAGTCGCTATTTAAGCGATGGCATTGACGGCCGTTCCTCTTCTAAGTCCTTCTCGCTAGTCAAGGTGGCACCATTAGTCACACCCTCTATGCTAACGCCAACGTATGGGTTATCATTTTTCAATTCCAAAGAAGGCTTCTCAGGTTCAATATCCATTAATTCATATTTCAAATCACTTTCAAGGATAAACTTAATAGGATTTGTCTTTTGGTTCAACAATCCTCCTGCCATCCCCTCATTGGCTTCAATATGCTGCGTAAGAACGTTTCCCCTAAGCTTGGAGAACTTTGTCAGCATCGATTTAACAGGTCCAGCAGGTTTTTCCCCATCAATCTCAGCAGGCGCTTCGCCATTCTTTACCAATTCATCAAAGAACTTGTACTCGAAATTGGCATTATCAAGGGATTCATTAATATTGTCCATTGACATGTATGAATCAAAGTTTTGCTGTTCACTCAAATGCAATATCGCTTTTTGAGCAACTTCTCGCATGGAAGTGATATCGTCTGGATTTAAAAAACGATTGATTGGCAGTTTTATCGTCGCCACCTTTCCCAGTATCGCATCGGAAATTGACCCCATACAGGATTTAATAGCCTTTTCGCGCTCTGTTGGTACCGTAAGTCCAAATTCTTTTTTTATTGCCTCCATGGCATCTATGGTCGAAGGCGAGGTTGCTATTTCTAGCATTCTTGTCTTCACAGGCCCCTCTTTCATCTTAGATAAGCTATTAGACAGAAGAAGAGAAGTAACGGCTAGTTCAACTCGCCCCTTCCACTTCTCTCTTTCATCATCAGGCATAGCAATGAACTTCTCTGATTTGTACTCAGGAAATAACACCTGTAAGTCTACTTTATCATGACTTAATGATTTACATTTAAAGCGAGGAATACCTTCCTCGCTTACAGCCAACGAGATCCCGTCGGAAGAAAATTGGTTTAACATCTGTTTAGCCGATGCATTAACCATATCCTGAGAGTCCATGCTAACACCAGCCACTTCTCGCGCGAACTGCTTTAATGTACTTTCAGCAGCTTGGTTAGAGTATGTATCTAATACATTCAAAAGCGGGTTCAACCCCAATCTAAGGCAAATAGCCGGCGTTAAGTAAGGATTTCTCGTTTTATTTGCCGTTAGGATTGTTGTTGACATATACTCTTGGTAATTATCACCCTCAGGCCCAAAGTTAGAGTGAGTCTCCCTCGTAGTGTACGTTGGTATATTACGGAAATCTTTATAGCGATAAGTGTCGTCATAAACCATTTTCACAACATCTTTAGACACACCGATGGCTTCTTCAACGCCCGCAATAAAGCTTGCAGGTACATTTTTTGTTGTAACTTCATGGTGAGCTAAAACCATTTCATAAGCCCATGCCAAGGCGTAACGCTCTGCATTTTCGGGGTTTGCTTTGACGAAATTCTCGGCGTTATATTTTAACAAATTAACATATGTCAGAGTTTTCTTAGCTTGAGCCATGCTTTCTTTGGCTTTTTTGGTTGTAGTAGAGCGAACTTTGAAGCTTTCTCCACTATCTCGCACAACACTTTCTAATAATTCAGGCGGCATCACCGACTCATCCGCAAAAACAATCTTCTCATCTAGCAAATCCCTAACATTGGGAAGAACTGAAAATCTCATTACATTTTGAGATGGTGTTAAATCGAACGCATAATGATCTTGGAAATGCTTCCACAGCTTTTTATCAAGTTGAGGCATGCCATGTTCTTCGAATGGAATGTACTCAATGTCTTTTACTGGTTTGTTTTCAATCATGTCATGAATTGTAGCGACATGTAATAGCTTGGCAATACCATACCTTGGCATTGCGATTTTCCCCATGTTCTCGGCGAGTGTGGCCATCACTTCTGCTTTACTTTCTTTTAGCTTAGTGGTTACGCGGGATGTCATGCTCATTACATAAACATCATCACCCTCAACCTTAAGCAGTCCATCACCCTTTATTGATGGAAAGGTAAAATCCTCACCTTTTTTAAAGAGAGTGTCTAGGTTGTAACCTTCATGCTCTGCATTGAAGAACTCATATCCCCCCAGTGGGTTGACGCGCAAGTTCATATAGGCGATTTGGTTATTCTTTGCTATTGGAGCAGAATCTAAATGGATGGCTTCAGACATCATTTTATGAACTTCAGGAAAGTTAACGCGCATGATGTTGTTATCATAGGGCAAGTTGTGAGCCTGTATAACAAACTTACCAGCAGCTTTAAACAATTCAACCATGATATCTTGCGCTTGCTTAGAGGTCATTCCTATTTCTCTCAGCATCGACTGATCCATATTGGTCAAGTTGCTGGCTTTAAAAGGCAATTTAATTTCCACCGAACCATCTTGAGATATGACAAAAGAATGAAGAGAAGTTTTCATCCTCTCGTTTACAACAATTTCACCATCATCTCGTTTATACCAATTTCTGACATAATTTGGATTTTTCTTAAGCCTTTTCTCAAACTCTTCGGATGATATATCAAGTACAGTACCTGAGTCCTCTATCGGCTTCATCAAGAATATACCTAATTGATGACATGGAGAATTACCTCCCCCTAACGCTTCTACATCAAGAACAGCGTAGGTGTCTGCCGATTTCTCGCGCAATAAAGAAAGCGCAAGCGCTTCACCCACGTCATAAACCCGCTCTGGGTTCATCGTAAATTTAATTGCCCCGATCCCTTCTTTTCGAGAAAAATTGTAGACGGGCTCTCCCTTTTCAAAGAAATGTTTTTTATAGAATTCTACCATTTCCTTCCTCTCTGCATCTAGAGGGGTAGAAAGCTTTGGTATGTTATGCGGTGCAATTTGTTCGCCCGTAAAAACTTTGTTCGCAATGAAAGTTCCATTAGCCATCAAAGTTAAGCCTACACCACCTTCATAACCATCATTACTCACTGCTTTCAAAGCCTGATTTGGCAGCATTAGAGATGATGTCATACCAAAATCAAGGTATTCATTCGTTACATCCCACTCGCGGTGTGTAACCAAATCAGCAACACTTAAAATTCGCAGTGTATCCTTATCTTCAAAGTTCATGTCAGGTGATAACCGCAGCATCATGGCAGGAGCAGCGCTCTCATCAAGATGAACACGCATGACTTCCAAAACTTCCTTTACTGTTTTCAGGTGAAAGGTGGTAAGTTCAAATGCCTGTGGTAATGGTTTGCTGTTAAGTATCTGCTTTGACTCTTTGTTGATGTAAGAAACAAAAGCTTTTAGCAATTCATGTTCGGTCATTGCTGTTGGATTGTACTTCAGTGACAACCCGCCCACTTTACTGTGCCCTCGATAGCTAGCATCAACAAAATCAAACTCTTCGGAAAGCCTGAATATCACATCGGTGATGGCCACGTCACCTTCGCTTTTCATTGACAAACTCAGTTGTCCTGGGCGAGAGGATGTTACACTCATCGTAATTGGTTTACCCATGCTATGATAAGCTTTGGTTAACTGGCGATCTGTAAATACAGAGCCGACTTCTTTAGAAATAGGTTGTGTTATCATCGCATAATCTTCAGATATTTCTGATATCAATTGATGCTCTCGTATGATTTCTAACATTTCCCGCTCTGCAACACCTATGTTTTTAAGCGTTCTTGTAGCCACATCAATCCATGCACCTTTTCTTGCTTTTGATAATGTGCTCTCAAAATGAAAATTAAATACAAAAGGGCGTAATGCCTCTACGTAATTTTGACTTATCGTCTCTTCAGCAGGGGTCGTCGTAATAAAATTAGATACTGCTTCGTACAAATCAAATTTAATCTGCTTGCCATCATCATCAAACTTTTTAACTTCTTTACCATCATCATCATATTCAACTGACAAATCCGGGATAACAGATACTAGTGCGGCCGCGACATGATTTTCTTTTATCATTTTTTCTTGAAGTGTCAATAAGTCGCTTACTGCTGGTGCCCCTACAACCGATTCTAATGCTTCCACCTTGGTACTTTGCCCTTCTCTAACCCACTTCCCTAAAGAACGGCCGTTTCGAGTGAGCTTTGCCAACTCTAACGCAGATTTTATTTCGTCTGCCAGTAAAGGTTTCAAGCGGATGTCACTTTTAACATAATCGAGTAAGTTAGCAACACGCCCCATCTTTTGCATCGCTTTAAATGATGCATTAAGTTCTTTCTTGCTCAACCTTTCTTTGGAAGGCATTTTTTGATTATGTTTATCAGCCGCCTCCCGGAAAAGAGTGTAAAGCAAAAATCCACCACTCACACCTCCGCCATCGCGCAGCCCCAAGCCCATAGAGCCTTTTGCAAATGGTGACACAAGAAATGAACGGGGAGATAAATTGACCTTTTCACCTAACAACGCAAGAAAATCTTCTTTTGATGCTTTGGCTTGCACTGTCCACATGTTTTCAAGTTCGTCAGCCCCCACCACTTCGGATAGACGATTAACATCTCTTGTCGAGAGAATACCTACACCTGGCTGGTCAACTCTACGGTTAGCATCAAGGACGTCAAGCAATCCAGCTTCGAATTTCATTACATCTGAGGCTTCTGGTTTGTGATGGTCTGCAACAATTAAATTCGCATTAGGGAACCGAGATAAAAACGCGATTTGTTCTTCTTTTTGGTTTGTGCCTAAATCGGCCACTAAAACCGAAAAATTATCATTAGGCGACATGTCTTGGTGATTCAACCAGCGCTCTATTTGATCTATATCGAAACCATGATGGGTGGGATTATATTCTTTAGATTGAATGTCGATGCTCTCAACCCAGTCGACTTTCGACATTTCCATTGCAATGGCCTGCGCCAATGAGCCGTCATTGTCGGTGTCTGTGATAAGTAATACAGGGCTTTTTTCTTCCAGCGTTGACAGTAATACATCCGATGCCGCATCAACCGTCTTAATGGCGCGAACCTCTAACTCTGGCTCTTCAAAATCAATCAAGTCAAATCTATTTGACATTACATTTCTAGCTAGCTTAGTGTCACCGCCATAAACGTCGCGTAATACTTGCTCAAAAATCCCAGGGGGTATGCTATTAAGAACATCCCTGTCAGCCCTTTCCACCAATGAAGGGCAGGCATTTTTCACTTCAGTAATAAATTGTTTCACGCTTTGTTCTGTAATTTTTTGAGGCATGACGTTCCCATTAAAATAAATAATATATACACTGTTATTAATTATATCATTTATTTTTATCGGAACGCATCTTTAAATCACTTATGTAGCAATCCTGAAACCTTCATAAACACATTTGATGTTAGTAACCTCTCCATGTGTTTAACCATACCATCAGTGTCACTGGTGTTAAGATTAAAATAAGTGGCCATTTCTTGAGGGAGTTTGTCAATATAAGGGGTGCATATCCTTACTTCGTAAACCAACAACGCGGCAATTACCGTGTCCATGATAATCCCCATCACCATACCTTCCAAGGAAGAAACTGTTATTGACCAGTCAATAATAAAGTTCAAAGCCCCTACCACAAGTACATTAAGCGAATACAGGAACGAAAACATAATAAACATAACAATTACGCCAATAACGATAAAGAAGAAGTAAAGCCCCAAACCTAGTATTTTCTGAAAACTTTCTTTGACTTCGTCTGATATAAAACCTTCATCTATATGACTATGGGGAGAAAGTACGATGTTTAAGGTAAGCACTACGAGCTCTTTAACAACGTCGTAAATCCAACTCATCAACATTATTGACAATTTTAAAAGCGGCATTCCTGGCAAAATTACGACCAAAACAAGAGCTATAAACATGTACAATATATATATTTCTTCAAACGTATCAAAGAGCATATACTTGCCCATTCTTGTTTTTTTTGCTTGAGCCACATCGTATCCCGCATACTCCAATTTCTTTTGTGCGACGTACTGCATGACCCCGCGAACAGATTTGGTTACTACAATGCCAATTAATGCATGATCCATTATCGCTACGCCACGTTCGGACAACTCCGTAAATGGATTTAATGATGGCGTTTCGCAATCTGCCTGCTCTTCCCAGCAGTTCATATTGTCCAAATAGAGCCCCAGCCTCGGGATGATCAGTCCGTGTCCAATGTCGCCGTTAAAAACATTCCCAACAAACCCATTATCATTCCATTCCACAGCATTCATCAAGTTGATATAATCATACGACAAAATAGTGCTATAACTTGTTTCAACACTGTAAACTTGAGTTAGTTTCTGGACTAGTAACTTGTTGTCCAATGAATCTGAAATACCACTGAAAAACAATGTGCCCGACGCCCACATCCCCCGCCTTATAGATGTAATTAAATTATCAACATCACCTTCACTAACACCCAACAACCCATTAGACGCCAGCTCTGATTCCCAGTCGTCAATTCTGTCCTGCACCAATTCTTTTTGTTTTTCTGTCAAGCTATCCAAGCTGATTAAGGACAATATATCTGAAAAGTGCGTAATTAGCTTATCTGTACTGCTCGTTAAGCTTTCTTTTATCGCATCCACACCGCGACGAATATCACCTTCTAACAGCTTTTTAGACTCTGACGAAAGTGCCAATGAATAATAAGACAGACTTTCAATGCCTGTAATGTCGTCGGTTTTTGTTTCGTAAGAATAACCATCACCGTTTATCCTTGGGATCATGCAAGAGTCAACAATTACATTGTTATAATCTGGGTATTCATCACCACGACAATCAAGTTCCCTTAGTTGCAGGGCAACTTCTCTTTGGGCTCGCTCCACATCACCGCTCATGTAAAGCGATATTACGTTCTCTATCGAAGCCTCAGACGCGCCTATTGGCATATTCACATAAGAACCGCCACAGTCATAGAAGTCTTCAACCTCCTCGTTCCAGTCGTTCTCAATGACATCTTTGTACTGATTGGCACAATAACGAGTTTGATTAATTGCTTCAGGATAAATCTCATACGTAACCACGCCATCAGACAACGGCGCTCTTGAAATTTTGCTTACACCGTTTATATTGGATGGGTTGGTAAGGCATTGATAAAGTCCACTTGATTCAACACCGGCCATTGAACTTCCAGTATCTGAATTTTGTTGAATAAGACTCAAAAGCTCTTCCCGATTCTCCAAGTCGCACTTAAAGTTAAGGACCGATGCTGCAACCTCTGAACTTAACGCATCCTCTACTGAGTCTTTAATATCACTCCCAACGTTCGTAAAGAAAGACGCTAAAAAGAGGTAGGTTACCGCCATTTTTGCTAGCCAAATAAACATCGCAATACAAAGTAAAGCGAGGAATTGCAAGGGGTTCATCCACGCCATAAAGGGGTACGCCAATGTGCCTTTAATTGTGGCGCTAACACCATACCGTTCCAAGTAACCTTTTGGACTTACGTTTATATTACCTCTTTGCCATTGGAGAATTTGCAGTGCTATATGCGTAGCAAGCATGAAAAGGAAGATACCAAAAATAATGATGTTAAAATAGTAAAAAACCGTATGCATAGGTGCGAGCAACGAAAACAAAGTTTCATCCTCCTCAAACCCGTGAGCATCCCCCGTAAAAGCGGTCAGCACATCTAGCACTTTTACAAAGTCAGGCCCAACGATGGCTCCTAGCATCTGTACAGCAACATCATCGGACAAAGGGAAACCTTCGCAAGACTTTACAATGTCGACAATCGCGCTATCACCTAAATCACCGCCATTAACACTCATGATTTTTTCGCGGCAGCTTTCGATTAAAAGCTCAGTTCTTATAACAACTGCGTCATCCTGAGCCGATGATTCAAAAGGCACTATGCTCAGCAAACAAAAAAACAAAATCCATATCGTTTTCATTATCGTCCCATCATCGTAAGGACGCCTTTAGCATCCTTCCAACCCACTGCTTTTTGATCACCAAATGGGGTGTTTGTCATTTGGCCCAATATCCACTCTACAGTAAAATCGTAAAATGACTCTATGATAGTCAATATCATGTTGTAGATTATCGCAACCACAGCCAAAGCCATTACAATCATCACAATTGTATCTATTATACCATTTGCCGGACCGTCATTCGTTTCAAAAGCAAAAGTCATATTACTTAATACTTTTGCTATCACTACATTTGACATTAACCAGGCTAAAATTACGCCTATTGTCGTCAATGGTAGCTTTAATAAAGCCGCTACCCAATCCGCCCAAAGCATATCCATCTTCTGATTTAAAATAGATGTATCTGCATCAAATATAACATCCACTAACTTGAAACCATGAAGAATTAATGTTTTGCATATCAAATAAAGCAATTTGGCCAGCGCTGATAAAACGAGTACCATGGGGTATAACGGAAGCACAATACCAAAGACTATCCCAACCAATAATCCGATCAATAAGGCCCCATCGACAAAAGCGGTCAATGCTGAATCTGTACCCAACATGCCAGCCATAAACATTGCATCAACACCTACCGTTGCTGCGATATCACCCCAAAAGGAAGAGCTTAAATTGCCAAACTCGTCAGTTACACTAAAGCCTATATTGTCGCCCAACTCACTGAGTGAAGCCACGGTGGCTGCCGCCGTGGCTGGCAGCACAAGTCTGCTCACATTTTGCAAAGCAGAGTTAATCCCCTCTGTCGCAAATTCTTCAACCGACCCCTTATTTTTACCCCCAATGGAAAAATAGCGGCCTGTCCTTGAAATAGAGTCACCCATAATAAGCGCTGTTTTAAATGCTACGACCCCTTTTATCATTTCCATTCCAAAACGACTGAACTCTTGTGGAACATTGTTACAAACATACCCGTTCTTCACTTGTAATGGGCTTTGTACGCACGTCAGTAATCGCGAGAAGCCAACTATCTGGGCGACGCTGCCAAATTCATTAACAGGAGATATTGTAGGCAAGTCTTTTTCGAGCAATGGATCCGTCATGTCATTCAAAATATGCGCCATATCCTGAAAGCTTCCGGTTTTCGCCGGCACCGCGAAGGGAACAGAAAGTTTAAGTTCGCCAGCTTCGTTTATGCCACCATCTGGCTCGTCATAGAAAGTAAATTGAAGTTGATTAAATACATTTTTTGCGACATCACTTGGAGGGTGGTGTAAAAACAAATTAAACATGTAGAAGCCCAACATAATACTGCCTCTATCCGCGATGCGATAATCTCTATATCGAGTGGAATACATATCCACCGCATTTGCACAGGCATACATTCCCCCAGCGTCCAAGCTGCTTTCCGAGCACAAGCTCATCACACATGCGTCCAAGGCGACGCTTTCGATATTCTCAGACGAAATCGACGTATTAAACAATTTGTAATTACTCACGAAAACGCCGCTCATAACAGTATCAACAGTAGATTCGTCGATACACATAGCGATTTGCTTTCTTTGATTGCCAGGCGACGATAAATATTCATCTAGTACACTATAAGTATCAGGATAAACAATGTCTTTAGTTAAAGAAAATGATGCGCATCTTGCCGATAGCTGATTAAACAAGACTCGATCTTTAATTAATATTGTATCTTTCCCGCTTACCCAAGACTCTATGGCCGGACAGTTTTCAGTCCACCTTTCAAGCTCATCATTACCCATTTCACTTGCGGTATACTGCAAGAGGGCGGGCTTGCCTTCGTTCATGTCGGCAAACTCATCAGGTTTTGCTAACTCATAGCTCACGGCATACCCGCGTTCAAGTTGCTCTTTAAGCACTTTTTCAAGAACATCTCGCTGAGACTTCACAAACATATTTTCTTCAAAATTGAAATCAGATGAAGTTAAGTTTAATGACTGCATATCCATGTCTGTCGAGTTATCCACGCCCAATTTAACATCCAATCCACACTCTCCGATCTCAGCACGTCCTCTCCAAACTTGACCAGATGTATTGGGTTGCTCATAAATCTCAAGCGTTTCGGTATACTCCCCCTCTTGCTCTCTCGATTCTTGCATCCGCAAGCATGAAAAGAACAAGTTCATCGCCATTGCAGAATCTTGTTTTGCATCGGCGGCAGGGAGGGGTAAAGTCGTCAACGTTTGGCGCTGACTTTTAACCAGTTCTTTAGTGGCTTCATCACTAAATTGGGCAGTTTCACCTAAAAAATGGAAAAATATCGCGGTCAGTGGGTTCGTGTGATAAGTTTTATCCCCTAGGGAGCTTTCAATGGGAAGCGGCGCGACAGCGAGTGCACCAAAAAACAAAAGCTTTAAAATCACCCCTCTGCGCTCTAACCCTGAACTTCTAGATTCACCTTTGCTTTGTAATACCCACCATTCCTGAATCAGGTACCAAGCAAACTTTATGACAAAGTACGCAACTACAAGGTAATAAACCGCAGCCATGCCAATAACAAAAAGCTGCCCCACCACCGCATTAAATGGTTTGGACAACTGGTTCAACCGGTCACTGCTCGCTTCAGAAACAAGGCGTATTTCTTCACTATCTTCTAAGAAATAAAGCAACATATCTTTGCCAAAAAACGCATAGATGAATTGGTTACCTGTGTTTTGCATGACATTTTGCAACTGCTCAGATTGATCTTCTTCCATGAGCAATTCTATTTCATTAGATTGCGCCCATACGCCTAAAGAGCACAAAACCAATATTGTAGTAAGGAGGAATTTCTTAATAAACATTACGCTTCACCACCCTCTTTATTCTTGGGAGAAGCATTATTATTCGTCCCTGCACCACCATACATCGCATTAAATTGCGCGGCTCCTTCTTGAGCCTCATTAATGCGTGCTTTTAATTGGTTGCGATAACCTCGTCGACCATATTGAGATGTTTTTGCATGCCCTTCGTCAAGCGCTCTTCTCGCTTTATCAAACAACATAGCTTTAACGAATTCACCTATTTTATCGTCCATTGCACGGTGATTAACACCAAGGCGCGTTAACAATTCCCCCATCATATCTTCCATTAATTGGTATACATACCGAATACCCATGATGAAAATGAAAAATATCAACACTAAAGAAAATAACGCATCGAAATAATGACGAATAATACCTTGGTTTTCAAACAAAGGTAAACCTTCAAGAAATAACGACGTTCCTCCTACCGCAAAGGCTACGAGGTAAAAGAAATAATACGCGAATATAATGGTGACCGACGCAAGCGTTGGTGAAAGTAATATTTCAATACCGAAGTGTAATCCCGCATTCCTAATGATGTCTTGCTGCTCTCTCATGCGAACATAAAAAATACACCACAGCAAAATAGCAAACGACGCCATGACGACCACCATGAACCAAGCTACAAATTTCATGTATAGATAAATTTTGGGAATAATTGGCAACAAGTAAGCCAATGCCGCCCCCATAATAAGGACTCCGATCATCAGTGGGCCTACAATATCGTATAGTAAGTCTACACCCACACTCGCCATGTCAACCAAGCTAAATAAAACGACCCCAAGACCATCCATACCACCCTTTAGCTGTTCTAATTCAGCCGAGCTTAATGAGCCTTCTGATTTTTTATTTCTGTTTTCTAATAAATATTTCGAGGCGACTTTGACCGGTAAGGCGATACTGAAAAACTCAACCGCCGCATCAACCATATCATGACCAAGAAGCGTCAGTTCAATTAAAGGATCAGAGAGCGGAAACGGGCATTGCTCTGGGTCTGTCAAGCACTCTTCTTGCTGGTTGTCTCTATAATTCAAAGATATTCCGAGTCTGTCGAAATACGTTTCTGACAACTGAAACATTTCAACCAATTTGAAATTAGTCAAATCCAAACTAAGACTTGGATTGCTTAGGTCACCGCGCTCATAAACCAACGGCTTCTGGCGTATCAGCATCTCTCTTTGCAATAACCAATGACCACTAGAAACCAATGGATCTATTTTGTCAAAAGAGGGAAGGGTGCTATTAAATATCTCGTCACCCGCATAAGAAAAAGGGAAATACTGAGCATCAGTATCATCAAACTTAGGCGAATCAAAGCTTACATATTTACTGTCATATTGGGGCTTCATAAACTGATAGGTGTTAGTTATCTGCTTAACGTCATTCTTATAACTTTCAATTATTTGATTAATATTAAGCAAATAATCAGCGACGGCGAGATACCCCTTCTGTCTTACGTCAATCCACCATCTATTTAATGAGGCGTCAGTAACCGAGTCAGAAAAAGACCGCTCTATCCCTCTTCTTTGTTCAGTCAACAAGTTAACTTGCTTTTCCCATGCCTCACCAAAGTCCTCTTTAATTTCTTCGAAACGGGCAAGGGCTCGCTGTCTATATTCTTCGGTGCCATAATCCCCTTTATCTTCGACATACTCAAGCACTTCCCCGCCACCTATATCTAAGCACCGAGCAATCGCCGCAGAGGACAAAACAGTTTCACTGCCTTCAAGAAAGTCTAATGTTCTTTTCGAGTTTTCCAAACCATCTTGGAAATCCAAACATTGCCCTCGTCGCACCCATTCCGCTAATGCCCTTGCAGTGGACATGTGAGAATCCAACCCATCCAAGTAAGGCTCATTTCCACCTTTCTTTTTGCTTCCACTTCTTACCGCGTGAATCTGCTCGTACTGAAAATCAGATCCAAACAATAATGCGTTCATAGCGGCTTGATGAAGCATTCTTGATGCTGATTGGTAGTGAGGTCTTGCTGAGTCGGCTAAAACGCGCTGCAAAGCCGCTCTCGTGTCCATCACCTCGTTATCCACGGCGACCAACACATTGTCATCTTCATCAACAATGAAATCCTCAGCTTTTTCAAGTAAGGCCGCTCGCAATATTGATTTTAATTCTGCCCAATGCGAAGACACCACAGAGCTTATCTGACTGCCACTCATGTCGGCTTTTATTTGGCTTTCCATTGATTCAACAATATCAAAAAGCGCCTTAGGTTCATCCAACAAAGCAACCAGAGGGTTGTTTGTCCAATTCGGACTCACAACGCTAACGCCGCCACATGAATGCCCCTCTGGACGTTCCTCTTCAATTTCACAAGCTTTTGATAACTGAGGGCGAGACGCAAAAATAACTTCATCAATCGAAGAATATTTATATCTACCCACACCAAAATTGGGCGTAAAGCTTGTGCTATACCAGACGAAAGGAGGGATTTCTGCATCCTCTCTCCAATAATCAGACATAAACACGCTATTGTCATTATCACCCATTTCGCAGCTAAATCGTCGTTCGTAATCAGCGACTGTTTCATAATTACTAGAGGCGCTCATTTTATAACTTGTCGTCTCAGCCTGGCAAAGCGACATAGCTGTCAAATAGCGATAGTAACTATCCGCCATGAAATTGTGGCGCTCCCATTCACCATTGGACACATTTTCTAATGACATTAATTCCGGTGTAGAATAATCCTCAAAAATAGATTGGTTAGCCGAGTAGAACACAGAGGTTAACAAATTAGCCATTGATAGGCTGAATATAGCCATAGAAAAAACAATCATTGGCCCTACAAAAAAACTCTTATAGGGGAGCAAAATTCCACCACCCACAATTGCCCCGACAGACCATGTTTTTGCATCATCATTTCTGTCGCCGCCGCTAATGATGTCACCACCTTTGAACAGCCTTACGCCAGCGTGAAACAAGACCAAAACAAAATAAATAACGATCAATACAACCACGAGGCTATAAAAGAGATCAAACATGGTTAAAAATACATTGTCACCATGGTATTCCCCCATTAAGACTTGCTCTTCAGGCGCATTGCCGACTGCATCGAAAAAGCTAAGGTTCCAAATCGGTCTTAATTCATCAACTAAACTTGGGAATATTTCATACACAATGCCAAATGCAATATCCCTCTCGCATATCGTGCCATTGGCTACATCAATTTCACCATCATCATTAAGCCCGCACTCACTTCTCAGTAATTCATTTACATCTTCTTGCGCCAAAACAGGCGCAGAGAGAAAAATGGAGAACAAGAAAATAAAGAAGAATAAGCGCATTACAACCTCACCAAAGAGTAAAGTCCACTCAGCACATGATGTTGAGAAGAAGGACTGTTTTGTATATGGCTTTTTATGATGTGCTGGCAAATTTCATGTGGGTTGTCTACCCCAGTATGAATTTGAAGGACTTTTCGAGGGACGCTGTCACACCCTAAAAGAAACATGGTGCTAAGCCACATGTTTTCTCGCATGGCGTATTTCAGGGAGGCTTGGCCAAGAGACAGTTCAAGTAATTCACACGCTTCAGGAAAGCGCTCAAACCACGCGTCCAAACGGGCGACATCTTGTTTAAGGAAATCTTCCTTAATTAATGGTCCTACTTTATCGCCCACGCTCACATTTGCCTCCCTGCAAAAAAAACAACGCTAATTTTTAATACTATACCACATTACTTATATATTTCGTTAGTAATTGGCATAAAACGCCACATTTGCTCTTTTAGTAAGGTTTCGCGTTCGTGGGAACGACGACTTTTAACGGTTTGCTTTATTACTGTTTCATTTCCAATTAAATGCACTTTCACTTGGCATCGTGTAACAAGCGTATAAAACCAATACCTGTCCATCAGGCTAAAATGGTGCTCTGGAATCACGATTATAACATGCGGATATTCCGATCCTTGAGACTTGTGACCTGATATAGCGTAAGCCAACGTTAGGTTGTATAAGTCTTTTTTATGGTATTCAACCATTCTTCCTGACATGTCAGCAAGCAATACAGGATCATCCTTAGACAAGCGCTCCTCGTCAGAATAAAACTCACTAACAACCCCTACATCACCATTGTATACATCAAGGTCATAGTCATTAACGGTTTGCATTACTTTATCATTAAGCTCTATGTGAACCTTACCTTCTGGCCAAAAGCTTTTTTTCGTGATTTCATTAAGCTCTGCCACGCCTAAAGAGCCGTTGTTTGTTGGCGAAAAAATTTGAATTTCTTGCTGCGTTAATCCTTGCGCCTTCAAATGCTCAATCGTTGACTTTATTCTCTCCCGAGCCTCATTGTCATTCTTCACTGGCATATAAGACCATTCATCATCATTGGGTACAGAGTAAAATTTGCCTTCCCTGATACCATTTGATATATGCAGTGGGGTTGGTAAGCTGCCATCTGCTTTCGTTATTCTCAGAACTTCTGTTAACCAATAGACCGGGATGGTTCTACTATCAATAACATCCCTGTAAACGGCACCCGCTGTTACAGAGGGCAATTGTTCCACATCACCAATCATAATCAGCCTGGCGGTTAAAGGAATAGCTCTCAGCAATGACCTAAATATTAACGTGTCTAACATCGACATTTCATCGACAATAACAATATCAATATCCAGCGGGTTAATATCATTAAACATAAACTCGTCCGATAAATGAGTCGCGCCTAACGCCCTATGGATGGTGGAACAGTCCCGAGAGGTAACCTCTCTTAATCTTTGCGCCGCTTTACCCGTGGGAGAAATAGCAAGCGCTTTTAGGTTTTGCTCTTCCACTAAATCTAATATGGTGCGCAAAAGCGTCGTTTTTCCCGCACCAGGGCGACCCGTAATAACTGACACCTTGTGCTTAAAAGGCGCAACCACTGCGCGACGTTGGTGTGCTTTAAGTTTATTTAAACGTTCATCATTCGGATTGAAATTGAGCTGCTTTTCTGTAGAAGTCTCTACAAGTAGACTCAATCTGTTGGCAATTTCTTTTTCTGCGGAATAAAACCATTGAGACTGCAACAGGCTCCCCCGTGGAGACTCTGTCAAATAAACCCGACGACGCTCAATCATATAGGCGAGCTCTTGCTCCACTAAATATCGGTCTACACGCAAATAAGAGACGGCTTCATTCAACACTGTTCGGTAAGGAATGACGGTGTGCCCCTCGTTGCTGCCACCTTTCATTTGGTGCATGATAACTTCTCTGATCCTAGATGGCTCATTGACGGGCCAGCCATGACCAACAATGGCTCTATCAAAAAGAACGAAATTAACTTTATTTGATACTTTTCTATAAAGCGAGTAGGGGGCTTTTTCCAAAATGTCCAATGCTTTTTCGGGTGCTTGCTTTAATATCGCAAGCGACTCCGTAAAAGTGAACTTGTATTTGTTTTGCAAAACAGCCATGCGTTCTTGTTGCGGAGCCGCATCTTGGTAAGAGTTTCTAATCTTTATAAAAGTCTTAACTCCAACTCCCTCTGCTGTCGTAAGTATATTTATATCACGGTTCAGCAATTCGAGAGTCTGTTCCTTGTACATGTCGACAAGAGAACGAGCGATCTTCTTTGTTAACCCTTTAAAAATTCCAGAAGACAAGAAAAGGTACATACCCTCTGCTGTATCAGGAGGCATAACTTCATAATGACTGACCTTGAAATTTTTTCCGCCTCCACGAGGGTTAGGGACTTCAACCCCTATAAGGCTCAATCTGTGACCCGGATACTGAGGCCCCATGTTGCCGATAGCAATAAAATTGGTGGCCGTATTTGTGTCTATCATTTCAATAACGGCAAAGTCGTTATGTTCATTTAGCCACTTGATTTTTTTAACCACCCCGTTCCTATTCAACGACTATACCTCGAATGTCATTTTGCCTGGCAGTTTATCATTAGCCTCAGTCCGTAACAAAACGGCATGCTTTAGCGCATCAAGCTCCTCGCTGTTGTAACCCCCGACAATCTCAAAATGAGCAAAACGGCGTGGTGTGCCCGCTTCAAAATCCGGCATAGTGTAATTTGCAAATCGGACAAATTTTACTTTTAATTTAGAAAACACCGACGAGGTTATATCATCTTGCGTCCCTTGAGACGGCACAATACAAACAATGTCTAATTCGTCGTAATCATCTAAAATGGTGACATTTACAGGCGCGAAAGCAATGATTTCTTTACCTTCCACACGAGAGACAGGAATGCCGAAGGGAGACTTTGGCTCCAACGGATTTGGTATGAAAAGTCCAGCCACCAACCCAAATGGTTTATCGTCAAATGAAAAGTTCACTAACGACTCGTCGCTTGTCTTACTATTTAACATGTCCACAACTTTATTAAGCGCTATGTTATCTTTCATTAATTTTACCTTTACTGCTAGTTTTTACGCTTTCGGAATGTTTGCACAGAGGATATCGACTACAACCATAAAACTTTCTTGTTGATGTCTTTTTGATAAAAATAATACCACTGTTGCATTTAGGGCATTTTTTGGCGTTCTGCCATGTGTCATGATCAAATTTAAGTTCTTTTTCAATCTCGTCAGCCAGAGAAAAAAGGGCTTTGGATATACGCGAATTTAAGTTTATTTTACGGTGGTTAAAATTTCTTAAAAATGCAATTCTTTCGGCCAAGTTTTTAGGTAATGTAACTTGGATCCCTTTGGTTTTTGCTGACGACATTCATTACCCCTTTCTAAATCCTTTCAATCCATCAGGATCAGCGTTAATTTTTCGAGTTGGGATAATGCTGTTATTTTCAAACTTAGGCATATCAACCCACCCTTTCCCTGCTTTTAATGTGCGCTCTTTAGCGTGGTCATACGTGGCTTGCGCCGCTTCCGGTCCAGAATTGCAAACCCCTATACATAAACCTATGTCATCAATCTGGGCGCACATTCCTTGGCAACTTCTTTTTTCATAGTGAGACAGCATAAAATCTGGGTCCAAACCCTTATTTTCCAAAATACCCGTCAACACTTTTTTATCTACATTATCCATAACGTCCCCTTGGTTATATCTTTATTATATCTTATTTTTGGGGATTCTAGGCTCAAACTCTATCGTATTTTACACACTCCGTCAATTGGTGATTTGGTTTTGTTATATTAGCCGATAAAAATAACCTTTATTTTCATGAAGGTCCATCAACACCTCCTAAACAAACTGCATTTGTGTTGAATGCGCATTATATTAATACTATAATAAAGCCCTATCAATAAAGGAGAGCAGGAATGCTTGGATTACGAGAACTGACGGATATTGTAGATAAAGAACTCAGAATTGCAGAGCATGATGTTACGCCTTGTTACATCTCGAACATCAAAGAGGTAGTCGCGGGCATGGTTGCTATGCTTGATATCATCGAGCGAGATTTGGATATCATTGTAAATATCGGCGAAATGAAAAAAATGAAGCAATCTAAAAAAGTTTTTAAAGAGCTTTTTAACTACACAAAGATTGATGTCTTGAAAAATCGACGATGGTCTTTTTGGCACTTCATGGCATTGTGTCTTATTACATCTGTTGCCCATGAAAAATTGATACAACAAAACAAACACAGCACAATCGACCTGCAAAAACAAAGCACATGGGACAACCCAACATGGGAAGTTGCCGTACTTTTTGTAGTTTTTGCTGCAAGCGCTTTATATAAAGACGAGCTGGTTAAGTTTATTGAGATCAATTCAAGAGGCGACGTTAACACCGAAATCCTATCTCGCTTTTTGGTGAGAAAGATGAAATTGCTTAACGGCGAGATTCAATGAACAAAGAAGCATTAAGCACAAACAAGCAATTTGTTTTCGATGGGTATATAGCTATCTTAAACTCGCTTGAAGAGTCGCACCCTAAAAACAAAGGGAATATTGGCCGTCTTAAAAATAAATTTCTTGGCAAAGAAATCAGTGATTCCGAAATCAAGTCAGAAATGACAAAACTCAGTCAATGCCTGATTCAAGAAAAAGATGAAGACTCAAGGGCTTTCCGAATTGCCACTAGTGAGATTCGGTCTGCCATTCAAAAAATGGCAACTTCATCTCACCTCTCTTCAGAACAAAGAAACCTTATTGAGCAAACCCCCCTTCATAAGGGCGATAGTACAGCCGATTCCATAGCTTCGCTTGGGCGACTTTGCTTAGCGTTTGCCAACGAGTCAATTCACTTAAGAAAATCCTCTAAAGTTGTTGTCGGTGATGAACATCAGCACATTCAGCAAAAATCAGGCAATGTCATTGCCGGTGATATTTCATGGTCTAGCAAGCACATTGTAAAATCAATACTCCCCTTGTTGAAAAGGGTCCATGCTGAACACCCCGAAAGAAAGCAGCTCCTATTGCTCGTAAACGAAGCTGAGACGTTAAGAAAAAAATCCAACATAGATTTCTTTGATGCATTGAAATTAATGGAAAATGCGACGCGCGAAGTTGCCGTTCTTCAAGGAAAAAAAGAAAGCGCTGATACCGAATATTTAAAAACGTTTCATTTACACCTTAAAGGCATGCATGAATCGTTAAAACAGACTATCGAAAATAATGCTATTTTTGCGGACGAACAAAGCGAAGGAAGAAGCAACTTCAATAAAATTATGACCAACTTTAAAGACGCGTCAGAGTCCGAAAACGACCCTTTAAAATTAAAGTCTATTATCGCAAAAAACATAGAGTCATTAAGCGCTAGTTTTTCAACCGTTATGGCCCGTCAGGATGCTCACATTCGCAACCAGCAACGCGAATTAAGCGAGCTTTCTAGTGAAATTAGAGCGCAAGAAAAACAACACAGTGAAGCTGTCGAAGCGCGGAACAAAATGATCGACCTCGTGGAGGAAATGTCCACAGCGTCCATGGTAGATCACCTAACCGAAATACCCAATAGGCGAGCTTATGAAAAAGAACTAGGCGAACTCGACGACTACGTAAAAAACATTCAAGGCAAAGAACTTTCTCGATTTGGCGTCGCCGTTATTGATGTTGACCATTTCAAAAAAATAAATGACAACTTCGGGCATGTTTACGGGGACAAAATATTAAAGTTCACAGCAGGCATGATAAAAGGGGTTATCAATAAATCAGGACTTTCTAAGCATGTTCATGTTTACCGTTACGGCGGAGAAGAATTTGTACTCATTTACCGCGGACTCAGTCTTTTAGAAATGAGTAAGCTATTAGAGCTTATACGAGTAAGATTAGGAAAGGTAGAACTCAAAGCCAGTACAAGCAAAAAAACGTGCATCACCGTTTCATCTGGCGTTGCGACCTATTCACTACTCGACAAAAAAGGCAGTTCCGTTTTTGAACTTGCTGACAAGGCGATGTACCACGCTAAGAAAACTGGGCGAAACAGGTTAGTAATTAGTTTTCAGCAGCGATTTAAAAAACTCCAAAGAAATAACAACAACGGTCTTGAAATAATCGATACTTCAGCTTAATTATATATTCAGACAATAAAAAAGCCTCGAATTAACGAGGCTTTTTTGTCGGCATGTTATTGACGCTTTATTCCAAATCTTCCAATATTGAATTGATCATTGCCTGGCAAGGTTCATTTCCTAGGAATAAACCGCCCGCTAGATGCTTAAGAAAAGTCACTTTTTGCTCTTTGTTAACCACGCGACGCGGCTCTGCATTGGCCTTTTCTGCCAACGAGTTGATAAACTCAAGTGATTCTTTTAGCATTTCTTCGGTATCCAGCTCTGAACCACCATCATCCCACTGCACCTCAGCATCCAATTGTTCATCCGCGGCTTTTTCCAGCGCCATCATAGACTCATCGGTATTGAGGGAAGGTTCTTTTTTGACCGGCTTTTTGGGCTTGGGAGGCTTGGTTGCTTTAACAGCCGATTTAAACTTTGCCGATTTGGTTTTTTTCGTTGTCGACACCCAGGCACTTTTTTTCTCGTTAAAAGTATAACCCAACTTCGACATTAACCGATTGCGTTCTTCTTCATTTTTGAAAATGTCTAATGCTGCTACGCGCTTGGCCATCACGGCCCCTAGCGGCTTAATACCAAATGCTAAAATCCATTCTTTGTTGATGTAATACATATTATTGCCGGATTTATAAACGTGCCCGGTTGATGTCATTGCATGTAACTCTCTTTTGATGTCGTTAGACATCCATTCGCTATTACCTAGAGCTTGCAAGTAATCTTTGGCTTTAGCCATTTTGACGTTACCAACTTCCGTCTGTGCAGCAACTTCAACAAGAAGGCGCTGTGTTCGATTTTTAGCTACCGCTTCAGTATAAGGGAGGTAAAGGTCAAGCCCCAATTCCAACGCATCTTCTGTCAGCTCGTTGCGACCAAGCTCGGTCAGCGATACACTTAACCCTTTGCTTGATTGAACCAACCCGCGCAATTCCAGCTTTTTAGCCCCTTGATTATAAGGTACGGTTTTTTCACCATTCGTCTCTGCTTCGCCAAGCGCAATGAGAACTGCGCTTTCGTCTTGATCTAAAAACAAACGCTGACTATGTTCAGGTAAACTGTATTCCATTTCTTGCTCCACTTTATTAGGATTTTTGACCGGGTATTCTACCCGCATTCTAGATAACATTCTCACTACAGCCGGTGAAGGCGAGTGATTAAAACCCGTCACAGCCAAGCCACTGTCAGAAATGCAAACAAAAACATCTTGTTTCTTCTCAGCAAGCCCCATACTGCAAAGGGTTGAAATTTCATTTTTCACTTCATCTTGACTGATTCCATCAGGCATTTTCTCATAGACATCTCTAAGAAAAACTCCTTGCTGAGGATTGAGGCAAAATAAAATTCGTATTGCGGTTTCGCTTAGCATTCACGCGCTCCTTTTTTAGCTAACAATGGCATTAATGCCTTCGCCGACGCCTTCCAGTATCATTCCTAACGAGTCAGAAAAATTGTTGTAATTCAACGTCACAGCAAATGTATATTCCTGACCTACTTCCAATATATCAACCCAAGGCTCTCTCGCGTAGAAAAAACACATCGCAACATGGGAAAATCCTAATGAATCTTTAAACGTTAATTTCAAATGCTCACCGTTCTTCGTGGCACCTGCTCCTGTAAAAACCCCATTAATGCCAAAGATTGGCGCTTCAAAACGCTGGCCGTAAGGCTCTAATTTAAATTGCTCTTCAAGGATCCCAAAGCCTTGTAGGGCGTTAAGACTCTTGTCTTTAATCAAATGATCGATCATAACCCTAGGATAAAAAAAGTTATCATCAAATCCCAAGAGTGCTGAGTTTGCCTTAACCACTCTATCAAAGCCCTGTTGGAATGCCTCGAAGTGTTGGAGTTCAATCGTCATTCCCATCGCGGCTGGGTGCCCCCCTGCTTTAACAAAAGGCACTTCTTTGCCTATTTCAATCTTGACCATGTCGATAATGCTAAGATGCTCAATACAGCGGCCTGACCCTGAGATATGGCGTTCGGGTGTGTTTTTTTCCTTTTTAGAGGAAGGGCTAAAAATGATCACTGGGCAATGAAAACGATCTTTCACTCTTGTGGCAACAATGCCGTGAATGCCATGGGAGCCGTCTGGTAGATAAACTGCAATACCACGCCTACCTTTCTCGTAATATTGCTCTGACGCATCAGCTAAAGCGCTTTCTAACATCGACATCTCAACGTCTTTTCTACGATTGTTTTTTACCGTGAGCTGTTCAAAGTAGTAATTTGCTTCTTCTAACGTCGTCGCCATCAAGAAATTAACGGCATTGCTTCCATCGCCACCGGTTCGAGAGTCCGCGTTAATCGCTGGACCCAATTTAAAAGCCAAGTCTTGAGCCGTTATCATTGCCGCGGGTTTTCTGGTTTTTCGCTTTAATACTGTCCACGCAGGAATGGCTTCATTATTTATCGCATTTAACCCTTTTCTGATAACAAAGCGGTTAATGCCACTTTTAAGGGATACGCAATCTGCCACCGTGGCCAACGCCGCATACATAATAAGGGTTGATACCGACGGTGTGTCCTCTGGCAACTCGCCCTCTGCCACCATGTAAGAACGCGCAGCAGACATAACAAGTAGCGCAACCATACATCCACAGATTGTGTCATCTTCAAAATCATCATCTGGACGCTGAGGATTAACGAAAGCTAAAGCCTCAGAACAAGTATTGCCTTTATCAATATGATGATGATCCGTAACAATAGCCGCAGCGTGTGGAAATCCGCGTTCTTTTAATAGATCTTTGTAGACTCGCACTGTCCCTGAATCATTTGAACCTTGATCGGCTGTTATCACAAGCGTTGGCGGGGTGTCTTTGTCAAATTTAACAAACATAGCGTCCATGGCATCAATGGTAAATCCATACCCCATTTCCATGCGATAGTTAACGCAAATTTTTACTTTGTCATCATCAAAACCCATTATCTCACACAAGGCTTTTTTCATTACCACTGCGCTTGATATCCCATCAACATCAAAGTCGGTAACCAACGCAACGTATTCGTTGTTTTTTTTGGCTTGCATGATACGCTCAGCCGCGATTTCAATATCTTTAAGCTTCCACAAATCCATATCCGAAATGGATGGATTAAATAAATCTTGGTAAGTCCTAGATGATACATCTGACACTCGATTCGCTGCAATGATCGACGTGATGTTCGAACAACCTCGCTCTTTCATCGCTTGATAAACACCGTCATGCCTTTTTCTAAATTTGAGTTCTGGCATAGGTACTTTTATAGATGTATTATTTATTTTAATCACAAAAGCATTCCTTTTAATTCAATAATTTTATTATATTGCATTTTGCATTTGATTTAAACCCTTTAATCATTTATTATGCCAAAATAATGAAACTTTTTATGGAAAAAATGTGAATACCGATAACACATTAACACTACGCGACATCGCGGATCCTAGATGTTCGCTTTCATCGACAGCCGCATGTCCTTTTACGTTGCCCAACAAAGCATCCAACTCTTATTCTATGCCGACTATTTTTTACTACATCACAAAAGCAAAAATATTGCATAAAATGAAGTTTAAAACCGAAGTTGAAGCGCTCGAATCCAATGTCGATGGACACTTAGAAGCTACGCGAGTTAAACTTAAATCGGCGGCGCGAGACATCTACTTAAAAGACTCAGAATTAAAAAGTGAGAAAAAAGACAAATCTTCAAAGATACAAAATCTCTTACTTGGGCGAATCTTAGAAGAAACAAGCTCTGTGTGTGATACATACGGCACCGGTTCTGTCAAAATAAACGCTTCTGCGGCAAAGAAAAACGTAACAGTACCAACTTACCTTTTTCAGCGATTCAATGAGCTTATAGGTTCAGAATCAGCCACCATTACCTACATCAACCAAACCATGAAAGAAATGTCTAAAACGCTGCATGAGGCGGGTTATTGTGACGAGCTTGGGCGAAACCTGATTGGTCCGCCATCAAACTCTTCATGGGCAAGAAAATTGCACAACAAAATGATCATCAAGCTTTTAGAAATGGACCTTAGCAAAGATTGTCGCGAAGGGTTGCTCGACCTTTCTATGGAGCGCAATTTTGAAATTGAAATTCTGTATCAACGTGGCGAGTTAATTAAATAGCGTCGCACAGACGCTATTTATTAGAAAAAACTCATTTGATTGACCTTCCTGAAAACCCCGTCATCATCAACGACAGGTACATCACGGTTAACTTCCATCAAATCATCTTTTTTTACAGAGGGCGTATTTTTCTCACCCTCTCCCACTTTTTCTTTAGCTTCCAAAGGCTCGCTACTTCGCGTTGGAGAAACGGTTTGAGGGCTGGGTTCACCCCCCCTATCAACCTTGACTTCTAACGCTTCAATCGGCTCAATGGCTAGGGTATAATCACGCATGTCCTGGCCGTAATTACCCACTTCAACACCATGAAGTTTCATGGCATCCCCCAGTTTAGATATAACGCGAGAATCTAATACCATTTCCTTCGCGTAAGAATAATCGAAGCTGTCGAACATTTGCGTGCCCTGCAAAACCAAAGCCGACTCTTGAGGCATTCCCAAATCCCTTACCCAATCTTCAACAAGAGAAACACACTCCTCAGATGGTTTTCTAGTTCGAGAATAAAGGTAATGCAACTCATTCGACGGAGCCTCATTTGCTCGTTGTTCGTCTCTACATGCGAACAATACAGATTCAAGACTCAGCAAGTCCAGTTCATGCTTGCTATCCCCTTTATAAGCAACAACATTCATTCTTCTCGTTGATATGTCATAGATTCGATTTGAAACCACTGGCACTCTCGCATCTTGATTTAGGTACATCGTTTTTTTGTGTTTCCCTGCGTCAATCAAGGTGTTTACCATTGCCGTTTTCATCATCTGCTCACCGTCATTTGACAGCGTTTTGACAAACGGAATATCACCATTACCCATTCTTGCCGCCTCAACCGGGCAATACTGAGAAAGCATCCATTGATTGTACGGATTATTTTCTCGTGTGGCCGTGTTTTCTCTTCCCGCAGTCAATAATGATGCGCGCCAACGATCACCATACTCCATTTGTTCATAAGAGGCGTTCCTAATCCCGTAATCCGAGAAGAAATCAACGTTACGGAATGCTTTATGGATGGCATTATCATCGACATTGCTGCCATGCTCATACGCCAAGCTGATCAGTGCAGTCAACGGCGACATTGAACCATCTTCACGAGTGAAGCGTAAATTAGAATAACCAAGCGAATCTCTTCCTTTAGCGACGTTTTGCAAGTAGTTCATTACTTCTTCTAGACTATCAACGTTACTCAAGTGCTCTTTCGTATAATCGCTAACGATATTTTCCTCCTTGAATGAAGCCACAAAATCTTTCACCGAGTTTTCACTCACGCCCCACTCTTCAAGCACACCGTCATTCACCATGGAAAGAGCTATCGTCGCTTCACTAGGATAGAGTTCAGCGAGTAGTTCCCTTATATTAAACTGAATCGGGGTGGTTGATCTCATCAAGCTCAACGCTAATGATTCAATCTCACCATTGTTCTTCCGGGACAGATTATCACCAATACACATTTTCGACATATCATTGGCATAATCAAAAGCATTTTCGTCGACAACGCCTTCAAACACTTGGGAACGATTAATGAGATGTAAGGCGGCCAACGGACCACTTGATGTTAAACTTAAATGTGATAAGTCTGGCATTGGTGGCGAAAACGATTGCATAGACTCTAAATATTCATTGGCAACACGAGAGAAGTTAGCTTGCAGCCCTTTATCTAAAGCATCAAAGGCACCAATGTTAAGGTGGCGGCTACCAGCTTCTTTTGTCATTGGATAATCTTTTGTAGGGATATCAGGACAGAGTTCCATTCCTCTGTTTATCAGAGCGCTTACCATTGATTTTTTAGCCATATTAATTTCGGTAAATGCTGGCAATTCAATAGGGACATCGTTTTGAGCCACCATATTAATGAGCAAACCTTGCAAGGCGATGGCATCGGCTGGCCGCTCCGATGGATTTATTGCATGAACCAAGTCAATAACCGCTTCAAATTGCGCGCTCACTGATTGAAGCGACATGTTACGCTTTATCCCCCCCTGATCACCAAGCCGTAGAAGGTGACGCTCCAAAAGTGATATGACTTCCCCTTCTTTGAAAACCCCTGAGTTGTACCCTTCACGATAAAAATTAATCAATGATTTAGTGTTGACTTTAGACATCGCCGCCCCTTGGGCAAGAACCTCTTTTTGCGGGTCGTCATGCTTAGAGGTTGCATTCAATGTTCGCATTTTCCGGTTTTTCAACTTCTTCGGATTGAGTATGCTTTTGGCAAACATTTCACCATTTTCCCAACGTTCCTTTAGACGCTGCTCGACTTTGGGGTTCGGCGTGAAAAAATAACCATGTGCGAAATCTCTAACTGTTTTTAATTCATTTTCATCCCAGGTGGCCAGTTCAAAGTATGCCATTTTTTGGTATTCTGAATTCACGCCTAGATATTCATCAATAGGCGAAACTACCTGTATGTCGAAACCGAGCTTTTCATCATCGTAGACATCTTTTTTCTCAGCTTCTCTGACCCGCGCAACAAAGTCGTCTAATTTTTCACCGTCTTGGTAATTGTGGGAATTCAGTAAGTAGCCGATTTCCCCGATCCTTGCAATGATTTCTCTATCGCTACACAACACAGAAAAAATACTCTTTCCGCCTTGTGCCTTATCAAGTAGCAAACTAAGCTCTTCGCGAGGTATTTTTTTCCCCATATAAGACGCAATTTCATTTCGAATTGCCCCTTGGCGCTGACCGGTTTGGTCATCCCATATTGGGCGGTCTAAAAAGTGTGTTATTTCATGGGCAACGGATGAGGCGAAATCAACATCAAAGGCGACAATAGACATGCTCGAACTTGCCAAACCACGAGCCTCGACAAAAGCACTTCCGTCAGCCGTTACCATTAAACCACAAGCGCCATAACCACCTAAAAGTCGGCCTTTGAGTTCAAAGCCATCCGCAACGGGCAAATTCATCCGCTTTAGTACAACCAAGAGGTCATGGTATTTTTCCAATGGGATCCGTTGGTCAATTTCAATCCCCGTAATATAAGGGACTTCATTCATTTTTTCCTGAACTTTTTCCAACAATGATTTATTTTTCTTATGCTTACTGCTTACTTGATGAATCCCACCAGCAGGACTCATATAAGTTGACGTTTTAGCAACACCATCAATCATCGCTCGCCCGCTAGACATTCTTTCCACAAATTTGTTTCGTTGTGGCATGGATAATTTCTTTTTGAAATTTTTAACATCAAATCCTAGCTTTTCAACCTCTGGGATGAAACCTTCCTCCCATCGAATTATTTCTGCGAGTGCGGCAACATGACTTATACGTGCGCTATCGGGTGATTCATAGGTAGGAGAAGTTTCTTCTTCTAATTTACGCATGCTACGTATAACAGCTTTAAAATCAGCAAAAGAAAATTCGTTAATAACATGCTTAAAAGTGTTGTTATATATCGCCTCACTCAGCTTCGACGTTGATTGCCGATAAAGTTCAGTACCTGGCTTCATGGGCAAGCCAAAAATAACTAACATTTCTTTTTTTGAGTCATAATGATTAGGAAAAATTTTTCGCAAATCATTCTCTCCCTCGACAACCTCAGGAACAACATGAGATTGTGCAGCATTCATAAAAGAGGCGATGTCACCTAAGCGCTTGGCACTTTTACTTATATCTGATGCGAGCGTTGATAATGTTTCATATGGAGAAGAAGAATCGGACAAATACGATATTTCATTCACGAAAAAAGGCATATCTTTTTCTGTTAATAGTTTCCCCGCAGCACGCGCCACTTTTGCTGATGCTGAAACATCTCTCATATTACTGGTTTGTTTTAATGCTGCCATAGCAAGAGTCTCAATTTTAATGATATGATAGATAGTATCATTATTTATAAAAATAATATAAAAATAATATAAAAACAGGAAAGAAGATGACTTTAGATGGACATATAAAAACGGGGTTGGCATATGGTACCGTTGGGCTAACCTTTTTTATCACAGGTGAAGTGGGTGTTAGCACCCAAACGGCCATCCTCCTTTTCGTTGCATTTGTCATTGGTAATGTAGGACCAGACCTTAGTGAAATGGGCATTATCCCCCATCGGACATACACGCACTTCCCATGGTTTTACATTTTGATTGTTATTGCCACCTCCCTTGGATTGGAGTTTACGGGGTATCAACAATACGAAGTTGGAGCGTTCGGCACTCTTGGCCTAACGTTCGGTTTGGGGTACGCATTGGGGTGCTTGTTTCACATCATCTGCGACATACCTTACGGCGGTATACCTTACTTCAAACCTTGGAAAAAAATCGCGCTGTTTTTTGTCAAATTCGATAGTGTGACAAATAAAATTATAGAACACGCGGCAATCATCATAGCGCTCTTAATTATATTATCATCGGTATTGGATGTTAATGATTTAGTAGATGTCGAAAGCACCCTTGATGTGAACTCATTTAACTTAAGTAGTGACCGGGGTTAACCGGTCACCAACAACATCGTTATCTGGCAATTGCAGGATTTAAGATAAGAATTTCGTTTTCATCTGACGTCATTGTGTCAGAGAACGCCAACATCATTATGGCGTTTTGTACACGCCGACTGAAAGAGCCACCGGTCTTAAGTCTTGTTTCAGATTCACCGGCAATGCGAGGAAGTAAAGATTCAATGACTTCCCGAATGTAGGGGTTGGTATGCTTGTAGTCCATATCTTTGTTTAGACCATTTTTCTCTAATACCCATCGACACAAATAAGCATGCACCGTAACACTTGAATCCTGATTAAACGTAATCGTATGGGCTTTATTCTTTCGAGATTTATCGACGACATTGTCTGCCGTCGCTTGTAAAACATCATCCCAAACAACATGGCGGAAAACAATTTCTTGAAGCGAATTGGCAATTGATATTTTTTTTGTTTCTGTGTTTAACTCTTCTGCCAGCAAGTGAATATCCGTAAGAAGCCTTCTCAAGGCTTCATTGAGCCCTTTTTCGACCATACTACTATCTTCTTTAACTATTCCAAGTTCGCTCATGTAGCGGACCTTAAGGGCGCTATAGAGAACAAGAGGCATAGTTGTTCCACATTGCTTTTTGTTAAGAAAAAGAGTGACTCTATGAATGTGCTCTAAATTAACGATAAGCGGTGAAGCAAGCTGATTTAGCGTTAATCTAGCGCCGGCTTTTTTGGCGTTTAGTAAAGACCCCATTTGGTTTCCTTGAATATTACCTATCAATATAATAAAACTTAACATCATAAACCTTCAATTTCAATGTTTTATTTCAATTAATAGTGTTTTATTTCAATTTACCTGAATCATTCGGCTCTTTGTTTTTTCATCAATATCTCGCCCAAAAGCGAGACTTTCTTGTAGGTGTTTAAAGCCCTCTATTTGCTGCTTTATAAACATATTCGTAGGGTGCACCATGAAATGAACATCAACCACTTTTCGGCCACTTTTCACAGGCACGATATCGCGTTCTTCATTCAGCTTTTCAATTATCCCTGCTTGAGATAATTCATTAAGCGCTGTAATGATATTGTCTTTTCGTTTTGTGGGATTAGATAGCAGAGGGCAGCCAGAAGCCAAAATAGATTCGTTTTGCTCTACAATACGATACGATCCTGTTTGGCGTTTCTTGTTGGCCTGCTGCCAGTTGTGAGTAAATTGCTTATATAAATACCGGGCAATAGGGCTTTTCATAGAAAGCGCGCACTGAGCATCGTAACTGCGATAGTGACCTCCCAATATTCGGCGGCTTGCCCTAGGGTCAAACAAGGCGTACATAATACGGTCACTTCTTATTTTGTCATTAGGATCAGGGTTAGGAATACTATCCAACTCAGAAACGATATACCCTCGAATTCGATTGGTATCCTGATCATCTAAATATCTATATTTTGCCAAAGCCAAAACTTCAATCCCCTCTCGAAGTTCGTCTAGCCGATATTCTTTCCCTTTTCGTTTTAGCTCAATACGAAGTTGATAAAGGGTAAAGCAAACGCCTATTCCATTTGAATTTTTATCAAATCGATAGCCTGGCTCACCTTTCTCTATGCTAAATTCGCCATTTTGCGCAAACAAAATCAAACATTCTTCAATGAGTGATTCTCTTGTTCCTGGGTAGATTGCATACTGCTCTTCTTTCGGAGTGCCATCGTCGTTAGTAACGCCTTTTACGGGGCAGCTTAATATTGCCGGGCGTATCTCATAACGCTCAGACTCACTCATCTGTATTACTCTTGGAGGCCGATTGGCATGTTCGGATAGAAGCACTTTTTTTTGTGCTCTATCGTGCAAATAACGAGGTATCAAATCATAGTTAAGTAGCGTGCGCCCTCTTCCATTTGGGAAAGAGAAAAAGCTAAGTTGTTTTTGAGCCACTTCAGGCAATGATTGTTCCATAATTTCCTCGGTCTATTTTTCACGATCAAAGACAAAGACATCCCTATCCGCAAGGTCGATGATAGTACACATTGAGTTATTAAATGTAAATCTTTGAATTGATTTTTTATCAATACATCCACCGGAGAAACAAAAGAGATACCTTTTTAGAGCGAGAAAGGAAGAGAAGATCTTATTTTACTATATTACTATACTCAGAGAGTTTAGAGGAAGAGTAAAAAGTCATTATTAAACATTACCTTAGCTTTTTTGCATTACCTTAAACCCCTCTTAGTTTTGCTTTAAACCCCTTAAGTAAAAACACGTAAATTACCTTAAACCCCTCTTAACTTTTCCCTAAACCCCTCTTCATCTGTTATTCTTCACGTAGACCGTTATATTCTTCCACCCCTACAATCAAGAAGCATGCAAGGCAACCAACTCGCTTTAACTTTTCCTTAAACCCCTTATCTTTTTTTCGTAAATTGCCTTAAACCCCTTATTTAATTTCCCTAAACCCCTCTTAACTTTTCCCTAAACCCCTCTTAACTTTTCCCTAAACCCCCTCTTTGCGACAGATCGCAAACAATTTCATATGGACTCTTTATTTTATCTTTTTATTTTGTTATATTATTAGCTAATTAAGTAAAAAAAGAGAAATTCGTGACTGTTAGCATAGTAAAAAAAGCCATAAAAAAAGTGGTAACATCAAGCGTGGTTACTTTGGTGTTAATTAATGAAGCCTTGGCCATTCAGCCTACGCTAAATCTACTTGCGCCCGACAATTACATATCCCCTGAGTTAATTGAAATCTTTGAGGAAAAATCACATTCTGAGCTTAATATCACATACTATCCCAGCGCGGATGTAAGAGACGTGCTACTCAAAACAGGGAAGTTTGATCTTTTCATTACGGATGAAAAAAGTGCGCTTGATGTTATTTTGTCGGGAAAGGCTTTGCCACTTACACTTGAACAAGCAAAGAGAAATCCGCAGTCGAAAAATAACAATCTTCAAAATCATGCGATGGAATTAAGTCGAGATTACCTAGGCGTCGCATACATTAAAGATAAAACGCTTATGCCCGCGTCATGGAAAGAGGTTTTTTCGTTGCCTCAACGTATGTCTGGCCATGTGCTTATCCCCGACAATCATGATGACGTTATGGACGCTGCTCTTATCGCGACGGGCGCAAGCGTTACGCGCTACACTGAAACTGAAATTATAGAGGCGGGTAAAACGTTGCGAAACTTCGTATTACGCTTATCTCCTACATCAACGCCGGTTCCGCAGCAAGATTATTACTATGAGATAACCACATCCACCAACGCTTATAACGAAAGCCTAACAAACCCTCAGCTTGAATTTGTATTCCCTGGCGGGGAAACGAGGGTGAGGAAACACTATATAATTTCCTTGAGAAGAGCAAAAAACGCTAAACTTTCTGGGGATTTTATTGCAATGATTTCAAGCAAGACAATGGCAATGGGCCAAGCACAACATCATCACTTTCCCGTTTCAAACACAGAGGCTTCCGAAAGCTTGATGCTGATGCCTGACACTGCTACTTTATTTGATTTCGTTTACCCTAAAATGGGGGTGGAATCTCAAAATTCTAGACATGTTGAAACGCGTCTAGAATGGAAAAAACACTATATATACAAAAGGGTAATGAACCAATGAAACGGACTTCGCTAAGAAAGAAATTATACTCTTTGCTTTTACCACTGGTCGCAATCGCCTGCCTTGCTCTCTCTGTATCATTCTTTATGTTTACACAAAATAGCATGAAGCAACAACAAGGTGAGTCTATCGATGACCTTTCGCTTAGCGCGCAAAGCGAACTCATTGATTATTTTTCTCAAGCCAAAGCTGATTTGAATTTAATTGCAAATTTAGATGATTTTTCAAAATTGTTATCTAATAACTCATACAGAGAAGCTATGCGCCTTCAGGGTTCTGTTGAAACACTTTTTGTTAATTTAATAAAAACGAAACCTAACCTTAAAGAGCTCTTTATCTTTAATGGACAAAATGAGTTAATTTTAAGTTATGCCGAAAACCCTTTTTACGAAACATCAAAAGATGAAGTTTGGCTTAGTCAACTACGTGACCTAGATGCTGATTCTTCCCCCCGCTTAATCGTTAAAGGTGCAGAAGGTGAACGCATCCCCTTTTTGCTAGATGTCAAAAATGGTATTGGTGATGTGGTAGGAACTATTGTTATCACTCATGATCTAAAATTTCTCGACAATATCTCTAAAAGTTTTAGCAAAGGGGGCTATGAAAAAGTATTCTTCGTCGACACTAATTACTTACCTTTAAGTTCACAAAAACCTATAGACAACTTGCTACTTAACGAAGTTACAAAGCAGGATATTAATGCAGAAAAAAAACGTCCGCTCAAACACAACGAATCATCGTGGGCATGGAATACTTATGATTTAAGTCTAGGTAAGATGATCGTCATGGTAAACGAAAGAGAGTATGAAGAAAACATTAAGGCACTCAACCAGTCAACAGTGTCCATATCAATTCTTTTCACGCTTATTGCATCCATGTTTGTCTTCTTTGTAACAAACCAGTACATGATCAAGCCGTTGAAACACGCTGTAGATATGGTTCGCAGCATGTCTGATGGCTCTTATAAAAAAGGCAGCTTCGAGCCACGCAATGATGAATTCGGCATCCTCTATGAAGAGGTTGAGAACAAACATTTGGCTATAGCCCAAGGCAATGAAAGACTTCACAAACTTGCAATGTATGACGATATGACTGGGCTTTACAACAAACAATTTTTTGTTGAAAAAGCAAAAAAACGAAATGAAGTGGTGTTCAATGACAGTTTATCTTTCTGGGTGGTCAATATCGGAAACTTTAAACAAATAAACGACATTCATGGCTATGACGTTGGCGATTCTGTATTAAAAGAAATTGCCGCTAGACTCAATGAAATAAAGAACTCTTTTTCAAAAAGACACACCATTTCGTCTGATAACTTCATTGTAGGCAGAGCGACAGCGGATGAATTCATTTTAATGATAGATTTACCTAAGAATTCATCATCGCTTACTTGCAAAATATCAGAAATGATTAGTGAGAGAATTAAAAAATCAATTTTAGTCGAAGATCGTGAATTTAACCTTGATTGCTTTATTGGGTGGGACCAAGGAGGACATCGAACGGGTTTTGACTTGTTTCAGCATGCCGAAATGGCTATGCATGAAGCGAAGCACAAAGGCGTTCCTATTATGCGTTTCGAGCAAGAGCTAATTGATCGTATTAGACGGAACAAAGAGCTTTCTGACGATATTATGAAAGCATTAGACCTTGACCTGTTCACGCTTTACTATCAGCCCAAATGCGCACCAAACGAGCGCCACATTGCTCGCGAATTTGAAGCTTTGATCCGCTGGCAAAAAGAAGATGGAAGTTTTGTGAGCCCAGGGCTATTTATCCCATTTGCCGAAGATGCAAGTTTAATAGACCTGATAGACCTTTGGGTTTGCGAGCGGGTAATTAAAGACATTGCCAAGTTTGAGCGCGACGGGTGGAAGGATTTCACCATCTCGTTCAACATGTCAGCAAAACATCTTGCAGATTCTTCATTTAAAGACAAGTTAAAAGCATGGATCATCGAATACAACATTAATCCTTCTCATTTGCAAATTGAGATCACTGAGCATAGCTTAATAGACCAAAAAGAAGAAAGTATTGTTGTCATTGACGCGGTTAGAAACTTTGGAGTAAGTGTTGCGCTGGATGACTTCGGCACCGGACATTCCTCATTAGAGTACATCAAAGACCTACCAATCAATACCCTTAAAATTGATCGATGTTTTATTTCGGACGTTCACCTTGATGTTAAAAAGCAAGAATTGCTCAAACACATCATAAGCATGGGGCAGTCTTTAAAGTTACAAGTTGTCGCGGAAGGTGTCGAAATTGAAAAAGAGCTCGCTATCATTCGTGAATTCAACTGTGATTTGGTGCAGGGGTATTTGTTTTATAAACCAATGCCTATGGGTAACATTCTCTCAATGTTCGACTCAGAAGGAAAAAGAAAAGCCATCGACGTTTAACGTCGATGGTTTGTCAATACTGCAAAAGCACTTCACCAACAGGCTTTCTATTTTCGATGTTTCTTGAGATGGTTCTAGGTACCATAAATTTAATGGTGTTAGCGGCATTAGGATAGCACTCTTGAAGCAATGGTACTTCATTATTCGATACCCATACACTTTCGCACTTGTCAGCCCAATAGCGAGCTTTTTTATCTAAACTGATATGTTGCTCACGCAAAAAACCTTCTTGCGAATAGGCGGCGAATGAGGCGGTTTTAGAAATAGGTAGATAAGGCGGATCACAATACACTGTCATGTTATAGTGCCTAGCAAACCTCAATGACTCAAAGCCAGCATTAACAAATCGAGTTCCTTTCATTTTTTTCGAAAAAAACATAATGTCATCAATTGGCAGCGAAGGCGATTTATACTGCCCAAATGTTGTGTTGTAGCCGCCAGATTTGTTATATCTCATCAAACCATTGTAACAATGTCTATTCAGATACATGAATAGCATCGCTCTTTCTTGTGGGTTTTTGGATGCGTTATACTTTGCTCTTAATCTCTTAAAGGCGTCTTGATTATTGTAGCTACCATCAAAAAGAGGTAAGCAATGAGCTATCATGGCCCGAGGGCTTTTAACCACCCAACGCATCAAATTAACAAGGTCGCTATTGATATCACTTACTATGCGACGGTCATAATCCACATTAATCGCCATCGTACCGCCACCAATAAAAGGCTCTACCCAAATATCACCTGACATCTTCATATGCTGTGATATGTTGGGGAGTGCAGAGCGTTTACCCCCTGCCCATTTTAAAAAACTTCTGTTGACCATAAAACATCATCCTTTTTGCTGATATAAATGATCATATCACGGATGACGGAGAGCTTCTTTTTTTTTACAAAAAAAAGGACGGCATAATGCCATCCTTTTTGTTTTTTTTAGTAAAATTAAGCTTTTTTGCGTTTAGCCCCAAGACCCGCAAGCGCTAAGCCTAATGCAGCAAAACCCAAAGGCGCTGGCACATCATTTGACTCTACCGGTTCCGCAAACTCTTCATACGAATAGTAAACGTCCATATTAACGATCATGTCAACAGCTTGAAAGAAACCTTGAGCACCTGAAACATCAACAATCGTTGTTGAACCACTGTCAAAATCTACGGTAAACGTTTCGCCCGCCCCGGCAAACTGAGACAAGAAATCGCTATTTAAAGAGATTAAGCCTGAGTTGGCCGAAAAATCGCTACCTTCAAAAGACTGAACGTCTTCACCTTCAATGCCACCAACGCTTAATGTTGGATCAGCGGCTAAAGTAAATGTTGTTGATTGCAGCAATTCTAACTTTTCAAAAATTGATGTGAAAGTCCCATCACGGAACATGGCAAGATCTGACGATAAAATTACGTCACCACCTAAGTCGCCTGTACCTTCAACTTCTTCGTTCGTCAAGTTATCAGCACCAATTAAACCATTGGCAATATCTAATGAATATTGAACAAAAACACCAGTCAGCGTTCCCAATGATTCGTCAAATTTATCAAAAACAAACGGTGAAACTCCTTCTTTTGTAGAGTCATTACCAGCGACGCCTGTGAACGTCTCGGTTTGTGTCGGCGTTACCAAGTCCGCATATGCAGTCGCAGATGCAGCGACTAACACGGCAGCTAACAAAGTTTTTTTAAACATTTTATTGTTCCTTTAAAAGGGTTAAGTGTATGTGTTGCGTTATTATTTGAGCAATCGACGTGCCAACACGCAAAAAAAAGCCCGTACAAGGCAGGCTTTTAAGATAATGTAGATTAATATTTAAGAGCGACGTCTAGCCAAACCTAACATAATCAAACCGGCCAAGCCAAAAAGAGGGGCTGGCACATCTGATATAATGTCTTCGGCATCAGAGTCACCCGACACCAGGCTGGAAACTGCATAACCTAAATCTTGGAATGAGGCTAAGGTTGTTGCACTTAACGTGGTGATACCTTCTAAATAGCCTGTCATGAGGTCTGAACTACCACCAGCCCATGACTCATCCCAATGCGCGTCTTCAGTACCAGCTCCGCCATCTTGCTCTACTGGGACATAAGTTGCATTCGCGTCAAATTCTTCTTGGTACTGAGCAAGGGCATACGCACCAACATACTCACCAGAACCATCAGTATACAGGTCGTTATACGTCCATAAGGTTCCAAAACCGATGACATGAGCCATTTCATGTACAATAACGGCATACAGAGTATCGTTACTTTCCATATAGTCAAGGTCGGCCGTGTCAAACCGCATCGTCCCTTCCACAGCATATAATAGCCCGGCTGTATCCGATGAAGAATCTGTATTGTACAACGCATTAGTTGGGCCTGCTTGCCCCAAAATGCCACTTTGCCCATCAATATCTTCACCGCTTGCAGCAATCGTCAACGTGGGAGAGAAAGAAATCGTGTCAGCGTACCCAACTAAGATATCTTCCCAATAATTTTCCGCTTGTTGGAACACTTCTTGTTGAGATGCAGACAGCCCGCCTGTAAAATCAATTATAATATCGAAGTCGACGATATCCGCCTGTGCCATTGTGGTGCTCATTAGCACCGCGGCGGCGGTTAGTGTCTTTTTCCATAATTTCATATCATCGTTCCTGAATGTTAAATACCTGAACTGTAGATACAATTTGCATGCCAACAAGCCATCATTATTTTCTTTTTTTTTAACATGACTAACCTACGATATAACATCTATTTTGTTAGATTGTATCATTGCTCTTTTTAAGAGTTAGTGGATAGCAGCATAATAAAATACTTATCTCACAAGCACTTAGATTATAGCAAAAAGGAAAAGTGTTAATTATTTTTACACTTAAGAAAAGAGACCCAGCCTTTGTAAAGATTATAACATCAAAAGCTTGAAGCTCTTTTTAGGCTAGCTTCAATAAATGTGTCTATGCGAATTCGATGTTCTTGATTACCTAAGTTGAAAACCGGTATCCCTCTTGATTTTAAAGTATAAAATAAAGCTACATCTTCTGTTTTTAAAAGCGCTTTAGGGTCATTGTCTCTTAACCATGTCAAAGCAAATCGGGTAGGTGATTTTAAATCTGCACCGAAAGCAAGGGCGGCGGCAGTGATTAAAAATTTCTTCTCATACGGTGAGCGAAAAGAGACATGCTCAGAGGGCGCTTCTAGCATGCTTATCGCTCGCTCCTGTGTCAAAAAAGGAAAGGCATCTGCGGATAAAACAAAAGGATCCCCTTTCTTAAAGCTCCTATAATGAGGCGCAGGAACCAACACCTCATAAAGAGCGTCCGCGTTCTTTCTTGCACCCGTCAGAATACAATCATCAACAATGCTTTTACCCGCACTTCTAAGAGACCATCCGGCATGAGAAAGACATTCCCCCAATTCTTCAAGCGTGCGTTTTTCATGATCTCGAAGCGAAATTTCTTGCCCTACGCTTAAATATTTCATGACGGCTCCTATTCTTAACACATTGATTATATTGACTCGGTGTTATTTTTCAATAAATAATAACAAAATTATCGATTAATAAAACAAAAAGTTGAGAATTTAAAGCTTTTTTATAAAACTGCACAATAAAACAAAACTAAAATTGAAAAAAACACCTCTGTATGATAGATTGTAGGATGTAAAATGTATAAATGGACTAGCATGAACACTGACACTAATTCAAATCAAGAGATCATCAACAAATTAAAGGGCCAATTTGACAACCCTTTACTTGGCAAATCCATTAAATCAACAATGGCATCTGCCACTCCCGCCGATGTATTTAAGATTAAAGCTGAAATTAGAAGGCTAAGTACCCTCTCCCATCGAGCCTTTAGGGTGGACCAATTTTTTCACAACGAAGATATTCAATTTACAGAAATGGAAATGTCTGGCTTGGTTCATCATGTTGAAAAGCTCACTGAAAAGAAAATGATTTCCGAAGCGGCCATCTATGGCGGCCTCTACACTGTTGGTGTAGAAGAGGCTATGGAAGAATATGTAAAAAAACACAAACCTGAAATACTGTATTATCAAAAAAACATCAATGCAATGGTCACCCCTCTCAATATCAGTGAAACTATTTACCGGAAAGAAGAGCGTATGCACTTAGGCGTGCGATGTGAAATTTCTATTTTAGATAATGACTTCCTGCCCGATAAAACAAATTTCTCGAAGCTGAAAGATAATGCGCCTATGCTGACGGGGTTAACGCAAAATATAAGTTCTAATGGATTAAGAATAAGGACTCAGCAACCTGGCATGAATGGCTGTCTCGTGTTAATCCGTTTCACTGGTTTAGAGAAAGATTTTATATTTTCACAGCCCTACATACTTTATGAATGTGTTCACTCAGAAAGAGCGAACAGAAACCTTCAAACAAAAGATTTCCCTCATAGTTGGGCATTAAAGAAAGTCAGCCACCCCAATAATAGGGAATTTGACGCGTTTTCTGAAAATTTAATCAAAGCAAATAAGTTAAGACTCAGTGTTGATATTGATAACGTACAACGCTCAGTTACAAACAGCATTGCGGAACAATTCTTATCCAACCGCGAGCGAGGACTTTATTTATTCAAAAAACAAGATAACACTCCCGTTCTCAGTTTTGGAAACAGCCTGGGCAAAGAGATTCATGATTTTTTCATTAACAATGGAGTCTCGCGACTGTCATCATTAATTCACAAAGATGAAATAGACAACACTCCTGAGGGTAAGTCCATCATGTGGGCCGTTATAAAACAAAAAGATGGAAGCTTTTTTTCCGCCCCAATAAACTCAGATGAAACGAGAAGTAAATTTTATCGGTATTGTTTATCAAGACCCGATTCTCACTTCTTTCACGTCGTTAGAAGCAAAGCAGAAAAGAAAGGGGCTTTCACAACCCATAATTTACCTAGTACAGTTGATGCATCTAGTAAAATTAAACACCTTCGTAGGTTGACGGATTTTTATTCATCAAACACGCGTGAAATGATTGATGGATTAGGTTGGCTAATCCATATAACACCAATAAACAAAAAAACACTTACCCAGTTAAATAGCGAAGTGACTAAAAATGAGTTCTCCAAAAAAGATTTAGCGACATTTTCCACCTTCTCACTAAAGAAAGTAAGCAAGCGACATTTACCCTTTGTTAAAATGAGAAGCCGAGAACTTCGATGCGAAGACCGTTTCAAACTCATCACTCCCATCTCTATCGAGTCCAAAGACAGCGTTCATTACGGAAAACTTGACGATGTTTCAGAATCGGGTGCTGCAATTACCTTAAAAAACACACCAGAGGGTAACTGGGAAGGACGGCAAATAATCGTTAAATTCAATGAGCTTAACGCTATTGGAAACGAACTTCCACATGTCGCATATCGCGTGGTTAGGCAAAAAGAAAACACTATTTTCCTATCTCAAAAAAACACCGGCGTGAAGCGAACTAGCTTATTCTGGCCTAAATTTTTAGATCGCCACTTCAATGAATTAGACCCAGTTCAAGAAACAGACAGTGCCGGTGGAAATATGCTGGGGTTAGAACGTGCATTAAGGAACATTAAAAATTCAAGCAAGACCGATATTGAGTTATTGACGGCAGCACAAGGGGCGGGAACGTCAATTTCTTTTGCTAATTTCCCAGACAACGCTGAAAACAAAGAGTGCTGGTTGTCGAAACGAGATCGATTTCACACTGCATCCAATAATTTAAAAGAGCTCTTCTGCGATTATGATTTACAACGCACGCTATCTGCCATCATGCGCAATGTAACAAAAGAAAACCCTTTTGAGAGTTTTCTTTTACTTATCTCAGAGAAAAACGGGTATTTTAAAAAAGCTAAAATATTTTTCCCAGACGAGATGAATGCATTAAAATTAAAAACACTTACGCGCTCAATGAGAGATACAGGTGAAAGTCCTTACTGGTACATTGGTTCTATCACAAGAAAGAGCAGAGTGTTTGAGCGCTATTACAGAGAAGAGCTTAATTACATTGAAAACTGCGCTATTCACCGCGCTGAAAACTTGCATAACATCATAAAGAAAACAACAGGGGTTGTCTCGCTCATTCCGCTGAATGATTACATGTGTTTCACTCGGTAAAAAAAAGCCCTTTAAAAGGGCTTTTTTGATTTCAATTAAGCGAGATTTTCTTTGACCCAGGTAAGGTAGCGTTTATAACCCTCTTTCAGTTCAGTTTCCATTTCAACACTTTCAAGCACCTCATCAACATTTGTCAGGTTTAGGTCGTTGGTCTTGTCGCCTTCTTCTATCTGACGCCATTGTCTATGAGCGCAATATTTCTTCCAGTTGTAAAGTTCATCAGCACTCAGCGTTACGGCTTCGTTCGTCCTTAACCTAGCCCTTGCATGTTCAAATATAGTCTTTAGATTTTCATCGTAAAATTGACCAACGCCTTCGGCAAAACCTTCTTCTATAGAGCAGTTTCTGATTTGCTGAATCAAAAACGCATCTTCTTTTATTGGGAATCCACCATAAAGCGCCAATTCAGGATCTGATGCACTTTCCATCTCGCTCGCTGAATACACATGCAACAATTTTTCTATAAAAGAATTTTGCATCATCACTTTCTCAGCAAAAAGCCCTGAATCATCTTCTACATTAAAGTCGTGCCTTTGAAGCCAGCTAAATGGAATGAATACGGGACCTTCATTGGTCTTCACCGCACCCAAAGGGGGCCTTTCGACGCCACTTTCCTCAAGCTCTTCTTTTTTTGAAAAGAGCGCGCTTTTGATTTCCTCGGCGCTTTGATGCCACAATTTTCTTACGGATGGCTGATCATCAATGGCGAGGTAAACGCGTTCTGAGTTTTTATTTCTCGGAGATGCACCTAAAAAGACAATGGGTTTTGAATAATTATTTTCTGAGCCCATCATGACTGAAAACAAAATCCCTGTAGACGCTTCTGCACATCTGCCGGCGGCGTTTTTCTTCACTCTACTTTCAAAGCAGTAATCCCACAGCGGAGAAGACGACTCTTTAAGCAGCTTCGCTAAACCTATAAGTGCGTAAACGTCATCAACCGCATTGTGAGCGTTCTCTTGTGAGATATTATTTGCAGTTGCTAAGTTTTCAAGTTTTAAAGATTTTTTACCGTCTTCTAACGTGGGAATTTTTATTCCTGGCACCGCTAACGAGGCATATGCCGCCATTACCGGCAACAAATCCCATCGAGAGTTTCCGTTTTTGTATTCTCTTTCGTAAACGGGGATTAACGTTCGCCAAAAACCAAATCGACTAACACCTTCATCATACCGCATTGAATTGTAACCAACGGTACAGGTTTTAGGGACGGCCATTTCCTTTTCAATGTTTCTAAAGAATACCGGTTCTTCAACCCCTTTTTCCAAGCATGTGATAGGGTTTATTTTGGTAATTGCAATAGCTTCTGGGTGCGGAAGGCGGTCCCAATCTAGCTTACAATAAATATCAATTGGGACATCTATGATCTCCAAATCCAACGTGGTTCTAACACCTGCAAACTGCAATGGTGTCACGGAAGGAGCGTGTTTTCCGCCTGCCTCATAATCATGCCACAGGAATGTATCTCTTTTTCCAGATAAAAAATATTTTACAAAAACATCTTCTTCGACAACATTTTGATAAGCTTTCGGCATCTCTGAATAGTGCTCTTTAAGTGCATCAATAGAGACCGTGCTTCCAATTTTTGCTTGTAAGTTCAAAAAAGCTTGGCTCATAAATTCCCAATAAAACAAAATTAAAAAACAAATTTACCATATTCTTGTTTTTTAGGCAAAAAAAACGACCTTAAATAGGCCGTTTTATTCGATGTGGTCGTAGGTTAAGCTGCAATGTCCTGTTCAATATCTAAGTCACTATCGTTATCACGTTCAACAAAGCTAGGTCGTTGTCTTCGCCCCTTAGCTTTTTGATGCTTCTTCGTCACCGTACGATTAAGAGTTGCACTTGCTTCGCGTATAACACTGTAGAGATCCGTCCCCTCTTTTTTGATCGTTTGAGTTGTGAGGTGATCATTATACTTAACCACCACTGAGAACATCCCGTTACATTCTTTGAATGTAAGAGAGACTCGGGTCGCGTCGTATCGGTCAGCGATGTCGCGTAAGTTCTCTGTGGCACATTCTTGAATGCTTTCCGTTACCGGGATATGTACACCATAAACATTTACACTAGCAGTCATAAGAACTCCTTTTTGTTGACTTGCTCTATTGTTTTACACCATAAATTTTTAAGATTCAATACTTAAATTGACATTTTAATTTGCATGACCAATTTTTGCTCGAATAGGTCAAAAACTGGCACAATAAAATTTTCAAAAAAAAATTAAATTATTTTCTTGCTTTTAAGTTGTTGATATAGCTTGATATGTGGTGTTGAGGAGTCATATTTTCACACCTTTCGTGTATTTTTTTCAAAAAAGGGGTTGCAGAGACGTAATACTAATGTATAATTCAAATCATCCAAGGACGGGACGCAAAATAAAACGCGGTCAGCAAGGATGTTCAGCCAAAGGCTTGGCTTAGTAAAAAAACGGATTTGGTACAGGATGTACGCAGTTTATTTACAGGACGTATCAGCATAGGATTTGCTAAAATACGGATGAATGGAACGCTGATGGAATGAGCGTATACGATAAAGGAATATCGTTAAGTGTATGGATGCACGGGACTGTTACGGAAACGGTCAAAAAAGGACAGACGCTGGAAATGGATACAGTGCAATAGACCAAGATGGTTACAAAGGCAAAGAAGCTTTTGGTCGAAGGGTTACGACATACAGGCGATGGATGCCAAAAATATTAAATGAGCTAGGATTGGCTCATCCGAAAAGCAAGGATGCTGACGGGAAAGAAAGGCTACCGAAAGGTAGCCTTTTTCTTTGCGCGTCATTTAACAAAAAATGCGCCACCTTTCCCATTAGAGCAAAAACAAAAAAGGCCGCATAGCGGCCTTTTTATTGTTAACGAGAGGCTAATCCTGACTTCTTTTTTATTGTTAACGAGAGGCTAATCCTGACTTCTTTTATACGTTTCCATAAAAGTTGCGTTCACCTTTCTCCCGGTGTCCAGCAAAGCTTTCATAACCTGATAAGCTTCTTCCTTATTGCCGCTTTCTATAAGGGCTGAACCTAACGTCTCTGTAAAAGAGGCATTGGTTGGGGCTAACTCAACGGCCATTCTGGCATGCTTAACAGCATCATCGATTTCACCCGTCTTAATTTCAGTGTAAGCCGTATTATTAAGCACTAATGCATTATCTGGAGTTATACGCAAGGCGGCCTCATAGTGGGGTAGAGCCGACGCTGAACCCCCCCTCCCTGCATATTCATTACCCAACATAAATTGAGCTAACGCGCTGTTGGGCTCTTGCTCTACAAACTGTTTGAGCAGTGTAATTAATTTAGGATTTAACGTAGGCACTTGAGAGTATCCAGCTACCATCCAGCGCAAAAACTCTTCATTTGGATAATCCTTTAATAAAGGGGCTATATCCGTCGCCGCTTCATAATTACCACGCTGCACTTCTAGAACACCATTTACTGCTTTGGCAAAAGGCGTTTCCTGCACATCAAGCGGCAAACGCATGTAATCCGAACGAAGCTGCCCCCAATCCCTTTTTGCTATTAATAGCTGCATTCGCATGATCCTGCCGGGCAATTTATTGTCGAGATTAGGCATCGCGGAGTCCAATGCGTTAATAGCATCATCATATTGCCCCAGTTTAGCTAACACGCGCACCTGCCCGATAACAGGAAGAGGAAGACTTGGTTCTAACTTTTGCCACTCTCTGTAAGCATCTAAGGCCACTGGGTTATTTTCGATACGCTCGTTGACCGTCGCGGACAATAAGTAGTAATTTGGACTCTTTGACAAGGCACCACTAACCTTCGAAAGGCGCTCACTTGCCTTTTCAAAATCTCTCATCAAATAATGTGCCTGCCCACTAACAAGATAAGCGTCAGCACTCCCTAACGCACCATTATCAATAAGCGAGTCAAACTGTGATGTGGCTTTATTGGCTCCCATATCACCGCTTACAGCTCGCCAGGCGGCTAGGTAATTTCTAAACAACCCTGCCATACCTTCTTCAACAACCCACTTAGCAAACAAATCGGCGGCTTCATCACCTTGGTCAAGCTGTATAGAGGTTTCCAGCACCCCAGCCCGGGCCATGAAATGAGATGGACTTTCTTGCAGTACGGCATTGAATGCTATTTTTGCTTCTTGGTGATCACCAAGACGAGCAAGCGAAACACCTTTCAGCATATAACCCGAGACATTTTTCCCTTCACTCACCCATTTATTACCAAGCGCTAACGCGTCGTCAAATCTATTTGAGGTAAGGTAAGCTGTGGCTAAACTATTCCCTGCAACCATTGAGCTTGGATCGTTTGAAAAGGCAGATTCTAGGTTCTTAAATGCATCATCATCACCCAGAGAAAGCTGCAACAACCCCAATGCCGATTTACCATCCCCTTCAGCACCAAGAGATTCAGCTTTATCCGCAAAACGTTTCGCGCTTTCGGTATTACCTCTACGCATCATTTCCAAACCAAGATTTGAAAGCAAAGGCGCATCATTGGCCGTTAAGTCATTAAGCTCAAGCGCACGTTCTGCAACATCATCTAATTCGCCATTTTGGGTTTTGAGTTTAATGTAAAGTCGCTGAGCAGGGTGATCGGGTGATAATTTGTCAATGACGAATTCTAAGTTGTCCAAAGCTGTTTTGCTATCTCCCGTCATTTCAGAGCTGTAAGCCGAAATGAGTCGCGGCATCACATTTTGTGGGTTGCTAACAATCGCCGCGCTTGACGTAGACAATGCTTTTTCGTAATTCTTGTCGTCATAGGCAATCACCGCACCTAATTCGTTAATCATGCCATGCTGAGGGAAGGAAACTAGCAAATCGTCTATCAATGGACGCGCATCATCGTAACGTCTTTCCGATACCATTAGATGCGCTAATTGCAAGGTGCGTTCAAGATCTTTGGGATTACGCTTTTGATAATGACTTAAAAAATCAATAGCATCATTCATTTCCCCCTCCCTTAATGCCACACCGGCTGATAAAAGAGCGGTTTCTGAAAATGATACATCATTAAAATCTAGGGACCCATCCTCCAAAGAGGGAAGGTTTGTGGCCGCCACCTCAGGCGAAAATTCAACGGAGTCAACTAACACTTTTGCCAACTTAGTAAAGACACTGCCATCATTTTTGATGGTGTCATAAAGCGCCTTGGATTTTTCTAGCTCTTGCTCATTAGTTAAGCGAATAATTTGATAATACGCCACTTCAGGATTTCCCTTACCTTTGAGAGCCATCAAAGCAATGTCGGTGTCACTTCTATGGGCCGCTCTGCCCAATAGTGCATTCACGAGAGAAGTATCCTTACCCTCTTCTAACAATGAGGATTTAGCCCTTTCCAACTCGGTTATCGCACCATTAAAATCACGGTTTGATAACGCCACTTTCGCCAAGCCAATACGCGCTTCGGCAGAATCTGGCGTGCGTTGAAGAGCCGCTTTAAACTCTATGCTTGCACCGCGATAATCCTTATTCGCTAAATGCTCGGTTCCTTTCACAATAGACTCTTCAGTCGTTGGCTCATTACACCCAGCTAAAGCAAGGCTGGCACCAACAACAAGAGCAATAATTGTTTTTTTCATAATTTTCCTTTTATAAAATAGCGCATGCTCAAGGGCATGTAAGTAGTATACAACGAAAGGCGAGTCTATTAATACTCGCCTTGCTTTTTTGTTCATTTAAAGAGGGTTTATACTGCATCTCTTTTTCTGGTTTATTCTACGACCGTTTCCATCGCAATCTCTAAATCCTCAGACGCGTCGAGTATATCATCGACATCAATTTTCTCACATTCGGCCAACTTATTAAAAAGAGATGACATGTAATCTTCCATCTCTGCCTCGCCGCCTCCAAATATAAACTGCACATCTAGCATCCCATCTTCTGCCAACGAACCGACCCCAAGGCCAAATTCAACCCTACCTTTATCAGATATCCCCCTGTCGATAACAAGCCCAGCATGGAATGGTGCAGCCGCTTCTTTTACGGCTAACAATAAAGACGAATATTGCGCTCCCGCCACGTCCCCGAAAAAATGAGAAGCGGGGTAGCCTCGTCCTAGATAAAAAGCCTGGCTTACCGTCTGCACAATAGGCATATTTATATGTCGACTAATAAAAACAGCATTCGGTCCGTCGTTTGACTCAGACTCAAAATGAACGAGAAGAGGCCAAATGCGGCCTTTATAGTAGTCACCAAGTAATGACACTGTCGGCTCTTCGTCATTATTGGAAAGATGAATAATTGTCGACGTTTGGAGGGGATGCCCCTCGATTAAAAAAGGCGGAGCGTCAATAAAGGTGTCTTCACTCGAATAAATGACATCATTATAATATGAGTCTTGGATGTATTCTTGAATTTGAGTGTGAGACGTAACATCGATGCCAATGTCGTTGAATGAATGGGTTAGTACCTGCCTAGGTTCAAAACCCATGATCGGCTGACAGCTATAAGAAATGCTGTTATCAGGGAACAACGCGCTTACATCAAACCCCAGTGGTGTAGTCGATTCAACCGACAAGCAAGTTACACCTTCCATATCCGCGTTTTGTTGAACGTTTTGTAGCATGTTAATGAAGTTATTAAGTTTGCTTTCTCTTAGCGCATCCAACGTCACTGTCAATCTTAGAACAAACTGCTCTCGATAAATCAACGCAAAAACACTATCATTTGCAATTTTTTTCATTTTGTTACTAACATGAGGACTGCCGCTCAACAGTATTCCATCTGAGTATACCGTCGGAGAGAATTCTTCAAAAACATGTAATTCTGTTTCTTGCCCTGACACCGATGAAAACGGATAAATATCTTGTCGTATTCCGTTCATTTCAGTCATGTTAAATTGAAATTCTCCTTGAAAAAGGATTTCCATTTCATTAATACAACGTCGCATCGAATCAGAAAGCTTTCGCTCTACAATATTTGATTCCGCAAGGTAGCGAAAATGTATTTCCGTCTTTTTTTTATCTTTATGGCTTAAAGATTCATACATGTTCAAAATTCGCCTTTTGTTTATTGTTTCATAATAACAAGCAATAACATAAAAAACAAGCTACAACCGATGGTTAGTCTGCTAGCCCAAGAGCTTCAGGAGTTGCCGCCTCACAGCTTTCAGAGCAACCATCTAATTCTTCGCTTGTTGTAGGCGGGATGTTATGAATAGGCGTTTTTTCGGCCAAGGCAAAAAGATCATTGACCGTTCTGTTTTCCCTGAAAAAACGCCTAACCGGATAGCCCGGTTTATTGTTTGTGTTTTCGTGCTCACCTTCCATCTTGGCAAAAAATTGGTAATACTCAGGATGTTCTTTCACAATACGGATGTGCTTGGCTTTGGATTTTTTCCAACATGTAACACAGTTGCCCAAATGTTCTGGGATAGCCAAGTCAAACTCTTGGTCTTCCCAGTAATCTAAAACTTCGGGCTTTGTTGTAGGTAACCAGTCAAACAACGGATAAACAACGCGATATTTTTTCTTATCGGCTTCTGACATTATTCTTCTTGGTTCGTCAGCCCGCATGCCAATTGCGGTATAGCATTTCTCTTTGTTTGCTTTTTCGTAATCGCGCGTATAAGAGCGCATAACAGCACCTTTTAACTCTCGCGTGCAAATTTGGGGAGTAGCCGGACCGGGAAGTCCATATTTTGCGATCACTTGAGCAAACGGGGTTTCAGGCCCAACCTGGTGACGTCGTGTGGCGGTTTCATAATTAACAATACGATGCCGCGTTCCCTTGCTTTTCTCGGGGTTGACGACAGCCTCAAGCCAAACAACATCCACACCATGTCGTTCTTTCCACCTTTTCTCACACTTGTGAACAAACTCTAATGTTTCGTCGTGTTCTTGACCCGTGTTAGCAAAAAGCAATTTAAACACATATTCATGAGAATGGTTTTCAAGTAAATATTCAACCAAAAACGCGGATGTTCTTCCCCCACTAAAACTAACAAATAGGGTTTTTTTGAAATCCATTTCAAACTGATTTTCCATTTTGGACCTTCTAATATAATGAAATCTGTGATACTATTAATTTTAACTTATTTATGATTATATCATGATCTAGTGCTTATTATCGAGATAAAAAGCATCTTTGTCATTATTGAAAAAACAAGGCCGTATATGCCATTAGCAACTAACAAAGAAAACCCCTTATCTGCGGTTAATACCGTAGGGTATCAAAGACTCAACCTTGGTCAACGCATCGCTTTTCATGGAGCTTTATCAGGCGTCAACATGGTTATCACAGGCGGCGGGGGCGTGGGCAAATCTTATCTGATCGCTTTTCTTGAACAGCATATCCCTGACATTGTGTTATCAGCAACAACCGGTATTGCTTCAATTAATATTCTTGCGCAAACTATTGATAGTTTCATGGGGTTCTTTGCAGGGGACATATCAAACCCTTTCAAAATGAGCAAGAAAATTCGAGATCGCCTTAAAGTATTAAAAGTCCTACTTATCGATGAAGCGAGCATGATGCGGATTGATAAGTTGATGGCTATTGACGAGCGTTTACGTTCAGCTAAAAAAAATGACAAGCCTTTTGGTGGTGTTCAAATCATCCTCGTTGGGGATTTCATGCAACTTCCTCCCGTCGTCAGCAAACGGGATGAAGGTTACCAAGAATTCATTAATACCTTTGGTAAGACGAAATTTGCGTTTGAAGCTGATGTTTTTGTTGAAGCACAATTCGAGTCTTACATTCTTTATGAATACATCCGTCAAAATCACGGTCCCACACAGCAAGCGTTGAGAAACATTCGCATGGGTAATAACTTAAAGGAATCTATCCCGTTCCTCAATGATGCCGCGAAAGGTAGCCTCAATGACGATACGATTCATTTAGTAGGCTCAAATAATGCGGCGTGGGAGATTAATAAAGAAAAATATGACGCGATTGATGCCCCACAAAAGATTTTCACTGCAAAGTCGGATGGCGAAGTGGAAACTAAAATCGTCCCCGATAAAATTTATTTAAAAGAAGGGTGTCGAATCCTTCTTTGCGCGAACAATGCGGAAGCTGATTATTACAACGGTGACGTTGGCAGCGTGATAAAACTCGAAAAGAAATCCATTATTGTTGAACTTGACCGCGGGGGGGTGGTTGAAGTAGAGCCTTATGAATGGAAAATGAAAGGATACCAGAAGGGCAAAAACAAGGTTAATGACGATGGTTCTCAAAATGAAGAGGCCAACGACGGCTCAGACGGTGCCTCTAGTCTTGAAAAAGTCGACATCGGCACCTATACGCAGCTTCCTGTAAAACTGGCCTGGGCGATCACGATACACAAAAGCCAAGGACTTACTCTTGATAATGTTTGCCTTCATTTTGGTGGTATTTTTGAGCAGGGACAAGCTTACGTCGCACTATCTAGAGCGCGAGATTACAACAATGTTGTATTCAAAGAAAAGCTTCAGTTTAAGCATATAAAATTCAGTACAGAGGCTAGACAATTTACGTTGGATGTCTCCAAAGCTGCACTTGCCCGTCAAAAATCAGACATTGAAAGGTTTGATATCGCGGCTTAGTGATACATAAAAAAAAGCCTGCAAACGTGCAGGCTTTTTTTTACCCTTTTTTGAACAGAGACAATATTTCTTTTCCATGCATCAAGTAAATCACTGGGCCCAGTGTTATTCCACCGACACCTATTTTCATCAGCATCATTAACCATGGCGCAAATGACGCACTTTCTGCTAACCAACTGCCCATTATATGCAATGCGATCAACATGACTAACGACAGCAAACACACGGGAAGAATAACCTTGAAAAAACGCCAACTCGCATCGAATTTTTTAATAAATCTGGCATACATGATAAATAAGGCTATTGCATAACCGGCTGTCCATGTCTTGGCTGCCACTTCAAGCCCATAAGGACCGCCTATCAACAATGCAGAAACAAGAAAGAACCCCGTTATTAGCGCATTATGAAAGCCAAATTTAGTTTCTCCCATGCCACTGATGAAATTGTTCAGCAAAATGTTAATCATTCTAAAGGGGATAATAAGGGCAAACAGGGATATGATTGGGCCTGCCTGCATCCACTTTTCTCCCAATAAAACATAAACAATTTCATTTGATATCGCCGATATTCCATAAAAAACAGGAAAGGCAACAATGGCCATCAAGCGCAACGCTTTTTGCAAATAGGCTTTTGCTGACGCCATATCATTTTTGACTTTATTGAAAGCGGCAAAAGCAACATCATTCATGATCATCATCACCTTATTCATGGGAATTGATGCCACTTCATTGGCCACATTATAAACACCTGTTTTTTCAAGCCCCAAAAATTTACCTAAGATAACGGTATCCGCGCGAGTATAGAGGAACCAAACAAAACTCCCCATCTGCATATTCAACGCGAAACTATAAAGGGGCTTCGCGCCGCTTAATGACAGTGTTGGCCAGTAGGTACTTTTTGACACAACATTAAAACCAATTGCGCGAACAATGGTGAGCACAACAGTAGAATAAACTAACGCCCAATACCCCTGTTCTAAGTAATAAGCCAAACTAATGGCCGTACCCGCACTACAAAGCATAGCGATGCTTTCAATAAAGGCTTTTTCTTTGAACCGCATCTCCATTTGAAGGTGGGCCGCGGGGACAACAATGAGACTGCTTATCGGACTAATCGCCGCCATCGTCCATAGAACGGGCACCAAGTTTTCATTGTTGTACCATTGTGCGACATAAGGCGCTGAAAAGAATATTCCCGCCGTTAAAACAAGATTAACGACGATGGAAAAAGTAAATATGAGATTGCTTGCTCGATTACACCTCTTTTGCTCATTCACCAGGGCGGAGGACAGTCCATTTGTCGTAAACATGGTAACGAACATAAAGAAAACGGCGGCAATGGCCATTAGCCCGTAATCTTCTGGCGTTAGCATGCGGATAACAAAGAAGGTCGACACCCAAGAAAAAACTTGGGTGATGAACTTTGAGGCAACAGACCACAAAAGCCCACTCATGACTTGCTGCTTAAGCGACGACATATAGCGGCCTATTTTGTGATGAGTTTTTGCGCGATATTCACAATGCGACGAGCATTTTCGTTCCATGTAAACCGTTTACGCCACATTCTTTTATAAACGGCTTCTCGCTTATCTACATGCGTATCGATATCACGCAAAGCGTCAACAAGAACCGATTTGAAAGCTTCGGGTTTATTGGGTTCGAAAAAGATGGCGCATTTATCTTGAAGGATTTCTTCGATATTCGGTTTTTTAGGGGCAATTATTAAGCTTTTAACCGCCATGTACTCAAACATTTTAAGGGGAGAGGCGTAATCCGTTACGTCAGGCTGGATCGCAATATCAAAACGCTGAACGTAATCAAAAATCTTGTCTCGTTCAACCAACCCATGAAACGTTACTTTATCAAGGACACCCAGCGATTCGGCTTTGTCTTTTAAACTTTGCAGTACATCACCATCGCCGACGCATTCCAAATGGAAACGTGGATCATCCAGCTCTGCTATGGCTTCTATAGCCCATTCAACACCACAGGTTAAATGCATAAACCCAGAGAAACCGATAACGACTTTGTCTTGTATATCCGTGCTCTTGTGACGAAACGAAGATAACACGTCTTCTCTTACACCATTGTGGACAACTGTAATACGCTCTTCAGGCACTTCGGCCTGCCTGATGTAGTCAGCAAGCACACTTGACACGGGGAGAACCATATCTGCATTTTTCCAAACGTAATTTTCCGTCCATGACGCCACATTAGGCAAACCTAACTTGCCGTAATATTTTTCACGTTCTTCTTTAAGCGGTGCGTTAACTTCAAGGATTAATGGAATTTTGTGATGTTTTGCAAGCATCACACCTACCGGCTGATAAAGGTTGTATCGTTCATAAATTACATCTGGTTTGTACTTTTTAATCGCGGAGTGCAAACGTTTAGCCACCACAAGCCCATAGAGCAGCTCCACGCTCTCGTATACAAACTTAGGCAGCATCGCTTTTAGTTTGCTAGCCAACCCTCCGTCGTGACCGAATTCGGTATTCTCATGAACCGGAGGCCCCACTAGGAAAACCTCGTGACCTTCCTGTGTTAAACCACGAATAATTTCATCGATATGAACAAATTGGCCGTCTTTTGAGGCAATGCGATGATGATAAAGAATTTTCATTAATGCTCACTTTCCTTGTGTGCTTTATTTTTTTTGGAGCGTTTTTGCTAACACTGCCAATGACCATAAAGTAGTGCCATGATTGGCTTTGCCATGATAGTGTTCTCTCATTAATTCATCTACTTTCTGGATGTCAAAAATAAGAGAATCAATCAAAGAATCGGTCATTATTATACGATAAAACTCACTGTATTGCAAAGCCCTAAACCACTGATCAAGCGGCGATGTAAATGACTTTTTAACTCTGGTGCGTTCTTCCGATGAAAGCCATGGGGATGCCCACTGTCTTAGTTGTGTTTTTTGTTTTGAAAAACCTAAATTTTTATGGGTTGGCTGAGGCAAAATAGTATCAAGCATGGCATTGCTTAAAAAAGGCACTCTTGCCTCAACCCCTGCTCGCATGGTGGCACGATCAACTTTCGTCAATACCGACCCCGGCAGATATGTTTTAAAGTCTAAATACTGCATAACTTTCATTGGATCTTTATGCGCGACCTCGGCCCCTAACTGAGCGAACTCGGCTTCGGTTTCTTTACCCTTTATTAATGCCTTGAATCCATTGCTGTAAATACGCTCTAACGTTTCTCTTGACGTCGCACTCATCGCTGCACAGTAACTTTCTGACAGAGACATACTCAATGACTTTAACGTGGCTTTTGCTCTTAGTGAGCGCGGGATGGCAGGATGATTAGGGTACACCGAGGATAACCAACTCAACACTGGCGATGACACCGCCGTTGGCAAGCAACGTTTGACTGCGGATTCAACAAACATAGAACGATGATTTCTATAACCGAAAAAAAGTTCATCCGCGCCGTCCCCTGAAAGCAAAACCTTAACATCTTCACTGGCTTTTTCAGCAAGTTTAAAGGTTGGGTAAGCGGCATTGTCTGCAAACGGACCACCGTAAATCATCCCGATATCCTCAACACTCCCCAATACCGTATCATCAAAATATAAACTTCCATGCTTAGCGTTAATTTTACCCGCAAACGCTAAGGCTTGTGGAATTTCATCAAAACCATCCTCACTAAAACCCGCAGAGTAGCAATGTAATCTGCCTTCACTTTGCTGAGATGCAACAGCAGAAACAATACTTGAATCCAATCCTCCTGATAAAAAACTACCAACAGGAACATCGGCCACCATTTGAGAGATAACGCTTTGCTCGACTAAATTTTCGCCTTGCTTTTCACTCAATTCAATATGAGGCGCATGAATGGCTTTTTTAAGAGACCAATACTCGGTTTCCTTAATATCACCCTCATTTAAATCGTAAGTGAAAAAATGTGCTGCTGGAATTTGCTTAATATTTTGCAGATGCGTTTTGGGTTCAATGATGTAACCCAGTGTCATATAATTATCAATTGCACTCGGTTCCCAGGCAGTAAATGATTGAGGTGAGTAAGCTTGAATCGCCTGAATTTCAGAGGCAAACAAAAAAGTGCCACCCACTTTTGCGGCGTAAAGCGGTTTTATACCCACCCTGTCACGAGCTGCAATAACCTTTCTTGATTTATGGTCAACAATAACAACGGAAAACATACCATCAAGCATCTTAAAAAAAGAGGCACCGTAATATGCATAACCCTTAAGTAACACCTCAGTGTCGCAGGCGGTGAAAAACTTCACACCCTCTCGCATGAGCTTTTGTTGCAGGAAAGCGTGATTGTATATTTCACCGTTGTAAACCATAGAATATCGACCATCATCGGTATGCAATGGCTGAGGAGGGCTATCAACATCAATAATAGCCAACCTTTGATGCGCAAGTACAACATTGCTCCTGGCAAAGAAACCATTGTCATCAGGGCCACGATGCGCAAGGCTCGCTTGCATATCCCGCACTTTGGATTTGTCGGGATATTCACAACCCACTTGCGATACCGCCACTGCAAAACCACACATTAAAGGGATTTCCTTAGTCTGTTTCTAAGTCGATTGGGGGTGAAGAAATAACCATGTTTCTTGAAAAGATAGAACAAACCGGCAAGATGTGAAAAATGGAAGAACGACAATTTAAATCCACGAGACAACTCTTGTGCATCATGAATCACATGAGCTTGTGGTAGATACCGGATCCTAAATCCACTTTCCCAGAGCATGATGCAGTAATCAACATCTTCAGGGGAGTAAAAAATATTTTCATCAAAACCACCCACTGGTAATATAGAGCGACGAGGAAGCATCCAGCATGCGGATATTGCGTAATCGACATCTTCTTCTTTCAAGGCATTAACGTTTACGTTTTCTTGCATTTTCCCTAACGAGAGAAAGCGCTGAGCCTTTCTAAACAACGTAGGAAAATCATCTGTTGATATCTGGAATCGGCCATCCCCATAACTTAACTGAGGGCACACCATCCCTAATGACAAGTCCTCATCGAGTTTTTCCATCATGGTCGTCAACGCAGGGGCTTCAATGTAGGCATCGGAATCCAAAACCACAATATACTCACCTTCGCAATGAGACAACGCGGCATTTCTCGACTTTGTCGTGCCTGTATTTTCATCAAAAATGATAGGCTTGATAATGCTAGGATGTTTTTGGGCAAATTGATTCAAGATCTCTTTGCTTCCATCTGTGGACCCATTTTCAACCACTAATATTTCCGAAGGCTGCTCATAATGAGACAGTGCAGCTAATGCCTTAGTTAGGCAATCAGCCAGCGTACGCTCAGAATTAAATGATAATATGACTATCGAAATAAGCATTTTTACGTCCTTGTAAATGTAATGTGCTACTCTCTAAGACGAGCAAAGACCCGTCTCAGTTAGCATTTTTTCCAATGCAGTGTCATCTGCATTTGTCGGCGCGAACCATCCATAGGCAACGCCACCTTTGTCTGTTCTTAGCAAACGGTGCTTAACTTGTAGTGCTTTAACTTCCAATATCGAAGAGGCCCATTCACCGCCTACGCAATAACTCATGAAAAGTTTGAATTCTCTACCTGACAATCCAACCAAATCCCACTGTGAAACAGGAATACTGGAAAGTGTCGTAGCATGCTTTTCTTTAATAGACCATAGATTACCATCAAACCAGCGATTTTGGTAGCCAATCATTTTTTTATCTACATTTTCATCTAGGTAAATGGCTTGATACTGCAACCATCCATTATCGGATTTAACCGTTAAACTGTCGGCCACGGGAAATTGTGGTTTCAGGTAATCGATTTTACTTTGAGATAACACGTCGCCATAAACAATGCGTTTTTTTACGCTGGTATCTAAATGGTCTATGACAAAGAGCCACGATACCATCATCGCTAACGAAATAAACATAACCACTAATGACTTGCTTTTCTTCGGCGATAAATACTCAAAAGGAAAGGTGGTGTCATTTTCTGGCTTTTCTGGGGCGGGATCCTGCCAGCGATTACCAATGAAAAAGAGTGCGGCTAATATAACAACGAAAAATATCCAGCCGTAAACCAAGTGATCAAAACCGGTCGCTGCTTCAACGTTCCCCCAGTGTGCAATCATAATAATCAGGTATACACGCAAACCATTTGCCAGCAAGGGCACCGCGAAACCTAAGAATATAAAGGTTATTCTTTTATACGTTTTCTCCATGTAAGTAAACGCATAGAATACAGATACTGTGAAAGTTGATATTAAAAAGTTAATACCACTACACGCCTCGGCAACCCTAAAGTCTGCCGCAGGGATGCTGATGTACCATCCATTCCTCAAAACGGAGACACCGGAAAGATGTAGTAAGAAAACCGACATGTCTGCGGTAATTGACTGCAACCACGGGATCAAAAAATCGCCGACTGGAATACAAAAGAACACCAATAATAAAGGCGCTCTATAATGCCAGGCGTAACGCCAACCATAACTTACCAATATCGTCAGTGGAATAATGGCGATTAAAGCCCATTGCTGCAAAACGTTAATCATTGATAGCTTTCCGACAAGCAGAACAGCAACCCAAGGAATACATAACAATAAGGCTATTGCCGCGTTAAGCGGCAACGGTGAAAAAGAGGGGAAGGGTTTGTTTTTGGCCATCACCGCGGCTAACGGAAGAACAAACCATCCATGCATAAATGTATCAGTCGTTGACCATAGATATACCATATTCCAAGCTGCATCGTGCACGCTCAGCATAGCCATGCAAACAAGCAGCAAGGGGAACAGAAAGAACTTAAATGTTTGGACGTTCATTCTTTGCTCCCAATAAGTATTGGCTGTGCGTATTAGCAATAGTATCCCAAACGAAGTCATCTGAAAGCGAGCTCACCTTGCCATACATTTTTGAAAGGTTGACGTAGTGACGCATTTTTGACTTCAGGGCCGCACCCGGCACACTAGGCTGCTCTGGGTCAATTTCCCAAGGATGGAAATAAAAAATGTAGGGATGATTTTTCTGTTTATGGAAACGCTTAATCATGGTTTTGCTCATTAGGTAAGGCTGCAATCTAAAGAAACCGCCACCGCCTGCTGGCATGCGTTTACCTAAGACATCAACTGTGGCCTGAGGGAATTCCCATAAGCCATTTTCAAATTGATGGGGTTGATTTGGCCAATTAGGTGTACCATAGTGGTCATGTTTTATGGCATAGGTACTTGAGCTATAAAGATACCCCGCTTTTTTCAGTTCATCGAATGCCCAAACATTATCTTCCATGATAGAAAAAGAAGGAGCCCTATAGCCTTTCACTTCCACACCAGCTTGGTCTTCCAGTATTTTTTTTGCTTTGTCGATATCTGCAAAAAATGCATCTGCTGTCATTCTTGTGGCTTTTTGATGGCCGTAACCATGGCTTGCGATTTCATGCCCGTCTTGCACAATTCGCTTAACTATAGAAGGGCATCGTTCGGCCACCCAGCCTAAGGTAAAGAAAGTCGATTTAACCCCCTTCTCTTCAAATAAATCCAGTAACTGGTGAGTGGTTTTCTCAACTCGAATATCATATTGGTCCCAATTCTTAGGATCAATGACTTCATCAAAAGCTGCAACTTGGAAATAGTCCTCTACATCCACTGTCATTGCATTTAGCATTACCTTGCCATTCATGGGTTATCTCCCTTTCCCAAATAAAACGATTTCCACGGTCCTAATTAATACAAAAACATCTAATAAGAAACTGTGATGCTTAATGTAATAAAGATCGAATTTGAGTTTTTCCAAACTATCTTTTGTGCTTGCCCCGTATGGGTAGCTAATTTGCGCCCATCCCGTAAGCCCTGGCTTTACGCAATGACGATAAGCAAAAAATGGAATTTCCTTTTTTAACTCGTCTACGAATTCTGGTCGTTCCGGTCGCGGCCCAACAAAATACATATCTCCACGTAGGACATTGATTAATTGAGGCAGTTCATCAATGCGATATTTCCGTAGGTACTTTCCTATCCTAGTTACCCGCATATCATTGCTTGTTGCCCATTGCGCGCCATCTTTCTCAGCATCTTTTCCCATGCTTCTGAATTTCATTATTTCAAAAGGGTTGCCGCCGTGACCCACACGAATCTGCTTATATAAGAAACCGGCCTTATCTCGTTTCCCATCGTCAAGATATATCGCTATGACGGCAAATAACATAAAGGGCCAAACCACGAGTAACATTAGTGCTGCAACAGAAGCGTTGAATAAGTAGTTAAGACGATTAAAGAAAAAACGGTTGAAATTAAACCCTTCGCTTTTAAGTAACCATTCAGGTCGCATGTTCTCTACCGCAAGCTGTCCAAGCTCGACTTCAACAAAATCTTCTAATTCGACGATCTCCACACCACCCATCTTCATTTCAAGCAATGCTTCGGTTGGCAATTCTTCGTCTTTATCTCCCGCTAACACCACCACATCAACAGCATCTTGTTCTGCAAGAAAGTGCAGACGTTTCTCGATTGTCTCGTCACTTTCTAAATGAACCAGTTTTTCTGAATTTTGGACGTCTTGATGAGTGCGTTCAATAGGCAAAAAACCGAGAATGCTAATGTGTTTACGATCTAGGTCTCGGCGCATCCTTCGGGGGAGAAACGCGGCTCTTTCGCCGGCCCCTAAAAAAAGAAGTCGCTTTCTGGTCATGTAAAAATGCCCCTGACTTATTGCCCAGTGACGCCAATATGATTGCAAAATAGAACACGTTAACATGGCACCAACTAAGGTGATGTTGTGAGTGTCAAAAGTGATAAATGAGGTGAAAATTTGAAAGGCGAGGAATATAAGCCCAAAGCTTAATACGCAGCGTCTGAATACACCTCTAAAGTTTTCTCGAAGCTTGGTTTCATGAAGTCCCACGGCAAGATGCGATATGGACATTAGCATCGCTACAATGCCGATTGTTGTTAATGCATCAGCGTCTAAATAGTGATGCCATCCCAAAATGGAAGATAACTTATCTGCGCTTAAAAACGCCACAATAAGAGAAAGGGTATCGAAGGTAAAAAAGAGCGCTGACTTTTTAAAGCGCGATTTTGCGTTGATCATTGGCGTCCCTGCACAATTAGATTTTTCATCTATCCTAGATATTCGGCACATACTATCAAAAAAGACAATGAATTGGCAACAAAAATAAAAAAACCTAATTTTGCGTCGAATTGTTGTTATGGGTGACAAAGTTGTGGTAGTATCCCTGTCGATTATCAGACCTATGTCTCGATAAAAGAACTGTTATACATGGAAGTAACGGGGAATTCCCGAATACAAGGAAAAAATAAGTTATGCAGAATTTCGAGGACAAAATGATTCTCCTTAAGATTTATCTTTCGGGGATTTGGCAACGCAAGCGCTATGTTATGGCTTCGATGTGGACTATTTGCGCATTGGGCTGGCTGGCGGTTTCAACGATGCCTAACCAATATGAAACAAAGGCACGGGTTTATGCTGATACAACCAGCATTCTAAAACCGCTATTGAACAACCTTGCCGTGCAAAGCGATACAGATAATGAAATTCAAACCATCTCCCGTACGCTATTAACACGTGAAGCGCTTGAAGACATTATGCGTCAAACGGACATGCATCTTGAGTATTCAACACCAGAGCTTTACGAAGCGAAACTGGCTAATCTCAAAGACGAAATAGAAATTAGCGGTTCAACACGCACCAATCTTTATGAAATAACCTACCAAAGCGCTGATCCCAAGCTTGCTAAAAAAGTGGTTGAATTAACCATGCAGAAGTTTGTCGATAAAAGTGCGGGACGATCTCGTCAAGACTCCGGCGTAGCCACTAACTTTTTACAAGAACAGCTTGAGAAATACGAAGCAAAACTAAAAGAATCAGAGCGCGGTTTAGCTGAATTCAAACGAGATAATCAAACGACTTTACCAAACGGGAGCTCTTATTACAGCACCGTTGTGGATACGCAGGGAAAAATTGCGGATCTTGATGTATTGATTGCCGAAAAAACGGCTGAAATCGATGGTCGTCGTGGGCGCTTCTTGCCTAACGGTGGTGGTGAAGCAGTACAAAATATTGTTTCAACTTCTTATGATAGCCGATTAAATGAAATGCAAAATGTGCTAGATCAAATGCGTGTGAAGTATACCGACAAGCACCCTTCCATTATTCAGTTAAAAGAGAACATTGAAGGGATTAAAACACTTCGTCTAAAAGAGCAAAACGACATTATCAAACGTGCCTCGCAAGGTGCATTGGCCTTTTCTAACGACAACAACAAAAATGAATCAACGGCGGTGCAAGACTTCGCCATGATCATGAATCAGTTAGAGTCTGAGCGAGACGCACTGTTGGCCCGTAGAGAGAAAATGGTAGAGAAGTATGAACACCTTAATAATGAAATGAGCAACATGCCGGAAATTGAGGCAAGACTTGCTGGTTTGCATCGTGACTACAACACTAACAAGAAAATCTATGAAACGTTCTTAAATCGTCGTGAGTCGGCCATCATCTCAACCGAAGCCGATGAAAAAACACAGCAAGTTAAATTCAAAGTTATTGAGCCACCTCGCGAAGCGATTTCGCCTGTTGGTCCGCCTCGCATCATACTTTATTTGATGATCTTTATTTTCAGTACCGTAATTGGTCTGGTACTGGCGTTTTTATCTAGCCAAACCACGGCTCGAATTACCGGTTATACACATCTAGCAAAAATTGTAGATGCCTCAAATATTATCGGGCGATTAGAGCACGCCAACAGCAAAAAAATGAAACGCGTACTTTGGTTGAAAACGTTCACTTTCATGCTTTCAGCGGGCTTGCTGATGGCTATATTTGCTGGATTGATTATTCACGAAGGGATTTTTGGCCATTCTCCTATGATGTGGTTGAAGTAAGGAACAAGGACTGTTTATGAAAACCCAAGAAAACAACGTACTACGCTTTAGCGACCCACAAAATCGCATTACCTTAGGTAAGAGTGCAGAACTTAATGGTGGCGTGCGAGAAGAGTTCCGCGCCATTAAACGTCATGTACTAAAGAATGCCTTTTCGAACACGAGGGGGGATGATTTTTTCGAACCTCTAAATCGAATCATGGTCACCTCAATTGGTGATCGTGCGGGCAAAACTTTCGTCGCTTACAATTTGGCAAAAAGTATTGCCGATGAACAAGAAAAGAATGTACTGCTTGTCGATGCTGATGTTATTAATTCGACACTAAGCCGTATTACCGAACCGCAAGCAAAAGAGGGGCTGATCGACTTCCTTTCTGATCCTGAGGCGAATATTTCAGAGCGCATCCATCATACTGAAAGAAGTAACATGCGATTCATGCCTACGGGGCGAGATCACTACCTCGCGAATGAGCTGTTTGCGAGTCAGAAAATGTCTTCTTTAATGAAAGAATTCAGTGAGCGGTACCAAGATCGTTTGGTCATTTTTGATGCTCCATCCTTACTCGACGTTAATGAATCTGTGGCTTTGACTAGTCACATGGACCAAATCATCATCATTGTTGAAGAGGGCAAGACGAAAGAAAAGGACATCAAAAAAGTGCTTAGCAGGCTGCCGTCTCATGTGAAAATTCACTTCATCCTCAATAAAACCCTACAGGGTAACGGCTGGCGTGACAACATACACACCGCAAACTCAACGGACAATGATGAATCTGTTCATGGTTCTAATCCTGTAGCTTAAAAAGAAACAACATAATAAAAAAAGGACTTGCTTATGTGCGGTATCGTTGGGGTTGTCAGTTCAACCCCGTGTAAAACACGTCTTATTGACGGCTTAGAAAGATTGGAATACCGTGGCTATGACTCTGCCGGTGTAGCCATTTTACAACCTGGCGTATCAGGTGAAATTGCCAAATCCGTTGGCGCTCCTCGCGTATTGAGAGAGCAAATGGTTACATTAGAGTCTGAAACGTTAGAAAATGGCACTGTGGGTATTGGACATACACGCTGGGCGACTCATGGTGGAGTTACCGACAAAAATGCCCACCCCCATCAAGTTGGACGCATCACATTGGTTCACAACGGTGTCATTGAAAACTACGTTGAGTTGAAAGCACTCCTTGCAGAAAAGCACAGTGAATCTGCGGGTTCAATCCCGCATGTGTTTTCGTCACAAACCGACAGCGAAGTGTTATCTGCTTTCTTGAATTACTTAGTAAGCGAAGAAGGGTTTGATATGGACACAGCGCTTCAGTCGCTCCCTTCCCATATACATGGTACTTATGGGCTTGTTGTTATCGATTCTGAAAAACCCGAAGAAATCTGGGTGGCAAGAAGCGGCTCTCCAATGATTATTGGACTCGGTGATGAGTCGAATTATGTTGCCTCAGATGCATTAGCGCTCAATCCTTATACCGAAAATTTCATTTATCTTGATGAAGGTGAATTTGCCATGCTTGCGCCAAAATCCTTTCAGGTTTTTGATGCAGAGGGCAATGCAATCAGCAAACGCGTTGAAAAACTCCCTTACGTCAGCGAAAATGATGGGCATAATGGTTACAGCAGCTTTATGGCCAAAGAAATTGCTGAGCAACCCGCTGTTATTGGGCGTCTCATTAGAGCTCATTTATCGCCATCTGGTTTGAAAGATGGCAGCGAGCTTGTTGCGTTACGACAGAAGATGCTAGGAGCTGAAAACATCCACATCATTGCTTGTGGAACAAGCTTCAATGCGGGTTTGGTCGCTAAGTATTATTTTGAAAAATACTTAAACATTCCGACTTCCGTTGAAATAGCTTCTGAATTTCGTTACCGCGATGTTGCGATCCCCCCCAAAACTGTTTTTATTTGTGTTTCTCAATCAGGCGAAACCGCTGACACTCTCGCCGCTTTGCGTAAAGCGAATGAAGCCGGTTACCAAGCCACCATCTCTCTTTGTAATGTGGCTACGTCGAGCATGGTCAGAGAGTCACAAGGCAGCTTAATGCTACAAGCCGGTGTGGAAGTGGGCGTTGCGTCTACAAAGGCGTTCACAACGCAGTTGACGGCGTTCCTTTTGCTTGCCTTTGCGTTATCAGAGTGTGAGGCAACAAAGAAACTGCTATTGGAGTCACTCTTTCGCCTTCCCGCCGATTGTGAAAGCGTTCTCAACATCAGTGATGAAATCAAAGACCGTGCAGCCCCTTTATTCCAAGAAAGTCAGAGCTGTTTGTTTTTAGGGCGTGGAGAGCAAGCCCCAATAGCTCTTGAGGGGGCATTAAAACTGAAAGAGCTTTCATACATACACGCCGAGGCTTACGCTGCGGGTGAGTTAAAGCATGGCCCTCTTGCTTTGATTGATGACGTTATCCCTGTTGTCATCAACGCCCCAGGAGGCGCTTTAACGGAAAAACTCGCCGCTAATGTTGAAGAAGTCAATGCGCGCGGTGGGCGTTTCTTGGTGTTTTCCGCACCTGGGGTTGATGTACATAGTGATAACCAAGTCGATATCAAAATGCCTGAGCTGTCATTGGTGACGGCCGCAATCACTTATGCCATTCCGCTCCAAATGCTGTCTTATCATGTCACTGTGTTGCGTGGTCAAAACGTGGACAAACCAAGAAATTTAGCTAAATCGGTGACAGTGGAGTAATTTTTTGTCCTTTAAGTTAAATTGGGTCGGGGCATGCTAAATAAGCTTGTCCCCAATCATATAGTTACGACTGAACAGGATTTCAATACATTAAGATGTATGATAGGTCTAAAGAAAGCCAAGCATATATTTCATGAAGCTCAATGAATTTGGTAGAAAAGTGCTCTTAAGTCAAAAAATTTTATTAACTTTCTGATGAGATGGGGTCCTATTTTACGAAAGAAAGATAATATTGAGTCATGGGAGAAGGACATGCACAGCATTACTCAACACATCTCATCTCTATTAGATGATACTTCATTTCCACCCCTAGTCATGCTTGATGGAAGATGGGGAGAGGGGAAAACTTATTTTGCTAAGAACACTCTAATACCTGAATTACAAAATCAAGGACATAGCTGTGTATTCTTCTCTTTGACCGGACTATCTAGCATCAACGATTTCAAAGACAGGTTGCTCTCTTTGAGCTTACTTAATTCTGAATTAAACTCTGAATCAAGTAAGTCTGCCTCAAAAACATTGACATCAATCATATCGAAATTTGGCGGAAAAAATGGAGGGGGTATAGCTTCAATCTTGAATGGGGCATCGGGCTTAGTTAAAGAAATTATGCTTTCTAAACTCGACGATAAAACAATAATAATTGATGATTTAGATCGGGTTGATAATAAAAAACTGTCAAATTTAATTATTGGTGAGTGTTTGCAATTAACAAATGACAGTAACCTAAAATTTTTATTCATCGTAAACGATAAAAAGAACCTAGCCGACGCAGAACTCAAAGAAAAAGTTTTCTCCGGCATTGTCAAGTTGAACAAAAACTTCAACGAGAACATTGAAATCGCTTTTTCTAATTATGCTTGGTTTAAGGACTTTCGACACGAAATCGAAACAATCGTTAGCCAGAAAAAACTCAAAAATCTGAGGGTGATGAAGCGGGCTTCGAAGAAGATAGACGAAATTTATAAAGTGATTCAGTCAAATGAATCTCTTGATTTTGACGGATGCATGACTACGTTGATAAAAGTGACATTTCTGACGATGTACTATCACTACGAAATGAAATTTTCAGAAGCAGATATCTGGGAAAATTCTGAAGAATCAATCAAAATGCCAGGCGACAAAGAAGAAAAAAGAAAATGTTATGAGCTAGTTAATATTCATCATTTTTTAACGAAGCCATTAATCAGCTTTTTGGTTGGCGGCTCTAACTACAAGGTATCAATTGAAGATTTCGGAAGATTACAGAAGAAAAATTGCCTTATTGACGATTTCTTGTTTTGTACTCATTTTAACCGCGACGATGAATCATTTGAACGCCACGTAGACGCTCTTAAAAATTTTGTTTTTGATAAAACTAACGTGCCATTTACTAAGTGGTTTGAAGCGGCGCTTCTCTATCACAACCTTCAATATAACGATTTTTTTTGTGAAAAAAGACCTGATATTTCAGAAACCTTTGATGAGTTGTTTGATAAGAAGGATTTTGACTATTCAGGCGTGGATGAATGTGAAATTCGAATCAGAATAGCACCCGAAGATAAACTTATCTTCGATAAGTATGAGGAAGAAAAAAAATCTCACCTAATCAGGGTTGATCAGGATAAGGCACTTAATTATTTAGAACAAATGAAGCATGGCTGGGATGAGACTGAAAATGAAATATGTCGTCGCCATGAACTACAGCCATTTTTTGAACAGTTTCAAGCAAAGCAACTTGTGGAATGCATAAAAAGTTGGGATAATAGCACTGTTTGGAGATTTGCCGATTTTGTTCGTTATAGATATAGAGCTGAAAATATTAAGAGGTATCTTTCTGGTGAAATCGGGATTATGAGTGATTTATTGCAAGAAGTTGATGTAATGTATGCCTCAGAAGCAGCAGGACAAAAAAAAGGCGTTCTTGGAGAGCTAAAGCGTAATTTATCCTCTGCTGTTGAGTCTTTATCATAAACTATCCAACAACAACAACAGAGCTTGGCAATATGAGTACACCCGCAGAAATAGATTATAACGGGTGTTGGGAAAGATATTTTTGAAGGTACACTAAAGTAACTTTACGAACAGCAAGCTAGGCTAAATAACATTTAACAAGGCTACTTGAACCTGGGTCAGAACAACGATTGTTTCGTTCGTTGCGATTTCAATCAAGAGTTTCAAGAATAAATAAGATTAGTGGCCTTTAAGCCGCTATTTATTCGCATGCGTTTTGTAGCTCAGTTGGTTAGAGCGCCACGCCGTTACCGACGGTATTTGCAAATGCCGTGGTTATAATTTCGCGATAAAGGCTAGACGGGGTCTGTCGTTGGTTCAAGTCCAACCAAAGCGCAGCCGAATAAATTTTGTATTTTTTTATTAAAATGTTACTGTAATGGGCAATCCATAAAGGTTTTTAAACATTTATAAATAAAGGTTCAATATGTCAATTCACTTTACACCAAGCGACAACAAAAAAATTAGCATTTGCAAAGAAGATGCAGAACATCACACTAAATTTTTTGCAACAGGCAGCTTTGGTGGAGGAAGAAAAACGCCTACTCCCGTTGAAGTGTTCACTTTTACCGCGGGCTTTGCGGTGGTACCTAGCGACTATCTAGATAAATTTACACCAGAGTCTATTTATTATGATGAAATTCAAAAATACAAAGCTGAAAATGCAAGTGTGTCATGATATCTCTATGCAAATAGAGGCAATGTAACCATAATTAGAAATGAATACTTTAGGGAATGTTATGCCTATTAAACCGATCACCACGTCATTAGAGCACGAGAAAGCACTTGAACGCATCGTTGAGTTGATGGATAAAGCATTAACGACGGAGGAGGAGCAAGAGCTGGATCGTTTGTCAACGCGAGTCGCCGATTATGAGGAGCTTAAATATCCTATTGAACCACCTAATGTCATCGATACGATTAGTTTTAGGCTGTCAGTTATTAGAGTTCGTTAGCGCAAGATAGATTCACCTTTTGCCAACCTTCGCGCAAGGGAGAATAACATGCTTCGCTCGGCAACGGCATCAACATCATGAACGTATCCAGCAGCTTCCCCTTTCATAGAATCACCAAAAGAAGGGAAATAATTACCCTTCACGCCGTCTATTTCAATAACCTTCTTCCCATCAAAGAAAAGCAACCCCCAACCCTGAGGCAACTCTTCTACACTTACCATATCGACAGGGGTAATATAGTATCGATAATTCCCCACCCCTCCACATTGTCGTTCTGGCTTTTTAGCATCAGCAAAAAAGTCGCTTCTAGACACTTTAGACTCTATCATTAATGAGCAACTAGCTCTAAAACCAATAACGTCTACTCTTTCTCTACTGTAAGAGGCCGTAATGTTAGTCCCAACAAGAGGAAAACCTTTTTTCTTTGCCCATTTTGCAGCAGCTAAATTTTGTTTTTCATGCAACGCACTAGGCATCTTTATTCCCATTTGATTAGGATTTGATTAGGGTGAAATAGTTTCTTGATTTTATCATATTGGATGGTATTCTTCATTATCCAAAATCTTTTTTTGAGGTATATATTTTTTCCTCTTAACATTGAGGTATAATTATCTATACATGGTTATATATAATAATACCTTTGATGTGCGAATACCGACGAATTTTCTGATATCGTCAAATACATAAACGGATATTAATTAATCAAAGGAACTGATTATGGAACACACTGCGCAATGGCAAGACAACTGTATGACTGTGGTTGTATCACCCACTAAAACGGCTATCGATCCTGAACACACATTACAAGAAGCGCTCATTAGCGCCCATACTTCTGCATCTTGCCAATCAAGTAAAGATGGTTGGTCTGCGGTTTTTGATGTAAGCGATCGCTATGGTATCTGCACCCCTGAAAATATCGAACTTATCCGCTCTTTATTTTCTTTTGAAAATTGGGCAAGCAACCGAGGATGCGTCGCTCTGGCCATCGTCATCCCAGAACATATGTTTGAAGATACCAACTCGATACTTTCCCTCTCAAAAGCCATGCATCAGAACGCTCGCGTATTCTTCAGTCACCGAGACGCTGTCGAGTGGACTTTCGAAATGCATCAGCATGCACGCCGTCAAAAACTTCACTAATACAGATTATAGAGGTAGGTAATAGGTGACAATTGCCTACCTTAAATGCTAATATTATCAATAATGAACAGTAATCCTCAGTGGATGAGGGTAATCTAAAAGGAATTGATAATATGTGCGGAATCATCGGTGCGGTAAACTTTAATGACACAGCGTTGTTGCATGGGGAAGAAATGATGTCCCAACAAATGCAAAAAATGTCATATCGTGGACCTGACGCCCAAGAACAGTGGGCGCACCCCGATCAGCCTGTTCGTATGGGCCACCTTAGATTGAGTATTCTTGACACTCGCCCCGAAGGCAACCAACCCATGCATCTTGATACCCCCCAAGGCCGATTATCTATGGTCTTTAATGGGGAGGTATACAACTACATCGAAATTAGAGAAAGATTGTCGGCTATCACCGTAGACGGTCATCCAAAATATACTTTCAAAACAACGACAGACTCTGAGGTTATTCTTGCCGCCTATGCGGAATGGGGCGCAGACTGTATATCACAATTCAACGGTATGTTTGCGATTGCCATTTACAATGAAAAAGACCGTTCTTTATTTCTTATCAGGGACCGCCTGGGTATCAAACCGCTATATTACGCGCTAACCGAAGATGGGATCGTCTTTGCGTCCGAAATCAAAGCAGTTCGACCTTACCTCACTGAAACCCCTATCCTTAATATGGGGCAAATTCAAAGCTACATGCTATATGGTTATGGCGTAGGTGAGAAAACATGTGATGAAGGCATTCTGCGTTTGCTACCTGGCCACTCCCTTTACCTTAATGCGGACACGAAAGAAATCAATCGCTATTGGGCTATTGCGCGCCCGAGAAAAGGGCAGAATAATTCAGGCTTATCTTATGACGAGGCGGTCAAAAAAGGTTTATCGCTTTTTGAAGATGCATTAAAGCTGCGTTTACGCGCAGATGTTGATGTCGGCGTATTTCTTAGTGGCGGTCTTGACTCAAGTGCCGTTGTCGCAACCTTACACAAACTTCTTGAAGGGAAGCGCCAAATCAAAACGTTTTCTGTGCGGTACGATACGGTATCCTATGGTGAAGGCTACGACGAAACTAAATACGCCGACATGGTCTCTGAGATGTTCGGCACTGATCATCACACGTACACCATGACGGCAAATGATTTTGCGAAATACATCCCTGAGTACGTCAGTACCATGGATGAACCGGTTACCGAAGCAGCGGCCATTTCATTACACTTTGTCTCAGAAATCGCCAAGAAGCATGCAACCGTGGTTCTCTCTGGGGAAGGGTCAGATGAAATCTTTGGTGGTTATGATTTGTATTCTTACATGCAGGTACTCGAAACACTTCGACGTATTGCCACACCGTCGGGCGCTGGTATTGTAAAGAAAATAGCGCAAAAAGTGCTTCCTGCGGGCAATAAAATCAGGAAATACGCCGAACTCGCTGCGTTACCTTTTGAAGAGCGATATCGAGGCATTAGTGTTTACGATCAATCTTACCATGACACACTGTTGACCGATGCTGTTAGATTGGCCGACAATGATCATAATGACTTTGCGCTTAGCATTATGGAAGAAACAAAAGGGCAAGATATTCTAAGTCGAATGCTTGAGTTTGATACGCGCACTTGGTTGGTCGATGATTTACTTATCAAAGCCGATCGTATGAGCATGGGATCATCCTTAGAGCTAAGAGTGCCCTTCCTTGATTATCGAATGGTTGAGTTTGCTGCGTCTTTACCGCCTGAATATAAAATTCGTAAAGGTGATTATAAATCTATCTTAAAAGACATGATGACTGACCTTTTGCCCCCCGACATTATCCGCCGAAAAAAGCTGGGATTCCCAACACCCTTATCAAAAATGTTCCAAGGGCCGTTGAAGGGTTACATTCAAGATACCCTGCTTAGCGGCAATCTAGGGGTCTTCTTCAAACACGATGCTATGCTGAGAATTTGCGAAGAGCATTTCGCGGGGAACCAAGATCATCACCGGATAATTTGGCAATTGATTGTATTAGCTGAATGGTTAAAACAAAACCACCCTGAATACCTTTAAATATAACGACAAGAAAGGCCAAACAATGGAAAGAATACTCGCACTTAGCACGTTGTACCCAACCCCTGAAATAGAACATCATGGCTTGTTTGTTCGTAACCGACTAAAAGCCATGTCAGAAAATGATAATGTCGATATCGTCATTTGCAACCCTATTCCAACGTCATTTGTTCATCGAACGCTAAGTCGCTACAAAAAACAGCAATCCGCACCCACTGTAAGATTTGATGGGGGGATGCAAGTGTACCACCCTCGTTATCATTGCTTTCCTGGGTTCAGAAAAGATAAAGAACATATCGCACTATATAAAAGCGTGAGTAAATTTTTACAACGACAGCATGATCAAAAACCATTTACTCGTATCGATGTCCATTGGGCATATCCTGACTTGCCGGTGGCGATCATATTGGCCGAAAGATGGGGCATTCCGTGCAGCTTAACGTTAAGAGGGATGGAGACGTTTTATGCTGATGACAATGACGAAAGACTTAATATCATTTTAGAATCAATGAGGAAACTCAACAGCCTTGTCTCTTTAAGTCAAGAAATGCTAACGTTCGCGCACCGTAAAAAATCAGGGTTGCCGAAGGGCAGCGTTGTCACTAACGGCGCTGACGTCAATCGATTTAGTTATTTAGACATGCTGGTTGCGAGGAAATCACTTGGGCTTGATTATACGGGCGACATCCTTATTGGCGTTGGCGCGCTCGTTGAAAGAAAAGGTTTTCATCATGTTGTGGACGCCGTTATCAATCTAAATGAAGGAGCAAGAAAAGATAACCCTATACATTATTACATCTTGGGTTCGGCGGGCATGGAAGGCGACTTTGAAAAACGTTTACGCCAAAAAATTAACGATTATGAAAAACGAAGTGGTCGTATCGGCGAAATCCGTCTTATGGGAAATGTAGATAACGCGCGTTTACCAACCTGGTACAACGCAGCCACCCTTTTTTGCCTTAGTAGTTTTGGCGAAGGTAGCCCTAACGTACTTACAGAGGCTTTATCTTGCGGCGTCAAAGTTATCGCTACTAATGTTGGTGCGGTTCCTGATATTATGGCAAGAGGTGACAATACTGGCCTTATTATCCCTAATCAAAAAGGCCGTGATGATGGTGGCTTGGCTTGGATTGAGGCGATAAAATCAGCGCTTGGCGAAAATGAAGATCATCTTGCTCGGGAATACCGTTATAAGGTCATGAGAAAATACTCGTGGGAGTGGTGTGCACAAGAAGCCTTAACAGCGATTGGGGTTGATGTTGGGGATAAAAAGTAATGCTCTCTGTGCCTTTGTTGTTATCGGGTGCAAACGCAGGATTGGCTTTAGCCTTTCTTGTGGTGTTTTCTATAAAGCATCACAAATCGTCGAACCAACTCCCCTTTAAGCCTTTATTTTTAGGTGTTCTTTTGTGGGCAGCAACGTATGGCACACTTCATGCGATTGCGCCTAAGGTAATGATTGTTGGGCTGGCCGCGGATTTAATCAAAAATGGCGTCATCGCGAGCTTTGTTTTGAGCTTCACAAGAGACAAAATAAACCTTCCTCGTTATATGCCCCACTCCATTATATTGTCATTACTGCTTATTCCGATAATACTACTGTCACCATTAAACACCTATTGGATGACAAGCCTTTATGGGATGACAGGTATTGTTTTTTGTGTTTGTGTACTGCTTCTTTGCGAGCGAGGTTATCATGTGTGCACTTCACAAGAAAATCGAAACGGACTGCATCTCATCTTAGGAATTGTGGCTATCATGATGGTGGAATTTTTCGCTTATTGTGACACCATATTTTCATCTAGCTTTAACATCAAACATGTACAATGGAAAATGTCAGCAATGCTGTTCTCTCTCCCTTTGATGTATAGAGGCATAAACAGTTTAAGAAAAAGCCCTCTAAAGCTAACCATTTCCCGCCCTTTGGCTTTTCATGGTTCATTGTTAGTCATTCTGGGTTCCTACCTCATCGCCGTTTCTTTCTTAACGTCGCTATCCAGTTATCTGGGATTTCAGTGGGATCACACATCAAAATCAATTTTATTTGGGGCCGCTCTATTTCCATTAACCTATTTGTTTTTATCTCAGCGTGTTCGAAGCGAAATTAGGGTTTGGGTGAATAAACACCTTTTCGCGGGACAATTTGACTATCGCAAAACATGGTTAAAGCTCATTGATGAACTCGATCCTTCATTAACAGGACAACAAGCCATAAACTGCGGACTTGAATCCACATTAAACGCCCTGAGTCACACGAGAGGGGCTTTTTATCTTTATGACGAAGAGACATCAAGCCTAAGGGAGCTGGGCACTAAGGGGTTGGCTCTGCGTGCCGAATCTGAAAGCGAAATAACAGCACTGCTCAATACTTTTTCCAAAAAAGGTGATGCTTGGATTGTCGACGCCTACGAAGCTTGTGAGCATCCCGATGAATACGAAATGCTGGATTTCAAACCTCAAGAGCTTAAAGCCGATAATGTGCTTTGGGTTATTCCCGTGCACAAAGAGTCCTGCATTGTGGGATGTCTTATCATCGGCACGGAAAAACATTCTCATTGGAGCCTAAATTGGGAAACTAGGGACTTTTTAAATGCCATTACCCAAAATCTCTATCGTTATATTGAAGCACAGTTCAGCCAACAAAAATTGCATGAAAATGCGCAACTTCTCGCATTCAGTCAAACCTCAGCTTTTGTTACCCACGACATGAAGAATGTCTATGCTCAAATTAACATGATAACCACTAATGCAAAAGTACACAGAGACAACCCTGAATTTGTCAAAGATGTCTTTGATGATTTGGACGGGATGGAAAAACGCATAAAAAAAATGCTAGACCAACTTACGAACAAGCAAAGAGACAGCCGCAAAGCTTCTGAAACTCCCGTTAATATTGCTGGCATTGTTGATAAGGTCCTCAATTCTAGCACTGCAACAAAATTGGGCATCACCCCCGAACTGAAAAACACCATCCCTACCGAACTTCATTTCAAGGGGAATGCTGACCGTTTTGAAAATGTTCTTAAACACCTTATCGAAAATGCACAACAGGCAACTGAAAAAGTCTCGTCCCCTTCCGTTTCTCTGACTTGTCATCACACTGATAAGCATGTTATTATCTTTATTATCGATAACGGTATTGGAATGACGAAAGATTTCATTGAAAACCGTCTATTCAAGCCTTTTGAAACCACCAAAGGTAATTCCGGCATGGGGCTTGGCGTTTATGATGCCAAAACATTTGCAGAAGACCACAAAGGAAGTCTTAAAGTCGACAGTGAAGTCGGTTTAGGCTCAACAATTACGCTAACATTACCAAGGAGTGGCAATGAAATTACTCATCATTGAAGATGAACAAGGGATCCGTAATCAGTATAAGTGGGGACTTAAAAACTACGACATGCTATTTGCCGAAGATGCAGAGAGCGCAGTCAAAGAGTTAGTCACCCATCGGCCTGAACTTGTTTTGTTAGATCTCGGCTTACCACCTGATCCAGACAACGCCTCTGTCGGTCTTAAATTACTTAGCGACATCAAAGTGAGCTCTCCTGGCACCAAAGTCATCGTACTTACCGGTTCTGAACAACGCGAACACGCTCTACAATCAATTAAACTTGGCGCGCATAGCTACCTTCAAAAAGGCGTCGAACTTTCCAAAGTTCAAAACGTACTTGATCAGGCCGCTTTTCTTTTTGAACTCGAACTTGAAAACTCAGCCATCAAAGAGCAATCTTACGAGTCATCTACGACACTGTTAGGTAAAAGTGATGCCATTACCGATGCGGTTAAATTGATGATGCGTATTGCACCCTCTGACGTCAGTACGTTATTACGCGGAGAAAGTGGCACCGGTAAAGAATTGTTTGCTCAAAATCTTCATGATCTAAGCGGACGAAAAGGTGAGTTTGTTGCCATCAATTGCGCCTCTATTCCTAGTGAGCTACTTGAAAGTGAATTGTTTGGCCATGAGAAAGGCGCATTCACCGGGGCTGTAAAAGCTAAAAAAGGGAAAGTGGAACAAGCGCATGAAGGAACATTGTTTCTTGATGAGATCGGTGACATGCCATTAGAGCTTCAGTCAAAAATGCTTCGATTTTTACAGGAGCGAAAAATAGAACGGGTTGGGGGCACAAGACCGGTACCGGTTAATGTAAGAGTCATCTGTGCAACTCACCGTGATTTAAAGCAGATGAAGTCTCAGCATCAATTCCGTGAAGATCTTTATTTCAGACTGGCCGAATTTGAACTTAATATCCCGCCATTACGAGAGCGCGGAAAAGACGTTTGTATCATTGCAGAATACCTACTTGAGAATGCGAGAGTGTCTAACCCCTCATTGCAAGCAAAATCATTCAGTAAAGATGCACTATGCGCCATGATGGATTACCCTTGGCATGGGAATGTAAGAGAACTCCAAAATAAAGTAAAGCGGGCGACATTACTATGCGATGGTGACGTCATTGGCGCGGTGCATTTAGATCTCCCGTTCAAAGAAAACATGCTGCTGGTGCCCGACTCTTGGCTAGACGGTGAAGTTGGAGACGAACTTACCTCTTACAAAGAGCTGGAAAAGCATCATATGGGGAGAGTCATTTTTGAAACTTACCTCAAGCATGACAAGAATATTCAAAAAGCGGCGGAAGCCCTCGGCATATCTAGACCCACCTTCTACGCAAAAGCAAAACGATTTGGGTTGCGAACTGACAGCGATGAAGATAGTAACTCATAGTCATATACAAAAAACCATCGCCTAAGCGATGGTTTTTTACAATGAAATAAAAATCCCAGCAAGATGAATTGCTGGGATTTTTTTAAAGGTTTGGATATAAGTCCCTACGCCTTTTATTCTTCTTACCAAAATGATAGGTGAATGAGGCAAAAATACGTGCATCATCCGAAGCGTAGCTTATTCCTCTCGCATGTCTGTTATTGTATTGAAGTCCAACTGAGTATTCAGAATGACGGTTCAATTCCCGTTCATAAGCCAGGCGATAAAGGCGACTATAAGTCTCGTTTTGGCCACCTGTAAATTTTTGCTTCTCAAAACGATAGTTACCCACGATACGACTAACATCCCCAAGACGCCACGTTCCTTCGAAAGAAAATTCAAATTCTTGCTGGTTGAAACCAGCGATGTTATCCACCACCAAATCTTCTTCAATATTACGTTCTTTTCGCCATTCCCAGTTTGCGACATGACTCCATTTAGATGGGGCGCTATAAGACCAGCTCCCACTAGATATTTCAGAGAACACCAACGTTTCGGAAACAGGGAAAACAAAGCCGCTTGTCGTAACAGTAAACTGCCCTGCTTCCAGCGTGTAGTTTAATGCATCTGGGATAAAACAAAGTGTCTCATCAAAGGTCGCTTCGCCTTCTGCGTTAACGTCGCACACATACACCGCTTCGCCTACTTCGACGCTCTGCAACTGGCGGCGAACCTCAACAGACTCTTCATAACTTGCTGAAAACTGATGGCGTCCATTTGTGTAAGTGATAACACCATTTTCTACATCACCATAAACGCGCTTTTGTTTGCGCCATTGCGCGGCCCAGCGATCAAGCATTTGCCAACTAAAGCTTCCAGCCCAAAATGATGTGTCGTCTGTATGATTCCATTCGTGAGTAACCTGAACAAAAGATGTGTTGCTTTTTTCCCAGGCGAGTCCTAAACCATTCGTTCTTAGCTGTCGGTTACCGCCACCCAGCCCCAGCTCATTAAGGTAAGTTGACTCATTTTCACCATAATAACCTGTTCCTGCGACATGTAATCGTTCATAAATAGGAATGCGTATTTCGCCATACGTCTCATAATAACGATATAAGCTTTCATCATCTCTAAAAAATTCATCGTAATTAAAATCGACAAACCAATATGTCGGCTGTTCGTCTTCGTACTGTCCGAATTTCGCATAACCACTTAATGTGCTTGAATCTAGTTGGGCAAAAAGGCTATCGATGCCGTTTCGTGTTTGGCCATCACTGTCTTCATAATCAATTCTAGCTTGCCCATCCCAACTATATGAATAAGGCACGGTATAAGATGCGCCAAACATTCTAGAATAAAGAATTAAATCATTTTCAAAGCCAAATAAACGGTCTTCAAATGCGCCTTGTATCGTGTTGAACATGTCGTTTTCACGAGAATAATTGGCGTAAACACCAACACGGTCTTCGAAAAAACGCCACTGATTAAGCCATTGGATATCAACGAAGCTCAGGTCAAAATCTTCGGATTCTCCGTATCGATAATAGACCGTTTCTGTATCAAGGGTTGACGTGTAATGACGACTATCATAATCAACCGTTCCCATAAACTCATAGGCAAAAATTGATTCTTGTCTGTTATAGGCTTCGCTATCACCTTCCACATCAACTTGATAAGCCTTTAAAGTCAGGCTAGGCGAAAATATTAATTCTCCGCCTGCTGTTGGAAATGCAGCGACGCCTAATGCCAGTGAAACACATGCACTAAGACGTTTCAGCATAATTTAGAACCACGCTTCAGAAATGCGGATAACATCACCGGGCATAAGGTCAACATTAGCGGTAATGTCGGCATCTTCCATTAAGTCTTCAACGCGGAGGTCGTACGTGACGACTCTATCAAACTCAACGCGTAATAGTGTTGCGCTATTACCATCTGCATAAGGACTAAGTCCTCCAACCGCGATCATCAGGTCAAGAAGGGTCATACCTTTTCTGTACGGTAATGCTGCGGGAGTGGTGGCATCGCCTACAAGTTTGACTTGCTCAACCATACTTCCAGCGGCTTGACGAACGATAACAGTAACTTTAGGGGAGTTGATAAACTCTGACAAAGAGGCTGTCAATGCTTCCTCAACTTGGTCCGTTGTTTTCCCGGCGGCCACAATAGGCGCAGTTAACGCCATACTTATTTTGCCATCTGGGCGAACAGAATATTCTCCTGAAATGTCGGCGTTACCCCATACGAATACAGATAGAATATCGCCGGTACCAACGCGATAAACATATTCACCCTCTTGGTCCACTACCGGGGCTTGAGCAATAGAATAAGGTAAAGTGTTGGTTGCACAGCCGCCTACGGTTAAAGCGGCCGTTGCGGCTACCGTCGCAGCTAAAAAAGTTTTAGTAATATGGCGTTTCACGAATATCTGCTCCTTGCAGTTGTTTTACATTCCATGTCAGAATAATTGGTTTCTTCTTGGAGGTAATTGATTACTCCAAGCCAATAACCCTTTTACGTGGTGTTGGCGAGAGTGCTTATCTGTATCTCGTGACCATTCACTTTCGGTTCTTGGCCACGTCATGTGTGCATTTTGTTCAAAAAACGGTTCGACTATATCACATAAAGTGCCATAAATCGATGCTTTTTCGTTGATTTGATACACGCCATCGAACTCACATGCCACCTTGCTTGTCGCGCTTTCTTTAGGTGATTTAAGTAACATGGTTTTCTCGGTCGCGAGGTATTCATAAACCTTGCCGGGAATTTGTTTATTAAATCGCGCATCTTGAATTAACAATAGCGCATCGGCATGCAACATATTAACTATAGCTTCTTCAAACGGCACACCAGGCAAAAATTCAACTGACGTTTCAATGTCTAGTTCGTGAATAATATCAGTATAATCATCGGCATTTTTCGTGCCTTGGAAAATAAGCTTTATCGGACAAGAAGGATGCGTTTTTTTCATTTCCGCAATCGCTTCAAAAAGAGGGCATGGGTCTCGCCCCTCGGAGTACAAAACGCCGGCATAATAAATGTTATAAGTCTCTTTTTTCATAACATTTGAAACGTTATGCTCAAGACTTAACTTCACCTTTTCTAACAAATGAGCATCATAGCCATTTTGCATCGTTTTGAAATAGTGTTCCGACCGCAATGGTGCTCTTTCACGATACATCTGGGCAACCTCTTCCGTCGCAAATGTTAGGATATCTGCATAGGTGACCGTAGCGGCATCAATTTTTTGCAACATTTTACCCATAGTGTCGGGTAATTTACGTTGCAAATGCGTCATCGGGTCTCGATAGTCAGCAATCCATTTAGCCCCTGTTTTTTCTTGCAATGAACGAGCTATAACATGAGGGCTCGGCGTTGGCGAACTCGACCAAATGATATCTGGGGGATATTTTTCAACGTGTCTTTTTCCAAGCATGGTTGCAGCCGGGATCCATGTTCTCCCCCACCGATCAGGATAAGCCATCCAACTAATATACTTGCCTCTGTAAGCAAGATGAGTCAATGCATCCAATGCAAGAGCTCTAATTATTTTCCCCTTTGGGTTTTCTGGCAACAAGCCTTCTGTCACAGGCTGTGTGTTTTCATAGGCCATAGGCATCGCGGTCAAGACATCAACAATGTAACCCGCCTCTAAATAACCGCGGTAAACCGAAAGAATTCGCTGGACGGATGCACCGTTGCTTGGGGTGAATTCGAATACGACCATTAATACTCGTTTTTTAGGCTCTACCATACATTTTCCCCTGCGATTTTACCTGCCGACCAGGCGCGTAGGTAAGGATTTTTTCGGTAAGGTAAAAAGCGGGGCAACAACATCGGATCATCACCCATACCTATACCACCATCAAGCGTGGTAAATGCCGCGATGTAACCTGCTTCTTTTAGCATTTGTGGATGAACATCCAAATTAATATCAAGTTGAGGGTGTCCATTGGGATAACAAAACAAATTAATAGGGCGTTGTATTACGCGCTCCAAAAACTCTTTGTTCTCGGTTATTTCAGACTTTGCAAAACGAATTGACTCTGCACTTAGAATGGCATGATTGTGCGTATGGCCGCCAATATGGTGTCCTTTGTCCGCAAGTGTTTTAATCTGCTTTTCTGTCATCATAATGCGGTCGAACCCTTTCAGGTCAATATCGCAAACCCAAGCATCAAGTGTTTGCTCTCTTTCAGCGACCTTTTGACGCTTCATGCTTCGCATTAAGTTTGATGCAATATCTAGATTGCTAAGCCCTGAGTAGTTGTCACCACCGATGTTAAGGTAAGCAGGGTTTCCGTCGACCTTTTCCACACACTGAATGATTTTATCTTGCCACAAAATACCTTCTCGCGTTCCCGCAGAAGAAACAAAGAAAGTCGCTTTTACGCCGTGCTTTTCAAGCACTGGTAATGCGTGAGTGTAGTTATCTTCATAACCATCGTCAAAGCTAATTCCCAGCATAGGTTTTTCATTATTAGTGACGCATCGACGGGTCGCAATTTCTTGAAGAGATGCGAATCTAAAGCATTCACCTAATATAGTTAACAGCAAATCTAATTCTTCGACGGTTGGGTCATCGGGAAAGTAAGGGTTAGGTGCTGTCAATACTCGGTGAAAATAAATAACGGCCGATTGTCCTTTTTTATTCCACTTTTTCCTTATGACATCACCAACCATAGCATTGAGCTTAGCAGGTATTTTCATGAACATTCCTTGTTTCAATTTACCTGCGCAATATATCACATCTGATTATTTTTTCAAATAAACAAATTGAACTACAACAAATTTAGTCTTTATGATAATATGCTAAAACAAAATGGATTTAAACTGATCACAAGGATGAGGATCAATATGCACTCGCATGATTATTACGTGGTGACCGTCGACTTAGCGGACACAAAAGCCCAAAAAAAATGGGACGCCTATGTTGATAAACACCCTATCGAGGGGCACCATCACTACTCTTGTTACATCACGGCGATAAAAGACGCTTACCAACATGAGACATCTTGTATTGCTGTCCTTAATAAATCAGATAATAGTATTGCCGGATTATTGCCATTAGTTGGTATGAAAAGTCGGGTGTTTGGAAGTCATTTTACGTCGATACCGTTCTTTAATTATGGCGGTCCTTTATATGACAACAAAAACGTTTTGCAAATACTGCTTTATGAAGCAGAAACTAAGCGCCGCACACTTGGTTATCGCCATTTGCAACTTCGTTGCTTGAACGATGACATCACCTCGCTGGACAGCGTTTTAAATGCGCAAACACATAAAGCATGTATGATTTTAGACTTGCCTGATGATGTAAAAAAGATCGGGGCGGGAAATGCAAAAAAACGGGCAAAACTTCGTTCTCAAGCCAAACTTGCAGAGCGACGCGCGGATGAAGATGGACATGAAGTAAAACAAGTATTTGGTGGCGGAGAGCTTATCGATGACTTTTACACCGTCTTCAGTCAACACATGCATGCTCTTGGTACTCCTGTTTACGGGAAGGCGTTTTTCAATGCAATCTTTACCAACATTCCATCAACGATAACGGTTGTGTATTGGGATGGTGAGCCCGTCGCATCGGGCTGGCTTTTCGAACATGCCTCGCAGGTCAGTATCCCTTGGGCTAGTGCGTTAAAGAAAGTGAATCGACTTTCCATTAACACTTACATGTATTACAACATATTGTCACGCTGCATTGATGAAGGGCGTCAACGTTTTGATTTTGGGCGTTCAACCATTGATGCAAACACCTACAAATTCAAACTCCAGTGGGGCGCTGAGCATACACAATGTTACTGGTATGAAAACAAACCTTTAGACGAGAATGACAACAATGAATCTTTTTCTTTGGCCGTTAAGTGCTGGAAAAAGCTCCCCTTGTTCGTCGCCAACAAGTTAGGTCCCATCTTGATAAAAAACATCCCTTAATCGCGCGCTTATTCGCTAAAAAACGCCACCTATGTTAATCTGTGGCTTTTTTTATTTTAACTAAGTCGTATTATTTATTTCGCGTTTTGTAGCACGCGCCTGACATAAGCAAACGCACCTAGCAACAGTATTCCCCATCCCAGGCTGCCGCCACTGGACGATTCGTCATCTAGCGCATTAACGCTAACAGTAAAACTGTGAACCACGACATTTCCACCTTCATCCTTCACCGTTAGCTGCACCTGCGACGTCCCCACAAAACTCGAAGAGGGTTGCCCCACTAAACTTTGCGTCGAGCTGTCATAGGTCATCCAAATGGGGGCAACAGACAGCGCAACTTTCATTGACGATGAGCCTGACTCTTCATCGTCGAAAGTAAGTGCATAAACGTAGCTGTCACCCACATTAATTTGTGTCACTGGTGTTGAAGTTATGGTTAGGGGTTCATCAACTTCTATGACTTCAAAGTTGAGAGCGAAGTCTCGACTTACGCGCGCACCGTCATCTGATAATGGCTCATAGACATCGTAAACTTGCAACATTGCAGAAGTCACCCCAACATCTTCCTGAGCGGGGCTCAATGTTAATGTTTTATCATCGTCAGACCACGTCATGTAGCTTGGTAAGTCACCCCATTCAAAACCAACGTCACTATCTTCCCGATTAAACAAGGAGAATGAAAAAACAGTAACATCATCTTCCAATACTGGGAATTCTCCAAGAGTTGATATTAGCGACGTTAACGGTAAGGGTTCATCTTGTTCAATAAGGTCAAATGTGACGGGTTCAAACATTAATACCGTATAATCCGTCAGCAACGCTTCGAAGCTAAGCGAGGTTGTACTTTCCTCCTCAGGGTTGCTCAGGGTTAGTGATAGCAATGACGTACCTGCATCACCATGTTGAGGCGTCAATGTGATTTCACTACTTTCCACATCAACGGAAATCCAAGCATCGGGTGAGTCATAACTTAAGGATAACGACCCCGGAAGAAAATCTTCATCTTGATAGGTTATCGGTATGATTTCTGTTTGTTCCGTACCGATCTGCGCGCCCAATGCACTGGTTAAATAGGGTGCATTAACCTGTGTTAGCGCATCATACAAAGAGAAGTCCAACAACCCATCCTCACCTACCAATACCGTCACCGCCAAAAAACCATCGGGCGAAACGCCGTACTGTGGCAATGGCGATAATGGAATATTTAACGCCGGTTCTGTGGCCTCTGCGCTGCTTTCTGTGTGGTAGGCGTATAGTTCGCCTGATACACTGTCGACATTAGAAACAACCGCGCTATACGTTGTTGTTACATTCTCGCCGTCCACCTCTTCTGCAACAACGGTATAATTAACATATACATGACCATCTTCCCCAAAAGCTTGCCATGGGGTGTTACCGTCTATCTCACCGGATGATATGTAGACATCCAATTTGACAGGAGCAGCAGTATTATTCATGGTGTAATAATTAAAGTTATCAGATGAGGCACAAACCAGCCCTTCTGTATTTTCTCCGCTGACAATTTGGCAAGCACTAGTATCATCTTCTAGTGGGACATCTACCTGTGTTATAACCGAACCATCGGGCGCTAACTTCCATGCTTGAAAATACGTTGATGTCGTCGTATTGGTTAATCCACCAACCCATGATGTAATATCGGAAAATGAAACTTCATCTTCAAAGTTGATCCATGGTGTGGTAGCCGCAGTTAACTCCCCAGTGACGTGAAAGTTACCTAATGTTGTTTCATTTAGGAAATTCCCGTTCTCGTCATACTGGGCAATAACGCCGCAACCTGAATAAAGCGTAAAGCCAGAATTTCGAGGAAGTAATTTATAACCATTCTCGCAATCCAGAAGAGAAATAGCTAAAGGGGTGGGGTTATTGTAAATACCATCAAGAGATGATTTAATGATCGCAGACCGTGGATTACCACATTCCTCATCCTCGCAATCCCACCCTGAAATGAGATGGTAATACCCGTTAAGATCACTCGTTACGTCTAGCACCTCAGCGTGACTAACCCCATCAAAGTATGTTGTAGCGGCAATGTCAAACGCCCTTGGCGTGTAGGCATTAAAAGATGATTCGCCTCGAACATAAGCATGATTTAAAAGTGTTAGCCCTTCACTGCTATCAACAAAAGAGGCAGTGTAATTGGTTAATCCATTTGCGTTTAATTTAATACTTGTCGGTGCCGTTGCCAAGTTTGCATCGATGGTGGTGTAATAACTTGCTTGAGCTTGAGCGCCCAGCAGTATAAACGCCAATCCCGTTAGGATTTTTGATTTCTCAATCATGATAAACCCCCGATTTACTTGTATGAACATGTAGCTTTCGTGTAAGGGTCACGAGCTGCTGATGTCTTTAAGTTGTTCGGCAGTGATAATGCGTACTCATCACCAATTAAGGTTTTCAGTTTAGATAAAGAAATTCGAGCCCTATCTTCATCTTTTAGTTTGGTGGTTTCGTCATTCTTCATCACCCAAACAAAAGCATCATTAGGGTATTTTTCGTATACGTGAATACGCCATAAGTAATCCGGCGTTGCTACACCATGCGTTTCGACAAATAAATCATTGCTCGTGTCGGTACCCCAAATATTTCCAAGGTAAACATTTACCGGTGCAACATCACGCGCGCATTCAACACGCATTTCTAGTTTCCTCCACAACCCACTCGCATTTTGAACGCCATTGTGAGGGACAATATTGGTCATTCTGTTTGTGAGGCTCATGTAATACTCACTATCATCAAATGGATTTGAGTTAACCCCGTGCCCACGGTGGTATTGTGGGTTGCCCGGTGTTTTTTTGTACGAAGAAGTTCTTTTCTGGCTATCACAGTTATTTTGAGCGAGTAATGGCTCTTGGTGGAATGGCTCGTAACGAGGTAACTCACCATTATCTGCCATGGCTTTAAAATTGGAATAATCATAGCCACGACGACGACAATTGTAATGCACAATAAACCGTCCATAATCGATGATCAACTGATCCCCTTCACGTCCAAGTACAGTAGGTTTATGCTCGCCTTCTTCATAAGGGAGGGCATCCTCCTTATTTGAAAAAAGCGATTTATCAACACTCTCCCCTGTTTGGCGTTCTCGCAAAAGCTCGGCAGCAATAGCTTTCGCCTTTGCCGCCTTTTCTTTCCACGACATTGATGCTTCTGAGCATCCTGATAAAACAGAGAGTGATAGCGTTAATGCAATGACTGATGTAAACTTTTTCATAATTAAACCTTTGTGTTTATGTTTTATTATATTAGCATTTATTTTTAATATAAACAATCTTGTTTGTCACCCAAAATACGATAAGCCAAGCCTATTATACTGCGTTGCTTAACCCATCGCCCTCTTGCATAGGTGTTATGATGGGTGGATAAAGCGCCTTTATAGCTATCTTCCCCAGCCATAAAGTCATAAACGCGCTTACCGCGATCTTGAAAGTGCTGCATGAGCTTTGCGTGCATCGCGATACCTAAGTGAACATGATTGCTCTCAAATGACTGGTATCCTGAAAGATAGAATCCAACCCAGGCGTCGTCCTCAACTAAAATCGTCCCCCCTACAATTTTTTGGCCCGACATTAAGGCAAAAGAAGGGGTTGATGATCCGAGAGCCATTTGGTGTAACGTTGCTTTGAAATAAGGGTTGTTAAATCCACTTGGCGTATCCGTTCGATCCCATTTTTGTCGATGCCACTTAGACATCAAAGATAATAAGTTTTTAACATCATCAGGAGCTATCATTTCTTTTAAATGCAAGGGCTCTTCTTTAAAATACCTGTTGGTTTGTGAAAGTTTACGCCGTGTAGAGCTTTTAAATTCAAGTGGGATGGACAGATCCCTGTATGGGCCTCCCTCTTGGTTCTCAACACGAAGTGCAACACGCTTTTCGGTGCTTTTGCTATGGGGTAGCATTGAAGATAATGGCGTGACATGCTGAATCATTTGACTCGCCCCCGTGTCTCGCATGACGCTTGCTACCCAATGAGGCCAAACCAGAGACAACTCTTCTGATGACAAATCAGAAACCGGTTCTATAAACTCGGGCCACACCTGATCAACATCACTTAGACCGGTTCGCATTAGATGCAAAGTCTTAGGTTTTAAAATCTTTCCTATGGTTTCTCTTGTGCATCCAAAGAAAGCAATTCCAACACACTTGTCACCTTTAAATAAACGGGATGAATATGTCACAACGTGACTTGGCCAATTAATAATCCATGATTTTAAAAAAGAAGGAGATGTGAAATATCTATGCCTTTGACATGGGGAACGAGAGTAAAGAGTTTCCCAATCTCTTTCCTTGTTAAAGATGTCATTATGCAATGATGGTACGCTGTCGTGGCGACGGGTTTCGGTGTAATATTCCATTATTATTCCAATATTCCTTTGTATTTGCATAATAACACGCAGCATATTTCCGCGCAATAAAGGGAGCACTACGCCTTTTTTAAAAAATATGTTATTCTGTTCTTCACATTTATGTGGCGTATTTTTTCGCCCAATTAAACAATACAAAAATTACCGTTCAACTTCACAGGAAAAAAATTATGGCAACGGAATGCATTGCCCATCTAACCCAAAGTTTTGGCTGCGGGGGTCTTGAAAAAGTCATTGTAAATCTGATTTCAAATAGTCAACACATTCCACATGTTAAACATGTTGTAATATCACTAACCGACGATTTGGAAATGGCCAGCACATTGCCTAAAAATGTAGAAGTCGTCAGCCTCAATAAAAAGCCTGGCACCGATCCTGCTGTTTATTGGCGGCTCATAAAAACACTACGAAAACACAACGTCACTATATTCCATACCTATAACTTTGGTACTATCGAGTATCATACTGCCGCGAGATTATGCGGCGTCAAAAGACAAATACATGCAGATCATGGTTTAGGGGGAGATGACCCCAAGGGGGCCAATAAAAAACATAACTTATTGCGAAAGTGGGTAAGTCACCTTATCCATGAATACGTTGTCGTCTCTGATGATTTAAAAAAGTGGATAACGGAAACTGTTGGCGTCAACAAAGACAAAGTCACTTTTGTTTTTAATGGTGTGAGCGTGCCGTCGAAGCCTGATTTAAGCGCTAACCTCTCAAATGAATTAAAGCTTGTTATCATTGGGCGACTCGCCCCCGTTAAAAATCACGAACGTCTTTTTAATGCTATTTCTATAGCAAAAAAAGAATATCCAGAATGCCAAATTCATTGTAACGTCGTAGGTAATGGGCCTGACGACACTAAATTAAAATCGCTTGTTAAAGAGCTGGGGTTAGAGGAAAACATCTCATTTAGCGGGCTTTGCATGGATGTGTCTCCACACTTAAAAGCGGCCGATGGTTTTATCTTATCTTCGGATTACGAAGCAATGCCAATGACTGTGTTAGAGGCGATGGCTGCTAATCGCCCCGTGATATGCCCCATGGTTGGCGGGGTGACCGATTTCATATCACATCAAGAAGCTATATTGGTAGCCGGACACTCTGAATCAGCACTAGCTGATGGCATAGGTACATTACTAAACATGTCAGCAATAGAGCGAGAAAAGCTTGCTGGTCGCGGATATGAATTGGTTCGTGACAAATACAGCATGGAAAAAATGGTAAACACATATCTTGAACTTTATAGAGTTGATTAATTTTTAACCTTTTATACTTAGGTATGACAACACATACGTATAAACAAGCAAAAGAAAAAGCGTTATTTTTAAGGACTTTTCATGATTTTTATTTCAACAACATCTATTTTGTTTGCGTTATAAAAAATAATTCTTTTGTAATTGTCATCCGTTGCTAAATTTAAGTTGTCCAGAGAAACTGGCGAAACACAAAACCCAATATGGAGATTTGTTATGAAAAAGCTTAAAACTGCAAAACCAAACGCAAAGCAATTGTCTGGCGGTAAGATTCGTCCTCGAATCCCTGTATAAGACTGTTGTCTTGACGCAAGAAAGGGCTTTTTAGCCCTTTTTTTGTTTCTGAAATATGTTGAAGGCGACGAATCATGGATGACTCAGAAGACCAACTCGATTTTTTACCCCAAGCTGTCTCGTTTTACGAACGTCGACACGGAATAACCTACCATATACGACGTGCAAAGAAAGATCACTTTGCCTACCTATTCTTTGGTTTATTAATTTTTTCTTTGACACTCATTATCGAAATCAAAGAGGCATCTTTTTTGCATTATCTCTTTAGCTATATAGGACGATAAATGGCAAGGGATAGCCGTGATAAAGAAAAAAATCAAACCGATATTGCAAGGCGAAATGAGCGAATGTGGTCTAGCTTGCTTGACCATGATTGCCAATTACCATGGACATGAGTGCACCATAAATGGCATTCGCCACCACTTTAATCCTTCCTTGCATGGTAGCACTATGGAAGAGCTCGTTGAGTTCTCCGGCGAATTGGATTTCACTTCTCGCATTGTTTTCATGGAAATGGAAGAGATTGATTGCTTGCAAACGCCGGCCATCTTGCATTGGGACTTCACTCACTTCGTCGTCGTCGAAAAGGTCACAAAAAAGCATATTCATATTGTTGATCCTGCATCTGGCAAAACAACAATGTCACACCGTGAAGCAGCAGATCACATCACGGGATATGGGATCGAGTTAACTCCTCTTGAATCAATCTCCAAGAAACGCTTTGGTGAAACCCTCTCAATATTTGATTTATGGAAAAACAGAAAAGCAACCGTGGGGCCTATTGCCAAAGCTGTGCTTATCACTTTGCTATACCAAGCAACATTTCTTACGCTCCCCTTATTTTCAAAAATAATGCTTGATGACATCTTGCCGTCAGAAGCCTATGACAACATTATTCCAATCGCCTCCGGCTTCTTGTTAATGGTGTTATTCGCTTCGCTATCTCAGTGGGTGAGGGACAATCTGATTGTTAAGCTTGGGAGTCAAATATCAGAGCAAATAGGCACCAATATCTTTGGGCATTTACTAAAACTACCCATGCGATATTTTCAATCAAGGCACATTGGAGATACCGCCACTCGGTTTGATTCAGTAAATTATATTAAGGACATATTATCCCAAGGGGTCGTGTCTTTCCTCGTCGATGGCATTTTACTCGCCGTCGCTTTAGTTGTTATGTTTAACGTCAGTCCCGTTTTATCCGCCATCATATTGGTGTCCAGCTTGATTTACGGCATAATTAGGTATTTATACCAAGATAAACTTAATGCTGCTAACAGCGAAAGCATTGTCGCTCATGGCTATGAGTACACTTCTTTTATCGAATCAATAAAAGGGATTGGTACGGTTAAATCATTCAACCGAGAAAACCAGCGATTGAGTTTATGGCGCGCTAAATATGCGAATGTCATCCATCAAAATGCCTTAGCTGCGAGAATAGAGAACAGAATGTCTGCTATGGGAACGCTGATTTACCAGGCAGAAAACATCATATTTTCTGCGGTGGGTGTTTATTTCATCATGGAGGGGACCATATCAATAGGCACGTTCTTTCTCGCTTTATCATATAAATACTTACTAAGCAGCAAAGCGCAAGAATGTATTGACCACGTGGTGAAGTTGGCCACGATGAAAGTGCATCTTCAAAAACTTGAAGACATTGTTTTTGTTGATGCGGAATCCGATCCTTCAACCCCAAAAGAAATGACGGAAGACAATAATCATCCCGCCTTATCACTAAAAAACATCAATTTTGGTTACGATAGTCGAAAAACCATTATCAATGATGTTTCGTTTGATATTCAAGAAGGTGAAAAAGTCGCTATTATTGGTTCATCAGGAGCCGGCAAATCAACGCTTATTGATCTCATTCTAGGGTTTATCAAACCGAATAATGGTGACATTCTTTATTATGGACAAAATATCACTGAGTTGAGCCGTCATCGCTATAGAGAACAGTTCGCCGCTGTTATGCAAAACGACATGGTGTTCTCTGGCACACTGCTTGAGAATGTGACCTTCTTCGAATCACGCCCCGACACAGACAGAGCTATTCACTGCTTAGAAGCAGTAAATATGCTTGAGACAATCAGAGAGCTCCCCATGGGATTAGATACAGCTTGCGGCGAAAATGGAAGCACATTCTCTGGTGGGCAGCGTCAACGTATTCTTATTGCTCGTGCATTATATCGGCAACCCAAAATACTCATCCTAGATGAAGGGACCGCAAATTTAGATGAAGAAAATGAAGCATCTATTCTAAATTACATCAACAAGATGAAAATGACGGTAATCTCAGTTGCCCACAGAAAGAAGGCTATAGATACATCTGATCGAATAATTGAAATATAGCAATTATTGCAGGTGTCTTTTTTACTGTTGATTGAAGGCAATTACAATGATAATATAGAGCAACATAATAAAACAAAAAGAGGAATATTATGTTTGCTCTGCGCAGTTTAAGGCGCTTAATCGTGCACGTCGCCAACATACCTTATCATGTCATCATGATTTTGGTTGCCCTGCACATGACGGTGTCATACGCCCTCTTATCGCTTGCAAATGAAACCCATTTAGTCGAAGACGTCGTGACGTTTATCTACTTTTGGGTTGTGAGCAGCTCTACTGTTGGATATGGAGACCTTTCTCCGGCAACCCAGGCTGGCAAGATATTTGTTTGCTTTATGATCCCAACGTCACTGCTTTTATTTTCAATGATACTAACAAAGTTCGGTAAATCCGCACTTCATAGTTTTAACATGGTGCAAAAAGGTATGCTTAATTTAGAACATAAAGAAAATCACATTTTAATTATGGGTTACAAACCCATTCGTACCGATGAAATCATCTCTCTCATCTTGAGTGATAAAAGCCGAGAGCCCAGAGATATTGTCGTGGTATGCGATGAGGCTATCGATAACCCCTTCCTAAATAGATCCGAAATTATCTTTTGCAAACTTGAAGACATGATAAATGAAACTCAAGTCAAACGGTGTGGGTTGAAGAATGCTCACAAAATTATTGTTGATGGTGGGGATGATTATACTAACTACGTTCACTCAGCACGCTATTCGCGTATGGCTCCTCACACCCATATTACGACATGTATCAGTAATACTACCTTAGCTGATGATATTTCTGCTGCCTATAATAACGTTGAAGTTATTGTCGATTACAGCGAAGAGTTGGCCGTTCGCGCCATGCAGGATTGCGGAACCAGTCGCGTTTTCAATGAAATGCTTGATGGTCGCGTGGGGCAGAACATGTATTCCACTGCTATCTCACTACCTGTCGATGCGACTTTTGGAGATATTGAGAAAGCTCTGGCCGAGTCCGATAATGCTTCATTAATTGCGATTGCTAATGATCCCATGGGCAAAAGCTTGCAGTTAAACCCGCCTAAATCATTATCACTAAAAGCAGGCAAAACCTATCACTTGCATTATATAAATGCACAGCGTATCAATGCGGATAAATGTATAGAAATGTTAAAAGAAATGGCCTTTAAATAAACAAAAAAAGCCACTGCAATCAGTGGCTTTTTCCTCGCTACTTAATCAGTTCTAAGAGCTACTCACCAAAAAAACGCTGAGACAACAATCCGGCATATTCATAAAAAGCAACATAAGTCTTCGCTAAGCTCTTTCTATCAGGGATGTACAAATTAACGTTCCAATAATTCAGCGCTTCAAAATGCAAAAGATGATCTGTTGGCGAAGCAAATATCGTCAACCCTTCTTTTTGAAAATAGTCATAGGAACGTCTCATGTGAGCAGCCGAGGTAACAAGGACTAATTTTTTACCTTTCATTTCATCAGATAATAGTTTTGCTTCACTCGCCGTGTCAACAGAACCATCAGCGCACGTTGATAAGGCATCAGGAGCCACACCAAGCGCCAAGGCAAGTTTCATGTTATATTCCCCCTCTGACACTCTCTTGTCTGGCATGACGCCTCCTGAGAAGGCGACAGGCAACCCAGTCTCTTCTTTTAGCATGAGTGCATGCACGACACGACGCATAGAACAGGATTGATAACGACTAGATAAAGGGAGAGATTCCGTCTCCGTATGTCCACACCCAAGTACAACAATGACATCGGCGCTGTCTTTTTCGTGGTCGTAGGCAGCGAAGACATCATGCCTTTCTAGCGGCACCAAAAGTAAATGGCTAACAACCGGCGTTGACAAAACCCAAAGTGTGGCAAAAAATATCGCACAGACTGTGGTGCGATGCTCAGCCCAACCAGGCTTAATCGACAGTAAAAGAAAAATCAACAAACCAAAAAACATGATTCCCGTGAGCGGATCACAAAATCGAGCGACAACTTTTTTCAAAAAAAAGAAAATGTCCATGCTAGTTCTCATTGTAATATGAGCGATACCACGAAATGAATTGCCCAATACCTTCAGTCAAATCAACCTTGGGCGTATACCCGGTAAGTGATGACAACGGCTCTACGTCTGCATATGTGGTATGAACATCCCCAGGCTGCATTGGTTTCATATTCATGACAGCTTTCTTTTCCAATTTGTCTTCAAGGGTTTCAATAAAGGCCAATAGATTAATCGGCTTTTTTGCACCAATGTTATAAATTCCAAAATTAGAAGCTGCTCTATCTGGGCTCTTTTTATCACTCGCGCTTGTTGGTGAGTTTATCAACCCACATATACCCGCCACTATATCATCAATGTACGTAAAGTCTCGCCAATGGTCTCCGTTATTGTAAACGTCAATAGGTTCCCCAGCCATTATAGCTTTTGCAAATTTCATTGGGGCCATGTCAGGACGCCCCCATGGTCCGTACACGGTGAAAAACCTTAGCCCTGTCGTTTTCATGCCATACATATCGCTGTACACATGCGCCATAAGTTCATTCATACGCTTCGTGGCGGCATACATTGAAACTGGATGATCTACTGGCTGGGCGCTAGAAAAAGGCATTTCTTTTGCGTTTCCATAGACTGAGCTTGAAGATGCATAAAGGAGATGCTCTACCGAATTGTTGCGGCATGCGTCTAAAATGTTTTGAAAACCAGTCACGTTCGTATCGATGTAAGCTTGAGGAGCCTCTATTGAGTATCTAACACCTGCTTGCGCGGCAAGATTAATGACACATGATGGCTTGTGACGCTCGAAAATTGCGTCTAACGATGACTTGTCCGTGATATCATTCTGATAAAAGAAAAACTCAGACTCTCCCGGTTTACCCTTTCGCAAAGTGTCCAATCTATCCTGCTTAAGGGTCGTTGAATAGTAGTCGTTAAGGTTATCGATACCAACGACCTTATATCCTTGACGCAATAACGCTTGTGATACATGAAAACCAATAAAACCGGCCGAGCCGGTAACAACAATTGCAGACATCCATATTCCTTGTGGTGAAAAATCCTTTATTTCTGCGACGATAATAACAAAAAAGCCGAAAACCAACAAGACAAAGAATATTTGATTTTTTTGTGATAGAATAGCACTTCTAATGGAATAGAATTGTATAAGGATATACATGCATTATCTCGTCACGGGCGGATGTGGACGCTTAGGTAAAAACATCGTAAAACAACTTTATCAAGCAGGTCATCAAGTAACTGTGTTTGATAACCTCAGCACGAGTGGCCGACAAGGCATCACCGACCTGCAAAAAGATTGCAATGACGATATTGCATTCTTCTCTGTTGAAATGGCCAGTAAGGAGCAACTCAAAGACGCTTTCTTTAAAGCTCAGGATGGCGGCATGTTTCAACAACGTATAGATATTCCAGCGTTACGCCAAAAGGGACTTGAGGTTGTTGGGAGAGGACGTTTTGATGCGGTTATCCATTGCGCGGGCATGTCCGAGTATAAAGGGAATAAGCATTCCATTTTAACCGCTTTTGAGTCTAATGTCATCTCAACACGTTATCTCCTCGACGAGATGGAAGAGCATCGCATCTTCAATCTTGTGCTTCGTTCTAGTGTCTGCGTTTACGGTCAAAGCTTTGAGGTCGTTAATGAACTCTCACCACGCCAATCCATCACCACTTATGGGAACTTCAAGAGTGAATCTGAAAAAGACATTGAGTTTCGCGCCTTAAACCAACCTGAGTGGAGAGCGGCAATTATAAGGCATGATCATTCGCTTCCTTATGAAAAGGCAGCTCAAGGCTATGTTTCCGCGCTCGACTTCATCAGCAACAACAAAGGTATTGAAATATTCAATCTTGGGATGGAAACTCAAAAAAATATTGTCTCGAAGAAAGCGAAAGTGTTGCTTGATTGGAAAGGTTAAAATTTATTAGCGACGATAAAAAAAATCGAACCAGAGCGAGAGCGTGGTTCGATTTTTTTGCTTTAAATCATTGGTGTTACCACACAACGTTCAGGAATTTCCCCGAGTTAAGTTCAGGGACATTTTTGAACTCATCATGGGCAACCAACACCACCCCGACATCCGCACTAAGTGCTTTATTTAAGCTGACGAGTTTATACAAATCCCCCTCGTCTGATTTCACCAAACCCGCTTTATCCAAGTCATTGACGTTAGGCTCAACCACTTCAACGTTGATATCTGGGTAGTTAGATAAAAATTGATTCACCACTTCAATAGCTGGGCTTTCCCGAAGGTCATCGATATTAGGTTTGAAAGAAAGGCCGAAAAACGCGACTCTAAGTGATTTCATGTTGCGTTCAGTATTAGATATAAGGAAGCTCGAAATCTGCTTCTCTAATTGCTCCACAACCCACGCCGGTTTCGCATCATTAACTTCTCTCGCGGTTTTGATCAAACGGGATAGATGAGGGGCTGAATGAACGATAAACCAAGGGTCGACAGCTATGCAGTGACCGCCTACACCAGCACCGGGCTGCAAGATGTTGACGCGAGGATGACGATTGGCCAAAGAAATCACTTCTCGTACATTAATATCAAAGTGCTCGCTAAGCAGTGATAGCTCATTGGCAAAGGCAATACTAACATCTCTGCTTGCGTTCTCTACTAATTTCACCATCTCAGCCGTACGAGCCGTAGTAATAACACATTCCCCCTTAACAAAAGAGCGATAGAATTGTTGTGCAGCCTTTGCGCAACCAAGCGTCATACCACCAATCGAACGATCATTATTAACGAGCTCTTCAATAACTTTGCCGGGTAATACGCGCTCTGGGCAATAAGCGACGTTAACATCAATGTCGAGCTCCTCATCGCCCTCTACAGGGAAAGATAGGTCTGTTCTTGCAGTTTTAAGCCATGTCGACATTTTATCCGTTGTTGTTACTGGTGACGTCGATTCGAGTACCACGAGGTCACCCTTTTTTAACACCGGTGCAATGGTTTCACAGGCTGATTTGATATAAGACAAGTCGGGTGCCTTATCTTCCCCATGAGGGGTAGGCACTGCGATAACAAAAACGTCAGCTTCTTCAGGCTTTGTCGTGGCGCGTAACTTTCCAGAGGCAACTACGCTTTTTACAACCGACTCCAAACCTGGCTCTACGATGTGAATTTCACCACGGTTGATGGTGTCACAAACGCTTTGATTAACATCCAAGCCAACGACTTTCATTCCCTTTGACGCCATAACCGCGGCTGTTGGCAACCCGATATAACCGAGCCCTACCATCATAATGACACGTTCTTTCATTAATTATATTCCTTTACTTTCAAATGAGTGACGAAGGGCATCTTCGATACGTTTGCATGCATGCCCATCACCATAAGGGTTTTCTGTTTTCGCCATCGCCCGATAAGCGTCAGCATCGTGAAGCAAAATTTCCGCTTCTTTAATAATCATGTCCGTATTGGTGCCAACCAATTTAACCGTACCTGCATCCACCGCCTCTTGACGTTCCGTTGTATCGCGCATAACCAGAACAGGAATAGCAAGAGAGGGCGCTTCTTCTTGCACGCCGCCTGAGTCGGTCAATATGAGGTGTGAGTTTTTCATTAAATACAAAAACGGGGCATAGTCTTGAGGTTCAATCAAATCGACGTTAGGTAAATCGCCTAACTCCTCTTCAACAGGACCGCGGACTTTAGGGTTCGGGTGAACCGGATAAACAATAGCAACATCAGGGTGATTTATCGCCAAATAACGCAAGGCCGCACAGATACGTTTAAAGCCACTGCCATGGTTTTCACGTCGATGGCCGGTAACAAGAACGTACTTTTTGAAATTGGTTTTTATGTTATCTACGTATGCAATCATATCACCTGCAAGTGCAGGTTCGACATTCAGTTTTTGCTCCATCCACATGAGCGCATCGATAACGGTATTGCCTGTTTGCACAATCGCACTAGGCGATACCAATTCGTTTTTTAATGTCTGGGTCGCTCGCGACGTTGGGGTGAAGTGCAAGCTGGCTATACGCCCCACCATCTGCCGGTTACCTTCCTCAGGGAATGGGCTATTGATGTCAAACGTTCTCAATCCCGCTTCAACGTGCCCTACGGGAATTTGGTGGTAATAACCTGCTAACGCGGCTGATAGCGTTGTACTGGTGTCTCCGTGAACCAGTATATAATCAGGCTTTCGGGTGGCCTTATTTAAAGCATCATCAAGGCCCGTGATAACTTTTGATGTTAACGTACCTAATGTTTGCCCTGCCGTCATCACGTTCAAGTCAATATCAGCCTTTACGTCAAAAACGTCCATTACTTGATCCAGCATTTCGCGATGCTGAGCAGTAATACAAACTGTGATGTCAAAGTCGGGGGCGTTTTTTAGCTGTTTCACGAGGGGAAGCATTTTTATCGCTTCAGGACGCGTACCGAATACGGCCCATACAGAAATGGTATTTTTCAAGACTCACATCCTTGTCAGTGTTAACAAACCACAATCTAGTGGAAATCCTTTTTGTTGCCCGCAATACTAAAAGAAAACACATGTTTAGTCAACTAAGAATTAGGGCTGTTAGGGTGCAATATGTCACACTTCTTGCATTGTCTCTGGGGATACAATCATATTAATGGAAATGCTTAATGTTTATCAACAAATTCAAAAAATCAATCATTGCAGCGGCATTGCTCGTGTCTTGCGGCGCGCAAGCCGACATGGTCAAAGTTTATTACAATGATTTTTCTGACACTTCGGAGCTGCAACTTAATGGTGAGGCCAGTGTTAACACACCTAACGCTGCCAATGAACTTTCACTTACCAGTGGCGGACTAAACGAAGCGGGGAGTGCTTTTTCTTTAACGTCCTTTACGCTTCCTGACGACGCTTCCTTCAGTGCTTTCTTTAGCTTCAATATGGTAACCGAAGACGGGGTTGGCGCTATTGGGAATGAAGTTAACACAGACGGATACGGCGGTGATGGTTTAACATTTACCCTTCAAACCGTATCCAATACAGCGGGAAGCCAAGGTGGCGGATTAGGTTATAATGGACTTGATAGCAGCGTCGGCATTGAGTTTGACACATGGAACAACGAAAACTTTAGCGACATCAGTGATAATCACGCCGGTATTAATTTAGATGGTTCAATGGAATCATTGGTATCCGTCAACGAGGATATTAACTTTAACAATGGCGATTCATGGTATGTCTGGGTTGATTACGATGGCTACGACGACCTTTTATCGGTACGTTACAGTTTATATCCATCTCGCCCAGAATTTTCATCGCTTAGCTACACTGTCGATTTGGTTGAAATATTCAATTCAAATGACGTTTATGTTGGCTTTACCGGATCTTCTGGCGGCGCTGCACAAACACATAACATTGAACAGTTCGCCTTTGAAAATCAATATGTAACACTGGTTGAGCAAGGGAGTGTGGCAGACGTTAATGCCAACGGCGGGTTTGGGGCTTTGTTAGGCGCAGGACTCATTACCTTAGGTCTTCGTCGACGCAAAAAATAATTAATAGACATAAAAAAGCACCAACCCGAAAGGATTTGGTGCTTTTTTTACCCTACCATCGCCTACATATTATCTTCGGCAAAAGCAGATAGAGCACTTCTTTCACCACCTGGCAAGTTGATAACGGCCGCACCTTCAAAGTGCTTCATTACTTCGACCGCGTGCGTTAAGCCGGAAGTGACCGGTGTAATATACTTCGCATCAATCTGCGATAGATTACCCATAACAATCATTTTAGAGCCTTCACCAACACGCGTTAACATGCTTTTCATGGTATGAGCCGTCGCGTTTTGTGATTCATCAAAAATAATCAAGCTTCGATTAAAGCTTCGACCACGCATGAAGTTCAATGATTTAAATTGAACATTGGCTTTTTCTAGCATATAGCTCTGACTTGTATCTGACGCATGATTTTGTCTTGTTTGTTCATCATCGCGCTCATCAATTTCAGGCTTCATTATCACTTCCATGCTGTCCGTAAACGCAGCAAGCCAAGGTAACATCTTCTCTTCTTCCGTACCCGGTAAAAAACCAATGCCCTCATCCATATCAGTGGCAGAACGGGTCACAATAATACGATCATAACGCTGTTTCAAATCCCCCACCCCAGCTTGCTCAAGCGCCGCCGCCATCGCAATTAAGGTTTTTCCTGAACCCGCCGGACCGGTCAACATGACAAGTGAAATATTCTCATCAAGCAGTGCATCAGTTGCCAAACCCTGCTGAATATTACGAGGTTTAATGCCGGAGATGTTGCGGTTCATGAATTTAGAGCGATGAATTTGCTCGAATCGAATGTGGTCGGTTTCTACAGAAAGTTCTGACACGCGCAAAATACAATCTTCATCCGTGTTAATAAAGACTTTATGCAAAAAACAATCCTTTGCCCATTCTGGCAAGGTTGACAATGTCTTAATGTAATAGGTCGCACGATCATGATTTGATTCCATGCTAACGACTTCTACGCCACCATTTTCACCTAAACTATTCATCATATCGGTTTCGCTTAGGTCGACCATTTCATACCCCGTCGCCAGATAATCAATATCTTGAATCTGGTGATCATTAAGGTAATCTTCAACGTGTTTAACACCCGCTGCTCGGGCTTTTATCATCATGTTGATGTCTTTGGTAACCAACACGGTTTTAATGCTAGACTCGTCGTTCTGCAACATCAGGGTTGTAGAAATAATCCAGTTGTCTTCAGTATCTTTTTTAAAGGCTGACTTCACACTACCGTCGGCTTCATTGATAATACGAAGGTTCCCTGTAATTTTACGCTCTCCAACGGAGGGAAGTGGCACGCCTTTTCGAAGGCCCGAAGGATCTGCTTTGGATGCATCGACGATGCGTCTTAAATTTTGAATCGCAATTCGTGTATCTTTTCGCACGATATCATCATTGCGACGCTCTTTAAGATGGTCCAGTTCTTCTAGTACCGTCATGTTGATAACGACATCATGTTCTTCAAAGTTAAACATAGCATTGGGATCCGACACTAATACGTTAGTGTCGAGCAAATACTGCGTTTTAGGCTTTAGGGTTTGATCTGGTGAAGTGGTTTGAGATGAGTTCGAAGTCATTTAAAAATCCTTTACTGTTTACAGAAGCATCTTGCCCCTACATAACTGATAATAACACAGCATGTTTGTTTTAAACTAAAAAAAAAGTAATTCATCCAAAAGTCTAACAAAACTCCTTATGCAGCATGAGATACCGCGCTTTCATACTCCTGAGAAAATTTAATAGCCTCCGAGTAAATCCCGCAAAATCTGTCGTAATCGATATTGATGGCCTGGCAACTTTTATTGGTATCATGCCAAGCGCCCAGCTCTACATTTTTCGTTGCGTTTAATATCGCATATAGCATCCCCTTCTTAGCTGTTTGATCTCCGTTTTCGTCAGCAAGTAATGCATCTTTGATGTCATCAGTCACTTTTAAAAATGAAAGCAAGCTTTCCATCGTTCTATCCAAGACAGAGGGGAGGATAGAGAGTAAGCCTACCATAAACGCTTCTTGAGACTGCGCTGGCAAAACCACTTTAGCGGCTTTTTCGCAAGTTGCTGCCCTAACCGTACCCACCCGTAAAACTTCACGAGGCTTATTTTTTGCCAATTCTGTCGTGGTTAACAGCGAGATAAATTTCCTTACATTCTCTTCCCCCATATAACTCAAAGCATGCTTCACATCAGAGATAGGCTTAGTTACATTAAATATTCCAGAGTTCATGAATACGAGCAATTTGTAAGTTAACGCTTCGTCACTTCTGAAATGAGCAGCGATTCGAGTAATATTCAATTCTCTACTGCAAAGCTCTTGATAAAGCCCTGCAAGTGTTACTTGCGACATGCCAATATCTTTTGACCTGTGTATTTCAGGACGACAGAAAAAGTAGCCTTGAAAATAATCAAAACCCATTCTTTTCGCTTCCATGAACTCAGCGTTTGTTTCAACTCTTTCAGCCAAAAGGTGTATTTTATTTTTTCGGTTAGCTTTCGCTTTATAAGCCTCTAGCTTCGTTATAAAAGGGGCGATACTATCTAGTGGTGTTTGAGAAATATCAATTTTAATAATTTTGACAAAAGGTAAAAAACGTAGCCACTCTTTGCTATAAACGAAATCATCCAATGCAACAATATAACCTTTATGGAATAGTGCTTTTACTGCCGCGTAAATTTCATCACTAGGAGGGACGGTTTCCAACACTTCAACCACTATGTCTTTCGATGACATCAGCATTGGGTAACCTGCAATTAAGCATTTTTCGGTGAAATTAATAAACGCACGACGGCCCCCGGTAATCTCATTTAAGCCGAAGTTAAGATGGGTTTGATTGATTAATTTGCCGGTTGCCTCATGAGGTTCAATATCAGGGAAACTATTACTTTCTCCGTCCCTGAAAAGTAGCTCGTAACCAACCGTTTGATTTTTTTTATTTACGATCGCTTGGCGCGCTGTCACCACATTCATGTGCCACCTACTGCTTTTTGCTTTTATCTTTTTGTTTTATTATATTATCCATAAGTTTCTAATGCATGTCAACCATACGATCAATTAAACTTAAGTATACATTGATCTTGTTTAAAAAATGAGCTATTGAGCTTTTCGGCCTTTAGTGGTATTTTACGAAAGTTACTTTTACCGCCTTCCCAAAGGATCTTGATGGCCGGATTAAATTCCAATGAAAACAAAAAAAACACCAACTTCCCTCTTTTATCACCAGGTGAAGAGTACCAACTCGGCATTGAAATATTAAATGGCGATGAAGACGCCGTCGCCGAACTCGCACTTGGCAATCTCGCCTTAGTGTTAAATATAGCGAACCGTTACAAAAACAGAGGACTTCCAGTCAATGAACTGGTCGAAGCGGGGAATATAGGTCTAATGCTGGCTGCCAAAGTGTTCAACCCCCATAAAGGACGATTCAGCTCTATTGCCACTGAGTATATAGAAGGCGAAATTAAAAAATCATTCTCTGACAACATTTGCGAGATTAAATTGACGCGCGGCGTTACTGTCCTAATTAAAGACATTAATGAATGCATCAATAATGGAATAACCACGGACGCTTGTATTGCGTCTAAATTGGGCATCGATAAACAAAAAGTACGCAAAGCACTATCCACACCCCGACTCTCAAAAAACATCGACGAAAAAAACATAAACGACAACCCCAACGAAAAAAGCCTAATTCAAATGGTGATGGCTTCTGAACAAAAGAGTATCGTGGCCTCATTGCTGTCTATCATCCCCAAACAAAAAGATAAAGAAATTATCATTATGCGATTTGGGCTTAATGGAGAAGACCCCATGTGCAGGCATGATGTTGCTCGTTATTACAACGTGACGGATGAAGCCATTCGGCAAAAAGAAAAGAAAGTTCTTGAGCACCTAAACCTAGCCTTAAAAAAACAAAACATCACACTTGATATCCTTTTTGAATAAAGGCTCACATGGTGTTTTTACACTCCAAAAACACATTTCAAAAAGTGTAAAGAAAGCCTACACCCCTTATTAATTAAGGGATTTAATAAAAAAAGTATGGATTTATTAGTTAGGCGTGATACCATCTTAATAACACTCAAGAGGAGTGACTAAATTAAAATTTACAAGGATGTATAAAATGAACACTAACGTAACTTTATCAGATTTTCTAATGGCACACGCCAATGTCTTATCTATCAATAGTGATGGGGAAGCCCATTTCTCAACATCAACGTGCGAATCGCAAATTAAAGAAATTGTACTTTCTATATTCCGCGCTCCACATTCCATCACTGCGGTAAAAGAAGCTATTCCACCTTTAATCCCTAGCCAACAATACACCGTATTGCAAACGCAAAATGTGCATCGACCACAAGGCGTCATGCTAGCCTCCGAGTCTGAAAATAAAGCACCAGTTTGCTTGTCGCTTATGGAATTCATCAACAACTTTCATGATCAAAACCTTCCTGAATTTGAATGCGCCTCAAAAGAGAAAGAAAGCGAATTAGAAGCACTGGCTTAAAATACCGCTCGCATCAAACACAAAAAGTCGCAATGTTGCGGCTTTCTTTGTGTTAAACGAAAATAATTGATACCGCATTACTGCCAAATGCTAATTTCTCATCCGTCCGAGATTAATCAATCGAAACCAAGAAAAGGGAAATAACCCTTTCTTGGTTTTTTATTTTTCTTAGTGGTAGAATGGGGAGACCAACGAGAAGGTATAATCATGAGAATAAAAAGCGCCGATGACGTAAAACATCTTGGAGCCAATGCCAAAAAACAAATTGAAGCCGTGTTAAAACAACAGGGGGGATTCAACAATCAAAAGCGTGCCAGTAGCATTCATCAGTTTGGAACTCAAAGAAAACAAACACAAGAAACCGTGAGCCCCCCCCCGCCAGCTTCTAACACTCCATCCCAAAAGCAAAAACCGGCCCGCGTCATGAAAACGCACGATAATTTAACGTATTGCCCATGGCCTTCAACGGATCCTTTTGTTGAGGTGCATAAGCAACTTGAGCGAAAGTTCGGGATGTTCAGTAAGGGGGGTATGCTACTAAACGAAATGATCATTCATGGTGGAGAAAAAGACTGGCGTTTTGACCTCGTGTTACTTTCGCCCTGCAAAAAAGCTACCATAACACACGCAGATGGTACTATTACCCCTCAACTATCAGGCCCTGTATTTTTGGCTATTGAGTCTGACGGATACGGACCTCACCGCTCCAAAGACGCTTTTAAAAATGACCGTAAAAAACAATCTCATGCCCTTACCCAGGGGTTTGTGGTCATGCGAATCACCACCGAAGATGTTCGACTCCGTCTTGACAAAATAATGAGTGATATTGACACCATGCTCGGTCACCAACGTATTTACGATAGTGGCTTTACTATCACGCCCAAAGGAAGAACGCAGTGTGTATTCAATTGGAATAAATTGATTTCTGATTGATGGTTAGTCAACAACTTCGCTTTAGCGTGAGCGTGGAGTGGCGACTAAAGGGGCTCGTTGTAGTGATTCTTGCCTCTTTTTATGGTTTGATTCTACAATAGGGTTCCATTGCCCCAACTTATCAACGATGTCATCACCCCTGCCCCACTTGAGCATTTTCAAGACTACAGATGCATTCCCTTTTAATCCATCTTCGTCAAATCGCTCATTAATCATGGCTTCTTGCGAAGACAGCGGGAGTGATGCATTGTTTTCAACGATGGCTTTTATGGCCTCATTTAGGGTTTGGAAGCGGATATGCATACTTGTTATGCTTTCAGGAATTGCGTCCACCTTATGGCTTGGCATGCGAACATATTCATAATCAACCAAGGTTGCTGCATCAACATCAAGCAGTGTTAACACAGTTCCTTCGCTAAAGGTTTCACCATCAAGGCTTCCCTGTACGTTATGAGCTTGCAAAGCATTAAAACCCAATTCCTTTTGCAACGCTTCCACAATGTCTTCTCGGTTATAATAAGAAAATTCAGCAGCTATACTAACCACATCAGCATAAGTATCAAATTGAGATGAAAAGATAGCGGAGGATGTAATTTCTAAACTTTTAAACATATTAAAAATTTTTGTGTAATGCTCATCCAAAATGTTATCGTCCACATTCAATATACGAAGATTATCGATTGAGTAACGATTAATACAGGGGCCAAATCTAGCGGCGACATTCACATCCTGGGTCATGTAAACACCTTTTTTCCCCCACAGGTTCATCCCAGACCCCTCGGAATTAAGCTTTTCTATCGGCGCTTTGCTTCCATGCAACCACATATTCATTCCTTTTAATTAGCTATCGCACAAAACGCCCAATGGTGCGCCACTGCCTTTTTTACTATTATTTCGCTATTTTCCTGCGCCCCAAAAGAAGCCCGCCAAGCAACAAACCCAATCCTCCTGCCATTACCGGCACTGTATTGATGGGCGCGTTGGCATTATTGGCGTTCAGTGAGGGGTTGTTAATAGATGACAAGGTGACACCACCGTCTGATACCAAGAAAACTCCAATCCCCGAATCCAAAGCGATGTCGTTTTCATGCTCCCAATTCAAATAAAAATACTGCGTTTGATTTGAGAAAACTCTTACATTTCCGAACAAAAGAGTGGAGCCACTTTCATCTACTACAACGCCGTAAGATTTAACCCTATCATCAGAAACAGAATATGGACGCCCCATAGCGTCTCTCCATTCAAGAGCCCATACCGACTCATAATTGATTGCATTCCGGTAATCTTCGGTCTCAATGTTATTGTTCAACGTCGCGTTTGTCGAGATAGACAACACCCACTCTTGCACTTCATTAACCGTTGGGAAGCGCCAACCATAAAAATCACCGCCTTCCTCCATTTCAGTTTCAACTTCGGCGTAAGTTAAAGTGTTCGTATTCGACAACCTTAACCATTCAACTCCAGTTTCTATGTGCAAAGTGGCCTGTTCGTCACCCTCAGTTAACCAGTCTGTTTTTTGCCAGTCAGCAAAAGCAGAGGTGGAAAGTAGAAGTAAGGTGGAGGCAATTAATGCGTTTTTCATTTAGTGTTCTTTTTTAAAATGGTTTAAAAAAGCAAAGCAAAATTTATACCTTTTGTTTAAGTGTTGAATTTATAAAACGAATAGATGGTTTTGGGCGGGAGCGTTTAACGCTATCTAGGATACTTTTCGCTGTCATCACGGCGGGGCGTCCGGTACGCTTTGCGCCGACATCTAAACACCACGTATTACCCAATCTAACTGGGTTGAAGCCTGCGCTGGTATGACCCACTACAACCGCATCAATATTAGCGACATCGCGGATTGATTGGGGATCGATTTTTTTATCACGAAATCCAGGTATGTAACCTCGCTCCCAAAGGGCGCAATATTTATCCTCTGCTGAAATTTCCCCTTGCAACCTTCGCCAATCTAGTCCGGGAACCGTGCCGTGAACGACACCAATCTTACCCTCTGGGAAGGTCAGCTCAAGCGCAACAGGCAATTGGTTTTGATGAAGCGATTTCAACAAGCCCATTCTTTCTTCAAATGATTTCTCGAAAAACCATTTACCGCCGTTGTAAACCCATTGGCAGATCTGCTCGCGCCCCTTGGTGACTTTAGGGCATGGAGAGTAATATTCAGACTCTGAGAATATATCGATAAGAGAGCGGGTAGGCGATGGGGTAGATAGATAATTTTTGATGATGTTAAAATCAAATTTATTAAGGTGCTTTGCGAGTCCTAACACATAAGCTTCATGGTTGCCTAAAACAGAAAACGCCTTATCATCATTAACGATTTTCTTTATCATACCCTCTGAATCAGGCCCGCCATTAATACTATCTCCCGCAAGCACGAGATGATGCCCTTCATGTCTTTTATAACCCGCAAGGATTAGTGCTGTATCTAACCCCGCTTTTTGGCCGTGTACATCTGTTGAAAAAAACACAGATGACGCATCGTCGAACTCTTTTTTGATTAACATCTTATCTATTCCTGACCCTTCCTCCAAACTCACAAGGCAAATGCACAAATGAATAACACTTTTAGTATACGAAAAAAAAGCTTTTAATAACACAGTTGTTTTTCTATTTTTATCAAAAACAAAAAAAGGCAGATCTCTCTGCCTTTTTTACTCTCAATTCCCCTACTGTTATTCAGAAGAGAGAAGTATTTTATCTAGAATCAAATCTCCCGGATTATTAACACCCACGTTAATGTTGATAATTCGAGTACCTTCATTTATAGGTACGATCTGTTCGGCTGATGCACCTGGCTCTAAAGTAATAGTATTACTTTCTATCCAAATGTCATTACCTGTAACCGAAGGCTGACCTATCTGCTCTAATGTGTATTTTGGGGTGAACGTATACGGTGTGTCGCCCACGTTTTCCCACAACACTCTCGCGTTTGCATCACCTTCCACCAAAGCCTCATTACCTGTGATCGAAACTGAATCGTACCCGGCATTGCTACCTACGACAATCCCAAATCCATCTCCAATTTGCTTGGTGTAAGAACCATGCGCTACGGATGTCCAAGAGTCAAAACCAAACTCATGCGAGGTACTACCATCAACAAAGTAATCAACTAGAACCTCACCACATGACAAGCATACCATTTCACTTTCAGTATTTAATGCGATGGAGGTTAATTCCAAGCCGATGTTGTTAGGGATGCTTATAATAATCCCACTTAACATCTCTCCCGAGAATTTCTGAGCTGGCGTTATCCACTCAACTTCCTGACCCGGATAAATAATTCGGGTTTCTTGGAAATAGCGTTCTTCACCATAAAGAGATGGACGCCCATGAATATAGCTCGTGGCGCGCGGGGTCACAGTAACACTAGTCGCATTTGTATTTTTCAACACAAAACTTATGGTGTCTGCTTCACCTACTTGCACACCTTCACCAGATAGTGCGATTTGGGTTTGTGAAATAAAGTTGCCTACAGTTACACCATTAACATCTTCCATTGCCATATCCGTTTCCTCAGAAGACAAGGACGAGAAAGAACTGAAAAATACTTCTCCGCTAGTGACGTCTGCCAATGTATAACTGTTACACTCCCGACTTTTGCCGCAATAATCAACTTCATCCGTAGAGGGCGTTGGAAAGAAGCTCCATGATGACTTGATAAAAGGCGTGCTTGAAATTACCGGAGGGTTTCCTAAAAAGCTAATCCCGCCTAATACGGTGGTCTCTATTTTAACTCCAACCTGCTCACCAACAGGCACAAAGTCAATAGGTGCATTGTTTTTATCAAGCGCAAGAGCTGTTTCGTGGTAGTCAACATAAATCGACTTGATTAAATCTCGCTTTCGGTAATTTCCCCAAGGAGTAGAGACTATCTCGTCATCTTTTAAGTCATAATCAAAGGTTCGTTCGCTGATGTCACGTACGGCGAAGTAAAGCCTTTCACCTTCTTTAAATCTAACCGCGTCATTGTAGGGCAATACAAGGTAAGCCCAACTCTGGTTGTAACCTTGATTCGCTTTGATTATTTCATTAGCGTCATTATCATCATCTTCGAAGTAATTTTTGACATCCTCAAGCTCGTTCGCTAAATCAAAGTTACCGGTATTGATCGGTGAAAAGCTATAACGCACCTCGTATTTTGATGCGCAGGTAAGACAGCGGTACTTATCTTCAAAACTCAGATCGAAATTCCCCGTTACTGGGTCGTACCCGACCGCCAAGCTAGAAATGGTTTCCTCATTCTCGTAAGGCACATAACTCTTCGTCCATTCATCCGTTAGCAGCGAATAAGGCGACTCAGAGTCGCTCATTCCTAAGAATCTGATCGCAAAACCAGCCACTCTGTCAAAATAATCCGTACCATCATAGGGCGCGTCATACCCGCCTTCTGGCAATGACCCATTAGGGTTACTGATTCCAGCATTGCTATGCGTAGGATGCGCATCATAATTAACCTTTATCCAACCACCAAATGACCTATTGGTGGCTTGATGGTAGTAATGAGATGCTTTGGCCGTGTCGATAAAAGGGTACCAAGCCAAGGTTCTTGTTGGACGGTTTAAATCCGCATTATATCGAGTGCGTTGGAAATAGGGGTTTTCTTCACGCGGCATCCACGTATGAACAGAAAATCGATTTGTGTCCTCAAACAAACCTAGCGTTGGGATACCTGCATTCTGGTCTTTGTAATAAAGTGTCGGCGTACCGGGTAGTCCGTCATTCGCATAAACCGCATCACCTAAATTTGCGTAGGCATCTTGGAATTCATAATAACCAAATACGGGCTCACCCAATGTGACCAACTCGCCGTCATCATCCTCGGTAACACCACCGGTATAAGTTAGTTGTAACGCACTGCCAGTAATGCTCATACTTTCCGTGGGCACAAAGTAACCATATCGCATCCAGCCTATATGATCGTTGTTTGCAGCGTTATAAAGCATAAACAAGCGGTGGGTGCCGTTGCACAACTTCGCCTGTCCATCAAGATATGCGCAATCTTGGTCTTCTGCCCTTGCGTAGCGCCAATCAACACCGTATTCTTCCCAGTGCTGCTCATCCATTTCGAAGTCCATAATGGTTTCTTCCGCCAACACTGGCAACGCCAAAGCGAGAAGGCCCGCTCCGAACAATCCTTTGATATTCATATTTACCCTTAATGAATCTTATAAAATTTAGACAGCAATACTAACATATCCCCAATCATTAGCATGGGAATTCGCCATTTATTATTGGCAATGAGAGGATTTAGAACAAGCACTTTTAATGCCTAAGAACAATAAAAGCATATATTTTTTGTATTTTTTTACTCTGTGATATTATCTTTACAAAGCTTGGACACTTCCGTTACAAATAAATTGTGATCTAATAAAACAAAAACTTTAAAATTTTTGTGCTATTGTTGGTTATAAATTTTTTAATAGGCACTACTAATGAAAATTGAAAGCAGCGACAAGCTTCAAGTGATACTTGCAGAACGGTTGGATGAAATGTTCAGCGTAAAATTAAAAAAAACGGACATACTCGTTCTTTTTTCTGAGTGCCCATACGACTTTTCTTCTCTGTTGATAGAAGACGACATTGCCATTGCACTTGAAATTAACATTCAGACCTGGGTTTTTTATCGCCTTACGGGTCATGCCGGCAAAATGAACACAGCAATGAACGAACTGGATGCGAACAGTAAAGGGCAGGTAAAAGTTATTTTATCTGGTGAACAATGGTACTCACAGCTTTACATCCCGACCATTTCTGAGTAAAATTGAAATATAACAATTAAAGAGCGGTAACAAAAATGAACATCGAAACAAAGGAAACGTTGGTTGTTAGCTTTAGTGGTGGATTAACCTCCGGCGAGTTGTCGGTTATATTAAAAACGCAATACAGCCACATATACAACCTAGTATTTATTTTTTCAAATACAGGGTGCGAAAATGAAGAAACTCTCGCGTTTGTCAATGAGTGCGACAAAGCTTATAACTTAAATGTGGTTTGGGTTGAGGCTGTCGTTAATCCCATTCACGGAAAAGGGATTACGCATCGTGTCACCAATTTTGAAAATGCTTATCGTAACCACCAATACGCGGACCCGAAACACCCCTTCCATGCTCACATAAGAAAAAGCGGGATCCCTAATGCAAATAAACCTCAGTGTTCGGATAGATTAAAAGCTCTCGCAATTGAGCATTATAAAAAAGTCCATGGCCTACAGGGCTGCAAGCACGCTATTGGTATGCGAGCGGATGAAATGAATCGGGCGATCAACAAGCCGGTTTATAACGCGCTTAAAAACGTGGGATTGGAGCCGCACGCTTGGCGTCGGATTGAGACAAGCCAGCAGCGCTTAGCAGCCTTAAATGAAGCTGTCGATAAGTGCCTTGTCGCCCCTGTCGAAAAATCGTTAGAAAAAGTTTATTCCTATTCGCAAAAGCTTGCGCAATTCAATTTAGTCTACCCCTTGATTGACTGGTTCCCGAAAACCAAACAAGACATCAATGACGCATGGGAAGAGCGCGATTTTACATTAGATCTAGAAGATCATGAAGGAAATTGTCAAACGTGCTGGAAAAAACACAAACCTAAACTTTATCTTCTTGCTGCCGAACACCCGGAACGCTTTGAAGCCTTTGCTTACTGGGAAGAAAACTACCAACACGTAAAACCGAATAATGACGGTCAACCTCGGGTTTTTTTCCGCCAACATCAAAGCGCTAAAGACATTTTAGCCAAAAGTAAAGAGCTGCCGCTCGCTCAGTTAAGAATGAGTGTAACAAAGATAAAACCTAAAGAAGATGGCAGTGATGGTTGTAGTGAATCTTGCGAATCTTACGCTATTTAAAAATAGGAACAACATGATTAAAAAAACAATTGCACTTGGATTTTTGCTTGGCGGCTTGATTGGCTGTGGGAATTCCCTCAATGATGAACAGTCAAAGACTGTCAGCGATTACAACCATGAGGTCGATGCTTTTTTTGAATTTCTAGAAAACGATAAATTCGCAAACCTAAGGGGGTCCCACATCCTATTTAAAAAAAAATATGTAAACGAAGATTACTTATTCCAAACCGCAAGTTTCATCAACCATACTCAAAGAGAAAGCATCATTGAGATTTCAAAGACAGCGCACTCCCTGACGGACCATCAGATTCGTATAAATGCAAAGTCAAATAGTCTTAACAACATACTTGAACCTGGTCTTCAAGATTGCAACAATGGATTTAAATGTGTTTCGGTCACGATTGAAAACGTATTTAGAGAGCCTATTGAGCAAGTTTTCTTTGACACAAATCTCTTTCAAATCTCCAATAGTCAACTTGCGGCGTCTATTTACTATGATGCCTCGTACGCATTGCCTAAAAAACTAAACCCAGCTTCCTCCATCAAGATATTATTACCTGTCATGCAATCTAAAGAATGGGACTGGGATGTCAGTACGATTATCGACGTCAGGATTGATATTAACGATAAACAATCTGCATACAATCGAACTTACAGAAAGGTAGATCACATTATTTATGAAAAAACTTGGAAATTGACTAACAGCAACGCCCGAGTTTTCACTATTCCATTTGAAGCGTTGCAGTCCTTAGAATCCGAAACAAACACGTTTAATGCTGGCGTGATGAATATTATAAACAACATGAGCGCCTTAGCCATGGCTGCCAATAAAATAGTTCAAGACCCCGAAGCAAAACGCGTGGTCTTGTCGGAGTCAGGGGGCGTTGACAAGCAATGCGAAAAATACAAATTCATCGATCGGTTATTAACCTCCTCGAAATATTATGGTGTAGACGGCGGGGCCGTCGATACGGGTCAACTTTTACAGCTAGTTAAAGATGGGAGGCAGAGACGATGCTTTCAATAATTAAACATATAGAGCTATGAGTCTACAATGAAGATTTCTGATAAATTGGGCGTAGTTGGATTTGTTTTGCTCTCTGCTTGGTTGCTAACCAGAATGCCGAGTATTACCGAGGAAGAAAAATCCGACGGGGAATACTACAAATCTATTACCGATGCCGTCGTTGAAATGTGGGAGAGCGATGACATTGCAGGAGTATATTACTTTGATAGTATTGACGCTTTTCCCGGCGACCCACATTTCAGAGGAAATGAGGCTTTTTTCATGCCTGGCGCAGGGGCGTATTACTCAAAAAAACAAAATATAAAAGCACTCGCAGAAGGTGTCTTCACACTCACTCGTGACGTCGTTCAGGTTGACACAGAAGAAGCGTTTCCCTTATCGTCCCGCCCTGAGCTTGTTCCATGCGTTCCTAGCGGGCGCTGTGTGAGGGCGTCTTTTAAGAATCAAACTCGACATGTTGTCAAACGGCTATTTTATGACATCTCTGCGGTACAAAAGTTAAATCCGAATGGCGGCTTGCTCGTGGGGTATAACCACCATGTTATTTACACGCTAAAAACTGCCTTACCCTCATTGGAGACCGTTGATGTATTAATACCCCTCACGATAAGCAGCAACTGGTCATGGGATAACCCCTCAGATATCCAAATAGGATTAGTTTCAGATGCGCCGTCGGGCGACTTCGATTATCTTCACAACAAAAATGCGAGAAAATTTGGGAGGCACTCGTCTAACATTGAGCCCCTTTTTGATTACAGCACTGTTAAGCACCCAAATAACAGTACGACCACCTCTATTACCGCGAATGAAATTGACAATATCGAAAGAGAAATAAACCATTTACGTGCTGATATGCGCCGGATAGGAGAGCCGTTAACCCCTCTTGGAGAAGCAGCAAATCAATTACCCTCCGACGATTCAATACAAAATGGATTTTCTTTATCCCCTAAAAATTGCCTTAAGAACGTGTTAATTAAAAACTATCTGCAAAACCTAAACGATTACGACGTTACGATACCAGGCTTAAAAATTGACGCTTTGGCTTTTGTGCTGCAAGATTTCAGTCAAGAAAAATGCACGCCAGAGAGGCGAAGGTAACTTTTAATTCATATAATATAATGAAACTAAAAATAGAAAAATAGACTTTGATTAGCCTTTGTGTTTTAATTAACTTTTAAATACGAAGGTGAATTACAATGTCTTATAAAGTGTTTTTTGTGTTGTTCTTTTTATTGACGCTAGGCGGATGCAAAGAGACAAAAGTCAACCCTGCCAATGAGCGAACCATTGAAGAAATTGATAGCGTTATTTCACAATGGGAAAATGATCAGTTTTTCAAACTTCACCCAGTTCCTAAAAGTCGCTCCTATTATTACCATGCTTTAAATAGCTACGCACTGCATTATTCAGGTAATCAATTCGCAATGGACGGGCTTTTAAGTGAAAAGGTAAAAGCAACTGAAGAATTGATGGGATTTGCTGAGCGAGCTAAGAGCCTCTCGACAAAAAGTCACATTGAAACCAGCGCATCAAAACGAATTTTTGAGCATCAAATCACCAATGCAAGATTGTCTTCCTGCCTCGATGGCATCCAATGCATAAAAGCACGCCTTCGAAATACCTCTAACCATAAAACTGCACCCCAAAAACTCCAATATACCATCTCAATCATACAAGCATCAGAAAACGTCAATGAATTTCACGCCTTTGTCAATCGTGATGTGGAATTTTATATTGAAAAAAGCCTAAGTCGTGGAGAATTCATTGATATAGAATTTCCGGTTTTACTCAATGCACACTGGGATAAACCTTACAATATCAGTATTCAACTAAGGGTCAGTGCTCTAAATTTTTATAACTATTACTTGGATACATTCGCTCTGCTTGCTCCAAATCGTAAAGAATACGCCAAGCACGCGGTCGTCAATTATGACGACGTTATTGCCTTAGAACCGGAGCTGCTAATAAAAAGAAAGGAAATAGAGCGACTCGTAAAAATGGCAATTCCTTTATTTAAGATTTTAAAAGAAGCCAACGTCGACACACGTAGACTCTTTCTCGATACCCAGTCAGACAAAAAACTTGACTTTATTTTCCACGTCCTTATTAATGCCATCGATAGGAATAAAATAGAAGTTGAAGGTTTCGAGTTAAGCGCCGTTGAGTTGAAATCACTTTATTTTGACATCCTTGTTGGCAAAGTTTAGTTTTTACCTAAGCTTTAAAGAATGAACAAAAGGGGTGGCGTCTATTGTTTCCGTCGCCCCTTTATACCCCCTTACAAACTCCATCGCAGCAAAAGGGAAACCGATGTCAAAACCGATCCCCCTTCCACTACCAAGGTAAAGTTGACGCCTAATGCCTGCCACATTTAACACTAAATCCATACGGGGTGGCGAACTGTAAACTTTTGACATGGGAACTAAAAAAACGGTGTGATGTGCAATAGAAAAAGCATGCCGCATCATATCAGTCAACGCTTCAAAAGGTGGGTTGCTGACAATCCAATCAACGGGCTCAAGACAATCAAAAAAGTCTCTACCTTCTTGTATTTCTGCCCAATCAGAGCCAATGGGAAGCTGATCATAAAAAACACCACCACCCCGAAAGGGCTCTAGTATTCTCCCTGCTGGCTTGAAGTAGTCAATAATATACCTTGCTACGTCGGGGTCCGTGTAATGGACATCTGAATACCCCTTTAATCTTGTTGTTCTAACCATGTTGACATCATCCTTGATTATTTTCGTTAAAGCCTAAGTAATGCGCGCCAAAAGCTCTTTTTTGTAGGTTTCTCTAACTCGTCACTGGTGGCGCTAGGCGCACTATCACAAACCCCTTTTATCCGCCGTTCTAGTTGTTCGTATTTCATCGCTAAAAAGGGGCCGTCCCTTTCTAGGATGGTCAGTGCGGTTTTCTTCCAGTGGTCGGGTATGCCAAATAAAGGCTCTGCAATTCCGCCCGCCATTGCGCATATCGTATCTGTATCTCCGCCTATTTTTAGCCCTCGCACAATAACCTCTTCAAATGAGGATGACGTCAAAGCGAGCCATATCGCTTGAGGCACACTCCCCTGGCACGTAGGATTAAATACATAATGTTTTATGAGGGTGTCATCGTCGAAATCCATTTCAGGATAAAATGACATTTTTACGAAAGAGAGTATATCGGTGGCGGCTACGCCTTGACGAGCAAGCCAAACAGTCACTGCTACCGCTTGAGCCCCCTTTATACCCTCAGGGTGGTTGTGCGTGCACTCTGCGCTTCGCAGTGCTGCATTTAATACGTCGGGAAGCGTTTCGTAAAGATAACCGATGGCCGGTGCGCGCATAGCCGAACCATTACCATAACTTCGATAAGCAGGAGCATTTGGTTTTTCGGCCCACTCCATGAACATCATGCCATAGCCTATACCGGGACCTTTATAAAGTTCGTTCTGCGTACTGTGAACCTCAAAGAAATCACGATATGCATCCGCAAAACTTTCATTGTTAATAATTGCCGTGCCGGTTGCAATCATAAGGACCGAATCATCGGTGAAACTCATCACCTCTGGAAATATTTCATCGTAACGATAATTTTGGTTGTCCGGCGGATAATCCATAGCATTTTTTTCATAATGCGTAATTTCACCACTACCATCAAAGTGTGTTTTCCACCCTTCCCTTGTCGAGCCTATCATGTCCCCAATGATCGTCCCTAACATCCTTCCTCTCCATCATTCTTTCAATGATATAATATTATCACACAAAAACGCTATTTTTTTTAATGTGGGCGCGATAATTGCTTTGTTTATTTCACATGAAAAAAAGGATTATCGAAATGAAAAAGTCACTACTCGCTCTTGCGCTACTAAGCGCTGTTGGCACAACACAAGCAGAAACCGTCACCGATCTTAGTGATTGGCAGGTTGATGGTAACGGCGATTGGGCCTACAACGCTGATGACAACTCGTGGTACCAATCTATAAACACTCCAGAAGCAACCTTTCTTTACGACCCATCAGGCGAAGCATTAGGTAAGGCCATTAGCGGCACTATTTCTGTACAAACCACTAATGATGATGACATGATTGGATTTGTGGTTGGTTATAGTGCGGGCGAGCAAGTAAGCGAAGATGCCAACTACTTATTAATGACATGGAAACAATCTCCACAGAGCGGCTGGGATGCCGGGATGACATTGTGGCATATCACCGGTTCTCTTGCACAGGCTGACCTATCTGCGAATGGCGAAGATTTTTGGAACCCTTCAAGCTTATCGAACGCTGATCTTGTCGACACTTCCACAAATTACGCAAACACGGGTTGGGCAGACAATGTCGCTTATGATTTTGACGTCGCTTATAATGGAAGTTACCTAGCGGTGTTTGTTAATGGTGAGCTTGAAATGTCTATCGCACCTGGTGACGCCGGGATGGAGCAATTTGAAGAAGGAAGTTTCGGTTTTTACAACTTCTCACAAGATAATGTGCTTTATGATGGTGTTGAATATGACGATGTCGCCGTTTTACTTGGTGAAGAACAAATTGAGTCTATCGCCCAAGCGGTGCCAATTCAAGGCGCTTCAGTGGCGGCATTGCTAGCGTTAGGTCTTGCTGGTTATCGACGTAAAAAATAAATTTAAACAAACTCAAAAAAGCAGGCTTAGCCTGCTTTTTTTGTGTGATAAAATCATATTACCCCCACCAAAAAGTATTTAATATGTTTTACGACCTTGAATTTTTCCATGGCAGTGATGAAGTGATAACATCAAAACCCACGTCACCTTTTTATGCCACAACCAACTTGCGTTACAAACATACCCAAAAAGAAAACCTTCACAAATTCAAGATGAATGTGAAGTGCCCGTACTTTACGGATAATATTAGTCTTATTGAGGCTATTGGGAAAACGCCAGAGCGGATAAAACTTTTATCTACACTTGGTTATGATTGCGTAGCGTACTGCAAGCCAGGCAACCCTTTGGCCGGCGCAAGTGGATGGGGAGATGATGCTGCGCAATTTTTAATTATAGACCCAAACATTGTAGAGGACTGGCAACTAAGCCCGCCCCTACCTAATAATTACCAACAGCCATTCACACCGACAACCCCCACAAAGAAGATGTACCATTCAGCGGGGCGTCACTTCACACGATTCCAAGAAACTAAAGATATTGGTTTTCATTTTGGCAGCAAGAGCGCAGCTCTCAATAGGCAAAAGGCTCTAAATTCTATCGCCGACGTTGAAGTCAAAATTATGAGTCCATCATCTGTCGATTTGCTGACATTAACTTATGATAAAGCAGAATTTACTTCTGAAAAAAAGGCTTTAATTGCGCTTTTGTTGCGGAAATTAGATTTGAAAAATGCCGACAAAATGCTGGAAACTGTTAATAAAATGCTCCTACCTGAAATTCAAGAAACATACTCTGAGTATAAAGACAAACCAGATCGCAGCAACTATGAAGAAAGCTTGCAGAATGCGATACGGGGAGAGCATTATGTCGTTCTTGTCGATGGCAATATACGAAGTGAGCACGACGATAAGGCGGAGGCACTTGCGTACGCAAAAGCTTTCAAGCAGGGGTATTTAAAAAGCGCCGTACTATTAATCGAATCCCCTTTAGAGATGGAAGATCTTGGCACTTGGCCTTTTGCTGATATCCTAAAGGAAATAACAGACGATTCATCGACATTAAATTACTTTTACGCTTTAGATGAAACCGAACAAAAAGACTTTGTGATTGAGATGTTAGAAAACGCGGGTTACGACGGAATAAAATACAACAATGTTGTTGAAGGTGGGGTTTCTTATATTGCCTTTTACCCTGAACAGATACATACGTACAACGAAAGGCTACCCGAACTTCCAGAAACACCTAAAAACGACCTTGCTAGCGATTTTGCTCGTCCATCTAACGATGAGTTGATGACCCCACAAAGACGAAGGTAGCTTGATTTTTAGTGGAATATATGCTAGTATGCCCCGAACAATGGAGTGTTAAACCACCTGTACGGAGCTACAATGAAAGGATTCGAGGATTTAAAATCTGTAATGCTTGGCGGCTTTATCGGCGATGCAGCCGGTGTGGCATTTGAATTCAGAAAACGCAATGATTTCGCCTCTCTTTTTAAAAACGAAGAAATAACGCAATATATGTCTTCGTTCTCTCACCAAACAGGTATTGTCAGCGACGACAGCCAAATGTCTGCTTTTACCCTAGAAGGGCTCATCTCTGCCTTGCGCAAGAACCCCGAAGCAACTGAGCAAGAATATGAATTTGAACTACGACAAGCGTACTCGAATTGGCTTTTCTCGCAAGGCTTGGAAAATGGATTAGCATCACCCTCTCGAAGTTATTTACTCTCTCAGGATATCGTTCTTCATCGTCGCAATCCTGGCATGACATGCATATCCGCACTGTCTGATATGTTTACGCTCATGCCTTCATCGGCAAGGAATGATAGCCGCGGGTGCGGCGCTGTAATGCGCGTCGCACCAATTGGAATGCTTGGATACCAAAAAGGTTGGGATGAAAAGAAAACCTTCAGTTTGGCTGAATGCTCTGCCTTTATCACTCACAATCACCCAACAGCAGCAACAGCAAGTGGGTTGTTTGCCGTACTTATTCAAAAGTTACTAAGCTCTACAACCCTCCTAAACGCCGCAAACGAACTCATTAATACCTATGGAGGGTACTCATACAATAAAGCCGCTGTGAAGCCTCTGGTTAAGGCTGTGAAGCATGTTTCGTTAAACACACCACCTTTAGAATCGATTAATGACATCGGACTAGGCTGGACAAGCGAAGAGGCGCTCGGAATTGCCGTTTATTGTATGATGAAAGCATCAAGTTTTGAAAACCTGCTTTATCTTTCTATCGTCCATGATGGAGATTCCGACTCTACAGCATCCATGGCCGGGAATTTGTGGGGCGCGCTCAATGGTATGAATGGGGTGCGGGATTATTGGATTGAAGAAAATGAATATACCGAACTCGCTATACCTTTAGTTATGGGACTAATAGACTCAACAAAATAATATTTGCGAGAGCTGGTATTTGTGGCACCGAAAACAAAAAGCCCAGAAAGAACACTTCCTGGGCTTTATTAAAATCTCAGTTCATTTCTGCTTTTACTTCTTCTCAACATTAAAAAAGCTAATAACGCAGGCGAGAAAATCAAAGGCGAAGGGACGTCTTGTAAGTTACCTATCGCATCCAATGCAACAAAGTCGTTACCTGTTCCAATATAAATATCGTCAATAGCCCAGGATTCATCCGTGATCTTTTGCAACCCATAAGCAAAAAAAGTGACGGTCAGTGTGTCCGAGGTATGATTGAAAATCCAACCATCATTGTAATTGTCAAAGAACAATACATTATCCAATCGGCTCGTTACGGGCAACGTGTGTATATCAGGGTTGCTTGAATAATACCTAAAACCTTCATCGGGGTTTGTGTCGTTACTGTTCTTAACCATAGAAAAAGCCCAATCGAAACTTTGTCCATCGACTGAAAACCCCCAAAAATCTGTGGAGTATTCATTTTCCTCATTGTATCCATCCCAAGTATCCATGAGATAAAGATCCCAATTCAACTTTACGTAGCTATGCTCACCCAGGTCGGAAAACGTTAATGTTACTGTTTCATTCCCCATATTTTCTAAGTATGAATCGCCTTGCGTTAGCCAGTCCGCTTGCACTAAGGGAGATAATGATAGCGCCAATAAGACACCAGCACCAACAAATAAATTTTTAAACATGTTTTTACTCTTAGCTGTTTTCATATATCAAAAAAAACAGGCAATATATATGCCATTAAAAAATGAATTTGCGCGTTCCAAAAGCGTAACGTTTTAATCCTCTAAAAGTGGATAGCGATTTTAAATGTGAACAAAAAGCATCGCTAAAACGTCCATTTTCACGAAACAAATCTGACTGGTGGTGGTAAAAATCACAAAGCTGCCCCTTTACCATACCTCTTTCTTTTGGGGTTAATGGCAAATCCAAGACACGACGCAAAAAAGTTTCTTCATTTTCTTTATAGCTCTCAGTCTTAGATAATGAGCCCCCTTCTGGCAATTGATTTATTAAATGATCACCTGAGTCGATAAAACCAAATCGGATCCCATTAACTATCAATTTTGACGCAAGGTAGGTCCATTCAAAATAAGGGGTGGAGTTCTCAAAAAAACTCACATCTATCTTAGAGGCTCTAAAAAGTCCCGCCGCACTTGTCATCCAGTTGATACCATGTTTATAAATAACGGCGAAAGGGTCTTGACGACACAGCGACATATCTTCTAAATTTGCTAAGAAGTGGCGGTGGCCCGATTCGGGATCTTCCACCTCTGCTCGTCCAATGGCGACATCAAAATCTGGATTAGAAATAAGAAATTTCTTCCTCTGAATTAGCGCTTCTCTATAATAAAAATCATCATCATCTAAAAAACCAAAGTACATCGTATCAACATGTGATTTTACGGCTTCTAAAACGGCCAAAGGCGCTGATGGGGTGGGAGTATAAAATGCCGTTACATTGTCGAACGAAGCAATTTCGTTATACATTGCGTTGTCTACATTAGGACCATTGGCTGCAAAGATAATTTTAGGACACCCACCTTTCTGATCAAAAAGACTTTGTAAGGCATCTCGTACATGCTTACTTCTTTCCAATCTGCATGATGAGGGGATAATAATGGTAATGTCCTTATTGTTTTCCAGCATACACTCTTCCCTGTCTCCGTAGTATTACAAATAATCTATTTTCTATTGTATTGAAATACAAAAAAAAGGGCAAGCTAAGCTCACCCTTTTGTCTTTTGTTTACCTCACCGTTACTGGCAAGATTTTGGTCTTTCGCTTTCTGACGCCGCCGTGGTGTTTAATTCAAAAACATCACCACACTCACCATCTTCGCAAATTTTAAATCCAAAGTCATAGCCATCGATAACTAAATCAGTAAGCATGACCTGACCTTTCGTGTACTCTCCTACAAGGGTCTGATTAACTTCATCATTCAGGTCCGAACCTTCTGATACATGAAATAATTTGTAGGTGGCGTTTGATAACGTGTTGCCACCAAAGAATTTAACGCTATAAAGTTCGCATAGGCTTGCCGCATCACCAAAATAGTCTACGAACCAAGCTTGTTCACAATCATCGCCTTCATTCAATGCAAATGAAATGGTGTTTAGCTTGCCGTCCATATAATCTCTGGCAGCAGCAAGTAGTGATTTCGCATTGGCCAAGCCAGCGCCACAACCGTACGTCGCACATTCATCACCAAAGTTTCGTTTCGTCGCGGTAACTTTAAGTAGCATTTCTAAGGTTTTGCCATCAATGCCTGTATCTTGCATAACCATTGCCATAATACCCGCCACAACTGGTGATGAACCTGATGTACCACTGAACAAACACATATCACCATTCTCATCACACGCCACTGGCAATTCTGCCCCACTTGCTACAATATCGACGTTATCACCGTAGTTTGAGAAGTAGGCTTTATCACCATCCCAATCCGTTGCACCCACCGTAACCACATTTTCACAGTTAGCAGGCGCATACTCATTCGCATTGGTATTGTCATTGCCAGCAGAGATCTGAATGGTCCATCCCGCATCGCTTGCTTTATTTATCGAATCTTGTAAGTACAATGGGCAACCACCTGAAATACCATCCTCAGATAACGCGCCTGTGTAACCAGCGATACTGATATTAATAACACCTACTTTACCTTCATAAGGAGACGCATTTGACTCTTCATCCCCAAAGGCATCAAACTCTTCACCGCTAGCCCAGCTTAAACCGCGAGCGATATCTGAGGCATATCCAAGATCGCATTCCATTACACGAATTGGATGAATATTTGCCGCGTTTGTAATACCGTCGGTACCAGATGCATTGTTGATCGTTCCACCAATAATACTCGCAACAGCCAAACCATGCTGGCCACATTCGCTTCTTGTTTGCTCTGGATCCGGACTATAGTTGTCGCTCGGAACACCACCATTTCTTGTTACAAAAGAGCGGCCTCCACCAACGGAGTAATTCATGTCATCATGCTCAAAAAAGCCCGAGTCAAATACTAAAACATCAATGTTATCCCCCGTAGAGGTTCCAATTAATTCATAGGCTGCATAGATATTAGAGCCTGACGCTTCATCCGATGGAGCGCCCATGTAAGAATCGAGCAATGACTTTAACGGGTCGTACTGAGTAAACGTGTAAGCGCTTTTAACAACGACATCTTCAACAACTTCATCAAATTGACCTGTGCTTCGCAAAGTGGCGGCAATTTCACTCGCTGAATAACCATAGCTATCTAGCTCAACCACGGCACTTTGAAGTGCTTTGTTGGCTTTGTATGACTGCGTTGTCATCGTGTTGGTTTTAACAACATCACCTGGCACGCACCATTCAGTTTCCATGTTAGGAGAGCTGATGCATACATTGCTGTTTGTTGAAGTTGTTGATACAGACGCCGATGATAACACCCCACTTTCACTCGTTGTGTTTTTGTAGCTAGATACAACAAGGCGAACCTTTTCATCTGCTGCAAATGCTGTTGGTGCTGACAATAGCGCTGTAACGACTGTGGCGATAAAGCTAATTTTTTTCATTTTCATGCTTATGCTCCTAATTTATTCTGCGTTACACGTAGCAGTGTAAGGGAAAGAAATTTGTTCTAAAAATGCGTAATGAGGGCTGAATTCCCAAATCCCGTCATTGTATTCTCCCAAGCTAGGGTTACCTACAAACAGAGAGATCAAACCTGTTGTAGGGTCAATGTAAAGTTCTTGCATTGAAAGCGGCGGAATAACTTCTGACACTTGCATCAATTCAGATTCAACGATCAAAATAACCGGTTCCATAAAAGAGGCCATAATCGAGCCTACTTCATTTAAGAGCGTATCAATATCAGTTTCAGAGTAAACCAAATTTTCGTAACCGCTAATAACCTCAACCGCATCAAACAATGATGTTTTCAAATCCGATTCAAGTTGACTATCAGTTGAAGCATATAGAGCATCTACCTTACTTTGAGATGAAGTTTCAGTTTCTCCATTATCAACTTCTGGATTTAACATTAACGATAACGTCTCTACACGCTCAAGTAGCAAAACAGGTTCAGCAAGGGTTAGAAACTCTTCTAAATTTTCTTGATAAGCAAGTAGTTTTACATACTTTTCTTCACCGCTTGGATTAGTGATTGATATTGTATCTGTCAATACAACGGAATCGCCGGTGGCGTCTTCAAGGGTGAGTTCGTACTGAACTTCACCTAATCTTTCGATGTCGGCAGGGACCGAAATTGATATAGTAACCAGCCCTGATACAGGATCAACATCAAAGCTGTATTCTGTTTTTTCTGCGCTTCCTAGCAGAGTATACGCAGGTAGCAAGACAAGCCCATCACTATAACCGTCGACTTGATAATTGACTTCTCCTCTTTCACCTTCAGCAAAAGAAGTTTGCCCCGAAATCTTCGACACTGTCATTGGCTCATCCGGCTCTGGATCTGGCGTCGGGTCAGTCGGGTCAGTCGGGTCAGTCGGGTCAGTCGGGTCAGTCGGGTCAGTGACCTCAATAGGGTCAGGGTCAGGAGTTGACGATACTGGTGGCGTTGAGTCAGAACCGCCCCCGCCTCCACAAGCAGCCAATCCTAATGACATTAACGCAACGCATAATAAATTTTTGTTCTTGAGTTTCATTTCAATTCTCTGCTCTTAATTAATTCTCAACTAATATAACACAATAAAATTATTTAACAAACATTTTTTTGTTGTTTTGTTTTGTTATATTGACTGGATAGTTTTGAGATTAATACCTATGTATACCTTTGTAGTGAAATAAAACACAAACAGCTTTAATATAACAAAGCTTTGCAATATAATAGAACCTTGTTGAATCGGAGATTATTATGAAGTTTTGGTTATTTATATCTGTATTATTTGCTTCATCTGTGGGAGTGGGGCTCTCTATCGGCGATCCCTTATCTGCAAAGATATCTGAAAACGTTTCTGAATTACGACGCGGTACTGCTGTCATGTTCTCAGAACAACAAGATTACTATGCTATGACGGCATTAGATGAATTAAAAGTGAAAATAGAGACCAACAGTGTTGAGCCTGTTATTGAGTTTAATGAAAAAGCGGGGGTGCTCGCCTATATTGAAGAACTTTTAGCGCGAAAGCCTCAAACCCCAAAATGCGCGGACGGAATGGATTTGCTTTCAGTCCGATATGAAAAAACAAAAAAAAATGAAGAGAACACCACCGCAGAAAATGCTAAAATTTGGATTTCATACGTCAGAATCAATTATTGCTACAGAACTATATACAAAGATGATGTTGAAAATTTAAGCCGGGATTGGCTTATTGCAAACTATCCCGACTTAACGACATCTAATTAATTGCCACACAAGCCGCCATCGCACTGGCGGCTGAATTCGACGCCCTCAGATGTCGTATCATCATAAGCGATATCTGTTGGTAAATTCGTAAGATCATGTCCTAGCGCTACGCATTGCTCTTTTATGCCTGCCCAGAAAAAAACACGCTCTTTACTTGTCATATTCCCCCTGTAACCAGAGTAATCAACGCCTGTTATCATATACTCTTTGGGAAATTCATGAATTTTCGTTCCGCGCTTCCCTTCGGCCCACTTGATAACGTTTTCAATACCTACGCCACCACCAGCACGATAAGGGCGAAACATAACTCTTGGCTTTCCGTTACGGGTATGCCCCATCTCTAATTCTAAATTTTTGACCGAAATTAATTCACCAGGCCATTTTTTCAACTCAATCAAATCGTCTTTATTTGAGCAGACACAAGGGAAACATTCCATTGATGAGTGCGGTAAGGGAGTCAAACCAAACTGGTGTATTTTTTCATCGCGCTGTTTTTCATCAAACATAATCAAAGGATTAAAAACATCACGACCCTCATAAAGCGAGGTTTCATATTCATACATCGCCAATCCGGCTCTGTTGTTTGATTCTTCGCGACGACGACCAGTCACTATTGTCCATTCACAATTAGGATCGTTTTCTTTAAGGAATTTAAGGGTCGGCATTGTTTTTAATTCTTGCGTACAAAACTGCATTGCCGACGCTGGCATAGGGAAGCCTTTGTGCTCTCTCACCATCTGTTCAAAACCGATGCTAATCGTGCTAACGAACGGCACACCCTTTTCTTTTAGCATATCCGATACGCGCTGCATACGGGCAGGCCAATCTTTTCTCGCCCACCCTGTATCGTTATACAAAATAAGAAATGAATCCTTTGGGTAATTTTCAATCATATGTTCGGCTAAGCAGATAGAATCATTTCCACCAGAACAGGCGACTACATATTCTATTTTTGAAGGGTCGAACTCGAAGTTGTTCTTGATTTTGATGCGGTTAAGAACGCGGCTGGGGTCTTCCAAATTGACGGCACTATCCATGTTGACTTCTCCTTGTCATTGTAAAATAGATAGTATCACAGTTATTTCCTTTTTTCTTGATTTATCCCATGGTTTTATTTATTATCACTGTCGATAGAAGGAATGTAAGATGAACCGTCCTTGTCAATATGCAACAAGCATATTGACTAATAAAACGACTCATATATACTGAATAAACATACAGGCATGTGTGTTTATTATTGTTGTTGGGTTGTGTGTTTGTGGAGAATTAGTGTGTGTCTGTTTTGGTAGAAGTTGTGGGTAACTGCCCAAGCAGTTATCCATCAGCTTATACGAAACAGTCCACACGGTGAGCGAAGCGAAAATTCCCACAATCCACAACACTGGTTTTGTTTCTTTTTGGTTCTTTTCTTTAGGGTTAAAAATGGATCTTGTCACTAGCACCGAAGACTTCAAAGTACAGGGTATAAGCTACCCTGACTTTCCCATTTTAGTCGACAAGGATGGCGAGATATTCATGTATGCGGTTGAGTTTCTGGTCTATCACTGTTTGAAACGCGGCAGCGTGCAAAGCGTGCATAGCTGGAAGACGTACGGACAGGATTTATATGATTTCTTTGGGTTCTGTGAAGAAAATAGTATTGAATGGCGAGATGTTCGTTATCGTCAAGATGAAACCATACTGGCTGTTTATCGTGACGCTTCAATGAAGTATTTTGGGGTGGCAGCGAGCACCATCAATCGACGTTTACGCTTTCTCATTAAGTTTTATCACTACGCTTATAATCACGGCTGGGTGGATACACTGCCTTATGAGCTTGAAACGGTCATGGTCAGGAAGACCAAAGGGTTTTTAGCCCATACCGACACCTCCGGTGGGCTAAAAGCACGTCCTGACGTGATGCTCAAGCAAACGAGAACAAAGCTTAAAGTTCTCAATGGTGAACAGGCGACCCAATTACTAAGCGTCATTAAGAACAAGACGCTCAGGCTCATGGTGAGGCTGGGTTTGCTTACCGGACTGCGTAAAGCCGAAATTCTTACCTTCCCATTATCCTACGTGATTAACCCGCAAAACCTGACCAATCGAAGCCATATCAAGGTGTCGCTCAACCCTCAAGAGATGCAAATAAAGGGCGGCAACCCACGCAATATTATGGTGCCTGTGAGCCTTATGGCCGATTTGTGGGATTACGTCCTTCATGAGCGACACCAATTGCTTGAAGACCAAGATGAGCCAACCGACAGACTGTTTGTCACGCGTGACGGTCAGTCGTGGAGCCTGAAATCTAAATCGTTTAACAACCAACTTGATGCGCTTAAACTGCCATTTCCCGCTCACCCACACATCTTGAGGCACACATTCGCTACCAACACATTAAAGTGTCTAGAGGAGCGCAAAAGCGAAGGGACATTCGGTGGCAATCCACTGATGACAGTGCAATCACTGCTGGGTCATGCCAGCATTAACACTACCATGCAGTACCTGCACTTCCTGCATGAGCTTGAAGATGATTTATCCACCGAATATCAACGTGAAATCGAAGCGCTATGCGAGGCCGTGGCATGAGTAAAAAGCAGTTTAACGTCACCACTGTCATTAAGGATGACGATGTTAAAGACACACCTGAATCGACGGGTATTAACACCGATAAGGGTAATGTAAGCACCAATGTCATTCCGATAACGCCGACCACCATGAAGGTTCACTTTCCAGAAAATCCTTCTGGTTATAGAGCCTTTGACTTAGCGCCTTATTACGGACAGGGCTTTGATGCGATTACCGCCGCATGTCAGGCGACTATCGAAAAGCTCATCCAGCAAAGTATCGATACTCAACAGGCCGCCATCGCTGTCTCAACGATAGTGGGCTATTGTTGTATTGGCCTTAAATCCTTCTTCGATTTTTTAACGCTGTGGCGTGCCGGTGCGAAACGTGATTTACAGCCTGTCGATATTACGCCTGAATTGATAAAAGAATACATCCATCACCTGAAAGCCTCAGATATCGGATATACAAGCCAGAAAAATTATTACACATTCACCAAAGCCGCACTGACTGCGGCGCATACGCAGGGCTATTTACCGCACGCGGATATCAAACGCTTATTCCCGAAAAACCCCTTTCCCAACACCAATCGCAAAACCAAAGGGCAAAAACCCCTGACACAAGCAGAAAACAAGCAATTGGTCTCTGCCCTTAAAATGGAGATGACGCGCATTCTGGCAGGCAAGGAGCCGCTGGATAGCTTTGATTTAACGGTCTGTGTGCTGGGTATCGGTATGGTCACAGGGATGAATCCCATACCTGTATTATCTTTGCCGACAGACTGCATCCAGCCACACCCACTTAAACAAAATCTGCGCCTGTTGGTGGCCTTTAAACGCCGAGGCAATGCCACACAGGTGGTATCACTTCGCCAGTCTCAGGACATAGCATTACTTCGCAGCGTTAAGCTCAATGCTGCCAATACCATCGAGATGATTATTGAGCGCAACGCCGCGCTTCGTGAGGGATACCAAGACCCGATGCAGTTGTTGGTGTATCAGAGTAAAGGCTACACAAGCAAAGGCGCTATCACGGCACTGACCTCAACTAATATGACAGTCAATATCAGTACCCTGATTGAAAAACATCAATTGACCGATGATGACGGCAAACCGATGTCGCTGAATATGATGCGGCTGCGCAAAACCTTCGTGAATCGTATCTGGGAGTTATCAGGGCAAGACCCCCTCATTGCAGCACGCTATGGCAAACACACCCCTGAAACCAGTCAGCGGGATTACATGGTGGCCCCGCCCGAGGCGGAAACGAACATGCGCTTTATCGGTGAGGCGCGCATTGAAAGTTTGCGTGTCAGCTACAGCCCCAAAGAGAACACTCCGATATCTGGCTGCAAAGACAGTAAATACGGGCATCGCGCTCCCAAAGACGGCTCAGTTTGCACGGAAACGCTGGATTGCTTTCGCTGCAAAAGCTTTGTGGTCACCGAAGAAGATTTATACCGCCTGTTCAGTTTTTACTGGGCGGCAGTGAGGGAGCGTGACAGCTTCGGTATCAAGAACTGGAACAAATACCTTCGCCATATCATTCGCATCATTGATGAGGATATCGCCCCACAGTTTGATGGCGAAAAAGTGACGGCGGCGCGGGAAAAAGCCAAAACCACACCACATCCCTTCTGGCGCGATTTAACCATGGTGAGGATGGCACGATGAGCAATCAACAGTATCCCAGTCAGGTCGCCCAAGAGGTTATCTTTGCCGACAAGCAACGTCTCAGAGATGACCTGCGCACCCGTAATGGACTGCATGGGATTATCACTTACCTGAAGCTGGATAACGGGCAATATCATGTGCTCTCACGATACGAGCAGGACAAATGGACACTGCCAGGACATTGGTTTACAAGTGCGGACCGTGAAAGCAAAAAAACACTCAACTTCGGACGCATCGACACCCCTGCCTTGCGCGATGCGGCCAAAGTGGTGATGGCGCGACTGTTGTGGGGGAATGAGGCAATAAGCGGCAAGCGACGAGGTAGTACGCTGAGGCAAAGCTTTAATAATATAACCGTATGGTTTAACTGGCTGCCAACACTGGGTGTGACCGAGTTATCCGCTGTGACACCACTTGTTGCCATGCAGTATGTCACGCATGTGAAATCCTTAACCTCCAATCGAGGCAAACGCAACGGTAAGCCTTTAGCGCCGGGCACAATGTGTCAGCGATTCTTGGCGGTGGAGGCGTGCTACCAACAGCTTCGGGATACCCAATACGGTTTTGCGCATCCGTGGCCGGAATCCAGCGCTTCCGCGTTATCGGGATTTAAGTCACACGTCAAAGCCAAAACCGAGATTATACCCGATGATGTCCTGGCACCGCTGTTTCAAAACAGTGAATCAATGCTCAACCGTGCACCTGAGTTATTGCGTCTGCAAGGGTTATTGGCAGAGTTCGTGCCGACCAGCAAACATCAAAGCTATCATAGAACAGAGCGCACCCAATACCTTAAACGTTACGGCTGGGCGTCAGGCGCGAAAGGGTTTAACCAAACGATAATGGCGCTGCGGGATAGCTGCCTGTTTATCATCCTGATGACCACAGGCATTCGTGTGCATGAGCTGTGCAATCTCACGCGAGGTAACTGGTACTCTGAGGTCAGAGACGGTGAGCGGTTTTATTTTTTAGGCTCTAAGTCGGAAAAAACCGATGCAGGCGACACCCATTGGTTGTGTCCTGAAATCGCGATTGAGGCATTTAAAACATTAAGCGACCTGATGCTGCCGATGCAGCAGTTGCTGGAGCAGCAGCTTGAAACGGCGCGTCAGGCAAATGATGCACAGGAAGTGGCGCGGCTGATGCGATACTCTGGCTCTGTCGTACTTGGTAAAGCCACTAGCCAGAACAACAACGTCGATGTGCTAAGCGGGGACGCTATCAATTTAGGTTTACAGAAACTTGCGGATTCGCTTGGGCTTGATATCAAGCTTGCTTCGCACCGATTCAGACGCACCTTTGCCAGTTACGTGGTGCATCATAAATTAGGGGATTTACGCTATCTGCGTGACCACTTTAAGCACTGGAGTCTCGAAATGACGGTGCTATATGCCATGAATGAGATGCAGGACTTAGAGCTGTACGATGAGATATATGCCGCCTTCGATGATGAACGTCAGGGGATAATCGGGCATTGGCTGGAGCCGGATACGCCGCTGTCAGGTGGGCTTGCCAATCAGATACGCAATCTACGGGATAAAGGCACGCCAACACGAACCTATCAGTCTCGTGCAGAGATGATCCGCCATATCTCAGAGCAGATTTACCTTCGCTCTACCGGGCTGGCATGGTGCACCAACGATGATGGCTCCTGCGCAGGCGGACGCTGTGAAGAATGTGAGCACGGTGTCATTGATGACAAGAAGCAAACTTTCTGGCGCGGTGTGTACGCTCAGCAAATCGAGCTACGATTAATTGATGATTTAGGTGATGCAGGGCAGCGCACCGTCGATAAAGCCATCGTGCGCTGCGAGAAAGTGCTGACGGACTTGGGGGTTGATATCAAGGCTATTAAAAAAGAGGTGGAAGATGCCTACAAAAACGCCTAGAAACCGAAAAAAGACTCACGATAAAATACGTATGGCCATTGTCCGGCTTGAGCAGGGGCGACCTAATGTTGTTAAGCCAGAGCGCAAAATGTCCGTTGCCGCCATCGCAGATGAGGCCGGTGTCAGTCGCACGCTTATTATGAATCAATATCCCGATTTGCTTGAGCGTATTCGTGGCGGTGCCAACAAGCATATCCAAAAGCAGCGTGACGAGAAGCATGAGACGCTAAAAAAAGAGCGTGAGAAGAATCGGGAGCTGAGAAAGACACTGGCTGATGTGATGCACAAATACCAAATAATGGTATCTAAAAATACAACGCTTGAACTTGAAAATCGACGGTTAACAGGCATTTTGGAAAACGAGAATGTGACAGTATTTAGAGGAAAAAAACAGTGAGAAATGCAAAAAAGTGTAACTTAAAAAAAGCTAATGAAATCAGTTGCTCATTCACTTATTACATGAAACATGGGGATTAATATAATGAATATTATTTCAAACAGCCTGTCGCAACCTGTAGATAGCCTATCTCCCTCTAGGTTAACTGTAGAGGATAAGGCGTCATTTAGGGCGTGGTGCCATCATTTTAAATTGGATATTGACAATGTTTCTTGTCTTTTTGGTGTAAGCAAACCACAGGTTTATAAATACATTGACATGAGCCTAGAAACAACCATAAGAAAGCCGGTTGTTAATGCCTGTAATTTAATTAGCCTTAAAGGCGAAGAAAAAGCGACTGCCTTTCTTCGTCAAAAATTCGAGAGTGCCAACATTTCATGGCCTTCATCGTTGCCTATAGGGAATTAGTGGGGGTTTACACCTCGGATATATTTTTCTAGGAATCGGCGATTTTCTTCGCTAAGTCTCAAAAACTGCCCTCCAATTCGATATAGGTCACCCGATAAAGAAACATGCCTTGCCTCTACAACAATACCAATGCTTTTTGCTTTGCCACAAACAAAGGTCTTCATCGAAATAAAAAAACGTGATTTTGCTGGGAGGTTGGTCGAGGTGCTTAATAGTAGACCTTGCGTTGAAATATCCTCTACGACGCCACGAAAAGCCCGTTCTGTCTTTTTCTTGTCGATATAGCGGCCACTAAATTCCCACGTCACTTTGTGTCTTTTTTCTCGGCGGCGGTTAGATGAACCAATAATCTCAATCATTTTTCCCGAATTCAAAGAACTGCCGTCTTTCCCGGCGACGTCAGCAACACCGCTTGGGTCGTTATAATCCATATCTAACACAACGTTGGACATAGTTCCCTCTCCGTCTTGTTATTGGTTTTATTTATGTTTTTACAATATTACACAAAAGTATAATTGTCGTCAAACTTTTACTATATTAAGCATAGCGAATGAATTCACTTGTAAATTGTTTCTCAAAAATTTAAAATTAGAGGTTATACCAACAACAACAGAAAAGGTTTAATTAATGGCAGTTATGAAATTCGGCACGGATGGCGTTCGTGGATTCGTGGGTGAAAATGGATTGAGCCCTACTGATATCCTGCATTTAGGCTGGTCGGCGGGGAAAGCATTGTTAGAAGACGGCGCAAAGGCTGTCCTTATTGGGAAAGATACCCGTTTATCGGGTTATATGTTGGAAACCGCACTGCAATCTGGACTGGTTTCATCTGGTATCGATGTTAAAGTCATTGGCCCTATGCCAACACCAGGTATCGCTTATTTAACACAGACATTTAGAGGCGACGCTGGTATCGTAATCAGCGCTTCACACAATCCTTACTACGATAATGGGGTTAAGTTTTTTAACGCCGAAGGAAAAAAAATCAGTGACCATCTTCAATCTCGTATTGAATTTTTCATGACGCAAGAAATACAATGTACGCCGTCAGATAGAATAGGTCGAATAACACGGCTTGAAGGCGCATCTGATCGTTATATTGAATTCTGCAAAAGCAAATTTCCCAGTCGGTTCTCGCTTGCCGGTAAACATATCGTCCTTGATTGCGCTCATGGTGCGACTTACCATATTGCGCCATCAGTTTTTAAAGAGCTTGGAGCCAATGTTACATTGATTGGAACTTCTCCCTCTGGCACAAATATCAACGATGGATGCGGCGCGACAAGCACCCAATCCCTTTCTGAGAAGGTTGTTGCGGTCAAGGCTGATGTAGGCATTGCGTTTGACGGCGATGGCGATAGAGTGATCATGGTTGACCACGAAGGTAATACAGTCGATGGTGATCAGATACTTTTCATTCTTGCGAGAGATGCGTTGAAAAATGGACGATTAAAGGGCGGTGTGGTCGGCACCACAATGACAAACATGGCCATGGAGCTTGCCTTAAAGCAGCTTGGCGTTCGGTTTATTCGGGCTAATGTAGGCGATAGACACGTCCTAGCATCTCTGGTGGATTCCGGTTCACACATTGGGGGGGAAAGTTCAGGTCATATTTTAAACCTACACCACTCACCAACGGGGGATGCGATCGTCGCTGCGCTTCAAGTTTTAACGGCGATGGAACGTTGCGAAATGCCATTAAAAGAGCTGAACATGGGATTCAAACCTTATCCTTCGGTACTCAAAAATATTCCAGTCGATAATAAGTCGGCTATAATGAATAATAGTAAGGTAAAAGAAGCGGTGTCTATTGCTGAATCTAATTTGAATGGCGCAGGGAGAGTCGTCCTACGTCCATCTGGCACAGAATCTCTTATTCGTATTTATATCGAAGGTGAAGTTGGCTTTTTCATTGAAGAGCTTTGCGAAGATATTGCAAAAGTTATTCAGTCTCAAATAAAACGTTAACTCGTGAACTTAAAAACCGCTATTGCGTAATGAAATAATCAACCTCTGAAATATGAGGTTTTTTATTTTTGTGCGCAACAAAACAAAATATTATGTTGTTTATGTTGGCATTTAGTGATAATGTTATTGCACACAAAACGAACAAAGGTGGTTTGAAATGCCCAAAACTCTCACACTCAATAACGCTGCACGAAAAAAAGTGCCTCCAACTATGATGCCTTCGCCAAAAGAAGATACGCCATCGGTTAAAGTGATGCATCGACGCGCTGGACCGGTGAATAATACGGCAAAGAAACACGACAACAGCCTCAAGCCACCCGCCACGCTGGTTAAAACATGGTTGTGGATGGCTCGCGATGCGAGTGACTACGAACTTAAAAAGCTCGGGAAAAATAACATCATTAGAATTTTTGGCTCGGTTGAGTCGGCTCATGATTACATAGCTAACGGTGGTAAGTGAAATTTTCTAAGCGAGACAATAAGAAAAAAGAACACGAAGTAACACCTGAATGGGTGCTCGGGCGCGCGACGCTTCTTCTTGAAGATCGCGATTACACCGAAAAGAAAATGGCACAAAAACTTCGTTTAGCCTTCCCTGACAACCCTGAGTATTGCCAGCAAGCCATTGAAAACCTCGTTGAGCGAGGTAGTATAAATGACGATCGCTTTGCGGAGCATTTTATCGGCAATAGACTAGGCCGAAAAGAAGGTGTAGGTAAAATTAAACAGGCCATGTACACCAAGGGGTTCCCCAAGTCCATCATTGACAAGATCGAGCATGATCCTAGAGTGCAAGAAAAGTCATTCCATGATGATGCGTTAGCGCTTAAAATAAGTTGGGTTGGCGAAGCCCCATTGTCGCCTTATGAAGACCAGCGCATTTACAATAGAACTTTTCGGCGTTTAGCAAGCCGGGGGTTTAGTTTTGATATCATCAACAAAGTCATGCGCCACGCTCCCGATGAATAATTAAAAAAGCGAATCTTGCTCTTTGATTTGAGAAACCGCTAGTAACTCCGCCACCGGCCCAAATGTTCTACGGTAAGACTCATCAATACCATGCTCTTTAATTCTGCTGAGATGCAGCTTGGTAGAGTAGCCTTTATGGACATCGTAACCCATCCAAGGGCTGATGGTGTGCATATCCATCATAATTCGGTCTCTTGTTACCTTGGCTAGTATTGATGCCGCAGAGATGGCTGCAACGCGCTGGTCGCCTTTTATCACAGCAAATACATCAACGCCCGGTATTTCATCTGGGAATTTATTACCATCCACGAAATAACGCGTGGTCAGACGCTCGCTTTGCAAATAAGCCTCTCTCATACCCAACAATGACGCTTTGAGTATGTTCATTTTATCTATATCACTGGCGGATACTTCAATGATCTTATAATCGTCGGCAAGTAGTTTTATCTTGTCGAACAAATACCCCCTTTCTTTTTCGGTAAGTTGTTTAGAGTCTTTTAATTCAGGTATTAAGTCTGGGTTTATTTTGCATGACGCCACAACAACGGGACCATTTAAGCACCCTCTCCCGGCTTCGTCTGCACCGTAGTGAGGAAGAGGCAACAATTCGGCTAGCCTTGCTGTTTCTTCTGGCGTGTTTTTGAACAATGGAGAAAAATCAGGAATACCTTTTTGCTCTTGGTTCTTCAATTCAAACATCATGTTTCCATTTTTTTGATTAGAAAATAAATATATCACAAAAACGTTTATTTTGTTTTTTTGATATACACTATTGATAGCGAATCTCTCGCTCGTGAATAAAAAGGTGAAGTATGGATACTGTAGTGCTTTTTTCCTCACGATATGGTTTCTGGTGCTCAATCAAAGGATGGGTTGATACTCTCAATGATGCAGAGCTTTACCACCCGAAAACCAACATCGTGGCAGGATTTAAAAATAGAATAGATGTCGACATTGTGAATACGCAAGAGTGCACTGAGCACACTCATATCGACTTTCTCAATATTTGCTTGGATTTCATTGACACCCCAGAGCATTCAGAACTCAATAAAAAAGTATTAGAGGCGTCGGAATGTCACTCTTCGTTAAATGCGCAATCGAAATTGTTAGACACTTGTCTTGTACATGTAACCGAAGCCATGGGCGTTAAATTCTTCAAGGCGGGCCGCAAGATTACGACATTCCCTAAAAATGCAGCAAAAAAAGCAGAAAAGGTGCCATTGGTTTCACCTTACCTGGCTAAAACGCCTAGGAGCACAAAGAGGAAGACGCGCGCCGCCTAATGAACACCAATGTCATTATCGGCTGGGTATGCCACGTCTTTCTGTGCGGGAGAAGCCCCTATTAATACTACCGTCGATCAGCGCTTTCTCAGGCAACGGATAAGCTTCGCCCCTTAAAAGCGCGTCCTTCACGCCTTCTTCAATAGCATCAAGAGTTGAATCTTCAAATGAATTGGTAATGATAGGGATTGCATCTACCGCTTGATATTGAGTCAACGACGTTCTCAATTCCGCCAATGACTTATGCAACTCAGAGGCCACCTCGCCCTCGCCCAATGTCGCAAATTTATCTTCAATTTTGTCAGCGACATTATCAAGTAAAGTGGTCACATTTCTATCCACCATTTCACCATATACTTTTTTTATTCTCCCCAAAGCCGTTTCATAGACAGAGGATGGCACAGTGCCTATAGTCCCCACTGTTGGGTATACTATTTTTTCCCATCGTTTATTAATGGACTCAGAAGGCGACTCCGGCGTTTGGGAAATAATAATATCTAAAGCGGTGCGCCACTTAGACATTTCCTCCCTCAGCGACAACAAGCGTGTGATTTCTATTTTCCTAGGTGATATTTCAGGAATGGGCTCTTGAGGTTCAGGGGCGGAGTTTCCCACGCTGCTATTTAATGTATTCCTCAACATGGACAAACCTTGCGCTCGCGTTATCGTTGACTTGTTTTGGTCTGGGCGCTGTTCTCGACAAATAAGCCCCTCAGAGAACAATTCAAAAGCTTCTTTTCCGATTTCCCTGTAAATCTCTAATGTGTCTCTCAGCTTGCGCTCTACATTGACACTCAAAACACCAGTTTCCTGGCGACAATGAGGCTCCGTCACAGACAGATTCCTAGCAATAAATTCCCCATGCGCTTCAATAACAAATGCATCAGGCGACATATATTCTTTATTGGCCGCAGCCGACAACGCTTCAACAATATCAGCCTTGTGGTTGGTTAATATTCTGTCGCCGTTTTGATGAGTAATTCTTTCGCCATAGCCAGGGTGAGAAACACCTTTGTGATGTTGGGTGAATATAAAAGTCTGTCCTCGCAACGCCAACTTACCTAAGATATGTTCAGGATTCAAATGTTCCGTTAGCGACTTTCTCAAGTCTTCTTTAAAGCTATCGCGAGGAAAAAATAAACCCTCTTCAGAAGACATTATCATTTCAACCTTTTGATCATAAGATACACCCGGTTGACTAACTATTTCATTCATAATCGCAAGCATCAATCTTTTATCTTTGATTTTTGCTATAATCCCTAAACGGTCTTGTTCAACCGGCATGTCATTAAATTTCACCGGAAGGGACGACTCTAATTTAAACGGGGATGTTGAAGGCGTTAACTTTTCCCACTCTTCTTTGCCAAGATCAAGTCTATATTCAACCTTTTGTTTGGTTTCAGGAACAGTGTAACTCGGAAACTTGAATTCACCGCCGTTGTTTTCAATCAACGTTCTTATAATATCTAGGTGTTGTAATCTGTTCATTTTATATTTTCACCACGTTTAGTGCCCGCTGACTTTTATCATTTCTTTTTAATTCCAAACCATCTGGGGATGGCTCTATCATTAATTGGTCTTCATAGAAAGGCATGCTGTATTGAATGACATTATCCGCTTCAATTAAAACAGAGTCAAAACCAACACGTTTTAATTCATCAATCAACGGCCCGTTCTTCAAAATATCTTCAACATTGACGCCGATGCTGAACAACACTCCAGCCGTTTCTTTTTTTATAAGCTCTTCAAGATTTGATGCATAATTTTTCATGCGAGCATTATTATAAGAATGGCTATCAACTAAACTATCGTCTGCATCCATCTCATAAAGCCTGTTTAAAACCGCTTGGGTGCCAACCGCATTGGAAAGCTGCCCTGCGTTTATCTCTCCCCTATTGTTTATCTCTAGACGCAGCGGGGAGGACACTTTTATTTCGTTTTCTGCATGGTCTAAGAAGCTTATTTTATCAAGCGTATTTAATTGAGGGTTTTCATTATGTGTAGGTATAGACAAAAGAGCAGCTTGAAACACTTGGCTTTCAAAATTTCTCTTGCTCGCGGGCCTTAATGGTTCACCTCTATAAAGCTTGCCTATCGTTGATTTGACAAACTCACGTTCAAAGGCCAAAACAGAAACGTCTTCGAACTCGTTCGCCATCTCTGTTATTAACTGCGATTCGGTTAGCGTATCTTTAACTTCACCAACCCACTCATAAAACTGCATCCTAGACATATTCCGCTCTCCTTTATTAAGATAATATCACACCATGAGCTTAAATACCTTGATGCACAAAAAAAGGAACTATGGTATTATTACCCTTGCATACGTGTACATCAAAGGAATGAAATGACACTCCAACATAAATACGCCCTCTTTCTCTTTCTCTTGTTTTTTGAAGGGATCATAGGCACATCTTACCAAGTCCTTTACATACGCCAATTTTCTTCAACTGTCGGCATGAGCGCCGAAATTACGGGTATTATCATTGGGGTGTTTTTGGGGGCCATGAGTTTAGGTTACCGCGCAGGAGGGATGGTAAAAACTTCCCCTTTAGCAGCGCTTGGTAAAAACTTCTTACTGGTTGTCGCCTTTGGGGGCGTTACAGCAACGCCATTGGTCATTGAGTATTACCTAGGCAGTGATTTAATTTCAAATACCTATTTAAGAATTGCGCTTTACTCCGTTTTCAGTGTAGGTTTTGTTGCTTACTTCATCGCGCAATCAATACCACTACTTATAAAATTTAAGGCGTGGGGGAATGACGCTTCTGAGCAAGGGGGCAATGCACTGTTTATTAGCACATTAGGGAGTATGGTAGGTTCCATTATTCCTTCTTCTATCATGGCAGCGTATTGGGGCGCAACGAACACGTTAACCATTATTGGGTTTTGCGGCTGGATTGTTGGTACCATCCTACTTCTAAAATATCGACATAAAAAAACAAAGAAGTCGGAATGGGGCCTTATCATGATTGCGTTACTAGGTGCTGCTACGCCTATCTCAACCTACCTTAATGGGCATTTATCTGGAACTCCCTATGTTTCTACGGCTTACAATGACATATACCTAAAGCATGACGGCAACATCGATATAATGGTCGCGAATAAAGCTTTTATGTCCCTGCGATTTAAAAATGGGAACAATGCAGCACAGTACGTAGATTATATTCAAAAACAAATAGCAGGACTGGGCACTGCCGACAAAGACATTCTTATCCTTGGGGCTGGTGGCTTTCAAATGCACAAAGATGACGATAAAAATAGGTACACTTATGTCGATATCGATGGAGACTTGCTAGATTGGGGGGAAAAATATTTCGGGGTAAACCCTGATACCATAAACTTTGTGGTCAGTGATGCAAGGCAGTTCCTTATCGAAAACAACAAAAAATGGGACATTATTATAATGGACACCTTTGCGAGCTCTTCCTCGATCCCAGAACATCTTGTCACTAAGGAATTTTTCTTATTGGCAAGGAAACGAATTAAAAAAGAAACCGGAGTGTTTATCGCCAACATTATTGCATCGGGTGGGTTCAAGGATAAGTATTCCCAACGCATGTATAACACCATACATTACGCCATGCCGTTTTGCCAAACACAACAAGTTGTACCAACATTGAGCGAAGATTTGAACAATATAATTTACACTTGCTTTGTTGGCCCGGATGAACAAGGGGTTTATTCGGACGATTTGCGCAGACCCAACGTCGACCTGCTGAGCATAAAATGAAGGTCTTTTTCATAGAAGAAGGTTCATTTACCCTTTTGTGGTGTATTATCTCAGTATTAAACATGGAGGTTTAAGAGTATTATGGAAGTTGATTTAGGCCGTCTAGAATTATCCGCCAACCAGCAAAGAGCCGTCGGCAACAACAATATACGGTCCGTTTGGCGCTCTCAGGATGTAATTAATGGTCACTGGTTAATTGCGGGGGGGAGTGGTGTAGGTAAAACGCATACCATTCGAAAAATCGTCGAGAGCATGGCCGCTACGACGCAGCATGATTTGCGGATTCACGTACTCGATGTTCATGGGGATATTTACATCCCTGGCGCGTCTGAGGTGTTGTTTAGCGAATCAACCACCGTTGGGCTAAACCCACTCATTGTAGACCCTGACAGGCACACAGGCGGCGTCAGAAAGGCTATTCAAAACTTTATCTCTACGATAAATAAATCTGGACGCCAACTTGGTGATCGTCAAGAGGCTGTGCTTAGAGCTGTTCTTGAAGACTTATATCAAGCAAACCACTTTTATGTCGACAAACCTGAAAGCTGGACACTTAATGACGGAATTCGGCGTAAATTTCCGAAAAAATACCCGAATGTAGAAGACTTAAGTCGATGGGCGTACTTCAAGTATAAGCAGCTCTATATGGGCGGAAACAGCAAATCAGCGGCAGCGCTTGATCGCGTCAACAAAGAAGCAATGAAAATTCAACGTCAGTGTAAAGAAAATTCGGCGGAATCGGACGACACGTTAGCTGACTTTAAAAATAAAGCCATTGACGCTTATACTGAGTATGTATCAAGCATCAACACCGGCAGAGAGCTTGAAGACCTTTTAAAATACGACAGTAAAACGACCTTAAAAAGCGTACTCGACCGAATTGATAATTTGAAAAACTCGGGTATTTTTCGTAACGAAGAACCCAACTTTAATCCTAATAGTACCGTGTGGCGTTACAAGCTTAACCCGCTTAGCGCAGACGAAAAGAAAATGTTTGTCTTCTTTAAACTCAAAGAGCTTTATGATAATGCGATGAAGAGGGGACTTTGTGACCATATTTGTGAGGTCATTGTTATTGATGAATGTAATCGCTTTATGGATAATGATCCTGACAACATCATAAGTTTAATGGCCAACGAGATTCGCAAATTCGGTACAGCACTTATTTGCGCCTCACAATCATTTACGCATTTTACTGAGGATTTCTTGGGGAGCGTAGCAACCAAGCTTGTTTTAGGTATTGATGAATACTATTGGCCTAAAACCACCAAACAATTACAGCTAAAGACCGAAAATTTGGCGTGGATCATCCCGAGAGAAAGAGGGTTGGTGACCATCAAACGGAAGACAAATCCCCTAGATCCCGCATCAAAATTAAAATGGTTATTCACCCATTTCAATAAATAAAAAAAGCGCATAAGTCAAAGACTATGCGCTTTTTAGCATTTTCAATTTAAGCTATTTTATAAGTGTATTCATTGGTTGATTCTGGATTAACTTCTTCATTTTGGGGCTCTGGCGTTTCAAAAAACTCAGAGGCAAAATCTATCTGAGAGCTATAAGGTTTTACTATTAAAGTCTCTGTGTCACCCAGTTCTAGCTTATCGGGCAACTCCATATCCAGCACCATATCACGACTTTCTTTTTCTGAGAGCGAATCAGACAAAAACGTTGCCATCCTAGTCACATCAGATGGCTTTAACAAATCAATATTAGATTTAGCTCGAACCCAATGCGCTTTCCAATAAGGTGCATCGCTTTCGGTTCTCAGCCCTTCCAGTTGTTCAAACGCCGGGGCTAGTTGAGAATACGCCTTGATTAAATCCTTGCCACCTGCGTTTAGCTTATCTACAACACTGTCTATTTCGCGAGTGAAAGTATTAACATCAAAAGACTCGTTCCAAACACCAGGCGCATAAAAGAACACCATCAGTTCGCTTTCAACAACATCTTGTAGTAACTCAACCCCCTTTCCGTTACCTAGCTGCTTTAACGTAACGTCAAGAAGCTCACTTTTCATGCCCATCTCAGCACTTTTCAAATACCACTGTTTCATGTTTCTTCGATGAGGCTTATCAATAAGCTCCTTAAATGCATTTTTCGCAAGGTTGAATTTTTCGGCAAGCGCTTCATCGTGGATGTCATTGATATCAGCGCCAACAACAAACTCCCAGCGTTTATTTAACCATTCATATTCAGATGGTAGTAGTAAATCCATATCATCATTAAAAGGGATGTCCGCCAACATTTCTTCAAGCAAGGTTAACTCACTTCGTAAAATTTTGAATTTCATCTCTTCTGTCAATTCGACGGTCGAAAGCAACGCTTCGCTTGGCAATTCCGGCTCAGGCTCAGGCTCAGGCTCAGGCTCAGGCTCAGGCTCAGGCTCAGGCTCAGGTTCAGGCTCAGGCTCAGGCTCAGGCTCAGGCTCAGGCTCAGGCTCTGGTTCAGGCTCAGGCTCTGGTTCAGGCTCAGGTTCAGGCTCAGGCTCAGGCTCTGGTTCAGGCTCAGGCTCTGGTTCAGGCTCAGGCTCTGGTTCAGGCTCTGGTTCAGGCTCAGGTTCAGGCTCAGGCTCAGGCTCAGGCTCAGGCGCAGGTTCAGGCGCAGGTTCAGGCGCAGGCTCTGGTTCAGGCTCAGGCTCAGGCTCAGGCTCAGGCGCAGGCTCAGGCTCAGGCGCAGGCTCAGGCTCAGGCTCAGGCTCAGGCTCTGGTTCAGGCGCAGGCTCAGGCTCTGGTTCAGGCTCAGCTACCAACTTAGCACTTTGAATTTCAGGTAAAATACTACTTTCAAACTCTCCCAACAATTCATTTGATACCAGCAGGGCAGTTAGATTTTCAAGTTTCTCTTTAAGTGAAATTGGGTTTTCGGGCAGCTCAGATGCAATACTTATTACTTTTCGCCACACTGGCTCATCTGAGTTTAATGAAAACTCATCCAAATCTTTACCTACACGAGAAAACTTCGCTTTTATTCCCTGCCTTGATTCCGCATAAATCGAATCTACAAGATTGTTGATGTTATCGTCTATGATCCCTTTAGCTTTTTGAGGATCAACACCAAGCAACAGATTCCCGTTTGGATCTAAAATATCGACCAATACAGTATCTATTTTGTTAACCATTTCGGCAGAAAGGTAACTCGTACCCGTTTGCTCAATGACGGAATTAATTTCCCCGAGTAAATCTTTAGCATGCTTCTCAGCAAGCGATTTAACCTCAATTTCCTCCGGGCTATTTTTTTGTCTACCGCGATACTCTTTTAGCTTTTCTTTAACAAGGGTTAAATATTCCGACGCTATTTTAGGGTCTGAATGGTAAAGCGTTGGCCTTGAAAGTAAATTAAGGGCTTTGCCTGCGGTCAATACCGCTTCAATATCTTTGGCATTCTCATACGTCACTAATGCCGCTTCGTTCAAGGCTTTTATACCAGCCTTTTGCTCTTCTGGTAATGAAGATTTTGCTTTCAGCATTTCATTAGATACGTAAGAAAGCCAATTGATACGACCTTTAACGCGAGCGTTTTTAACAATATCTTCGCCCGCAGCGAAAGAGATTTTTAAAGGGTGCTGAAAGAAATCAATCTTTGTCATCTCATCGTGAGCGCCATCAAGATCATCTTCTTTGACCAGTTCAAACACATCTTTTAGAATTTTTTGAACCCCTGGCAAAACCTGTTCGGTAGGGTTCCACGTTGAGGCATCTAGCCCTTTCGGTGATATTGCTAGATTTCTTTTTGCAGCGGCTCTATGACACACATTAACAAAGGTGCGTGCGGATACACCTTTTGCACTCGCTTCCGTTGCGATATTAACAATGAAGTCGTCCATTTGCTCTCTATTTGTCATCTTGTAAGGTGACAAAGGATCACTTAAATAGTCTTGGTTTAATGTGGTTGGCATTGGATTGGGCAATGATTGCACTGGCATGCCCAGCGTCTCGATTGAATCAATAATCCCGTTGGCCAAAATAGTTGAATTAACTTTGTTGTATCGGCTACCAAACGCGGCGCTTACCGCGGAAGATAGCGCTTTGTTTTGAACAATATTTTTGAACAGTTCTTCGCTATTGTCTGGAACGCCAATGTCAAAACCTTCACTTTGAAGTTTTTCAGATATGCTATTCGCAAGATTCCTGAACCCATGCTTCGTTCTAGGCGCATCGGTAATTGCCGCGATTATCAACGCACGAAAACGGTTTTTGTCTTGTATTTTTTTCAGACCGCCAAGTTTTGTCAGCTCCACCGGCAATTCAAAAAGATCAATGGACAAGCTTTCAGCCATTGCATAAACATCTTCGTTGCCTCTAAACCTAACCGCTGTGGGGCTATTGGGAAGACGATATCCTACATCTAAGCTGTCATTGCCATAAACCATTCTCCCACCAGATTGCTTAATCAGGAGCTCTAACACCTCCTCTCGCTGAGAGGTTGATAACTTCGCCTGTTCGTTTTTTGGCAAGGCCATTTTAATCCCTTTTCTTTATTGATACTCTATCTTTATAGTATCACGTTACCGACTGTTTTTGTGCATTTAAAACACGGTATATTTAATTGTCATTTAACTTAGCAAGCAGTTTCGGGAAAGGAGCAAAATTTAGAACTTGCTTTACTTGTTTTTTCCTAACGTAAAATCGACCAAATCCACGAAGTTGTATTTTTGCCGAATGCTTTGCACAGCTTTCAAGAAACTGAAACCAAACCCTCAGTATTATCGTTGACAGAAATACGTCGTATGGTGTTTTTGAAGCCATGACAGAAGCTAGTTGTGTTGCCTTGTGATAAGGTTTGCTTGGTAACTGTCTCATTCTTACCGTTAAGGCTGATTTTGTTGGCGCTTTCTTTTTATTGGGCGCGATAATCATTCTTGGTTTTACTTTACACAAGACCAAGTGTCCTAATGGCTGAAAAGATATAGATCTTCCCTCGCTTAGCGTGTCAGCAAAAAAAACAAGAAGCACTTCGGGGATGTTCTTTATTTCTTCTTCAGTTAACATCTTTGTCAATATAGGTTCATCACGAAATTTAGCGATTAAATCCGCGCGCGCCATCACCACATTATCCATAACCCCTCCTTAGTTTAATGGCCGTTATATTATCACAAATGATAAATTAAACCGCTCACGAAGAATATTTTTTATAGATTTAATATAACAAAACTGATACACTAAATTTAATTGTTTGATATAAGAATATAGACATTTCATGAAAAAGACTGGATTAATAACGAATATAAAAATGACCCCGAAAGATGGCAAGGTATGCGCCAGTCTCCATGAACATGTTAATGAAAAATTTAACCAGTGGTTATTATCAAGCAAACTGGCTACCACCGAAGACCTTTTTGATGGCTTGCTCGACACGGGCAGTTTCGACAGCCAAATTGCCTTTGATGAATGTTCAAGAAAAGAAAATCAAAGATTGCTTCTCGACGTGGAAAAAGATGGCGAAATTCGACGCGCTGAAATTAGAAAAAGAGAGCAAGAATTAAGAGACATTGCGCAGCAAATCCTCGCAAAAAATATGCGGGTTCATATGGTGTCAAAGACGAATTCATTCAGCCATACAAGGAAAAAGCTTCTCAACCTCCCTGATGGTTACATTGATGCTATGAAAGAGGTAAGTAGCCCCGTTGGTAGCCTTAAACGGCTAATCCCAATGATTCAAGAAATGCCCGACATCGCTGCCAATTTAATTGTACTTGTTAATAATTCAGAGTTTTGTCGAAGCATACAAAGAACTCCTAAGAACGTGGGCGATATAAGCGCTGCTTGCGGGTTTATCGGCATGGACGGCTTAAGATTCCTTTTACCTGGGATGTTTCTAAAAAGCCGACTTCGTTTTGAGTGTTCCTCCTTCCCTATGTTGGCTCAGAAGATATGGTCTTACTATGTTACGTCTTCAAATGCGGGAAGAATGCTTTTACAAAAAGTCTCGGGAAGCAAAAGGGAAGAATTGGGGTTGATGCTTTCAGGCTCCATTGCTTGTATGGGGATGGCCGCAATGCATAGCCAATTCTCTTTAAGTTTTGAGCACGTTAAAACAAGATTGCTCGAAGAATTGCGCAATAACAGAAAAGTATTAATCTATCAGGCGATGATTGATATAGAGCCATCCGGCATCATCATGAAAAAACTGTTCAAAGATAATGGTAATAACATTGTCGATGCCATGGCCAATAATTTTGATTGGGGGCATGCAGGCACCATAAGAAAAACAATCATGGATCAAATACTTGATACTGAGTATGAGGAGCGCACTGCCGAAGGCGTTGTCCTTGGACAAGGACAAACTTACGCAAAATGGTTTTTGCTCAAAAACGCCAAATTCGTGAAAGATAATGCGCAAATTGAAAAGCGTGTGATGTTCCATTCCCACTTATCGATGGCGAGTGTGAGCGCGTTGAATGAGCTTCCTGCCAACAAATTAGACTTAAGAGAATATATAGGTTAATTACGCGACTTTCATGTCGTATTCTAGCTTAGCGCACTCTAAAACACTGGCAATTTCATTAACGCTTTGCTGGGAAGAGAATTGAGTCAGAGGTAGATTTGCGCCAAATACCGTGTTGAGTGTTACCGCAAGATTCATCATGCGACCATCATTAACATTTAACATTTCTGTCAATGGTAAATCAGCAAACACATTATCGCTATCACACTTAAAGACATCTTCTAGTGTTGCTAACACTGCTTGTACGTAAATCATATGTTGGCTAAACAAAATGCAACTCCTTCGCAATTATTTGACGACCTTGTCATAGGTATACATCATAGACAAAAAATAGTCCCGATCCAGCTTTTTGTCACTTTTTTTTTTTAAAAAATAACTTCATTTATTCTGTGATACTATCTCAAGAATAAACAACGAGGTTATAATGCAATTTTCAAACTGTAAGCTACACTCTAATTTCTCTGACTACTACGACAATTATCTTTACCTTACTGATGATGTAGGGGCCGTTGTTTTTCATCGTAACTCTGATGACCAAAAAAACACATTTGAGCAAATTGAGAAATTGAAAATGGCGGGCTTCCTCACTCCAACATTGCGACAAGCAGGACAATGCGCGTTCCCGTACGCACCTTCTTTAACAAAAAGAAGCGGTATTGACTACGCTCTCTTCAGTCAAAATGGGAATGTGGTTCATTATAGTAGCGAAGACAATATCGTAGGTGACAGCGAATCATACATCGCGGATCTTACTTTTATTGGGGATGATGATTTGCACAAAAGAGTTCGCTATGTGCAAGTTGGTACAAAAGGGGTATTTTTGCAAGCCTGTGGTGTTGCACCTTGGCCAAACAAAACTCAAAACGAAGATTTCAGCGTGGTTGAAACAGAAGTTCAAATCCCTTGCGCACAATTAATGCACTTAAGGTCGCCAATATTTAGTATCGATTTTATCCCTCTCGCTGATGGAAGGCTCGTGGCCGTTGGATTAAACTACGCCCCTCACCTTGCGAGTATGGAAATAGACAAACTCATCCCTGCTAGCGACGCGGCAGAAAGAATAACGTCGGCCCTTGCCATTTCTTCAATACAAGAGCCTATTATTGATCAAATCGCATAAAGCGTTCTCTTAGGCTTTTTTTTCAGCACCACAATTTCTACGCCTGGCTCGCCCGTTGAAAGACGAACTCTATCGACTGAGTGATGCAACACAACATCATCTTCGTCGTCGAAATTAATTAAAGGTAGTTTTTCTAAAAGTGAGTATGGGTAGCTACGTTTGACCACGCTACCGTCTGTCTTAACCAAATCGGCAGCATTGATATGCAACGTAGGAGCCGGCTTGATTGCAACCAAACTCCCAGCAGCCATTAATAACCCAATACCTATTCCTCGAAAGTAAGCCAAATAAGACATTGCGCCCCCTTATTTAATTTTCGCCCGCATGGGACATGATAACTTCCCCCACAGGGGCTGTTAAAGCAGCTTCTAGCTGACGGGTTAATTTTGACAAATCACCTCTTGGCAAGTCGCCTGTCAAAACTGACAATCCCCGCTCTATTTCTTTTAACGAAGCTTCACAGCTTTCGTCGCTTCTCATATCCATACGACACTTCCTAATGTAGCTTAGAAATGGACCTGGCGATGCCGCAACATTAGCGAGAATGGAAACAGAATGGGCTTGTTCATAAAAATCACCACCAATTTCTCGCACGACGCCTTGCGTTATAAACACCCCCGCCTCTGGACGTTCTAGTTGCGTAGTCTCCTGCGCTTCTCCACATCCAATGCAAGATAAAACAAGTGCAGCTAAAATCGTACTTCGTATTTGTAATTTCATTTTACCCTCCAAGGGAAAGGGGCTTACAAAAGCCCCTTTATCATTCATTTATGCTGTTTCTTCGGCCGGCTCAGGCTTTGCTAGGAATTGATCTCGAATGGCATCTTCAAGTTCCTGTGCGTAAGCCGGATTTTCTTTCAGGTATTTAACCACATTCGCTTTACCCTGACCCAAACGCTCCCCATCTGCACGAGAATACCAAGCGCCCGCTTTTGAAATAAGCTTTATTTTCGTGGCTAAATCAATGATTTCAGCCTCGTGATTAACACCTTCGCCATACCGAATTTCGAATTCAGCCTGTTTAAATGGCGGCGCGACTTTGTTTTTGACCACTTTTACACGGGTTTCGTTGCCAACAACATCGTCGCCTTCTTTAATTGCGCCAATACGACGAATATCCAGTCGAACAGATGAGTAGAATTTGAGCGCGTTTCCACCAGTTGTCGTTTCGGGGTTACCAAACATAACACCGATTTTCATGCGAATTTGGTTGATAAACACAAGTAGCGTATTTGTGCGCTTCACGCCGCCCGTCAATTTACGCAACGCTTGCGACATCAGGCGAGCTTGGAGTCCCATATGAGAATCCCCCATATCACCTTCAATTTCTGCTTTAGGTGTCAAGGCGGCAACTGAGTCAACGATAACCACATCAACAGCACCAGAGTTTACGAGTTTTTCGCAAATTTCAAGAGCTTGCTCACCGGTGTCTGGCTGTGACACCAACAGATCATTGATGTTAACACCGAGTTTCTCGGCATAAATAGGGTCCAAAGCATGCTCTGCATCAACGAACGCACATGTTTTCCCCTTTTTTTGTGCTTCTGCAATAACTTGCAGCGTTAAGGTGGTTTTACCTGATGCTTCTGGACCATAAATTTCAATCACACGCCCACATGGCAATCCACCTATTCCCAGCGCGATGTCAATATTAAGAGACCCCGTCGAAATACTTTCGATGTCCAAAGAGCGATTTTCACCAAGGCGCATAATTGCGCCCTTCCCAAATGTTTTCTCAATGTTTGCCATCGCTGCGTCTAGCGCTATTTTTTTATTGGCATTAAGATCTTTAGCCATTATTATCCCTTCTTTTTGTGTTTCGTTTCGATAGATTTCATTCTAACACTATACAATTACTTTTAAAAGTTTTATTATATTTATCATCAATAGAAAAAAGAGAGCCTTATGTTTTTGGCCGAATTATACATCCAAGGCGACATGATCAATACCAAAATCACTCCCGACAATGGTTTAAGTCATACTTCTGACAACGACATGATCGATGAATGCAAAAAGCAAGCAATCAATTTCATCTTGCGGAATGAAAAATTTTTCAACAACGCCTTGTCTTTGCCTAACATATTTGCCATTAACTTAAGTGTCAACGAACAACTACAATGCACATCTATTACGTTTAAAGGGCACTCAAGCCGTAATATTCCCAGTACGGCTTCATTTACTGAATCCGTACTGGGTGTTCTAAACAGCCAAGATAATCAAAACGAACAGAATATTGTACGCGTCCTTGAGTATCTAAGCACACTAAAAGAAGACAGCGGAACACCTGTAGTACGCAAATTCGCCTATATTTCCACGAGCTTTAATTATTTCATGTTGTCGGAAATTTCAAGTTTGCCCACCTGGCTTAAAAACGGCAATATCCCAGAAAAAGTTTCAAATTTGCTCTATTTCGCCAAAGATATTCAAAATTATGACGGAATGCTTGATTCCTCTGAGGAATACTTTGCGTTATTTGCGGAATGGGCAGAACGCTTTGGCTTTGATATAAAAAGAGCCCCTTACATGTCGGCGGTGTTTGCTTTGATATCATCGGCAAAAGACAAGATAAGTGATGACTTGACATCGCACATTTCTGATAAATCATCTGAAAGCTTGGCTAAGCTGCATTTCTTTCTCTATGCCTATGTCGCAGCATACCAAGGCAATTCTCAATTCTTTTATGATTTGGAAAATTACATTAAACAAGCGCCGGTTCCATCGGCCTTAAGTGTTTCTGGTGGACTTGACACTCTTATCGCGCTTGGACTCGCGCCAAACAGACCCAAAAATGCCGGTAAAAACGAATTGATAGACGTGTTTTGCGAAACTCGGATACCTAAAATATAATGCAACCTAAATTGTCTTGTTTATACTCTTTGGTTTTGTTATATTAAGGGTATAACATAAATAATGTGTAAGGGATTACTATGCTTATCTCTCTAACCGCCGTAAACTATACCATCGCGAAACATGTCAATTTAGATTGGGCTGGCGGTTTCACCTCTATAACCGGAGAAACCGGTGCCGGAAAATCTGTAACCCTAGATGCCTTATCACTTTGCCTAGGCGCTCGCGGTAATGCGGACAAAATATACGAAGGGGCTGAGCAGCTTTCTGTTACGGCTGAATTTGATGTGGAGGCTTTACCTAAAGCTCATGCCATGTTGGATAGTGAGGGGCTAACGGATCCTGATTCTCCTTTTTCATGCATTATTCGTCGCGTCATAAAGCGTAATGGCGGCTCTAAAACCTCAATCAATGGTCACCCCGTTACAGTACAATGGTTAAAGACTATTGGGGCTCACCTTGCTACTATCCATGGCCAACATGCTTATCATGAGCTGCTTAGTGCGGGGGCTGCGATAAAAATCACTGATAATTTTGCCCAAAACCAAGTTGAACGGAAAGATGTCTCGCTCGCCTATGAACACTACCAAAATCTAGTTTCAGAGAGAAAAGGCTTACTTGAGGCAGCGAAAACAAGTCGAGAGCGTCAACAGCTCCTGTCTTTTCAGAAAAAAGAACTTGAAGATTTATCGCCACTTGATGATGAATTTGAGCAGTTGGAAATGGAACAAAAAACGCTTTCTCATTCAACAGAGCTATTAAGTAATGCGAACTACATTTACGGGTTACTTGATGGTGACGACAATGGCATCGATGGGGTTTCATCCACTATCAGTAAAGCGATTCGAACGTTAGAGCAAATGCTAGAACATGACAGTTCTCTTAAAGCACAGTTTGATAGTCTGCATAATGCACTTGCAGAGATAGATGATACATCCTCGGAAATGAACGCGTACATCTCTAAGGTTGATGTCGACCCACAACATGCAAACCATGTTGAACAACGCTATTCTAACTACATCAACCTAGCGAGAAAGTATCACGTTAAACCGGAAAACCTATCTCAATACTTTGTCGAAATCGATAAGGAACTTGAAAACATTGAATCTGGTGAGTCTCGCTTGAATGAAATTGATGAAACAATAGTGAAAGCAGAAAGCGCATTTTTAACTGCGGCTAAAGCTTTAAGCAAAACGCGGGATAAAGCCGTCGGCGAACTCAGTCAATTAGTCAGCAATAATATGCAACGGTTGAATATGAAAGGGGCGAAATGTAATTTCTCCTTAACGTCTCATAACGACATTGAAAAGGCCAATAAGAGCGGTACTGACAGTATTGAAATATTAGTCGCGATGAATGCCGGCACTCAGTTAAAACCTATTGGGAAAGTCGCCTCAGGTGGTGAGGTTTCACGCATCAACTTGGTTATCCAGCTTATTAATGCACAACGTGAAGATACGCCCACCATTCTTTTTGATGAAGTGGATGTAGGAATAAGTGGCCCTACTGCCGCCGTCGTAGGGGGACTGTTGCGCGAACTAGGTGAAAATACCCAAGTTATTAGCATTACCCATTTGCCTCAGGTGGCCTGTTATGGGCACCAGCATTATCACGTAAGTAAAGCGGAAACGGATGGTGAAACGTCAAGTCAAGTAACCATGCTGCATGATGATGATCGTGTGCACGAAATTGCTCGCTTACTCAGTGGTAAAAACCTAACCGAGAAAGGGTTGGACAACGCACGTGAACTTCTTGAAAATGGAAAAAACACATGTTCTATTTCGTTGTAATTGGATTAGCTTTTGTTATTGGCGTATTGTTTGTACTTATCCGTATAGCCAAAAAGAACGCAGAACGAAAAGCGCGCATTGACGCGATGGTTGAACGACACTCCCGCCTAATGAGGTTGGTAAATAACATCATGTTCGACAATCAATTTAAATGCCCTGACGCCATGAGCAAAGTTTTGCTTCATCGTGCTATAAAGTCTGCGGAAAAGCTAAAATCAGAAGGCGTTGAAAAACGACGACGTAACACTCCCGCCTATGAACTTCAGGAACAACTAGATACGCTCAGAGAAAACAACTCATCCATAGAAGCTCTTAACATCATTCGCGCCGTCGAAGGACTACCAGATCGCAAACCGGCGCAACAATCTGTGCATAGAATGTTATCCCTCATCAAAAAAGAGGCTTTGTGCAGTGATGTCATTATTCCCGAAGTCCAAGAGGCTAATAAAATTTTAAATCTGGCGAGTTTAGCCCTCGTCGCTGATGAACTAACAGAAAGAGCGAATGAAGCCTTCGAGCGTGGCGAAATGGGGTCAGCAAGATCGTTCTTCGAAAGCGGGATAAAAAAACTTCAAAATGCACCTTCTATGATGCCTATGTTGCAGGACCGATACAAAAAACTTCAAAATGGTCTTGACGAAGTTAACAATATTCTTGCCGAAGAAACGAAACACGCCTTTAAAGTACATGATGAAGAGCATGGGTTGAATCGTATGTTTGGTAATGAAAAACCCGGCTGGGAATAAAAAGTAACTTCTTGTGATAATATCTTTATATAACTAAGTATAAGGATTTACTCATGACTTTTAACGCTGACACTGTTAGTCAACAACTCACTTCTTTAGAGGGTAAAGGCAAGGCGATAGATGCCAAAAAACTTTCTGATGTCGCGCTTTTTATAGAAGAAAGAAAGAGTGAGAATCCTCTTATCATTCGGAATCTAAATCATTTCGCAACGCTATTAAATGATTACGAAAGAGCGTCTAAGTTAAAAGAAATGAAGTTCCACAACATGCCCGTTATTTTTGAGCCTCCACAATCCGACGATGCTTACAAAAACAGCGAAAAGCTCGTTGTTGCATTAAGCAAGTCGCTTCATGGAATACAGGCCGCCCTCTTAGATGGCGTTGCATTCCACATCGATTACTCATACACAAAATCAGCAGCGAGGCCGGATTTCGCTCAATTTGTAGCGCGCGATTTAAAAGGAAGAGCGTATCGACTCGCCACGGCTTCCATTGTAGATTTTGGGGATTCCACCAAACACGACATGGGGCATTTCGAATCGTACCCTGAGCGAAGCTTTAATCTTTATACCTTGGATGAGATTGAGCCCGACTTGCCAGGTGAGCAAGGGGAAGAAATCAAAGAATTACTTTCTAGACTTTGTTTAACCTCAGAAAAAATGGGGATTATTCGAGAACCTGAAAAAACTAAAGATATTTGGTTTTGCTCTGCCGCGGGCCTAACCGTGACGCTTGACGAGGACACATCCGTCAAGATGACAAACAAACTCCCTTTTATGATGGGACTTTGCCATCCAATGCTAAATGCTCAAATCAAAAAATTTAATCCAGATTTCCCAAAAAAAATCCGTGATGCATTGGTTAAGCAACCCACTTTTGGGAAACTAAAAAAATGTGCGGCTCCGCTTCTTGAAACGCTAACGGAGTCACCCAACAGTATCAGCTACGGCGAGATCATCCCTAAGACATTGAGTGCCATGAAGGAAGCAGGCATTGAAATTGGTGCGCCTTGCTCAAAAACACTTAGCGATGAACGCAATAAGCAAATCATTAAAGCGCATGAAAACAACTTCGCGCGCAGTCAAAGCCCACATGAGAGATTGTTCAATAGTGCATTAATCTCCAGTTCGTTAGGTGCAGGATTTCGTTTTGATACCAAGCCGGCTTATGAACATAAAAAGGTGAACTTTTACCCTACCAATGTGGACGATAATACGGGTTTAAAAAGAGGTAAAGGTGAAAATTTCACACCTCGTGCGCCATCTCGCCCAAGAAGCAATACCACAAACATTTCAAGTGACGTCATACTTGAAACATTTATGGAGCTAAAAGACCAAGCCTTGCAACCCGAACAAATTGCTTTCTTAATTCTCAGTGAGTTAGATCAACAAGCGCTCCCTTTAACCAAAGATGAGCTTAAAGAGGTTGGCGGGATTGTTTCTGGCATGAGACGCGTTCCTGCTTCTCGCATTAAAACTGGGGCAGAATGGTTTGCCTCGGTGATAGAGCAAAAAATAGACCAAGTAAATGACGCCAACAACAAACATATCGAAAAAAGTAACACGGAAGACCTTGAGCTTGATAATAAATTAAGCCGATAAACATGCTAGCAATTGGTGTTATTATCAATTAAAATAACAAAACCTTAATAGATAATAGAACAATAAAAATGGAATCTAGTAACGTTCTTTGCGTTAATGTCTCGCGTGTGAAATATGGAATTAACGCCGCGACGGTAAAAGAAATCATACCATACCAAAAAATCACCCCACTCCCGATGCAATCGACACTATTTTTTGGTGTTATACTGCATCGTGGAAAAAGTATTCCTGTACTTAATATGCAAAAAAAAATATCCCTCAAAGAGCCTCTTAAGGGGGAGGGGTATATCATTATTTTATCCAATTATGGCGAAGACAAAGCCCTTTGGGTTGATGCCGTGGAAGGCATATCAACTGCCGACATAAAACCCAATTCAACCGTCGCCTGTACGCAAGATGGATTAATAAATATTATCGACAATAAAGTATTACACTGAGCCTTTAGGCTTATAAAAAAAACTTGATTGTGGTAGAATAAAAAAACAAATCGAACATAAAGGATTACTATGAGTAAAGATTATAATGCAGACGCAATGGGAGTGCTTCGCGATCTAGCGCCCATTCAAAAGCGTCCGGGTATGTACACTGATCCCGCCAATCCGACGCACACCCTACTCGAAATTGTCGATAACTCTGTTGACGAAGCCCAAAACGGGCATGCAACCCAAATCGATGTTTGCCTACACAGTGATGGCCGATATTCTGCCTTAGATAATGGACGCGGAATCCCTGTGGACATTCACCCTGAGGAAAAAAAGTCGGGTGTTGAAATGGTACTTGAAATCCCGCATTCTGGGGGTAAGTTTAGCAATAAAAATTACTCTTTTTCAGGCGGCTTGCACGGTGTCGGAGTTACCGTTGTAAATGCACTTTCTACCCATCTTCATGTGAGAGTGAAAAGAAATGGCAAAACTTACGGCATTACCTATAAAGATTCCGTTAAGCTCGACTCTTTGAAACCCATTCCTGGGGGGAATGTTGATAAGCGTGATACGGGCACCTATATGGAATTTATCCCCTCTGACAAATATTATCAATCATTAGAGATTGATGAAGAACGGCTAAAAACGCTTCTCGAAGTCAAAGCCCTTATCTGCCCTGGCCTAAAAATCAATTTACGTAATGAAAAAAAAGACACAACGGATACTTACTATTTTGAAAATGGGGTTGAAAACTTTTTAGAACATCAACCTAATTTCGAAACGTCAATTTCCCAAAGCATACTACATACAGAGTTGGATTTCTCATTAGAAAAAGATGGTGAACTACCCGCTCAGTATTCACTATGGGCTTATTTTTCTGAGTCTTCAATGCTGCACAACTCTTACGTTAACCTTATCCCCACACCACTTGGTGGTAATCATGTCAACGCATTGAGATCGGCGATGTTTGAAGCGGTACGGGATTATGCCGTTGCTCATGAATTACTTCCCAAAAGCAAAAAGTTTCAGCTTTCTACCAATGATGTGTGGGGGACGGTAAACTTCGTTCTTTCTTTCAAAATGCATGATCCGGTTTTTTCTGGCCAGACAAAAGAAAAACTTAACATGCTACCGAAACATTCATCGTTGCTTTCTCGTTATTTAAACGAAGCGATTAATGTCTGGTTGAATAAATCTCCATTAGTGGCGGAAGATATCGTTAAAGCTGTCGTCAAGAAAGCAAACAAGCGCCTTCGAGAACAAGAAAAAATTACTAGGAAAACGCTTGATGGTCCTATGGCCCTTCCCGGCAAACTTGTCGATTGTGAATCGGAAGACCCTGCCGATTGTGAGATCTTCCTCGTAGAAGGTGATTCGGCAGGAGGATCGGCAAAACAAGCAAGAGATCGCCGAAACCAAGCGATTCTTCCTTTACGTGGTAAAATACGCAACACATGGGAAGAGGAATCCGATGTCGTTCTTTCCTCCGAAGAAATCTCCAATGTTGCCTCCGCTATAGGCTTAGATCCTGGCTCGGACAACATCAGTGAAGCAAGGTATCACAAGATTTGTATTCTCGCGGATGCGGATTCAGATGGACTTCACATCGCCGCCCTTATCATGTGTTTGTTTATACGTCACTTTAGAGCAGCAGTTGATGCGGGTTATTTGTATATGGCAATCCCACCTCTTTATCGTATCGATATTGGTAAAGAGACGTTTTATGCGCTCGATGAAGATGAAAAAAATCGCATTGTCGATGCCGCTAAGGCGAAAGGAAATCGTGCTAACCCCTCCATACAACGATTTAAAGGACTTGGGGAAATGAACCCCGACCAACTCGATGAAACCACACTAAACCCCGCATCTCGGCGTCTTGTTCAAATTAAAATTGAAGATGCAGATGAGTTGCTTGAGCATATGGATATGTTGTTAGCTAAAAAACGCTCTCCCGATCGCTACGAATGGCTAAAAGCAAATGGCGATCAGTTTGAAACAGAGTTGCTATAAGGACTATTATGATTAACATTACACAAGACAATAATTTAGATGAATCAATATCAGCACATAAGCTGATTGAAGACTCGTACTTGAACTATTCAATGTACGTGATTCTAGACAGAGCCTTGCCGCATATTGGGGATGGATTAAAACCGGTACAACGCCGTATTTTGTTCTCAATGAGTGAACTCCATCTTACGCCGCAATCCAAGTACAAAAAATCAGCCCGTACGGTCGGGGATGTGCTAGGTAAATTTCATCCGCATGGCGATTCGGCTTGTTACGAAGCGATGGTAAACTTGGCTCAATCGTTTAATACAGCGATTCCATTGATTGATGGTCAAGGCAACTGGGGAAGTGTCGATACGCCCAAATCTTTTGCCGCCATGCGTTACACAGAAGCAAAACTAACCCCTTATGCCCAAACTATGCTTAATGAGTTAAAGCAGGACACCGTTGAGTGGGGGGCTAATTTCGACGGGACATTAATGCAACCTCTTACATTACCTGCTCAATTGCCTAATTTATTACTCAATGGTGTGACAGGGATTGCGGTTGGAATGGCAACAGACATCCCCCCTTTTGCAATGGATGAAGTGATTGGGGCCGTTTGTCAAACCCTCACCAAGAAAAGAACATCGGATGAAGAGATCCTTAGTTATTTTACGGCCCCAGACTTCCCTTGTGGCGGTAAAGTCATAGACAGTTTAGCGTCTCTTCATAACGTCTACAAAACCGGTAAAGGTTCGGTGACACTGCGCGCCAAGTACGAAATAGACGAGAAAAATAGCACATTAACGTTTTTGTCGGGAGCCTTCAGGGGCGATTTTGGTAAGATCCTTGTGGATATCGCCAACGAAATAAAAAATCACAAGTTGCCTGTGACGAGCATGTCGGACATGTCAGACAAAAACACTCATATACGTCTTCGTTTGAAAATAGCCAACAAAAACAAAATTGATTTCGTGCTTCGCCATCTATTATCTAGTACCGCTTTAGAAAGGCGTGAACGCGTGAACTTAAACTGCATCGGGCTTGACGGACGTCCTTACATCAGATCACTCCCTACATTGGTGCGAGAATGGTCCGAGTTCCGCGTCAATACCTTTATCCGCAAAAAGAACTTTAGACTCCGCGCGGTTGAAGCTCGAATGCACCTCTTAGATGGTTTTTTAATTGCATTTGATAACATTGAAGAAATCATCCGTATCATTCGAGAAAATGATGCGCCAAAACCTCTCATTATGGAAGCTTTTGGGCTCTCTGATATTCAAGCTACGTCTATCCTGGCGTTACGTTTAAGTCAGCTTAGCAAACTAGAAGCAACGACCATTATTGATGAACGAAACGCGTTATTTAAAGAAAAAGAAGAAATCCAAACTCTGCTTGCTGATGACAACAAAATAAAACGTGCCGTCGTGAGCGAAATTAAAGCATGCAGCAAACCGTTCATGGGTGAAAGAAAATGTGAATGGGAAGAAGCGGCGGAAACAGCACCTATTTCGGCGGAAGAAATGATTGACACTTCACCTTCAACGGTTATTTTGTCAAAGCATGGTTGGATCCGAAGTCTAAAAGGGCACGATGCTAACCTCGATAGTTTGAAGTTCATGCAAAATGACGGCGTGCTGTGTTCTTTGGAAACCAATTACAACATTCCCACCATACTGCTCGGTGATAAGGGGCGTTGTTTTTCCGTTCCTACCCATCAGCTACCCAATGGCAAGGGAATGGGGGAATCCATCACCACGAAACGGACGTTGCTGAACGGCGAAAAAATCGCACATATCCTTCCTTTTGAGGAAAAAACCAAGTTGCTACTGTCAACTGCGAAGGGATTTGGCTTTATTTCGCCGGTCGCCTCCATGGACACTAAGGCGAAAAAAGGAAAAGAAGTGGTATCTTTAACGCCTGGCGATCACATTCTCCCGCCTATCACCTTGACCGGTAAAGAAGATGAAGTGGCCATTTTAACGAAAGCGGGTAGGCTCATCGTTATTCCACTTTCAAGCATTAATGAATACGACAAAGCTAAAGGGATGCAGTTGGTTGGACTCAAAAAAGACGAGTTCGACAGTGGGCAAGATGCGATGACTGATATCATTGCCTTAGAGAAAACGTCAGACCTTGTTTTGATGCTTGGTAAACGCAAGCTTATTTTAACCGACGAAAAGCGCGATTCATATCGAGCTGAACGAGCTCGACGCGGAAACTTCCTTGAGGGGAAACGTCCCAAGTCTGCACTTAAATTCGAACGTTAAAATTTAATATTATCAATGGAGTTTATGTTTTTTGCTCCATTGATTTTGTTTTATTAAAGGGGTATAGTAAGGGCACTATATTAAAAAGAGTTTCACCCATGTTTAAAAGAGTTGCCCTTATTTCTTCCCTCTCTATTTTCCTTCTAGGCTGCGAAAAAGAAGCTACGATGTTAGAGGCTTGTGATGCTTTGGATGGTTTTTGCAACATCATCACGGCGGATTCAAATTGCCGTAATGAACGCGAAGATGTAGTGATGACGGCTTACCACATAGAAGTTGCAGACGATGAATCTAAAACCTCTTACGTTGAAGACTTACAATACCAACAACTTAATTATCTTGAGAAATACAAAAAGTGCGCCTACCTTCAATCTTTGATTGAATACAAGCCCGCAGAGATACGTTTTGCAAACGCAAAACGGCTCCCGAATGGTGAGTTCAGTAATGAAACCCAAAAGAAAATTACTGAATACAAAAAAAGCAAAAGTAAACTTAAGCGCGATAAAATCCGAAATTACCGTGAAGCGTCAAACTATCTTTCAATCCTCTCTAGAAACACGAGAGATAGTAAGCACCTTTACTTACTTTACTGGCATTGGTCAAAAGAGCATAATGAATCTGCGTTGACTAGCCTTGTTGCCGCTTATGAGGCAGGGCGAGTTAAAGAGTATGACTTGATTTATTACATCGGCGAAAGCTTCGCAAGAAACAACACGCAAAAAACGAAAGAGCTTTTCCTTGAAAGCCTTACCGTCTACCCTTCTGACTTATATACAGCAAAGGGGACCACTATATCAAAGAAAATGAAACTCAATGCCTCTTTTGATGATAATGGACGACTCCACTACCGTCTACTTAGGGGCTTGGTTCAAATCTATTTTGAAGAAGAGAATTATGACGCTTCTTACACTTTCGGTCGAGTTTTGAAGTTAAACAATGACCGTTCTGTTGACGTTGACATGATCATTGAATACATGCAAAAAAAGGACAAACGCAATGCTGACCGCCTTGACGACATCGCGGATGATATTCACGACGATCTGAAAGATGGTGATTTCTACCCTAAAAACTACAACATGATAAAGGTGTAAATCGTGGCCCGACAGAAAACAATGTACCAGTGTTCGGCATGTAATACTGAATACCCTCGCTGGCAAGGACAATGCAGCACCACCACATGTAAAGAATGGAACACCATTGAAGAAGTTAAGCAAACCCCTGTGTCAGCCGCCATCGCCTCAAGGGGGCGCAGAGCGAGTTCGAAAGGGGGGTATTCCGGCACCGCGAGTGGTAATCGTAGCAAAAGCCTTTCTAAAGTTGAAAGTCACGCCCACCCCAAGATTGAAAGTGGGATAAAAGAGCTCGATAGAGCCATGGACGGTGGTTTTGCTATTGGGGCTGTTTCTTATTTATCTGGGGATCCAGGCGCGGGAAAAACAACAGTAACGAGTGGCTTGTTGGCAAGTCAATCTCTTAAATGCAAGACCTTATTTTGCACAGGAGAGGAATCCGAAACTCAATTCAACCTACGTGTAAACCGGATGAAAGTCCCCTACAACGATGCCAATTTCAGGTTGTTCTGCACGACAAGCGTATTAGATATTATTGCTGAATTCGAAGAAGAGCGCCCTACATGGGCCGTCGTGGATTCACTTCAATCCATCAACAACCCTGAAATAGATGCAGTATTAGGTGGGCCGACGCAGATGGTTGAATGTGCCACTTTACTAACTCAGGCGGCGAAATCGCTTGGTATAATATTAATTATCATTGGTCAGGTAACCAAAGACGATAAAGCCGCGGGTCCAAAGCGCATCGAACATATCGTTGATGGAAGATTACACATTGAAGTTCACGACGGCGAGCTGAGAACGATGCGGCCGCATAAAAACCGTTTCGGAAGCACCGAGACTATAGGTTTATTCAGAATGACCAACAAAGGGCTTCTGAGCGTCGACAACCCAAGCAAACTATTCCTTTCTGACTCTAAAGAGGGATATATTGGTGCGGCGGTAACTTGTATTCGGGATGGCGCGAGAACGTTACTTCTTGAAGTTCAGTCCTTAGTCGACGATAGTGATGGTGATTATCTAGAAAGAAATTCGATTGGTGTTAGCCGGAGTCGTATGAAAATGATCATGGCTGTCATGAGCAAATACAGTCGCTGTAACTTCAAGAGTCAAAGTGTATACGCCACTATTGTTGGGGGGTTGAAGCTGCAAGAATCAGACTCATCAGCAGATCTAGCCATTGCGGCATCCTTATACAGCTCACTTGAAGGTTTTGTACTGCCTCCCAATTTTTGTTTCCTAGGTGAAATCGCGCTATCGGGAGAGATTAGACAAATTCCTAATGGGGTACCTCGTGTGGTAGAAGCCTCTAACCATGGCTTTACGAATATCATCTTGCCTGAGCGCAACTATCACCCCTCTATGGATGAAAAGTCGGCTCCCAACACGTCTATTCTCAAAGTGAAAAATATCAATGACCTCTTTAATATACTTAAAAAACTAAAAATTTAAGATAGCGTTAGGTGTCATCACAAAAAAACACGCCTAAGGGCGTGTTTTTCTTCGCATTGAATCAATCACATTCTGCACATCTTCAGGCTCTGGTTCATCATACTCTTGAATGATAGCTACCGGCGAAGGAAGAAAACTCAATGAATGATCATCGATATCACTACCAAGCCCTTGAATGTTTTTTAGTTCCTCAGTAATGATTTTGTTTCTTGTTGCATCAATGTGGTGATACAGAAAATGATTTTCCAAACAATAAGATCCGCTTAATAGGGAATCCATAGCGGCTTCGCCGTAACGAAATTGCTCGGTTTTTTCTTTTAACGATAATTTAAAATCAGCCGTACTGACATCTCGGGTATTAATCATCGCCAAACGACCTAAATTATAAGATGCACCTAAATCATCTTCTCGTTTACCCTGTATGTGCAAACCAAATGCGTAACCTATACCGCGTTTAAAGCTCTTATTTTGGACGACTTGCAATTCCTTTTGAACCGCAGACATTCGCCCACCAATTTCCATCAGGCTATCCAAAGTCTCGTTTCGCTTGTCATTTAAAGCGTGCAATTCACTTTCATCACCTTGGAAAGATTGAGCGAGGGTATGATCGACTTCTCGCAACGCCACACTTTGCTCGCGCTCCATCTCTTCCAAGTTGTTAATTTCTTCTTTTATCGCCTTTTCTTTTCGGGGTAAGGCAAGCATTCTTTCTACATCCATGGCCGCCGCAAGTTCTCTTTCCGTTTTGTAAAATACACCGATGGTTTCATCTGTATTATATTTATTGTCAAACGTGGCCAGGCTCATATTGGATTTTAACCCCCCATCCGACCCGGAATACTCACGACCATTTAACTTGAATTTGTATTCTTGATAAATAGGAGGCAGGTTCATAGACATTCTCACTGCATCTACCACTGGCATTTCTGAAAATTCCTCATTTTCAAATGAAATGTCTTCGTGTTTGTAGGTATCATAAGAATGGCCGTTTTCGTCATGTTTAAAGCGCTTAAAGAAAGGGCGTTTAATGGAAACAGAAATATGCAATTCTTTAATTGTATCGGGATAAATTTCGTGCAATTTTTGCCACTGAGAAAAATTGATACTTCTCAATTCAGCTTGGCTAACGGTTTTTTCTGGATCGTAACGATATTCCTCACCATGAAAAACAACCCTTAATTCTTCACGAGGAAAATATTTAAGCTTATTGTACACAAGATCACTAAAGAAGCCTCTCGCTATATCCTGACCACTACGATGCCGCATTGCATTCACAATCGCTTTTTTGGGCGATGAGTAAAGCATTAGTGAAGCCTGGCTTTGTAGGTGTGTGAAATTACTTTTTGTCGCGGATTGAGAAGCGCCATCTATAGCGACCAATTCGGCTGAGCCTAATATTTCAGTGATAGAGTGAAAATAAGTATCTGGATTGGGGAGTTTGGACAACTGAGCAGCCAAAACTTTGCCATCTTTCTCAAAAGAGTGACCCAAAATGTTTTGTAGCGGCTTTAACCTAACATCTGTATTTTTCTTTATGCTCGCCGCTAGATTTTCCATCAATCGGTCATGATAATAATGAGCGACTTTATTGTCTGAAAGCGAATGAAGTAAATCTGATTTCTTTTCACGGCTAAAGCTTGCCGTCCATTGATTAAGAACGGTATTATCAAAACGACTTCCGAGTGTAAAAAGCCCAAATTCATTATCTTTAATGACGGATTCTAATTCTTTTGCTGAATAGCCCGCTGCATAGGTCAGCGCGATAATTGCGCCACCGGAAGTGCCGGCCACTCTTTTGATATTAACATCTGCACCATGGTTTTCCAGCGACTTTATCGCACCGGTTAAAGACAAGGCTTTCGCTCCGCCGCCTGCGAGAACTAAATTCTTCACCTTCGAAATGTCAGCTCTGTCTTTACCTTCGAGATAGAGGCTGCGTAACACTTTTCTTTTAAAACCATCGCGAGCTGATGGTGGCTCATTATGCATTTTTTCATGGAACCAGTGAAGGTGCTGCATCGCATCAGAATTTTCAAAAGGGTAGTCTGAACTCTCCATCTGATCATCGGCCAACCAGCTACTATAAAGACGAATAGCATCATCACTTAATCCGTTAACTTCACCACCGGTCATTGCTTCCAAAAATCCAAGCATGTTCGCTTTTAGGGTAAGTGACTCTAGCGTCCTTTCGAATCTCAAAGCATCTAATTTTCCAAGGGAACTAACCCCCTCTTTGATTGCATTATTTAGCTTTGTAGACTGGTCTAACAGCTTCAATGTGTTTATATATTTTTCTGAGGCATGATTTGGCGGCTTCATTATGTCCCTGCGCGGTCTTTATCTTTAAACTTAACTATTATGATCTTATCACAGTAAAAGAAAAAATGAGCTTGAAGGAGGTGTATAAGCAAGTTATAATTGATTTATTAAACGAATTGTTGAGAAATGATGGACAACATAATTGCACAAAAGAATGATCGCATTCGGGCTTTTGATTACGACCCTAAGAAAACAGGGGAACCCGAAGTGTATCTTGAAGGCACTGTGATAGAACTCGTCTCAACGCCCTACCTTGCCTATAAAGTAAAATGCGACAAATCAACATTTACGAATTTAGAGCGGGAAGGGGAAGTGGTTCTTGTCCCTGTGTCTATTGCGAGCCATGAATTTGACGGCCGTGTAGTGAACCTTTCACAATCATAAATGGTGCCAGCAGAGGGGATCGAACCCACGACCTCTTGATTACAAAACAAGCGCTCTACCAACTGAGCTATACTGGCGTTAATTGGTGCTAACAACTGGAATTGAACCAGTGACCTCACCCCTACCAAGGGCGCGTTCTACCGCCTGAACTATGTTAGCGCTACACTCATAGAGTGTATCTTAAAATTGGTCCCTAGAGCCGGACTCGAACCGGCATGCCGTTCCCGACGTGGGATTTTAAATCCCATGCGTATACCATTTCGCCACCTAGGGAGCATACCTAACAGACTTGATTGAAGACTGCTTTTTACTGGTAGGGTAAGAGGGACTCGAACCCTCACGCGTTGAAGCACTAGAACCTAAATCTAGCGTGTCTACCAATTTCACCATTACCCTATAATATGGCGGAGGACGAGGGATTCGAACCCCCGAAACCGTTAGGTTCATCGCTTTCCAAGCGATTGCAATAGACCGCTCTGCCAGTCCTCCTAAACCCTTTACATCTTACATCTGGTGCGCAAAGTGAGACTCGAACTCACACGGCTAATGCCCACGAGCTCTCAACCCGTTATGTCTACCAATTCCATCATTCGCGCAATAACATTGGCACTTGCGATAGGACTCGAACCTATGACCTTCCCGTTCGTAGCGGGGTGCTCTAATCCAACTGAGCTACGCAAGCACACTAAAAGTGGCGGAGAGAGAGATTCGAACTCTCGGTACGTTTTAAGGTACGATTCCTTAGCAAGGAACTGGTTTTGACCGCTCACCCACCTCTCCTAAAAAACACAACTCGCAAAATAAAAACACAAGCAAGCTGACTACAATTGGCGGAGGGACTGAGATTCGAACTCAGGTAACCGTGAGGTCTGAGGTTTTCAAAACCACCGCATTTGACCGCTCTGCCACCCCTCCTGAAACAATAACTATGGTGTAATTGGCGCACCGAGAGGGATTCGAACCCCCGATCTTGGGCTTAGAAGGCCCTTGCCTTATCCACTTGGCCACCGGCGCATTAAAACACTTTAGTTGTAAAATATGGTGCTGAATGAGGGATTTGAACCCCCGTCAAAGACTTACGAAGTCCCTGCTAAACCGACTCAGCTAATTCAGCGAAATCATCATAGGGGTGGCCTACGGGAATTGAACCCGTGTAGTCCCGACTCACAATCGGGGACATAACCCCTCTGCCAAGGCCACCCCTATAATGATTTTTTGGTGCGCAAGTCGAGACTCGAACTCGAACGCCATGGGCAATGGATTTTGAATCCACCGTGTCTACCAATTCCACCACATGCGCAATAAAAAATATAAAATTTCACATTGTTAAAGAGCGTTGGGCATAAAAAAAGCCCGGTTCTCCCGAGCTTTCTTGTCGGGGCAAACCCCCGATATACAAGAGTTTGGTTAAAATAGATTGCGTGTTCTTGTTGAACTTAGGCGCAATGATCGCGCAGCACTATGACTCGTTAGTAACGATAATAGACTCGAAGCATTGTGGCGTAAGTTTAAAACGAACATACATTTTCCTTAAAACAAAAAAAGCCTGGTTTCCCAGGCTTTCAAAAATATTTAGGCTCTGGGTGCAACCCAGATGGTTGCGTTAAAACAATGATAATGACGTCAAGCGAACATGACTAAGCGACAGTGATAAACTGCGTCTTAGTAGTGTACTTGAAGTGATAAGTGTCATTGTCTTTCCTTTAAATTTAATTTGGCGCTTTGCCTTGATGTTTTTAATACTATACCAGCCTTAAAAAAAAGACAACACTTTTTTTTAATTTTATCAAAAATAAAATCATCGCTATGTTTTTTGTTTTATTTATGAGAATATAAGCATGTCTTAATTAATAGTATCACCTTAGTAAAAAGGATTTCCTTTTCGGTGAAGAGAGCAGTTTAATGTCATCAGACAATATATATCATTTTTTATCCAAGTTTGCCTTGGGAGGCACGCTAGTATGCGGCCTGTTGGTGAACCCTGCGCAAGCTTCAAAGCCTGAACCTCTAAGTGCTCCTACGCACCACGTAAATGCAGCGGCCCCTCAAACACAAGAATTGATAGAACACCTCTCATTAAAAAGTAAACAGTGTCAGGAGTTTGCTAACAACGCACAAATCCAAGAAGCATCTGACATATTACTTAACGAACTCAAAAAGCACAAAGACGACGGTGCAGGGAATGATCAGTTCCATAGCTGCTTAAGAAGTTTAATCTCGGCCTCTATGGCCATCGAATCATCAGATTTAGATCTTTACATCCCCCTGGCCGAAAAAAGCTTGCAGCAAGACGAAATGTCGAACACGAACCGGATAAACTTAATGTTTAGTCTGGGACTTGCTTATTATGAGTTTAAAAACGACTTTCAAAAAGGGCTGGATTTGCTTTCCAAAGCGCAAATCTACATCGACGAAAATAAAGACAAAATGAGCGAGGCTGAATACCACGCAAGTAAAATAATGTCTCTTAGACAACAAGCCATTCTTTACTGGTCACTCGAAGATTGGAAAAATGCTGAACTATCCTATCGCTTAGCCTTAGATTTCAACAAAAAGAACCGTTACGACCTTCAAGAGGAAGCTGAGGACTGGTATAACCTTGCTATCACTCTCCTTTATGGAGAAAAGTACAGAGAAGCTTACAATGCCATTCTTAAAAATATTGACATCAATCATCGATTAAACAGCCCTGATGTTTCTGGCGAAAGAGGTATCATGAATGGAATTATTGCTGGTCACGCCTTAGGGAAGCTAGGTGAATTCGGGCAAGCTGAACACTACTTTAAAGATGCGGTTAACCTTTCTGACGAAAAAGGCTCGCCCCCGTTTTATAATGCTTTAACACATTCCTATTATGCTTTATTCAAGGTATACGAAGGCGACTTCATAGCCTCGGAATACCAGCTTAAATTGGTTGATGACATTTTGAAAGGCAACTTTGAGCTACAATTATCATGGGATGAAAATGATGCTTACTTAGAAGCAAAGTACAAAACGCTTCAACACCTTGGCGACTACGAGAATGCACTCAGCGCCTTTCAGCGATTTCACAACATCACGATTGACGGTTTTAAAGAGCGGGAAAGCAAACACATGTCCAAGATCCTCGTTGAACACGAGGCAGCACTTTCTCGCAACGAAAACAAAACACTTTTGAGAGAAAGTGAAATAAAACAATTGAAACTCCTGCAACAAGAACAAAAAAACCAAAAGTTAATGGGCCTAAGTTACGGGGCGGCGTTACTACTACTTGGCGTCTTAGCGTTTTTTATTAGAGAACGTCACATGCACAAGAAAATGATAGCAATGACGAAAATAGACCAGTTAACGGCTACACCCAATAGAAAAACGATTATGGATGTGGCTCACAAAGCAGTAAAATCAACGCATGATAAATACGAACAAGAAACTTCTCTCGCTATTGGGTTATTGGACATAGATAACTTCAAACGAATTAATGACACCTTTGGTCATGATGTCGGTGATATTATTATCAGGGACGTGGTTGACACACTTAGACCTATTTTAAGGTCAAATGACCACCTTGGTCGTTACGGTGGTGAAGAGTTCTTATTGCTTCTTCCTAACGCGGATGCCGCAAAAACAGAGGCTGTTTTTAAACGGCTTCAGGATTCGCTTAACGCAAAAACATTCCAGCATCAAGGACAAGACCTTGATGTTAGCATTACGCTAAGCATGGGGGCGATCATCGAAAAAGGCAGAGATGATGTTGATCTTAAGGATGAAAATATTCGAATACGCCTATCTAAGTTGATTAAAGTTGCTGATGACATGTTGCACAAAGCAAAGCAGGCAGGAAGAAATCAGTTGGTTTACGTTTAATACATCATTTTTGTTGATGGGGAACGTAATATCTGTCATACTTATTCCCGAATTATAGATAAATAAATAAGAATTAGTATGACAACAAAAAACAATTTATACACCGGGACCATTGATAAAAACAGCGGCCCTCAAGCAAAAATCCATCTTCTGAGAAACTCAAAAAAAGAATCTTACTTTTTAAGCACATATACCGGGTCATCGTTTTTTCATGGCGATGAAGTTGAAGTATCATTAACAGAGTACACCAATGTTTCTCTTGTTCGCATCCTTAAACCCATTGGCACTTCTTGTGGCAGCATTACGCAAAATAGAAATGGTGATTACTACTTTCAAACTGGCAACAATAGTGCAAAAATAAAAGTCCCTGCTGACATGGAAATTAGTGCTGGTAAAGATAAAATGTTCGTTGTGAATTTAAAGCTTTCAGCGGATCAATGTCATCATGAGTTAGAGACGGCGGAAGTCATCGCTTCCCCTTCTAATATTGCACAATCTAGAATGGCCGCGATGCATAAGCATGGTTTCAATATCAAACATAGCGAAGACGCTAGCAATGAAGCTTTTACGCGAGCTGGCGATGTTCAATTCCCTACAGTTGATTACTCTATGCTTCCTTTGGTGTCTATCGATGGACCTGGCGCTCGCGATCTCGATGACGTTGCTTACAGTAAAGAGTTGGATGATGGCTCTTGGCATGTCTTTGTCGCTATTGCAGATGTTTCTCGCTACGTTAGACATGGTAGTAAACTTGACTTGGAGGCGTACGATAACGCAACAAGTATCTACACGCCTGGTGAAGTTTTCCCAATGTTACCAAGTATTCTTTCTAATGAAGTTTGTTCGTTGAATCCTAACGCGATGCGATATACATTGATGCTAGAAATACTTTTAGATCCCAAAGGAAATACTCAAAAATACCAGTTCTTTGAGGCTAAAATACGCTCTCATATGCGTTATACTTACGAGCGTGCTCAAGAATTAATTGATGGCGCTCTGCCTAACAGTACAGAAGAGGAAACCTTGCCTGTATTGCAATCTATGGACAAATTGAAAGACGTTTTAATTAAAAAACGAACTTACAAAACCGCTGTTGAATTTCAGCGAGAAGAGCATGGCGTTAAAATCTTCAACGACAACGTGGAAGGTTTTTTCATTAGACCTTCATTTGGCACGAATCGTCTAATCGAAGAAATAATGGTGCTTGCCAACAACTGTGCGGCTCAGTATCTTATTAAACATTACGGTTATGGGCTATTCCGACATCACCAAGGCTTAAAAGAGGAAGCGATACCGGCTCTTAATTATTTCCTTTGCAGTTACGATGTTGATATCAACTTAACCACTAAAAGTTCATCTAACAACTGTGCTGATGCGCGCTTTCAGCTCCCCGATGAAGTGAAAGAGGAGTTTGATGCCCTTTTCAAGAAAAGTCTTCATCATGCTGTCTATAGCGCCACTGAAAGTGATCATTTTGGTCTAGGTCTTTTAGAGTACGGGCATTTCACATCACCCATCAGGCGCTACCCAGACCTTGTTGTGCACCGCATGATAAAATACATCTTGCAGGAAAATCTAGGACAAAGTGTAACGGGCGCACATCTTTACTCTTGCGAAGAACTTAAAGAGATTGCCGAGCATTGTACCGAACGGTCATTCGAGGCGTCTCTGGTTGAACGTGAAGTAATGGATACCTTGTCGGTGCTTTGGTGGGAAAGTGCCGAAAACAAAGACGTCACTGGCACAGTCGTTAATAAAGCAAAGGGTATGGTTTTTTTCCGGCTTGAAGGGACACCATCAAACGCTGTTTGTCCAGAAAGCTTACTCAATGATGATATCGAAATCGGAGATAAGGTAAACCTAACAATCTCACAAACAGATATCAATAAAGGCCGTATAGGGGTGGTACCAAAAGAGATGGAAACTCCTTTTTAGAGATTTAAACTTCCAAAGAAAGCCTCTTTTCAGAGGCTTTTTTACTTTTAAAAATAGAACTGTTCTGGTAAAATAATGAAAGTTTAAAACAAAATAAGAAGTTTAAAATGAACGATATCAAACAACGCATCGAATCACTTACTCAGTCCTTAAATAAATACAATGAAGAATATTACGTCAATGATGATCCATCAATCCCTGATGCCGATTATGATGAACTTTTTCATGAACTAAAAGACTTAGAGAAAAAGTACCCTTTATTAGCATTGCCTTATTCCCCTACTCATCGTGTGGGCGGCGCTGTCAAAGATGGGTTTGAAAAGAAACCTCACACCACCCCCATGATTTCTCTTAAAGATATATTCTCCCACGATGATACTGTTGCAGAATTAAATAGAATGAGTCTAGGTGACGATTCGAATTTGACGGCTTATTGTTGCGAGCCAAAACTTGACGGCTTAGCGTGCTCTTTAATTTATGTTGATGGCGTACTTTCTCAGGGATTGACTCGTGGTGACGGAGAATATGGTGAAGACATTACCAGTAATGTCAAAACGATTAAAAACATTCCTCTAAAACTTAAAATTTCCATCCCCGGTAAACTCGAAGTACGTGGCGAAATTGTAATGCCGCTTAAAGAGTTCGAGGAGTACAACAAAAAATGCCGCGAAGAAGGGCGCAAAACACTTAAAAATCCAAGAAACGGAGCGGCTGGCAGTGTTCGACAACTTGACGCTAAAGTGACCGCCTCTCGCCCATTAATGTTCATGGCCTATGGACTCGTAAAACATGAAGGTAATACTACAGACAGCCACTTTAAAGGCTTAAAATTGTTAGTTTCTGCCGGATTTCAGGTTAGTAAGTACGTGCGTCACGTCATAGGCACAAAAAAGGTTCTTGAATACATCGAAGCTATCGGTGAGATCCGCCCCAAAATGCCTTACGATATCGATGGTGCTGTCATTAAAATTGATAGTGTACCCAAACAAAAAGAGCTAGGTTCTCTTTCTCGGACGCCTAAATGGGCGCTGGCTTATAAGTATCCTGCGGTTGAAAAATCAACCCCTCTTGATGGCGTTGATTTTCAAGTTGGACGAACGGGCTCTGTTACACCGGTTGCTCGTCTTTCACCTGTTGAAGTATCCGGTGTGACCATCAGTAATGCCACATTACATAACGAAGATGAAATTCGTCGCCTTGGCTTAATGATTGGTGATACCGTCATTGTTAGACGTGCTGGGGATGTTGTACCTCAGGTTGTTTCTGTTATCCATGAAAAACGACCAGAAGACGCGCGTGAGATCGTTTTCCCGACGACTTGCCCTGTTTGCCAGTCAGCATTAGCAAAAGCCGACGACGAGGCGGTGTGGCGATGCACTGGCGGCCTTATCTGTGACGCACAAAGTGTTGAAGGTTTAAAGCATTTTGTCTCTCGTAAAGCGATGAATATTGACGGCGTGGGTGAGAAACTCGTTGAGCAACTTTTTTCTCGACGTGTGATCACAGATTTCTCTGGTTTATTCTCCCTAACCCCACAAGATGTCATGCCACTTGAAGGCATGGGGCAAAAGAGTGCAGAAAAAGCAGTGACTGCTATTCAAGCATCAAAGAAAACAACCTTGGAGAAGTTTTTATTTGCATTGGGCATACGTGGCGTGGGTGAGGGAAGTTCACGCGACCTTAGCAATCACTTCAAAACTCTTGACGCCATTATGAATGCGGATGAAGACGCATTGGTTGGTGCGCCTGACATTGGCCCCATCACAGCAAAAAGCGTTGTCGAATTTTTTAACAACGAAGGCAACATCGCCGTCGTCCAACGCCTACTTGCAAGCGGCATTACGTTCCCCGAGATAAAAAGCAACGAAAGCGCTGTCCTTACCGGTAAAACTTTCGTTGTTACCGGGTCTTTCACTCTGGTTTCTAGAGGCAAGATTGAAGAGGCTATTCGAAATTCCGGTGGCAAACTATCTAGCAGCGTATCTCGTAAAACAGAATACTTGCTCCTTGGCGAAAATGCGGGAAGCAAACTCACCAAAGCCATGACAATTAACGACGGTGGAGGGAATATCACTATCTTAAAAGACAACGAAGGCGTCACCCTGTTACGTGAGCTTGGCGTCAATATCTAAATAATTTAATGTTAAATGAAAAAGCGCCAATAAATTATTATTGGCGCTTTTTTATACTATTTGGTAATAGGGAAACTTGTTTTTATTGTTATTATTTATTAAGTTTTAAGATTTGATTAAAAATCACCAACAACTTCACAGAGAAAAACATGAAAACACACACTCTTGCCATCGCGTTAACCCTGTCTTTATTTGCTGCAAACGTAAGTGCTACTAGCAATTACAGTAATCACTATGACAGCAAATCAAAATCAAGTTCCAGCTCCAAAGGAGACAACAAAGATTCGGGCAGTCGCAGTTCTTATAATCCTTACGCTGACTGGGATAAGCTATTCACAGCCCAAGTTAAGGTTTCTGAATATCAGCCCTATGGACAAAATGCGGGTGATGATATTTACCTGAATAAGGGCAATACAAACGAAGGGACCTCAGCCAATGTTGATTGGCAAGAATACGACACTAATTCTTACAAGCTTGATTTCGATGCAACGTTTTCATGGATGTTAACTCGCACTGATGATGTTGCTGAATTCACGTTCGGGGACAGCACACTATCTTTTGATACGGAAACAGGCACATGGGAAGGGCTTGGGCTTTACTTCAATACCAGTGGCAACAGAAGCTGGCTTTATGATCACGCCTGGCTTAATGTGAGCATTGATGAATGGAACAATGATCCATTAAAAAACGCTGTCTCTTATACATCAAAACTCAATGAAGTCGCTTATTTTGAAGTGTACAACAGTGATATGCTTGAGATTGAATCCATTAGCGGTACGATGACATTTAGTTGGGACATGAACTACTGGTCTAAATATTATAGTGACAACCCCGATAATCAATTTAGCTTTTGGTTTAAAGGACTCGACTATAATGATGTTGAGTTTAGTTCAAGCAGAGAAAACGATGACATCACAAACGATTCTGATTTCTCGTTGGCCAACTTAGAAGAGCAAAGTGCTTCTCCTGTCGGTGTGCCACCGTTAGGGGCTGCTGCTTTACTTGCTTTCGTTGCTGGCATTGCCCGCTCTCGAAAGTCCTAACGAGGTTTAGGGACCAAAAAGGGGTTAATCGCTAGTTGCAGAATAATTGATCAAACCTGATCATGGCGCTGTCTAACCTTCATCAAAAGTGAGGGGGTGGCTATGCAGTTTACTGTTTCAATTGGTCGCGCAGCGATGCTATTAGGCGTTTCCGTCGTAACAATGCGGCGTTGGGACAAAGACAAAGTGATCACGCCAACATATCGAACAGCAGGCAATCATCGACGGTATAGTTTATCTGACATTAGGCGTCTTCGCGGTGAGGCCGTTGAGCAGAAAGTGATAGGCTACGCCAGAGTGTCAAGCCATGATCAAAAAGCCGATTTAGTGAGACAATCTCAGCGTTTAATGGATGTAGGCTGTGATGAGGTGATAGCTGACTTAGGTAGCTGATTAAACTGCAAGAAACCACGTTTGAAGAAACTGCTCACGATGATTGTGTCAGGACAAATGAGCAAGCTAATCTTAACGCATAAAGACAGATTGTTGCGCTTTGGTCATGAGTTGGTGTTTCATTTATGCGCTTTATTTTCAGTAGAGGTTGAGGTTATTGAGGTGTCAAAAGAAGATACGTTTGAGGTTGAATTAACCAAAGATGTGATCACCCTAATGACCGTCTTTTCTGCACGTCTTTACGGCAAACGCTCACATCAAAACAAAATGAAATCAATAACATCTTGACATGATAACGCTTTTCTTTACTATGAATGCATGATCTGCGCATTCAAAACACAGCTTTTCCCCAACAACAAACATCGCACGTACTTTCATAAAGCATGCGGTGTATCTCGCTTTGCGTGGAATTGGGGATTGGATGCATGGCATAAGCAGTACGCCCTATGGGAATCCTCCGACAAAACTGACAAGTCATTATACCCAAATGGTTTGATGCTCAAAAAGCAGCTTAATGCTGTTAAAAAAGCAGAATTCCCGTGGATGTATGAGGTCACAAAATACGCCGCACAGCAGCCTTTCATTAACTTGCAGCGTGCTTGGTCAGACTTTTCCAACAAGAAAACCATGAACGGGAAGCCGGTGGGGAAACCCCGGTTTAAGAAAAAGGGAAAGTGTCTTGACTCTTTTTATGTCGGTGGCGATCAAGTCGTTGTTAAAAACAAACATGTCAAGGTGCCCAACTTAGGCTGGGTACGCATGGCCGAGCCGATAAAATACGGCGGCAAAATCAATTCCATGACCATTTCCCGCAGTGCGGATAAATGGTTTGTGTCGTTTT